>Ga0187770_10002189_pt1 | contig 10829 bp, 12 predicted proteins | sample 0116_SJ02_MP02_2_FD_133154 | JGI IMG/M metagenome (GOLD analysis project Ga0187770, IMG submission 133154) | Tropical peat soil microbial communities from peatlands in Department of Meta, Colombia - 0116_SJ02_MP02_20_MG | ecosystem: Environmental > Terrestrial > Soil > Wetlands > Peat | place...
CTGGTTTGCCGTACCCATGGCGCTGATCGTCCCCGCGTTCTTCGCTTTCATCATCGGCTTTCCCACCTTTCGGGCCAGGGTCAAGGGGGTATATTTTGCCATTCTGACGCAGGCTCTGGCGCTGGTCTTCTCCATTTTTTTTATTGGCCAACAGCCCTACACAGGCGGTACGAACGGGATGACCAACTTCCAGGATATTCTAGGTTACCCTCTTTCCGAAGCCTCAACCATGCGGGGGCTTTATTATCTCACGGTGGTCGCGCTGGCTGTCGTTTTCCTTTTTTCCCGGTGGGTGGTGGGGACGAAAGTCGGAAAAATCCTGATCGCAGTCCGGGATGGGGAGAATCGGCTCCGGTTCCTGGGTTATGATCCCGCTCTCTTCAAAGGATGCGTATTCATTTATTCAGCCGTTCTGGCGGGTCTGGCGGGCGCGCTCTATGTCCCCCAAGTGGGGATCATATCTCCATCCATGATGGGCATCCTTCCCTCGGTGGAGATGGCCATGTGGGTTGCAGTGGGGGGAAGGGGCACGATCGTCGGCGCGGCCCTCGGAGCCATTCTGGTTAATGGAGCGAAGAGTTACTTCAGCGAATCCTTTCCCGACGGCTGGCTTTATTTCCTGGGTGCTCTTTTCATTTCCGTGGTGCTTCTGTTTCCCGGCGGCTTGGTGGGCGTCTGGGAAAGATGGGGGAGCAGAAGAGAAAAAAGAGAATCGAGGTTCAGAGAAAAGGCGTCCCATTTGGCAGGAAAATCATGGCTGGAACGATCATCTATTTGGAAGATGTGACCGTGGATTTCGATGGCTTCAAGGCGCTAAACGGCGTCAATTTCTGTGTGGATACGGGGGAACTCCGGTTTCTTATCGGTCCGAACGGAGCCGGGAAAACTACACTCCTGGATGTGATCTGCGGCAAGACCAAGCCGGAAGGCGGGCGAGTGATCTTCGGCGAGAGTGTAAATATCCTTAGGCTCAAGGAACATGAAATCGCCCGCTGCGGCATCAGCAGGAAATTTCAAACCCCTTCCATATTTGCCCATCTAACTGTTTTTGAAAATATGGAGCTTTCCCTGAAAAAAACCAAAGGGATTTTTTCTTCCTTTGACTCCACCGTCAATCAAACGGATCGTGAGCGAATTTTTTCGATCCTAGCAATTGTTGGGCTGGAAGAGAATGCCTATCAGAAAGGGGAATCTCTTTCCCACGGGCAGAAGCAATGGCTCGAATTCGGCATGACCCTCCTTCAGGAACCCAAGTTGTTGTTGGTGGATGAGCCCGTCGCGGGTATGACCGGGCGGGAGAGAGCCCGGACGGGAGAAATCCTCCTGGAAATCACCCGGGACAAATCGGTGTTGGTTGTGGAACACGACATGAACTTCGTCAAACAATTTGCCAGAAAGGTAACGGTTCTTCATGAAGGAAAGGTTCTTTGCGAAGGCTCTTTTGAGCATGTGAAGAACGACCCCGGAGTCATTTCCGTTTACCTGGGCCGGGGAGGAGAGACGAGGAAAGATGCTCTCAATCAAGGAAATCAGTAGCGCCTACGGGGAAACGACCATCTTAAGAAATGTTCGTTTGGAAGTGGGGAAAGGACAGGTGGTCGCCCTCATGGGGCGGAATGGGGTCGGGAAGACCACCCTGCTCAAAACCCTCATGGGCCTGATGAATCCTCTCCAGGGGAGGGTGATTTTTGACGGCCAGGATATTACCAACTGGCCTCCCGAGATGCGGGCCAGCCATGGAATTGGTTATGTACCCCAGGGGCGGGATATTTTCCCTCACCTCAATGTCCGGGAAAACCTCCTTCTCGGTATCGAGGCCAGGAAAAAAAGGGGGGCGAAAATCCCGGGCGGAGTATTTGAGTTATTCCCTTCGCTCGAAGGGTTGCTTGCGAGAAAGGGAGGAAATTTAAGCGGGGGAGAACAGCAGCAAGTGGCTATCGCCCGGGTATTGATCACCGAGCCAAAGCTTCTCCTGATGGATGAACCCACGGAGGGAATCCAGCCCTCTATCGTCTATGAAATCGAGAATGCCATCCGTTTCTTAAAGGGCCAGGGGAATGTTTCTATCCTGCTCGTGGAACAATTTATGGAATTTGCCCTCCGGCTTTCGGACTATTGTTACATCATGGAAAAAGGCTCTATCGTGTTTCAGGGGGCCGTGGGCGATTTGGGCAGGGAGGAGATCGAAAATCATCTAATGGTTTGAGGGGGGAGCATGAAGATGATCTGGGCTGTCATCCGGCCTGAAAAATTGAAAGAAGTGAGCGAACAATTGAAAGAAAAAGGGCATCCATCCCTTACGGAAGTCAGTGTCAGGGGACGAGGAAAACAAAAAGGGATCGTGATCGGGGATATGAAATATGAAAAATTGCCCAAGGAGTTACTGGTCACGGTATGCAGAGATGAAGATGTGGAAAAGATCTTGTCGATTGTAATGGGGACGGCGAGAACGGGAAGCATCGGAGACGGAAAGATTTTTGTATTAAACGTGGAGGATACGGTAACCATCCGGACGGGCCAGCGCGGCCAAGATTCTTTATAAGATCAAGGAGACCCAGGAAAATGATGCTATCACCGAAGGACAGGGATAAACTTCTCATTTACGTGGCTTCCTCTCTGGCCAAAGAGAGAAAGGCCCGGGGGCTCAAACTGAATTATCCCGAGGCGGTTGCTCTGATCACGGCATCTGTGCTGGAAGGGATCCGGGATGGGAAAAGCGTGGCCGACCTCATGCAAACAGGGGCGGCTATTCTTAAAAAGGAGGATTTAATGGAAGGGGTGGCGGAGATGATCCGGGAGATTCAGATTGAGGGAACATTTCCCGATGGAACCAAGCTGGTCACCATTCACCATCCTGTCCGGTAAAGGAGGTCCCATGATACCCGGCGAATATATCTTAGGCAGGGAAGAGATAGAGGCCAACCAGGGGAAGAGGACCATCCCAATGGTTGTCAAGAACACCGGCGACCGGCCCATTCAGGTAGGCTCCCATTTTCATTTCTTCGAAGCGAATAGGGCTCTTGTCTTTGCCAGGGGAAAGGCCTTCGGCAAGAGGTTGAATATTCCGGCCGGAACCGCAGTCAGGTTTGAACCTGGACAAGAAAGGGAAGTGACCCTCGTAGAATTTGGGGGAAACCGGGTCGGCTACGGCCTGAATGGCTTGACCGGGGGAGCGATGGACGACGAGAACAACAGAGAAATGGCCCTGGGCAGAGCCCACGAAAAAGGGTTTGGGGGTGATTGATGGTATTGCGAATGGATAGGCGACAGTATGCCGACATGTTTGGGCCAACCCGGGGAGACCGGATCCGTTTGGCCGATTCGGATATTTTGATTGAAATTGAAAAGGACTTTACCACTTATGGAGACGAAGTGAAGTTCGGGGGCGGGAAGGTGATCCGGGATGGCATGGGCCAGTCGGCCAGAGCTACCCGGGAAAAAGGGGCGCTGGATCTCCTGATCACCAACGTGGTCATTCTCGACCACTGGGGGGTGGTGAAAGGGGACATCGGGGTACGAGAGGGCCGGATCTGTGGAATTGGTAAGGCCGGGAACCCGGATTTAATGGATGGTGTACATCCCAATCTGGTCATCGGCGCCTCGACAGAAGTGATTGCCGGAGAAGGGCTGATCGCCACCCCCGGTGGGGTGGATACCCATATCCATTTTATCTGCCCTCAACAGATCGAGGAAGCCATCACCTCCGGGATTACCACGATGATCGGGGGTGGAACTGGCCCGGCCACCGGGACCAACGCGACCACCTGCACTCCCGGGGAATGGAATCTCCATAGGATGATTGAAGCGGCTGATGCTTTTCCGATGAATCTGGGCTTTTTGGGCAAAGGAAATTCTTCTGGCCCGGAGAGTCTTCGGGAGCAGCTGGAAGCGGGGGCCATGGGATTGAAATTGCATGAAGACTGGGGGACCACGCCCGCAGCCATCGACACCTGCTTAACCGTCGCTGATGAGTACGATGTTCAGGTGGCCATCCATACGGATACTCTAAATGAGGCCGGGTTCGTGGAAGATACGATCGCTGCCTTTCAGGGAAGGGCCATTCACACCTACCACACCGAGGGTGCCGGCGGAGGCCACGCCCCGGACATTATAAGGGTATGTGGTCAAGGCAATGTGCTTCCTTCTTCCACGAATCCTACCATGCCGTTTACCATCAATACTATGGAAGAACACCTCGATATGCTCATGGTCTGCCATCATCTTGACTCGCGGATCCCTGAGGATCTGGCTTTTGCGGACTCGCGCATTCGGGCGGAGACCATTGCCGCCGAAGACATCCTCCATGACCTGGGCGCCTTCAGCATGCTCTCTTCGGATTCTCAGGCGATGGGGAGGGTCGGGGAAGTGATCATCCGGACTTGGCAGACCGCGGACAAAATGAAGAGACAAAGAGGCCGGCTGAAAGAAGAAAAGGGAGATCACGACAACTTCCGGGCAAAACGCTATGTGGCCAAGTATACTATCAACCCTGCTATTACCCACGGAATTTCCGAATATGTGGGATCCATTGAAATAGGGAAGATCGCCGACATCGTTCTCTGGGAGCCGGCATTTTTCGGAGTGAAACCAAACCTGGTGATCAAGGGCGGGTTCATCGCTTATGCCCAGATGGGGGACGCCAACGCTTCCATCCCCACTCCCCAGCCTTATTATATGAGGCCCATGTTTGGGGCCTTTGGCCGCGCCCTTTTCCCTACCTCCTGCATATTCCTCTCCCGGGCCGCTTTTGAGAAGGGGGTTCACAAGAAATTGGGGGTGCAAAAAAGAGCGGCCTTTGTGCAGAACTGCCGGCAGATCGGCAAGAAGGATATGATCCACAATGGTTCCCTTCCCCGGATTGAGGTGGACCCGGAAACCTATATCGTTAGGGCGGATGGAGAAATTCTTACCTGCGAACCAGCTAAGATCCTGCCCATGGCCCAGAGGTATTTCTTATTTTAAACCATGCTGGTGATTGAGAAAAAGAAGGCAGATATCAATCCTCAGGATCTTTTGCACTTGGAAAAGGATACGCTTATCCTGAGCCGGGAAGATCGCGGCAGAGGCCGGCAGCGAGTCCGAACCCAGAAGGGAATTGAGATCGCCCTCGCCCTCCCGACGGGCACCATTTTAAAGGACGGAGATGTCCTCCATGTAGACTCACGAAGTTATATAACTGTAGAAGCAGCCAAGGAGGAGGTCATCGTGATCTGTCCGGGAAATATAGCCGAAGGTGCTCTGATTGCCTATGAGATCGGGAACCGACACCTACCTATATCCCTAAGCGAACAGATGATCCTAACTCCCAGAAACGGGATGTTGGAAGAATTCTTAAAGAGGAAGGGAATAAGCTACCAGTTAACGGAAGAAATTTTTGAACCTACCCCCAGAACCCATACTCATGGATAAGAAGAACGATCTTCTCACCCTTTTTCAGATCACTGATTCTTTTTTCCCCTCTGGATCTTTTGCCTATTCCTGGGGGCTCGAAACCTATGTCCATGAGGGGATGATCCGGACTCGGCAGGAATTGCAAAAATTCCTGGAAGCCTACTTTGTAGGTTTCATAGCCCAGGGAGATGCGGTCATCTTAAAACTGTCCTGGGAAGCCGCCCAAAAAGAGGACCTGGGTAGTCTCATCCGCCTGGACAGGCTAACCCATTCTCTAAAACTGGCCAAGGAGCTTAGAGAGGGGAGCCTGCATACGGGAAGACAAATCTTGAAGGTGATGAGCGGGATACGAAAGATGCTGTTCTTAGAACGCTATGCCGAAGGAGTGGATATGGGAAGAGCTTGGGGACACCATCCTGTAGTCTTCGGCATGGTTTGCGGGATATGGGGGATCTACCAGGAGGACTCGGTGCTGGCTTATCTTTATCAGTCCCTATCAGCGCTGGTCAGCGCGGGAGTTCGCCTCATTCCTCTCGGGCATATGGACGGCCAGAGGTCCATTGAGGAGATGAAACCATTGATCCAAAGAATCAGCAAGAATCTCGTAGAAATTGGGGAAGGAGATATCTCTACCTTCGCCCCGGGACTGGAGATTCGATCCATGAGACACGAACATCTTTACACCAGATTGTTTAAAGCGTAGCGGAGCGGATTATGGCCAGGCCAGTGAAGATCGGAGTAGGTGGTCCCGTTGGTTCCGGGAAGACAGCGCTAATCGAAAAACTCTGTAAGGTCTTGTCTGGAGAATTTTCCCTTGCCGTGGTGACCAATGACATTTATACCAAGGAGGATGCAGAATTTCTGATCCGGGCGGGAGCCTTGCCGGAAGAGAGGATCCTAGGGGTGGAGACGGGAGGCTGCCCCCACACCGCCATACGGGAGGACTCTTCCATTAATCAAGAGGCGGTTCACCGGCTGAGTACGAAGATTCCAGACCTGGATATCATCTTCGTCGAGAGCGGCGGCGACAACCTGGCCGCCAGCTTCAGCCCCGAATTGGTAGACAGTTCCATCTATGTAATCGATGTCGCGGGAGGCGACAAAATTCCCAGAAAGGGGGGGCCCGGGATCACCAGATCGGACCTTCTGGTGATCAATAAAACCGATCTCGCACCGCATGTAGGGGCCAGTTTAGAAATTATGGACAGGGACGCGAAAAGGATGAGAGGGGAGAAGCCTTTTCTTTTTACGAACCTCAAGGAAGGCCGGGGATTAGGTGCCGTAATCGAATGGATAAAACGAGATGTACTCTTCACCCCCGACTGAAAATCTTCAAAAGGTTGGAAAGGAAGGAATCCTCCGTCTGAATTTTGAAAAAAGAGACCACCGGACCGTGCTTTCCGAAGCTTTTTCAAAAATGCCTATGCAGGCCTTTCCCCCTTTTTATCCCGATCAAACTGGTTGTGCCTATGCCTATTTGGTGAACCCCACTGGGGGATTGGTGGGTGGGGACAAAATCGAAATCGAAATTGCTATCCAGGAGCATGCTCATGCATTTGTAACGACGCCCTCGGCGACGAAGATCTACAGAAGTTTAGGACCTTTTGCTTCTCAGGAAATACGGGTGGTCCTAAAAAAACAAGCCATCTTCGAATATATTCCTCAATATATTATCCCTTTTGCCCAATCGCGATATTTTCAGAAGATTAAAATCAAAATGGAAGAGAATGCCAGAGCATTATTCCTCGATTTTCTAACCACGGGACGATTGGCCCGAGGGGAGCATTTACAGTTCGACGAATATCGCAGCTATACAGAGATCGAATATTGCGGGGAATTAATATTGACCGACAGGTTCTCCTTAAAGCCGTTGGATACCGATTATAGCAGTCTGGGTTTCTTGGAGTCTTTTTCTGCGGCTGTAGTATTGTATATCATCTTTGATGATCCCCCTCTGGAGGTCCCTCTCACTAATGACTTGCGACAGGTCATTCACGGGGCGGAGAATGTTGTCGGAGGCGTGTCCATCCTTCCTTCCAAGGGGGTCATCATTAGGCTGCTTGGGAATTCGACCAGTCACATCGAAAAGACCGTATTCCAAATATGGTCCCTTGCGAGGAAACAAATTTTACACCTCGAGTCCTGTTCACCCATGGCCCGCCTCGTTCCTTCTTGATGTATTTCTGAAAACAGAGATGAATTCTGTTATCCCAAGTAAAACAAGCTGAGTCCTGTATATATTTCAGCATGTTGGTCAAAAACCGGCAAAACCAGATAACCTCAGGAGATCACAGAAGATTTTTGATTTGTCAGGTGACCCAATCTCATTTATTTGTTAAATATTCATGCAATCTTCTTCGTGAGTGTCGCTTAGATGGCTTTAAAAAATCGCCGATTTATCATATATTTCGAGGCGGGTTAAGAAAGATCGAAGATTGGCACGAAAGTTGATATATTTCAATATAAATTTGAGAGGAGGTTATTTGAATGAAGATGGGGGATTGGAGCACCGGAATGATGCTAGCCGTCTCATTGGGGAGAAAAATGGAAAAGAAATTATTGGCCTTGAGTGTTGGATTTTTAATCATGTTTGCAGTGGCGATTAATGTGGGGGCCGAAGAAGCAAAGCCCGAGCCTAAACCGGAAACGAAAGCTGAGGAAAAACCGGCGGCAAAACCTGCCATCACTCTAGACGAGATAAAAGATTTACTCGGCCTGAGCATCTATTTTCAGGGCGGGTACACATTTAACTTCGCAAGCCCTGACTCGGGGACCAACGAACAGCGGATCTTTGATCAGAAGGCCAACACGTTCCTCCTTGATCTTGCCGAGATACAGTTTGCCAAGGATGCACCGCTGGGCGGACTGGGCTACAAGCTGAAACTCGCCGCAGGAGAAACTGCCAAATTCATTCACTCGAAAGGCCTGGGGAACCCAGGGGATGAATTTGATCTTACCGAAGCCTATGTCGACTATGTCGCCCCCTTGGGAAGCGGGCTCAAGCTGAGATTTGGAAAATTCGCTACCTACCATAGCGCCGAGGTCATAGAGGCAAGGGACAACTACAATTATTCGCGCTCGTTCCTCTTCAATTACGCGGTCCCGTTTACCCACACGGGCTTCATGGGCCAGTATACTTTTTCTAAGGCTTTCAGTGCCAGCCTTTATCTGGTCAACGGTTGGGATGTTACCAATGATAATAACAACGGAAAAACGGTGGGAGCCAGTTTTGGCTTCACACCCACGGAGATCCTGTCCTTCACCTTCAATTTCATGTACGGACCTGAGCAGCCTAACAACAGTTCCCACAACCGGTTTCTTTTTGACTGGGTAGGGGCTTATAAGGCAACGAAGAAATTGACGTTTATGGCCAACATCGACTATGCGCATGAAGACAGCGACCCCCTTAACAGCGGCAAAAATTCCCAGTGGTATGGGGCCGCAGGGTATGCCAAGTATGAATTTACTGACTACTTCAGTACTTCGATCCGGGCGGAGTATTTTAATGACTTGAACGGGGTGAGGACAGGAATTGCGCAGGAGCTGAAGGAGGTAACCCTTACCACCGAGTTCAAGGTGGCGAAGAATCTTCTTTTAAGGCCGGAGTACAGGCACGATTGGTCTGATCAGAAAGCGTTTGATTCACACAAGCAAACGTTTAATCAGAAGAATCAGGATACCCTTGCCCTCGGTATGATGTATACCTGGTAGCCAGATAGTAAATAATCGCATAGGTACTCGGCAATAGCCCCAGTAAGAGTGGGCAGAAACAAAACAGGAGGTAGATCGATGAAAAAGATTGAAGCTCTTATTGACCCTTGTGAAATGGAACTAGTAAAGAATGCTTTGAGTAAAATTGGGATACAGCGGATGATGATAAGCCAGATAGATGAGTTTGAGAGCCAAAAATATCATAAATTGATCTATCGAGGAACTGAATATATGACTCACGTGGTCAAAGAATTTAAGATCGAACTCATGGTTACGACAGACGAGATGCTTAGCCAAGTCATTGAAGCCATCGAAAAAAACACCAAAACAAAAAACATTGGAGATCGAGAAATTTTTGTATCTCCAGTGGAACAGGTGATCCAGCTCGGGGCTCATCCTTCTCGCTCCGTATGATTTGATGAGAAAAAGATCAATGGGCCAGTCGAGATGGGTAATGTGAACGCGATTCGGGATCTCAGATAGAAGGAAAGAACAAAAGGCTGAAAATAAATTCAGGATGATCATCTTGGGTTTTAGAATCTTAGAAAAAAATTCTAGGGATTAGGCAGGTAGGAATCTAACGTCATAAGGAGGATGATTACGATGGCACAACAAGGTGAAATGAAAAAGACCCTGGGACTAACCGGGGTCACAGTAAATGCGATGGCCTTGATCGCACCGGGGGCATTTTTGTGGATAACCTTCCAGATGCAGGCAGCACAAGTGGATTTTGCCACCAAAACAACTGCCATGGACATGTTTGCCGGCCTGTTTTTGGCGCTTATTTTGGCGTTCTTAACGGCAATTTCCTATGCCAAGCTGGCGGAGTTATATCCTGAGGCCGGAACGGGGAGTTCTTACTATTTTACGGAACAGGCCGTATTGAACGAAAAAAAGCTTTCGGCCTTTTCCAGATTGTCCAAGTACATCGTAGGCTGGTTCTCCCATCTCTATTACTGGGTATATCCGGGGGTCATGGTGGCGATGATGGCTACTCTGATAAATTATATCTTTAGTCAATTCGAGGTTAACCTTTCGCCTTTCTGGCAGGTAATGACCGCGGTGATATTTTCATTCCTGATCGGATATGTAGCCTACCGCGGCATAACCGGCTCCACGATGTTTAGTATATTCATCAATGTTATCCAAATCATCTCGCTCGTATTCATCACCATCCTGGCATTGGTCTACCGGTTTAGGAATCCGGAGAATGTTACCTTTATTCACACTAGCTTACCGTCGGTCGTACTGCCGCACAGCTTTGCCAACGTGATGTTCCAGGCAACCATCGCCATATTATTACTGGTGGGTTTCGAATCCGCGACGGCCTTAACGGCTGAATCCAAGTCTCCCAAACATGTCAGCCGCGGGGTCATAATATCTTTAGTCTTACAGGGTCTAATCTTCTATCTCTTTGAATACTTCGGCGCCAACGCATGGCTGAATACAGCCTATACGGGAAAGGATGCCAAAGGCGCTGTAGTTAGCGGGATCGATGCCGCCGCCGCTTCGGGGGCGCCGATAGGAGACATGTGCAAAAACCTTGGTGATGTGCTCCTTGGGAATATGGGCTTCCTGCTGATGATTATCGTGGCCGTAACTGTCGCGATTGCGGTGATCGGGACCACCCTGGCATGCATGAACACGGGCGTGCGGGTCACCTACGCCATGGGAAAGGATAGGGAAGTTCCGAGCTTTTTAGGAATCCTGCATCCTCGTCATGCGAC
>Ga0187770_10002190_pt1 | contig 10823 bp, 8 predicted proteins | sample 0116_SJ02_MP02_2_FD_133154 | JGI IMG/M metagenome (GOLD analysis project Ga0187770, IMG submission 133154) | Tropical peat soil microbial communities from peatlands in Department of Meta, Colombia - 0116_SJ02_MP02_20_MG | ecosystem: Environmental > Terrestrial > Soil > Wetlands > Peat | place...
CTCCTTGATTCCGAGGAAGCTTCATAAGCGCCATTTATTTTCATCCCTTCGCCATCTATCAGAACTATATCCTCGGGCTTCAAGTTTTTCTTAAGAACCTTTGCCGGTGTAATAAGAAAACAGTCCCCTGAAATTTTAACGCTTACATTTCCTTCAAGGGCGCTCACATAATTCCTTTCATATATCAGACCTGAAAATTTAACGATCTCTTTTCTTAATCCGGAATATTTCATACCAGCCCTTCCGCACCAGTTTGCATTATTAAAAGGGGTTTCTTTAAAAATGTCAAATTGAATGGCCTGGCAGCAGTCACCATTTTATCCAGACACCGAGTTCCGGATAAATTCCGATTGGGCTTTGCTGCATAACTTCGGTACTATAGTTGTTATTATAACTTACTGAAGTTGCCGGCCTGTAATTATAGACATTGTCAACCTGAATATAGATCCCGCCTGGAAGACCCCATATTATACCTGTATATTCAAGCTTCAGATTCACGGAATGTATATCGGGAAGCCATGCCGAATTGTATACGCTCCATACCGGTGTATATATGATGTTTGAGCCGGTATTGTTAGTTATTACAGACTGAAGTGGAGTGTACTGGTTTCCCGATTGCCACTGGAACTCGGCTGTCAGGGACCAATTTTTACTTACCTCCCATATAACGACAAGGTCCATCTTGTAGAGAAGCGATCCGGGATCGAACCACTCATAAAGGGGTGGAAGAGGATACTGGCCAGCAACTGTTACCGCCGGACCGCCTGTCAGGAATCCAGGGTTAATGTCATAAAGAGAATTTGGATCAAAACCCGAAGTACGGTAACCGCGCACAAGATAACTGCTTAATGAGAGCCATCCGTACAGAGGGAAATTATCTCTTTTCTTTGTGAGGAGAATGTCAACCCCGTAGATCTGCCGCTGTTCTCCCGTTGTCTGAAGTAGATATTCTATATTCGACTCCTGAGAGATGTAATTTTCATAATTTTTAAAATATCCCTCGATGGTTAATTCGTAAACCCTGTTAAATTCCAGCCCTGTTCCGACTATGTAATGCCAGCAGCCGGGAATGTTAAGATTCGCGTTAGTATCCAGAAATGCTAGATCGAAGGCGTCCGTAGGGAATTCCGAAAGGTATCCGACACAAACGTAAACTTTATCTCCGGGAGTTATCCTGTATCCCACCGTCAGGCGGGGATCAAGAGAGTATTTATTTATATAATCGACATAATTCAGCCTCAGGCCATCCTCTATATAAACATACTTATCGAACAAATCAGAATCATTTTCAATAAAAGCCGAGTATATTCCGAGAGTCCCCTGGTACGAACTGTTCTCAAAAACTACCCAGTTCGGCTGACCTGTAATCTGGTTTGTAACCAGGCTGTTCACATAATTGGTGTATAAAAGGCTGGGATAATAAATTATCTCTCCGCCGGCATCAAATGAAATGTCTTCTGAAGGCGAATAAACAGCGAATCCCTTGTATCTAAGGTCATAAGAAGAATCCCTCAGGAGTGATGAGTTGTCCGATTCTTCCATTTCCAGATCCTCATAGCTCCACATTCCACCCAGAGACTGATCGATAGACCATTCTTTTGAATAAGAGTGTTTCCAGTCCAGGTTCAGCACTGTCCCGGCATAATCCTCCAATCCTGAATTAGGGGTACCGTTGCCTATAAATGAGATATTTGTGAGGCTGTTTCCCGAAATCGACATATTAGTGTATGACATTGGTTCCTCAGAATAAAGCCAGTCAAAAGAAATAGTATCACCGCCGTCCTTATACTGGACCCTTCCATGAGAATCAAGGTAATAAGGGGCATGAAAATTCTCTCCTCCCTGGGCAAACAGGGGCAGGATAAGATCGTACTGTGTCCTCCTTACGCCTCCGGCAAAGTTCCACTTCTGGTCTTCCGAAGCCCCAGACAAGGTCACAAATGTGTTTATCAGTCCTAAGTTGACCTTACCATGGAAACCCGGTTCACCCTCAATAGTATTGACCTGAAGGAGGCTTGAAGTTGCCTGTCCATACTGGGCTGGAAGAACACCCTTGTAAAGGTCAACATTGTCAACTATGTCGTCAATAAAAACAGAATCGCCGATAAAATGGTGGTAAGGATTTTGTACGAGAGCTTCATCAAGCAGTGCAACATTCTCATTGCCTGTACCGCCCCTGACTGAAAGTTTGGTATTCTGTGAAAAATCCCCGGCACCCAGATCTTCTACACCGGGCATCAGGGTCATTGAGTGCAGAGGGTCTCCTGTAATTGATTCTGGCGCCTTATCACGCATTTCTTTCGATATGATATTTCCGGATTCCGTATCTTTTAATTTTTCTCCCTCAACTACTACTTCCGAAAGATAAAGAGTACTTTGAGCTATCAGATAAAAATTTATGTAAACATCCGATTTTACAGTTATATCTTTTGATTCCTGGTAAAATCCCGCAGCTCTTGCCGTAAGAGAATAAATACCGTCGACAGTTTCAATTGTAAAAGAACCATTATCAGAGGTCTGGACGCTTTTTAAAACATTTGTTCCTGAACTGAGAATGACAGCGGCAAAGGGAATTTCTGAGCGTGTATCATACCTCAATATCTTCCCCTTGATTTGATGGCAGAATACAGTCGCAGGCAGTGCCAGTAAAATCAATAAAATTTTTCTCATCAAAATTCTCTTTGTATATTATTAAGGCCTGACTGAGGACTGCAAAAACCACGCCTGTTTCAATTCACCCGTCTGACACATAACTGCTGACTACCTAGGGTGAAAAACACCTCGATCCATATATGCCGGTAAAGCGGGCATGTCTTGAAATAAACGTACTGAAGATAATCCAGTTTAAAAATAATATCAAACTCATATAAGTGCAATAGATGCGGCCATTTTTTTAATAAAAATGCTGAATCTTCAGCACCCGTTATGCCATCGAGGCAGATGCCTTCCCTTATGTAACTCTTATCGGTAAAGGCAAAACCGAAATTAAAAATTCAGTCAGCCCGCCAATTGCTTTTCTCAAAGGATTTTATTATAATTAAAAAAAATCAAAGGGGAGGGCTTTATGAAAAAGATCTTTGCTTCATTTGCGGCATACAATAAAAAAGTAAATGAAGAACTAATATCAATCCTTGAAAAAATGCCGGATGAAAAGCTGCATCAGAAAACAGGAGCATATTATTCATCGATTTTCGGTACCCTCATTCATATTTTTTCATCCGACCTGAACTGGGTAAAACGCTATAAGAACTCTTTCTCAGGCATTAAATCATTTAACAACGCCGGATTTTTATCTATCGATGAAAAATCGCTGAAAAACCCCGGGATTATAAGCAGGGGAGACCTCTTCCGTTACAGGAAAGAGATGGATGAAACTGTATTACGTTTTATTGATGAATTAAGCGATAAAAATTTGAACTCTGTATTTCAATACAAAAACTTCAGGGGTGAACAGACCGAGAAGGAGCTTTGGAAAACACTAATGCAGATGTTTAATCATGAAACCCATCACCGGGGAGCTATCTCGGCAATGCTCGATATAATGAAAATTGAAAATGATTATTCCACCCTCCTGACAAAAATTTAAAAAATTATTGGACTATAATCCAGATATATATTAGGATATCTCAAGAGGAAAAAATGGGTAATATATTGCTTTTCAAACCAGGCTGGTGGATCCTGCATATCGTTATGATCCTCTTTATCTTCTGGCTGGGTCATTTTGTAAGGTTCTGAACTACTATTATCAGCGGCGTGCAGGCAGAAGCTTTCTTATTAAAACCGGTACTATGGAAAAGAGCGCGAGCAGAAGAAAGGCCGATATGATGGGCCATGAGAGTATTCCTTCAGCCGATTTTAATTCTCCCAGATTGCTACCCGCATAAGCGTAAATTATGGATCCAGGGATGATCCCGACGGAAGTCGTCCATAAAAAATTTAAAAATCCGATTTTTGTCATGCCAGCAAGAATGTTGATGAGGAAAAAAGGAAAAACTGGAATAAACCGCAGCAGAAGCAAATAGTTCACACCATTCACCTTTATCTCTGAATTGAAACTCTTCAGGTTTTCAGCATATTTCTCCTGCACCACGCTGCCGATGAAATAACGCGAGACTAAAAAAGCGCAGGATGCGCCTATCGAGGCTCCTGCATTGACGAAAAGAGCCCCGGTCAGTGTACCGAATAAAAAACCTCCCGCAATAGTCAATACAGTTGCACCCGGGATAGAAACTGCCGTAACGATTATGTAAACAGCAATGAATATCAGAACAGAAATAGAGTAATTTTCCGTGACGAAATTTTTTACGGTGTCTCTGTAGATCTCAAGGTTTCGAAATGTCAGTAATTTTGCCGTCCCCGTAAGACTTAAGATTATGACCAAAACGGAGATTAGTAATATAAAAATGGCAGGTTTTAGCCATTGTTTCATTGACTGTTACCCCTCCCCTTTCCAGTTATCCTTCTTGCCAGCCTGACCAGCGGATTTCTGAGTATTCCATCGATATATGCATCCCTTGCAGCCTGTCTTATTATGTCAGAATATGAAGGGTAAGCATGCATGACAAATTGCAGATTTTTCAGCGGTTTTCTAAAAAAGCGAACTACCTGTGCTTCATGTATCAATTCGCCGGCTATCTTTCCTGCAATATGTGCCCCTATGATGCGGCCACTTCTGTCTACGATATACTTTGCAAGGCCCTCTTCACTGCCCTCTGTTTTCGCCCTGTCCAAATTTGAGTACGGCACCCTGTAAATTCTAAAGCCTTTTTTATATTTCTGATGCGCCTCTTCTTCTGTAAGGCCGAGATGGGCGAGTTCCGGGTCCGAATATGTAGTCCATAAGATATCCTTCAGGTTCATCCTCCTCTTAAATGGAATAGATGCATTAATACCTGCCGTAATGCCCTGGTATCCTGCAACATGACTGAAAAAATAGGGACCGACTATATCCCCGCAAGCGTATATGCCTGGAATATTAGTTTGAAGAAAGTGGTTTACCATGATGCCATCCTTCGAAAATCTTATTCCTGCCTCATCAAGTCCTAAACCGTCTGTTACAGGAACTCTTCCAGCAGCCACAAGGAGGGCTGAAGCTTTGATCATTCTTGTCTCTCCAGGCTGACTTTCTATTGTCAGTTTTACGCCAATGTTTCTCTCGGAATTTTCCGCCCTCACAGCTTTTGACCCTGTAAGGAGTTCTATACCCTCTGAAACTATCCGCTTTGATATTATATCTGACATTTCCCTGTCCTCTCTCATCAGGATCCTGTCAAAAGCTTCTACTACAGTAACCCTAGTACCGAGCCGGCTGAACGCCTGGGCAAGCTCGATTCCAACCGCTCCTCCTCCAAGTATTATAAGAGAATCCGGAAGAGATTTTATTTCAAATATATTTTCATTGGTGAAATATTTTACTTTTTCTATTCCATTTATAGGTGGTATCAGGGGTCTTGAGCCGGATGCCACAATGAATTTTCCGGCACTCAATCCTTTATTATTGACAATTATGGAATTTCTTCCAGTGAAAGACGCCTCCCCCATAATTACTGCTATACCATCTTTTTCAAGGTTTCCCGGTTTTTCATCTGAATAGACTCTTTCTATAATCTTACGGACAAAGCTCATCGCCTCTTCTCCGGCCTTTCCCCGATCCGCAGCGTCTGCCTTATAATATTGCCCTGCAAAATGAATAAAAGCCTTGCTGGGAATGCATCCGCTCCAGGTACATTCTCCGCCGAGCCTGTTTTTTTCCACAATCGCCGTTTTTCTTCCAAGACCCGCTGCAGTTTTAGCTGCTGAAATACCGGCAGCGCCTGCTCCTATAACAATAATATCATAATCAAATCCAGGCATTTTTCCCTCCTCTGTCCTCAGTCCATCTGTTTATAAAGGACCTGGTAGCAGGCATTCTCCCTGAATTTAAAACCCTTTTCAGATCATCTGCAGTATCTATATCACTCATCTTTTTCAATAAGGCAGTTTTTATGCCCTTTTTCGAAAGGATTCCTGTAGTCAGGGAAAGAACCGAAGAAGTGCTCCAGGGAATATTTCTGAAAACGCCGGGAGTAAACTTTTCACTGTCAAAACCTATAAGGTAATAACCCCCGTCTTCCGAAGGACCTATTACCGCCCCGTTTCTTCTGAGGAGGGCAAGGGATTTTCTAAGCCTGCCGGCAGGTATTTGCGGAATATCGCTCCCTATCAAGACAAGCCTCTTGTACCCTCTGCTGAATTGCTCTGCAAAGGCATTTTTCATTCTTTCACCAATGTCATAACCTATCTGCGGGAAAATGGAAATGTCCAGTCCAAGCCAGTTCCTCATACCTTGCGCACTGCTGTCAGGTGTAAAATAAATGAGAAGGTCAGCTTTCTGCCTTAAAGATTTTTTTATTATGTCATCCACAAAACCTCGATAAAGGCCGAGAGTAAATTCATGTCCCAGAACTTTTCCGATCCTGGTCTTGACCCTGCCGGATTCAGGATATCTGACAAAAACTATTACACCATTTCTGCCCTGTCCTGCTCTCATTACAGCGAGCCTTTCAGTTGATACTCCGAATGAGTATAATAAAGAGACAAGCCTGTTGATAAACAGGGTTTTAATATAGCCATCTTCATGCCACCTTCTGGCTGAAGTTAATACCCTTTCTTTCAATATAGCTATTTTCCGCCGTGACTTTTTCAATCTTTTTACAAATTCGACATCCTCCATTATCGGAATCGAAGCGTAACCCCCGGACTCGTTGAATACATCTTTTCTAATAAAAAAAGCCTGGTCGCCGTATGGTATGCCGCTTATGCGGCATCGTATTCCGGCAGCCCATTCAAGAAACCTGAAAAAGAAATGCGGTGAATCGATCGACAATGAAAAGGCCCCGAAGTCGGCACCCATGCCGATAATGTTAAGAACTTTATTCAATGCATTATCAGGAAGGATAGAATCCGCATGCAGGAAGAGAAGGATAGATCCCTTTGCAGCAGCTGCTCCGGCGTTCATCTGTACCCCCCTCCCCTTTTCAGAAATAATTCTTATTATATTGTGATCATCATATTTATCGAGGAATTCTATTGTTTTCCCATCTTTTTCACCGTCGACAACTATGATCTCAATGCTGGCAGGTGTATAATCAGCCCTGTTTACAATCCTTTCCACTGCATCTCTTATTATACCCCTTTCCCTGTAAACAGGAATAACGACAGAAAGCATTGTCATCAGTCACACCCTCTTACTTCTGCATAGCTTTCAGGAACGACCTGATCCTTGCGGCGTTAGTGCCGAAATCCCCCTTACCAACCCTTGATACAGACCTTATATCAACCCTGCTGCCGCTTCCGCTAGTTTTCACACGGATGACAATGTCGTCCTTAAAGCCCATCCAGAATGTTGTAGCTGTAGCCTCAATACGCCCTGAATCCTTTACAGAGGAGATGATCTTCCAGCCCATGGAATGTGAAACAGTGAGTGCCCTGTCAAATGCTTCTCCCGCTGGTATTTCTAGAAAAAGGGGTTTAATATCGGGATAATATTTTTCCTGCATGGACGCAACAGAAGGACCTTCATATACTGCCGGATTTGCAGCTTTCTCACGCAGAGGCATTACATCCACGAACCCGGGAGGGTCCTGGGTATCGGTAGATATGTCATGTATCCTGGGCATATTCTTTGAGTAGAGGTTCCATGGCCCCCAGGCAATAGCCAGACCAAGCACAATACCGAATAAACCAAATAAATACCCATTTGTTTTCCCGGTCAGAATTCCTATTATTATGCCTGCAACAGAAATAATAGCCGCGGCAAAACCGGTTATCATCGAAATAAACACCATTCGCACGACTAAAGCCGTAAACAGGAAATCAAACCTGTTGCCCAGGGCGGCTATAATAAAAATCACAATAGCCAGCAATGCGATGATAAAACCCGTCACCGGAACCCATGCAATTCCCATGCTCTTTTTCATTTTATACCTCCAGCCTGTTTATTATAAAAATAATACCCGTTCGGTATTAAGGCAAGCTTTTGCAAATAATACCCCAAAAAGATAAAATTAACAATGCACAATTTTCAAAAACCGTTAACTAAATCACTTGTAAAAAATTTTTTACTAAAAAGCAGGTGGCTTGAACAAATAAATTCAGTATCATTTCTCGCCTCCGGAGAATACAACTCCAACTATCTTGTGAAAAACAGGACAGGTTTGTTCGTATTCCGCGTCAATTACGGAAGCCAGCTCGGCATTGACGACCAGACAGGGTATGAATTCCGCTGCCTCAAGCTGCTGGAAAAAACTGGAGTAACACCAATTGCTTATTTTTACGAACCCCGCGGGAACAACTTCCCCGCCGGCGTATTGCTGGAAGAATTTATAAGGGGAAGGCCTCTTGATTACAGAAAGAATTTTGAAAATGCCGCTTATGTATTTTCAAGGGTGCACGATGTAACCGACATACCGGAAACGGACAGCCTTTTAATCCAGAATGATCCCATAAAGTCCGTCTCAGATGAAAGTCTTGCGCTGCTTAATAAATATCCCGGTTCTGAATTCAGCGATGTGTACTCCCTGCTTATGGAAATTTACGAACAGCTTGCAGTGAAAATGCCTCCGCCCACATCGGTCTTTTCAGGAGAAAGCCGCTGCATTGTAAACACCGAGGTCAACTCGTCGAATTTCATCATAGGAAAGGATTCAGCTCATCTGGTTGATTGGGAAAAGGCCGTATTTTCATACCGTTACCTGGACCTTGCCCATTTTATGGCGAAAACCACCACCCTCTGGAAGACCGGCTATTATTTTAAGGAAGAGGACAGGATCAATTTTGTCAAATCGTACTATAATAAAATAAAGGATAGAACCGCATTGACTTTTGAAGAGGTGATGGACAGAACGAAAACCGTTGAGAAAGCTGTTTTCCTCCGTGCAATGTCCTGGTGTTATATGGCTTATTATGAATACAAGCATATGCAGCGTCCGATAAAAAATATAAAAACTTTCAACAAGATTAAAGAATATCTCGGCGGGATTGAATGGTTCTTAAAATAGAAGAAATCAGGAAAAGCTTTAAAAACCTGAACGTCCTCAACGGCATCAATTTCTCCATTGAAAAAGGAGAACTCGTTTCGATAATAGGCCCTTCAGGCGCTGGTAAAACGACGCTGCTGAAAATCATAGCCGGTCTTGAAGATCCTGATTCCGGAAATGTCGTCTTTCTCTCCGCAGCGCCGGCTATCCTTGTTTTCCAGGATTATATCCTTTTCCCATCAATGAATGTATTTGAGAACGTTGCATTCGGGCTTAAAGCAGCCCGCCTGAACGAAAAAAAAATATCACAAAAGGTCAGGGGCATCCTCAGCAGCTTTTCACTTGAAAACAAAATTAAAGCCTATCCATCTGAACTTTCAGCAGGGCAGAAGCAGAGAGTAGCCATAGCGAGGGCAATGGTCCTTGAGCCGGATGTTCTTCTTCTTGACGAACCCTTTGCTAATCTGGATAAAAATTTAAAAATGGAAATGGCCGAATTTATCAGGGCCAAACAACGGGAATATAAAACAACAACTCTGCTTGTCACTCATGATCAGCAGGAGGCTTTTATGGTTTCAGATATGATAGGGATTATAATAGAAGGAAGGCTTATCCAGTATGATACCGCAGAAAGGGTTTACAATAACCCCATATCTATCGAGGCAGCTTCGTTTCTCGGCCATGTTAATATTATTCCTGAAAAATTCAGAACTCTGCTTTGTCCTCCTCAGAAAAGGGACAGCATAAAAGCTTATGCAAGGGCCGAATCTTTCCGCATAGAAAAAGACGAACAGGGCCCTGCTTTTGTACTGGATGTTAACTTTGCCGGTCATTTTATAATCTACCGGGTTTTATGGGAAGACTGGCTCTGTACGGTTTACAGGCTGGAGGGAGGCATAGAAAAAGGCGACAGGGTCCGAGTCATTCTGGTGAGCTGTTGATATTTGAGGTCTTCAGGAAAGGAGGTTCCGATATATGAGAAATGCTCTGATAGCGGTTATTTCAGTCATGATTTTATCATGCGCCAGGACTGTCAATACAGATTGGCTTTCAAGGTCATATTCCGATATTGAAAAAGCGGCGCATGGCTCTGTGGTCCATTTTTACTTGTGGGGAGGATCTGTCAGTATAAATGCCTGGATTGACGGTTTTGTATCGCAGGAGTTAAAGTCATATTATGGAATTACCCTCATACGCGTCCCGATGGATACAAGACTGATTGTTAACAAGCTTCTTACAGAAAAACAGGCTGGTGAAAAAATAGGGACCATCGACCTGATATGGATAAATGGGGAAAACTTCCGAAACGCATTTGAAAACGGCCTTCTATTCGGTCCATTCACTGAAAAGCTTCCGAACTTCACAAACTATATTGATCCAGGGTCCGCAGAATATGACTTCGGATATCCGGTGAAAGGATTTGAAGCACCATGGGGCAGGGCCCAGTTTGTCTTCGAATACGATTCTGCCAGAATTAAAAATCCGCCCAGGAGCTTCAGGGACCTGATAAACTGGGTCAAGGCCCATCCGGGACGCTTCACCTATCCCCAGCCTCCGGATTTTACCGGCTCGGCTTTTATCAGACAGGCTTTTTACGCTTTAACGGGGGGATATTCCCAGTATATGAAGGGCTATGATGTTGCTCTTCTCAAAAACAGGTCAGTGCTCTTATGGAAATACCTGAATTCAATAAAACCCTATCAATGGCAGAACGGAAAAATTTTCCCCAGGGACATAGCATCGCTTGACGGTCTTTTCGAAAGGGGGGAAGTGGATTTCAACATGTCTTACCATCAGGCTGATGCC
>Ga0187770_10002193_pt1 | contig 10817 bp, 7 predicted proteins | sample 0116_SJ02_MP02_2_FD_133154 | JGI IMG/M metagenome (GOLD analysis project Ga0187770, IMG submission 133154) | Tropical peat soil microbial communities from peatlands in Department of Meta, Colombia - 0116_SJ02_MP02_20_MG | ecosystem: Environmental > Terrestrial > Soil > Wetlands > Peat | place...
AACGTGGCTTGAAGGAGGTCGTCAGTCATCTCCACCGCCAGCAACTTATTTCCCCGATGGGTCGCACACCCCCACGGTGTACGCGGTCAAGCTTGATAGCTTTCCTTTGCCTGTGCCGCGGCTCTGGCTGCCCGTCCCCGAGAGCAGAACCATGCGGGTTCCCATCCAGACCCGACGAGGTTGTCCGTTGGACTGCATTTACTGCTCGACCAGTCTCATCGAAGGAAAGCCTGTCCGCCAACGCTCTCCGGAATCTCTGGTGGCATGGCTGGCTGCACTGCGCCAGAATGGCTTTCGATATTTCTACTTCGTAGACAATGCCTTCAACTTGCCGCCGTCTTACGCCAAGGAGTTGTGCCGTAAGCTGATAGAGGCAAACCTCGAACTGGACTGGTGGGCCATCGTGTACCCGAAATGGGTGGACTTGGAACTGGTCAAACTGATGGCGAAAGCCGGTTGCACTGAGGTAAGCCTCGGGTTCGAAAGCGGCTCGGATACCGTCTTGCCGCAACTCAACAAGCAGTTCACGTCTGCGGAGGTGGGCGCGATTTCTGAGGCCTTTCGTATTGTGGGAATCAAACGACAGGGCTTCTTGTTGCTGGGTGGCCCCGGCGAAACAAAGAAGACGGTAGAAGACAGCCTAGAGTTTGCCGATGGCTTACGCCTCGATGCCCTGAAAATCACGGTGGGGCTACGAATCTATCCACAGACTCCGCTTGCGCTGACCGCTGTTGCACACGGCCTTCTCAAGCCCGACGACAATCTACTTACCCCGCGCTTCTATATTACCCCCTCCTTACGGGAGTGGCTCCCTGAGCGAATAGCCCATCTCGAATCTGGTCACACACGGCCTGTGAACTGAAAAAGAACAATGCGCTTCGCAATCGCAGTCTCAAAGCCGCCTTCGAATGGGCACCGAAAGCGCCGATCTTGAGATGACCTCACCCACAAGTGCTCCCGTTGCCTACGGCAGGGGGCTTCAAACCACGTTTTCAGCACACTAATACTTAAGCTACTTCCGTTAATCGCGCTTACGAGTGCCTGTGTGCTGGAGCATGTGGTTGGATGACTCTCGGCACAGCACATCTCCTCCGCAGCTGCTATTGGTTGTGAAGGAAAGGGAGGTCCGTCATGCCTTTCAACCTAATGACTCTGTCCCGAGTTGCCATGCCCGTCAGCAGAGCCGAAGGCCTCAAGATTCTGGAGCGGGATCACTTCTGCTGCCGTTACTGCGGACTGGATGGGAAGGCTAGCTTTGAAAACGCTCTCGTCATGTCGGTGGATTTCGTCATTCCACGCGCGCACAAGGGTACGAAGGTTGCCGCAAACCTGGTAGCCTGCTGCCGCCCGTGCAACATGATTAAGGGCACGAGGATCCACAAGAACTTCGAAGAAGCCAGACAATACGTGCTTGCCAGGCGCCAGGAACTGCACCAATCCTGGGAAGCCAAGTTCTCACGACCGGCACCCCCCACGAAGGAGCCAAAGATCATGACAGAATTGTGTGCCGGCATTTAGTTGGCCTAAAGAAACCTCTACAACTCGCGGCACCTGGCCAGCGCCGCAGGAGGCGGATAACCGCCTGCGGATGGGCCCTTTACGATATTTAAGCAGAAAATCATTACTGGCTTGCGCATGAACGGCTCAGTGCAGAAACGAAGATGGGCTAGGCGCTGCAAACCGGTCCAGAGCGAAAAAAGGCCATCATCGTTTGCGAGTGGTCGCCGGAAAGGGGCTGGACCCGTATTGCACTTCCACCTGTCAGTGGCAAGTGAGCGATTGGCCCCAGCGATCGTTTTTTGCTACTTCAGAGAAAAAGGGCAAACCGACCGCCTAGCGTGGTGCTGCCGAACGCATAGTCTGCGCGTTGTCACAGCGAGCTCCCCGATAACTGCCTAGTGCTGAACCAAGCAGTCGGATCTGCCCAGAACATGTGGCTGCCCTCTCCGGCGCGCTCCACCTCTCATCCCTGGCAAAGATGCCCTGCTTGGTGAGTAATCACAAACATGTGTGACTTCGGTCACAGAGCTTCGTTGCGGTGGAGAGAAAATTTTATCCGGAGGGGTGTTGCAAAGGCGAGTCGTGTCCCTCCTCGAGATCAACTCTCTATGATGTGGCTTGTCAGGCTCGCGCTAAACCGCCCCTACACGTTCGTAGTTGCGTCCATACTGATCCTAATCCTCAGCGTAGTCGCCGTCGTTCGCACCCCCACCGACATTTTCCCCGACATTAGCATTCCCGTGGTGAGCGTAATCTGGGGCTACACAGGCCTGGCGCCGGAAGAAATGGAAAGGCGCATGGTCACTTCCTACGAGCGGGCAGTAACCACCACGGTGAACGACGTGGAACACATCGAGTCACAATCGTATTTCGGCATTGGAGTGGTGAAAATCTTCTTCCATCAGGGTGCGGACATCAACGGTGCGGTTGCCCAAGCAACGGCCATAGCCCAGGCGGTTCTGCGATCAATGCCCCCTGGTACGACGCCGCCCTTGGTCATCGCCTACACGGCTTCGAGTGTGCCAATTCTGCAGTTGGGCTTGAGCAGCCCGACTCTTTCTGAGGGGCAACTCTTCGATTTGGGCGTAAATTTCTTGCGCATTCAGCTCGCCGATATCGAAGGGGCAGCCATCCCGTATCCGTACGGTGGCAAGCAGAGACAGGTCAGCGTAGATCTGGATCCACAAGCGCTGTTGTCACGGGGAGTATCTGGGGTCGACGTGGTAAATGCCGTAAACGCACAAAATTTGATTCTGCCGGAAGGCACGATCAAATTAGGGCCGAAGGAGTATGACGTCGCCCTCAACAGCAGTCCGGTCTTGGTGGCGGAACTCAATGATCTCCCCATAAAAGTAGTGAACGGAAGCATGGTGTACATCCGCGATGTCGCGCACGTGCATGACGGTTTTCAGTTCCAAACCAACATCGTGCACGTGGATGGCCGTCGTTCGGCGGTGTTGAGTGTTTTCAAGACTGGCAAAGCTTCCACTCTGGATATTGTTTCCAAGGTTCGCGAGGAACTGCCTCGAATTCAAGCCGGGCTCCCGCCCGCACTGAAAATCAACCCGACAGCCGACCAGTCTGTATTCGTGCGTGGGGCGATCAAGGGCGTGCTGCACGAAGCGGCCGTTGCCGCTCTGCTGACCGCCACCATGATCCTGGTCTTCTTGGGCAGTTGGCGCATGACCTTCGTCGTCTGTATTTCGATTCCCTTGGCGATCCTGACTTCGTTACTGACATTTACCTCGTTGGGCGAAACCATCAACATGATGACCTTGGGCGGCCTTGCACTGGCGGTCGGAATCCTCGTTGACGATGCGACCGTCGAAGTGGAGAACACAAACCGGTTGCTACCAGAAGGCCGCTCCTTGCGCGAAACCATTCTGACAAGTGCCAGCCAAATCGCCACTCCGGCCCTTGTGGCAAGCCTGGCGATCTGCATCGTATTCGTTCCCATCATGTTCTTAAGGGGGATTCCTGGTTTCCTCTTCCGGCCGCTGGCCGAAGCGGTGGCATTTGCCATGTTGGCGTCCTACCTGCTTTCGCGCACGCTCGTGCCTACAATGATGTTCTATTTTTACCGCGCCGAACGGCTGCTGGAAGCCAAGAGAAGCAAGGATCCGCGACGGCGCCCCGGTATTTTCAAGAGATTCCATCAAAGATTCGAGGAAGGATTCCACAGATTCCGGGGACGTTACGCGCTGATGCTGGAGTGGAGCCTGCATAACCGTTTTTTGTTTGCAACGGTCTTGATGGGATTCTGCCTGGCGAGTCTGGCGTTAATTCCGCTGCTGGGCTCGGATTTGTTTCCTTACGTTGACGCTGGGCAGATCCGCTTGCACTTCCGGGCGCCGACCGGGTTGCGGATTGAAGAGACCGCGGCACTTTGCCAGCGTGTCGAAGCGGCTATTCGCCAGGAGATTCCTGCAAGCGAAGTGAACACCATCCTGGACAACATCGGGATGCCGTACAGCGGAATCAACCTGACGTACAGCAACAGCGGAGTCATCGGCACCTCCGACGCCGAGATTCTGGTGTCGCTGAACCCGGAGCACCGCCCGTCACTACAATGCATTCGCGATCTGCGGCGAAAACTCCCGAAAGACTTTCCGGGGACCGAGTTTTTCTTCCAGCCCGCGGACATCGTGGGCCAGATTTTGAACTTCGGACTTCCATCGCCCATCGACATTCAGATTGTAGGAATGGACATGGAAGGGAATTACAAAGTAGCCAATGATATGGTGCCGCGCATCCGCCAGATCCCGGGGGCGGCTGACGTGCATATTCAGCAGGTGCTGAATGAGCCCATAGTTAGGCTAGACGTAGACCGGACCAAAGCACAGCAAATGGGATTCACGCAGGCGGTTATCGCCAACGATGCGCAAGTGGCGTTGACCACCAGCTTCCAGACGGCTCCGAGCTTCTGGTTGAGTCCGCAAGGAGTGAGCTATTCGGTGATCACCCAGACGCCGCAATTCCGAATGGATAGTCTGCGCGATTTGCAGAACATTCCGATCGCAGGCGGTCTCGTTCCGCAACCCCAAATCCTCGGCAACCTTGCCAGCATCCGGCGAAGCCAAGCTCCCGCCGTCGTCAGCCATTACGACGTTCAGCGCGTGGTCGATATCTATGCAGCGAGTCAGGGGCGGGACCTGGGCGGTGTGGCCGCGGACGTCAACAAGGTGATGCAAGAGTACCAAGCTAAGCTGCCGCGCGGGAGTTACATGGTGGAACGCGGACAAGTCGAAACCATGCACTCGTCGTTCGAGGGGCTCGGCTTCGGCATTCTCTTCGCCGTGATTCTGGTGTACCTACTCATGGTGGTGAACTTCCAGTCGTGGTTGGACCCGTTCATCATTGTTACCGCGCTGCCGGGGGCGCTCGCAGGAATCGTCTGGATGCTGTTCATTACCCGCACCACCATCAACGTTCCTTCGTTGATGGGTGCGATCATGTGCATCGGCGTCGCCACGTCCAACAGCATTCTGCTGGTGACCTTTGCCAGCGGCGAACTAAAAGAAGGAAAGAATTCCCTCGAGGCGGCGTTGCAGGCGGGGATCGTGCGCCTGCGTCCGGTAATTATGACCGCGCTGGCCATGATTCTGGGCATGATACCGATGGCGTTGGGAGTCGGCGAAGGCGCGGAACAAAACGCTCCACTCGGCCGCGCGGTGATCGGCGGCCTGGTGATTGCCACGGTAGCAACTCTCTTTTTCGTGCCCGTGGTTTTCAGCTTCTTGCACCGTGAGGGATATCACCGGCTGGCCTCTCAGGAAGAAGAGCCCCCTTCAGGCGCCTAGACGACACTTAATCGGGAGATGGTTGACAACGGTAGATAGGTGGAAAAGAAGATGGCACACGGCGTCGCAGAGGAGAGTGAAAGGCAGGAAGAACTGGCGGACAGTTCGGAAGCGAATCGCCCACTAAAGCATTGGTCGGCTGCGGGAAAAAGCCTGGCAACTGCGGCGGTGGTGGCGGTGGCATTCTTTGCGGTCATGTTGATTGTGGGACTTCTTCATCAACGGACAGTTCGCTCTGAACTTGCTGCGGATTCGCGCGACCATGCTCGCACTCCGGTCAGCGTAACCCATCCGCAGTCCAGCGCCTCGCAACTGAGCGTCCGCTTCCCCGCAAACATTCAAGCCTACATCGAGACGCCCATCTACGCCCGCACCAACGGGTACGTCAAGCGCTGGCTCGTGGATATCGGAGCGCGGGTCGAGCGCGGACAACTGTTGGCCGAAATCGAGACCCCAGAATTGGACCAGCAGCTGCGCGAAGCCGAAGCGGCACAGGTGCAGGCGGAAGCGAATTTGGATCTGGCGCGCATCACCGCCGCTCGCTATCAAGAGCTGGTCAAACACGACGGCGTGTCGCGACAAGAGACCGACCAGGCCGTCAGCACCCTCCATGCCGACGAAGCCAACGTGAAGGCGGCCATCGCGAACGTGGACCGGCTGAAGGAGATGCAGTCGTTTGAGAAGGTCATCGCTCCTTTCGCCGGAACCATCACCGCCCGCTACATCGATATCGGCACTTTGATTGCCTCGGGGACCAACACGCTTCTGTTCCGGCTGGCGGAAACCTCTACGTTGCGCGTGTACGCCAGCATCCCCGAGGGCTACAGCAAAGACATTGCCATCGGCGTGCCCGTCGAACTGGAAACTCCCGGAACCAAGGGGAAGATATTTAGCGGCCAGGTAATCCGCACGGCAGGGGCGATCGAGCCAATTTCTCGAACCCTGCTCACGGAAATTCGTGTGCCCAATCCGAAGCTGGAACTGGTGCCTGGGGAATTTGGCGAGGTCACTTTTCATCTCCAGTCCGCTAAGCCGGTACTCATCATTTCGGCCAGCGCGCTGCTCTTCCGGGCCGAGGGCACGCAAGTGGCGCTGGTGCAAGATAGGGACCGGGTTCATCTTCAAAACATTCAACTCGGTCGGGACCTAGGCACCAGCGTCGAGGTGGTATCCGGGCTCACAGCAGATGACGCCGTCATTGACAATCCCTCTGACGCAATCATCGAGGGCACAAATGTTTCCGTGCAGCAGCCCGAGACCGAGTAGCCCGAAATGGTTCCAGGCGCGGCCAGTGAACTACACGGCGGCAGAAGACCCATGAGGATGTTCCTCTCAGTCCGATCTGTAGCGAGGGCCATCAAATGAATTGATAAAGGTCGGTCATCGAATGCGAGGGAAGCTACGCTAGTTTCTTCTCATGCCTTCACAGCTGCCCTTCGCAGAGGGGAGAGGAGGGAGAAGTCCTAAGGTATGCGCCTCCCTGCGATTCACCCGGTGCACGAATTCAGCGAAAAGGCACTTAACGCTGACCCAGTTCTCTTTTCGCGAATTCTTGTGGCAACTGATTTTTCCTCGATCTCGCGCCGCGCCTTACAATATGCGCTTTGCTTTGCCCATCGTTTCGGCTCGGAGATTTGTCTCGTGCATGTCATCCCGGACCATCTTTCCGAATCGGCCGCCAATGACCACAAAGTGGCCGAACAGCAGATGGAAGAGTTCACCCGCGCAATTCCAGGGAATTCTGGTTGCTGTACGATGGTGATTGAACACGCCGAAGGACCACTTTCACTTTGGGTCGCAATCGAGCGCCTTATTAACCGGTACAAGATTACCCTGATCGTCGCCGGAACCCGCGGGGTGGGTGCCAGGTCAGAGCCCTTCCTCGGTTCCGGGGTTGAGCAGATTTTCCGCCACGCGACATGCCCCGTACTCACAATTGGTCCTGCGACACAAGAGGGCGATCTCCCGGACGTGCCATTCAAGAATGTTCTCTATGTGACCGACTTCGGACCCAGCGCGGGTCGTGCTCTAGGGTATGTTGTTTCAGTCGCCCATGAATTTGGTGCCAGAGTGAGATTCCTTCATGTTGTCGAAGATATGGAGGGCTCAGGGATACCAACTCATGAACATTTGCGGCAAATCCATATCCAAAGAATGAAACACGCTTTGTCGGCGAGCCATGCGGCCGGGGTGCAGGCGGATTTTCGTGTCAGATTCGGAAACGTGGTCGATGAAATTCTCAGAATCAGCCACGAAATAGGCGCCGACCTGGTCATCATGGGCGCAAAGGCAACGGCCGGCTGGGTCGGCCACGTGCCACTCTCGACCGCATACAACGTAGTGGCCAGGGCATTCTGCCCGGTGCTCACTGTAAGGGCCTGAGTCCCTCTGCTGCAAACAGGCTCAAACAAGCCCCCCAAAACGCCGCCGTAGCAAGTTGCACCGCTCCCTGCAACTCGCCGCGCAAGAGTTGCACGTCTCAGGGGAATTGCAATCCAGCATCTACGTATTTCACGTCAGTGCAGCAGATGCAAAGGCTGCAGGCGTCGAGATGATGTCAGTGTGAAAGACTCTACGCGACGCAGGATGCCAGTATGAATTGTGGATCGTCGGAGAGCCTACAGATGAGGTATACGGCTCCCCAGCCGTTTCTTTATTGAAGGATTCTTTTGGTCTCTCGCTTCAACAGCAAGAAGCGGGACGGCTGAAGGATATTGTAGCGATGAAACTGGCCACGACTCTTAGCGCTAAAGAACTGAAACCCAAGAAGTAGCACAATAGGCGCCTTCCAACAGCTATGGAGATTCGCGGCGACGATTCGACCCAAAGCTCCAATACTTTGACTTGTCGGTTCTTGCTGGTACCTTTACTTCTTCATTGATGGTCCCGTGACTCTCGTCACGGACGAAATTGCCTCCTTCTGGCTAGATTTGAAAGGTCTTTTTTCGTCGTCCAACGTGCGCCTGCTAATTTCGGTGTCGTGACGAGTTTGTTGGGTGGCGATTCCTGTGCAACGTGTAACTACGATTTGGCTAACTCTTCTGACATTGATCGTTTTCGTGGCGATCTCCGTCGGCTGGACGCGCAGAGTAACGGCGGTTTTCGCGGGGACTCCATTAGTGCGTTCTTGCGGTGTGCTGCTTTTCGTTTCCAGCGTTTTTGTGGCGCTAACGGCGATCGGAGGCGGCATCACGCTGGTGCTGGGAGTCGACAAGTTCCCCGCCCAATGGCTGGTTGGAACCCTGTTCCGCAGCTATCTGATTCCCGGCTTGATCCTGACGATCGTGGTAGGGGGAAGCGCGGCCGCCGCTGCGGTGACCGTATTGCGCAAGTCCGGCAAGGGTGCGTTATTCTCGATCATTGCGGGTGTAATTCTGCTCGGCTGGCTACTCGGCGAACGCCTGATTCTGCCTAAAACAGCTTTCGATCCAAAGTTCTTCTGGTTGGAGGCCATCTACATCGCCGCAGGATTGCTGATGGTGGTACCTTCGCTGGCGGTTCTACGGGCCCTTCACAAGCGACCGATGTAGTGCGTCTACGGTCTATGCTTGCTACACGGAAAAGCGGCGGCGGTCGCACGATTGTATAATTCGAAGCAGTGGAGTGCGATGGAGACTAGCGACAAAGTCTTACTCGAGATTATCTTGGACCATCTTGTCGTTACCGAGCGCCTTGTTGAGCACTATGTGCGACTCGCCCATGCTGTGCAACAACAGCCTAGAATAGCTGCTAACTTTCCGGCAGTCGAACAACCTCTGGGACTGCAGGAGCTGCGGACTGAGACTCAAATACTCATTCGAAGAATCCACGCCATTCTTGAGCGGGAATAGCTTGGGACAAGTATGTCGTACTGGTTCAAAACAAAAGGTGGAGAAAGAGCTGCCTACTGGATTGCTGCCCTGATATTTCTGCTTAGCCTCTTGGTAGCTTTCTGGAATCTCTTAGCAAGGTAGCCTCGCCCGCGATTTGGGTGTGAGCCCTCTTGGCGATTCACCCGACGGGGCGTGGTTTACGGTTCTGACACTGGACAAACAGTCTGGGGCTGGTAGTATCCTATTCCTGCTCTCGTCATTGCCCGTCGTAGCAGGGGTTTCCTAAACTCCATGCAAGTGTTGCATCGACCGTTTGAGCCGGCCGGGGGTAACCACCAAAGTACGTACTAGCCCGAATACGTTCGGTAACCGGACAAATCGGGCCCTAACAGAGTTCGAGAGCAGGAGCCTACGGTAAGTCTATGTCGAGGGAGTAGATTTCGTTGGTACTGATATCGCGGGAGAACAGAGGTGCATCGCCTGGTCCGAGCCCAGTCCAAGAGCCCAAGAACTGGTCGGGGAATCGGGGAATGTTCTTGAAATCCGCAACCTTGTCAAGTTTCGCATCGCTGAGTCGCAAGCGAAAAAAGCCACTCTCAGCACTTGTGAACCCATCGAAATAGACATAGGCGCTGTCGCGGGACCAAGTGAGATAATCAAAAACAGGAAGTTTTTCGCCCAGCTGCCGCCATTTTTCGGTCTTGACATCGTAGAGCATCAGTTTTTGATTGTCGTGAGAGATCGCAACGATGCAGCGCCCGTCCGGGGACCAACGTGGAGCGAAGACCTGCCGGGAGCCGGGCAGTTCGGAAATCTGACGGGTGTCGAGGTGGAACAACTCAATGAATGTCTGCTCCGCACGGAGCAGCTGATAGTGGCCGAAGGCTAGTGTTTTGCCATCCGCTGACCAGGTAGGATCGGTTTCCTGAATCTCGTCTGCAGTCACAGCTTGGGGATTGCCGCCATCCCTGGAAATCAGAAAAACCTTCCACGGCTTTGCTGGCACGGCTCCGGAAAAGGCAATTTGCTGACCGTCGGGAGACCAGTGGGCCAAAGCCGCGTACATTGGCGGATAGGTGAGTTGAAGACGCGCGCTGCCATCTAGCTTGCTGCGCCATAACGTACCTTCGGGATAGCTGACATAAGTGACCCACTGACCATCCTGAGAAAAGTCCACATCGCCCGCCGAGATGCCACCGAGATAAGGCACAAATTCGCCAGATTTCGAGTCATAGCGCACCAATTCCGCTCGCAAGTGGGTACCGATTGCGAACAACTTCCTGCCGTTTGGTGCGGGTACTGGAAGGGAAAGCTGCAGAGGGCCAACCGTGAGCTGAACCGGTTGATGCGAAACTTTTTTCCACCATCTGGAACGGTCGTTCAAAATCCATAGGTTGGTAGCACGCCCCTGAGAGCTTTGGAAAACGTAGTACCTGCCGTCGGGCGTCCAATGACCACAACACTCGGCGGGAGGGTTGTTCCAACCCGGCAGCAGCGGATGCATATCACTGCCATCAGAGCGGGCTTCCCAAATCGCCGAGGTATTGTTCACATTGTTCTTCGCCGTGAACCTGAACCGAGTTCCATCTGGGGAGAAGTTGACGAATCGCGTCGTCTAGAATGTAACCGAAGGGTGCAACGTCGCGCCATTTAGAATGTAACCCAACCAAAAGAGGATTTGAGGAGGCCAGGGTTGGGGAACAAA
>Ga0187770_10002194_pt1 | contig 10816 bp, 8 predicted proteins | sample 0116_SJ02_MP02_2_FD_133154 | JGI IMG/M metagenome (GOLD analysis project Ga0187770, IMG submission 133154) | Tropical peat soil microbial communities from peatlands in Department of Meta, Colombia - 0116_SJ02_MP02_20_MG | ecosystem: Environmental > Terrestrial > Soil > Wetlands > Peat | place...
CCTGCTGTTGTTAACGGCGTAGTTTACGTAGGCTCTGATGATGGCAACGTTTACGCTTTGAACGCTGTCAATGGCGACAAACTCTGGAATTACACCACCGGCGTCGTATATGGCTTATTCGCACCAGTTGATTCGTCTCCTGCTGTTGTTAACGGCGTAGTTTACGTAGGCTCTGATGATGGCAACGTTTACGCTTTGAACGCTGTCAATGGCGACAAACTCTGGAATTACACTACTGGCAACAAGGTTAATTCGTCTCCTGCTGTTGTCAACAACGTAGTTTACATAGGATCAGCTGACGACAACGTTTACGCTTTGAACGCTGCCAACGGAACAAAAATATGGAGTTACACTACCGACGACGAAGTTGGTTATTCGTCTCCCGCTATTGTTAACGGAGTGGTCTACGTAGGCTCGTGGGACAATAACGTTTATGCTTTAAACGCTACTAATGGCGGCCTAATATGGAGTTACACTACTGGCAACGAGGTTAATTCTTCTCCTGCTGTTGTTAACGGCGTAGTTTACGTAGGCTCCGATGACGGCAACGTTTATGCTTTAGGTTCCTACAGCACAATACCAGAGTTTTCTGGCCAATTGCTAGGAATTACGTTAGTTGTCTCCATGATCATAGTCTTGTCTGCGGTCATCATTGCAAAGAAGAGAAAAACCTAAAAAAAATCCAACGCAGTTAGTATTCTAGAAGAAACAATTTGTGCCTCACTTACCATTTTGACCTGTCTCTCAGAGCGCGCGCGAAGGGATTGCTGAAAACGCAGCAGACCTTCTGTCATAACAGTAGAGTAACCTAGAGGCTTCCCGCAATTTCTGCATCTTACCAACTTTGTTCACTAATCATTCATCTAAAACATTTCTCTATCCTATTTGTAGCTTCTTATAGGGCTCCACTGACAACGCGCGCCCTGATCCATATGGAACTGAAGAAAAGTTGCAGCCGAATCAACTCATTTGCTCAAAACATACTTCTTCGTGAGCAGATAACACAGAGGTTATGGAGCACATATTAGGTAGATGCCGTAAGGGATGCGTTGAAATGGGAGAAACAGAAACTTACTACGATGAGAAATCCGAAAGCTACGATGAAACGTTCTCTGTGTTATACTTCAATGTTTTCGACGCTATTACTTGGAAGTATCTTGAACCATATTTGCCCACTGATACAAGTGCGTTAGTCCTTGATGCCGGCGGTGGTACAGGTCGGTGGACAGTCCGTATTGCCAAGAAAGCTTTGAAAGTTGTATTAATGGACATTTCGGAAGGAATGTTGAAAGCGGCGGCTCAGAGGATAAAGCGGGAAAGGGTCAAAGAACACGTGGTCATCAAAAAAGGAGACATAACTAGGACGGGCTATCCGGATGAAACTTTTGACCTGATCTTTTGCGAGCATGTGCTTTTTCTGTTCAAGAAACCAGACATCGTTATGAAGGAACTAAGTCGGATTCTGAAGAAGAAAGCGCGTTTGATAATCTCCGCACAAAACCGTTACGTCCAATCATTAGTTTCGTTATCTGAAAAACCAAAATCCGATGATGTTAGAGCGGCGCTTGATATTCTGCAAACCAAGAAGTACAGTGCCATGGATAAGAAAGGCAACGTCAAAATCTACACATGGGCTCCTGAGGAGTTCCGAGAAATACTTGAAAGAAATGGGTTTCATGTGGAAAGAATTGTTGGCAAGGGGTACACTATGCCTCTGCGGGTTTCGAAGGAGCTATTTATGAAAAAGAAGTATTCACAGGATTTGTTAGATAAAATAGTTGAATTTGAACTCGAATTAAGTGAGAAACCAGATGCGTTAGCCTTAGCTGGACACATGCAAGCAATTGCTCATAAAGAATAAGATCAAAATCTCTCCGTCCTAGGCGAATTCGACCCCCCTGTTCTTTAAATGGAAAGAGCTAGGAGCGGAATTTTCGAAAGGCAATTTCGCTTGGCATGCGAGCTAATCGCGTGCGCGGTTGTTGCGTTTGTTTGCAGTCTTTCAGTAGATTTATTTGAACCAGTGCGCATGAGTGGAAAAGAAAGGAATAACACTTGCAGGAATCGAGCGGTCGAGACAAGAAGATAAAAGCGATAATCTTGACGGGTATCGCTAGCGTCCTATGGGGCACTTCTTTTCCAGCGATAAAAATCGGCTTGGAGTATGTTGATGCTTACATGTTCGTTTTTTTGAGGTTTCTTCTGGCTTCAGCTATAATGTTGTTTCTACTAGTGATAAAGAGAAATTTTGGATTCGAATTCGCGAAGAGGAGAGTTGTGTGGTTCTTGGGCATTGCCAACGGAGTTGCTTACTTGTTCCAGTACGTTGGAATGACCTCAACCTCGGCGTCTAAATCGTCATTGCTCGTTAATCTGAGTGCCATATGGGTTGCCGTGTTGAGCTGGCTGATACTGAAAGAACGTTTGGGAAACAGAAGAGCCCTGGGAATCCTGTTCGGAATCGTCGGGGTTTTCTTGATAACGACGAACCTCGATTTTCAAATGCTAGGCCAAGGTGCGATTGTCGGCGATTTGCTGGTTCTGTTCTCAGGGGTCGTGTGGGCATTTTTCACGGTGTACAACAAGCGACTGGTCTCAGGCGTTAGAGACATAATTCAGCCCACAACATGGGTAATCTTTATAACCCTGCTGCCCCTAATACCATCACTCCTTTTTTCAACCGGCTCAATTTCCCAATTGCCAATCAACGCGTGGCTTGCCATAGCTTACACCGCAATATTCTGCTGGGTAATTCCTTACTATCTATGGTCGGAAGGCCTGAAATACATATCCGCGGTCAACTCTACTGTCATTCTTCTGGCGGAAGTACTGGTTGCCTTAGCAATCTCCTCAATCTTTTTGAACGAAACTTTAACATTAATTTCAGATATAGGCGCTTTCTTAATAATCGTGGCTATCATCTGCGTGTCCTAAACGTAAGAAATGAAATCAAGGGTTCCAAGGCGAATCTAAACCTATCCGACCCCGGAAAGCTCCTATGACCGAAACAAGCTGTTTCTATAAGTCAACTGGAAATCTGCTCTTGAAATGAACCCCGCCAGCTGCAGGGAGAGAAAACTCAATCCTTGGGAACGTCGACGCCTGCGCAGTATTCTTATATCTCTCAACAATCTCTTGTGGAAGCAAATCATCAAGGAATTTGGCTCATGTATGCAGTTGAAACTCAGAACTTGGTTAAACAGTATGGCAAAACGTACGCGCTAAAAGGTCTCAACTTCACCGTAAACCCACAGGAGATTATGGTCCTGCTAGGACCGAATGGTTCTGGAAAAACAACGTTGCTGTTGATTCTGGCAACAGTTTTGAAACCTACGTCAGGCACCGCGAAAGTAATGGGCTTCGATGTGGTCAAACATCCGACCAGGGTTCGACAGATATTAGGGATTTCATTTCAGGATGCGAGAGGTTTTTGGAGGCACAAGCCAGCGGAGATACTTCAGTTTCACGCTGCGATGCACGGTGTCAAGAAGAGCGAACGTAAAGCTTTGATTGAGCAGGTTCTGAGGGAGTTGGAGCTGTGGGACGCGCGCAACAAGCTGTTCATGCAGCTTTCAGGAGGCCAAGCAAAGAGACTGGAGGTCGCCAAAGTTCTGGTGCAGAACCCCAAGTTTGCCATTTTCGACGAGCCAAGCAGCCAGGTTGACCTGCGAGGAAAACGAACGATCTGGGATAAGATACTCGGACTGAGAGAGAAAGGCGTAACCCTTCTGGTCGCCACAAACGAAGTTCGCGAAGCAGAGTATCTCGCTGACAGGGTGACCATTCTCGACCAAGGACAGAGCATAGTGTGCGACACGGTTCAAAACTTGAAAGACAAAATCACGGGAGGCGATATCGTCGAGCTCGAATTGGAACATGCTGAAAACGATGCCGTGTTCCAGGAGGAACTGGCTAGACTCCCGGGCACAGTAAAGGTGGCTCCAGTGGACAACAGCAGGTATAAGGTTTACGTTTCAATGGCAGAAGCTTGGGTTCCGAAGATGACGAACCTGTGCTATCAGCGAGAGATCCGCGTCTCATCTGTGAGAGTGACTGAGCCGTCGTTGGATGATGTTTTTCTAAGCTTCACAGGCAAGAAGCTGGAGACCGATGAGAATGCTTGACGTCCTCCGTCTAGTGTGGTTCGACTTGAAACATGAGCTCTACCCGCCCGTATGGATAGGCCTAGAATGGTTCTCTTTCTCAGCGCAGATTTTCATGTACGGCGCTCTGATGTCACAGCTTGTGAACATACCCGGAATACCAAACTATCAACAGTTTTATGCCGTGGGCTTTGTCGTCATGATGACCTTTGACGTTGGCTCTCACGCAGGAAGAGAATTCGTGGAAGCTGCACACGAGGGAAGACTGCCGTACCTTCTCAGCCTTCCGATTTCAAGGTCGAAGCTCTTCTTGTCAATAGCTCTGAAGGGCGGGCTTGAGCTGGCACTGATGCTCATGGTTCCTTTTGGCATCATACTAGCAATGATTGGCAACCTGAGCCTTGTTTCCATGGCTGCCGCGGCTGCAACGCTCTTTTTCTTGGGCTTCGGCATCGCCGGACTGATGCTGGGACTCTCGTTCATCGCCTTCAAATCAAGCGACATGTACTCGGCCATAACAACCGGATTGAGCGCGTTGCTCATTCGATTCAGCACGGTGATGTATCCTCTCATGTTTTTGGCGCGGGCATCGCCCGGATATGAGGTAGTGGCAAGGTTCAGCCCTCTGACTTATGGAGCGGATCTTGCTCACCTCTTTCTCGGATTCGACCCGGGCATGCTGCTTAACCCGACAATCGCAGTTGCTGTGCTCACGGCTCTTGCAGTGAGCACTCTTGGGGTGTGTACGTTTCTTCTGCAGCGCTTGGTGGAAGGAGTGAAAAGCGGATGACAGAGCTCGTCAACATCTTGCGATTGGCCCGAAGCGATTTCTCCTACTTCTTCAGGACAAAATGGTTGATGGCCGTTCTTCTTAGCCTGAACCTTTCGGACATGCTCATCGTTGCTCTCGTGTACAAGCAGCTGATTTCAAGCTTCAACTACTTTCAGTTTTTCGTCCCCGCAATAATAATCATGGGGCTCTTTGTGGCTGCTCTTGACACTGGAAGACGCATATGGCTGGCCATCAGAGAAGGCGTAACCCAGTATTACCTCGCTTTACCAATCAGCACTCAAGGCATCGTCGTGGCCTACCTGCTCGCCGGAGGGCTAGCGGCTATGGTCTACTCTGCCTCGCTCATGCTCATCGCACTCGTGATTCTTCCAATCACTGCTGTATGGAACGCTCTCATACTGCTACCGTTTCTGTTCTTTCTGGCGATGGGGTTGGCTGGAATTTCAGCTACCCTGGCAGCGTTCGCATCAACTCATGGTGAATTTTTCTTCGCCTATCAGCAAGTCGTCCAAATACTCCTGTTGACTATGAGCACGGTGTACTATCCGATAGAAATCGTCAAGAACTATCTTCCCCCATTCTTGACCAGCATTGTGTCAGCGAACCCGCTAAGTCTGGCGGCTGAAGCCATGAGAGACGCCTTCTTGGGAAACTCTGTGCCGCCCTCTTCTCTCCTCAACATTCTGTTGGCAAGTCTGCCTTTCACGATAGTCGGTGCAGCGGCTTACTTCATCGCACTGAGGACGATTCAGACAAAAGGAAAACCATAAAACCAAGGTTTTCCAAGAAGAGTTGAATGCAAAAAGGCATTTCACAAGATGACACAACACGAGCTTCTAGATGATCACAGATAATCAAGGGACGACTAGGTTCCTGCCTTTTTCAGGTGGGCTTCGTTGTTTCAGATTCCTGTGTTTCCCGCGTGTGTCTCGCTTATTTCACGTTGCTCGTCAAGCTCTCTAAGTGCTGCAAGAAACGGCAGTTGTCGCATAACTTGTCTTCTCTGGTCGCATCTCTTTTTCCGCATTTGGTGCACTTCGATGTCCCAATGATTACGTGCGCTTGGTCGGCATTTTTCAACATAACCTATCTTGATCGGATAACAGCTTGGTTTCAGGGATATGGTTTATGAATCTTCAATCATGATGAGTTGTTCAGTCTCTCCCGAACTATCTGTCAAGGCTTAATTATCTCCTCTGTCTAAACTGCCTGACAAGCGGTGGTATTCGATGAGCGTGGATGACAAGTTTGATAGACTGACTGAAGAAATGGTCGACAAATTTCTTGAGTCTAATCCCGACTTTGCCACGGAACTCGGACTTCATGATCCCTATGACTACCTGTTGCCCGACGGGTCAACAACGAGGTTGCTGAAGAATCTTGAGCTAGAGGAGCAGTGGCTAAATCGGTTGAAAGAAAGCTTTGAGAGGCGGGAGCTGAACGACGAGCATAAGATGGACTGGGAAGTGCTGGAGAGAGTTCACGAGTTTTCGCGGTTCGAGTTCTATGAGCAACGGTTGCACGAGCTCAACCCCGACGCGTTCGACGTCTTGGGCGGACTGGTGTTTCTGATGCTCAGTCGAGACTATGCACCCTTGGAGAAGAGAATGGACGCGATTGCTTCGCGACTGGAGCTTGCTCCGAAGTATCTTAAGGAGTTCCGTGCCCGCTTTGACAAGTCTAATCCTGTGAAGCTCTGGACTGAAGTTGCCTTGGAGTCGGCGGAAGGCATCGGTGGTTTGTTTCAATTTCTGTTGCAGATAGCTAAGGGGGAGATATCGGACAAGACCTATGGTCGGCTGAGCAGAGCGGTTGAAGCGCTCATGCCAGAGCTAGAGAAACACGTCAAGTGGCTCGAAGGTCTTCTGCAGAGAACCACTGAAAATTGGGCGTTGGGTCGGCAGAAGTATGAAAAGCTCATCAAACTGCGAGACTTGGGCATGACTTCTGAGCAGATACTCGAGCTGGGAGAAGATTATCTTCAGAAACTAAAGGCTGAGCGAAAACGGCTTGCACATAAGATAGCCCCTGGAAAGACAGTGGAAGATGTGATGAAGAAGATTGAGGCTGACGCGCCGAAGACCTTCGAGGAAGCCATGAAGTTCACCGCTAAAGTCATGGAAGAGGCCAAAGAGTTTGTACAGAAGAAGGGGATAGCCACCGTCTACCCTGAAGACAGGCTCTACGTAAGAGAGACACCGGCGTTTATCGCGCCTCTCATCCCATTCGCTGCCCTCATGATGCCCGCAAAGTACGATAAGCCCCAGATCGGAGTTTACATAGTCACGAGGCCTAAGGACATTGGAAACCTGGGTAAACACCTGAACCACAAGTCCGTCAGGAACACAGCCGTACACGAGGCATACCCGGGACACTTCCTGCAAGGCGCCGGCTCCGACAGACACACCCATAACGTATTAAGGCTTCTGGCAAATGGAACTGAAACCACAGAAGGATGGGCACATTATTGCGAAGAGATGATGGCTGAAAAGGGCTTCATAACAGACGACGAAAGCAAGCTCATTCAAGTCAACGACGTCATCTGGAGAGCAGTACGCATCATCGTAGACGTCAAATTGTCAAGAGGTGAAATGACCTTTGATGACGCTGTTCGCATGCTTGTCGAGGAAGCGGGCATGTCAAAGGAAGGTGCAACCGCCGAAGTCAGAAGGTACACGCAGACACCGGCTTACCCACTGTCGTACCTGCTGGGGAAACACTTGATTCTGCAGTTGAAGAAAGAGATAAAGGAGAAAATGGGCGACAAATTCAGCGACAAATTCTTCCACGACACTTTGATAGACAACGGCTATTTACCGTTATCCTTGGTTCGAAAAATCTTCAGCCAGAAGCTAGCACAAATGAAAGCCTAACCCGAGATTCCTTTTCCAGCGCGCTGGCCTGTCCCCAAATTGAGCGTTGAACCATATTGGTAGCTGTGGTGACGCATGCAAGGCTGTTTGCAGTAGGCCGGCGTAACCCTCGCTTTGTTACAGTGCAGCATCACGTCAGGCCTTACGTTCAGAGAGCAGGGGCTTGAGAAAATTGTCACAAAACAACATTACAACTAACAACACAAAAAAACCATACGCATCAGCCGCGAGGCACTGCTCAGCTTGTTTTCAACATCGTTTGTCACAAAGCAACATTACAACCAACCTCACAAACGCAGAGCCGGGGGTCGAAGAACATCGCGGTTTACGCCGCAGCATTACGCTGCAACATTACAACGGACGTAAAGAAAAAAAGGCGGAGGGGGGCACCGCACCGATGCTGCACGAGCGACGACGCGACATCGCGGAATATCATGTTTACAGATTACATCTGACCTTATAAATGGAGAGTGGGGGTTGACTCAGCAGGACAGCACGCCTGCGCAATTCACAGCCTGCTGCGCCTCGCCTTGAAAAAGAGAAGCAATAGAAAGCCATGAAAAGACGAGGACGTCTCACCAACTTCAACACACAATAAAGAGACAAGGCAGCGCGCCTACTCCGAATGTCTAAAATGAAGGATTTTTCTTGTATTTTACCCTTGGCAACCTGTTTCTTTTTTCTTATTGTGCAGCGCATGCTTCGTTGGTTTCGGAGGTTCTGGAAGAGGAATGTGGGCCCTCTTCGAGGGCACTTATTATAGGATTCTATGTCTTGTCGCTTATTCTTTCCCATCCCACTGCTGCTTGAGATCCGTCAAGGTTTCCGGCGAATTTTCTCTTCTCCTTTATTCCGCATCGCAAACACATTCTCTCAGAGTGCACATACTTCTCAATTTTCTCAGTGGTTGCAGGAACGAATCCTGGCTCTTTCCAGCTTATTTTCACGATTTCTCCGTAATTCTTCCACTTGTGTAACCCCAATCTACATAACAATGAAGCCAAACGGCTCACCCGACACTCATGCTCTTATTTCCAAGCCACAGCTTCGGCAACACTATCATCATAACAAGCGTATTTTATCTCTTTCTGAAGCACAGAATTTTCCGCAACTACGCCCTTCTCAAGCTTCGATTCTGATGTCAGCGCTTCGCTCAATATATCTGCTCAATCTGTTGGAAGCCGCGGTACTGACATAGATTCTTGGTAGACCTGTTGTCCTCTGTAACCATGCCATGCAGCTGCAAGTATAGTTTGTCGTAATTGGAAGCCGCATCGTCAGTTTTCATCGTGGAGCATGCCCAGTAGGCGACCCAGCACTTTTTCGCCGTCGGCGCGCAGGCCATTGTGTTCGTATTCGCTGGTGACCCATAGCTTGATGCCCCGAATGTTTTTTGCAGTTTCCTCTGAGAGTGTTCTTTCTACGTACATGTCATTGTAGTAAACTGCGGCTGCACACGGAACGTTGTTTGATTGCAGGACCGATTTATCGTACAGCCGAGGCCAGCCGTCATACGTGGCCAAAACCTCAGCCGCCTCTTTTAATGATCGAAGGTACTTGTACTCATCAAACATCCATGGATACACCATCTCACCGGTGAAGTACACAGGTTTGTCACGCGCAATCTCAAACTCCGGATGCTCTTGTCGGATGCGGTGGGCTGACCAGTTGGAGGCAGCTTCTTCGCAGTAGAGTGGTTCGTGCAGAATCGCGTAGATCGGGTTGGTTTCGAACGAAAGGGAGTTTTCGAAACCCCTTAGGAAAGTGTAGCTCATCTGTCGATTGCTTGTCTCGTAAAGGAACGCCTTTTCGAGTAGGTAGTGGACTTGTTCGAAACCGTTACTCATCCCGAACGCTATGCCGAGTTGCTGAAACCTTCTTGGAGACAGTCTGTCGCCCCCCGGCAAGTTTACCTCATACGACTGCAGATAGTCGACGACTTCTCTCACAAGTTCAATGTCCTCAGGGTAACGTTGGTAGTAGAGTCTGTTCTTTTCAATCACGCGCTCATAAGTGGCACGATAAACGTCGTCGGGGCTCCGATTCAAAGGCGGCAACCCACCAGTCATTATTGCCCCCTTCAGGCTATCTGGCGCTACGGAAAGATAATGCGTAACACAGAAGCCCCCGTAGCTCTGCCCCAGCACACTCCATCGGCCACCCTCACCCAGCAGTTCACGTCGAATCAGTTCAGCGTCCCTCACTATTGAATCAGCCCGAAAATTCTTCAAGTGATCAGCCTGCTCTCTCGCAGTTTCGAACCGCGCTAACGTCTGATAGTTGCAGGGCGCGCTGCGGCCTGTCCCACGTTGATCGAGTAGAAACACACGGTATTCTTGCAGTGCTCTCTTCAGCCAACCGCTGCTGTTTTCAGGACGTGGCGCTTCCATGCCAGGGCCGCCTTGAAAGAAGATTAGCCACGGCAAATCGCTCTTTTCCTTGTCACTCGCAACCACTTCGCGTCCAAAGACGCTTACCATCACGCCATCGGGCTTCGCGTAATCTAAGGGAACATTGAATTCATGATCAGTCAACACGATACCGGGCAAACGGTGAACACACGTACGCACAGACGCGCCTTCTTTCAAATCGCCAAGGGTTGCTTAACCCATAAATGAATTAATAAACTTTGCATAGAAGAACAAAAGCGGCTTTACACTACTTCTGACGTCATGGCACTAACACTGAATCCGAGAACACGTATATACTCAAAAATGGCGTATTCAGTCAATGGTACTCAGCAGCGGTGCACATGCGAGGAAAGTGTCTCGGTACCTGGCCAGGACTATTGTTGCATGTCTTTCTGCTTGGTGTTCCCACATGGGTCTCTTTTCAATCCATTGTCTCAGGTGCATTCCTTCATGAGCTGTCACTTTTACGAGTGCCTCTTTCCAATCGTTCAACAGCACCGCATACTTTTGGCATCGCTTGTGGTTCGGATAGACAGAGAGGTATGGGAATAGTTTCTTGTTGCCTATTCGAACCACGATTAAGAAGCGTTGACTATTGCATCCACAAGTACAATCCTCTGCGCTCGCGAAGATTCG
>Ga0187770_10002195_pt1 | contig 10815 bp, 8 predicted proteins | sample 0116_SJ02_MP02_2_FD_133154 | JGI IMG/M metagenome (GOLD analysis project Ga0187770, IMG submission 133154) | Tropical peat soil microbial communities from peatlands in Department of Meta, Colombia - 0116_SJ02_MP02_20_MG | ecosystem: Environmental > Terrestrial > Soil > Wetlands > Peat | place...
CTGGCCTTCACGGTTTTCTCCGGATCCAGTTCTTCTTCTGCTATTGAGTACCCCCATTTTGGCACTTCATATTCTCCTCAGTTGCGCAAATGAACAGCGGTATGGTGATTTATATGGTTTTCCTCTAAAGCAAACGGTTTGCCGAGCTCTTTGCGCTCTTCGAACGCATTCTTTGGCAGAAAGGCTTTAGCAACCCGATGTATGCGTTACGATGTGTTTATTTTTGACTCTTGAAGTTAAGTATCAAGTTGAAAGCGAGCGTGGTAGATTGAGTGCAGAGAATGGGCATATTACGATGTTGCACGGCGCAGGCGGAACAGTCATGCATGATCTAGTTAAGAACTACATCGTCAAGCATTTTGGGGGAGCCAGTAACGCGGAAGTTCCGCTTGAAGCCATGGATGATGCTGCCGTCGTTGGCGACGTGGTTTTCAAGAGCGATTCGCACGTTGTAAAGCCGATATTTTTCCCAGGGGGCGACATTGGACGATTGGCAGTTTCTGGCACGGTTAACGATATTTCAATGGTTGGGGGAGAACCATACGCGTTGGCATGCGGCTTCGTCTTAGAAGAGGGTTTGGCCTTGGATGATTTTGAAAGAATCCTGACGAGCATGCAGGAAGCATGTGTTGAAGCAAACGTGAACATCGTTACTGGAGATACTAAAGTTGTGGAGAAAGGAAGTCTGGGCGGATGCATAATAAACACGTCAGGAATTGGTAGACGAACCGCAGGCTTGGACAAGAACTTCAAGGTTGTAAGGCAATTCAGGAGCAACTTTGAGCCTCGCTGGACGTTAGACTCGAACCTCTGTGTTGGGGACAAGATAATCCTGTCCGGAACCGTAGGCGACCATGGCTTAGCCGTCCTGTCCGCACAGGAAGGATTGCGATTTGGAAGCTCTATAAAATCTGATGTTAAACCGTTGAACCGTTTGATCCAACGTTTGCTGTGTGAAGTCGGCGGCATCGTAGCCATGAAGGACCCGACGAGAGGTGGTTTGGCCGACGCGCTAAACGAGTTCAGCGAGAAATCGCATGTCGGCATACTGACACTAGAGGACAAGATACCCGTCAGAAACGATGTTCGGGCAGCGTGCGAAATGCTGGGCTTAGATCCGCTTGAAATCGGAAATGAAGGAAAAGTAATAATAGGAGCAGTAGAGGAAAAAGCTAGAGAAATCTTGGAGCTTCTGAGGGCAACACAACAGGGAAAAGAGGCGGAAATCATCGGCGAAGCAACGAAAGATTTCACGGGGGTCGCAATGCAGACAACCATAGGCGGAAAGAGAATAATTGCGAGACCAATCGGCGATCCCGTACCAAGAATATGCTAGGTTCGAGTCTATCTTATTCGGCCCGTTTGAAGCAGTGATATGTGAAATTCATCAGTTCCGCGGCAGTTCACTTTGCCATTTTCACTGTCCTTGCCCAAATACGGCAAGTTCCCTCGCTGCCAACCATGCAGGCTCCGACAGGCTTTTGCGGTGTGCAAGCTTTCATGAAAAGCGGGCACTCTGTGGGTTTCGTCTTGCCGATTATTACCAGATGACACTGACAACCGTGTTGTATGTCGACGCCGCGTTCAACCTGAACCTTGTACTTCAAAGGGGCATCGAACGCCTGATAACCGTGACTTAACGCTAGCCTAGAAACTGGTATTTCGCCTAGCCCGCGCCAATTGCCATCTGCGATATCAAAGACTTTGCCCATTACTCTTTGAGCTTTCACGTTTCCCTCCTGACGCACAGCACGCACGTACTCGTTCTCCAGCTGCGGCTTGCCTTCCTTAATCTGTTTGACAATCATGTAGATGGCAAATAGAACGTCTAGGGGTTCGAAACCTGCCACAACAGTAGGCATCTTGTAGGTCTCTGGAAAAATCTCGTAGGGCTTGAGTCCGATAATCGTACTGACGTGGCCTGGTGCAATGAAGCCGTCGAGATTCAAATCTCTCATCTTAACAAGCAGTTCCATAGCAGGGGGGATAAGCCTGTGAGAAACCAGGAAGCTCAGGTTTTCGGGCGGCGTCTTGACTAGTTCGACAGCCGTAGACGGGGCGGTCGTTTCAAAGCCCACGGCAAAAAAGACAAAATCCTTGGCAACCTCTTTCTTGGCCATTCTGACCGCATCCTCGACACTATAAACAATGCGGATGTCAGCTCCTGCAGCTCTTGCGTCTAGAAGAGACATCTTTGATCCGGGAATGCGCAGAACGTCGCCAAAACACGCTAATGTTGCTTTCTTCATGGCTAGCTGCACAGCTTCATCGATTTCTGATGCTGGAACTATGCACACGGGACACCCTGGACCAGCAATTACCTCTACGTTTGAGGGTAGAAGACTTCGTATGCCAAAATGCGTGATCGTCCACTCATGCGTGCCGCAAACGTGGCATATCTTGATCGAGTCTTCACCTGCTGCAACTTCGCGAATCTTCTGTGCCGCGCGTTTTGATAGATTTTCATCTCTGAACCTTGAGTTCGCAATCATCTCATTTCATCCGATCCAGCTATTGTGGCTTGGGCTCGAATTCAAGAATCTCGTTCCACAATCGTAAGGTTTCCAAGGCCTCTTCCTTATCCAAGACCTGAATGGCATAGCCCGCATGAACTAGAACATAGTCGCCGACTCCAACGGTCACGAGGGTCACGTTGACTTCTCGCATCACTCCTCCGCCAAAGTCCACCTTGGCCTTGTCTTGCTCGATAGTTACAACTTTTGCTGGAATCGCGAGGCACATTTCTATCAGGATACTCGAACACGCTTGGGGCGATAAATTCATTATGGTCTAAAAATGGAAAAACTCAGATGCAACGGCCTGACCAAATGACAAACCAGCATCGCCAGGCGGAACATCTCTGTGGACAAGAAACCGCAGGCCGGATGCCTTCACAATCTTCCCCATGGTCAATGTTAGGATTTCGTTTGCTGCGACTCCTCCCGAGAAGCCGATGGTTTTGATGTTGTTCTCGGATGCTTTTTCGATTGCCAAAGCCGCCAAGCCTTCAGCCAGATACACGTGCGCAGAATACGCCAAGTCTGCCTTAGAATGCTTGTCTTTGTTTTCAAAGATGCCCAGAAGCAGTTTTGTAGTGTCAAGGGTGTCGCCTCGTATTATCGGTTTGAGTTTCAGTTTGTCTTTGCCTTTCACCGCGATTGACTCGAGTTTCACGGATGGTTCGCCTTCGTACGTACGTTCATGGCATATGCCCAAAACGGCAGAAACCGCATCCAATACCCTTCCGCAACTGGTAGTTCTAATCACGTTTTCCTTTTCCAGCTGTTGAAGAATTATATTGACCTCCTTCTCGCCGTGTGGAAAGTGCCGCCTGTTTCCCAGGAGCCAATCTTCCAAGTCAACGTGACCATGGAGAATACCGGCGGCCATTCTCAGCGGGTAATATGTAGCCAAGTCTCCACCCATCATAGGCTGTGCTTCAAGATGAGCTACGCGTTTGAAACCGGAAGCCTCATCAGTGCATGACAGGATCTCCCCTCCCCAAGCCTCACCGTCTATTCCATAGCCGTAGCCGTCGCAACATATGCCCACAATCTCGCCCACGTCATGCTCAACCATGAGTGCTGCAACGTGCGCGTAATGGTGTTGCACGCGAACTAGTTGCCAACTGTTCTCTTCTGCCCACTGCTGAGCAAGATGAGTGGTGACGAATTTCGGATGTAGGTCGCATACGACTGCATCTATCCTGCTGTTTGTGAGACGGATCAAGTGTTTTGTGGCTTCATCTAGAAAACCCCTTGTTTCGATGTTGTCTACATCGCCTATGTGTTGGGAAAGGAAGATCTTGTCCTCGTTCAGTATGCAGGAGGTGTTGTTCAGCTCCCCTCCCAAGCCCAGAACGCAACGTTTGGCCTTTCTCCTGAGCGTTATCGGGGCGGGAGCGTAACCTCTTGATCTTCTTATGAAAACCATGTCGGCTCCGTGCGTACGGACTACGGAGTCATCGCAGCGATGGGCTATTTGCCTGTCGTGAAAAAGGAAGAAATCAACAGTGCCCTTGAGGGTTCCTAATGCTTCGTCATTATCTTTTGTTATAGGTTGGTTCGGAGGGTTAGCGCTCGTCATGACGAAAGCCGAGTCTTCCACTTTGTCGAACAGCATGTAGTGCAGACCGGTGTAGGGGAGCATCACGCCGATGTTATGCAGCCCCGGAGCGACTGAATCAGACAGATAATATTCTCTGCTCTTGTTCAGAAGCACTATCGGGTGGACGTATGAAGTCAGGAGTTCCTCTTGGTTTTTGCTTACTTCTGCAAAGGTCTTTGTCGCTCCTAAGCTTCGAGCCATAACAGCAAATGGCTTCTGGCTTCGATGCTTGACTTCTCTCAGCCTCATCAGAGGCTTAGGTTTGGTGGTTGACACCGCAACGTGGAAGCCGCCGTAGCCTTTGACGGCTAGTATGTTGCCCTCTGACAAGAGCTTGCCCGCTTCTCGAACCGGATCCTTTTCTCTTAACACTTTGCCCTTTGCATCTGTGAGATAGACGCGCGGGCCGCACCTTGGGCAGGCAACCGTCTGTGCGTGGAAACGCCTGTTCAGAGGATCCTTGTACTCGTTCAGGCAGAAGCCGCACATTGGGAACGCGCGCATCGTCGTGTTTTCGCGATCATAAGGCAGTTTCTCGATTATAGTGAATCTAGGGCCGCAGTTTGTGCACGTGATGAAGAAGTATTCAAACCGTGGATCTTTGGGATCTCGAAGCTCTATAAGGCAGTCATTGCAAATAGCAATGTCAGGCGGGATAACTGAACCTGACAGCTCAGCTTCGTTAGAGCTCTTCTTTATCACGAATTCCGTGTGTTCATTCCTTCCCGGAAGCTTCGACGTGATAATATGGTGAAACTTGGCCAGGGGTGGTTTGTCCTTTTTCAAATTCTTCAAGAATTGTCTGATGGCCTGCTCTTGACCTTCTAGCAGGATTTCTACTCCGGCATCAGCTCGGTTCTTGACATAACCAGAAAGCCCGTTTCGCACGGCTGTTCGATAAACAAACGGTCGAAAACCCACTCCCTGGACTATGCCTGTGACTTGAATTTTCAAACGCAAGTGAGCCAGCTCTCAACTTTAGAGACAATTAACACTTCATATACGTTTTGACCGAGCTACGCGCTCCAATCAGCAATCACGCGTGTGAAGTTGAAATAAAGGCTCTTGTGAATCGGCGTTCATTGAAGCATCGGTTTTTTCGGATGGGCCGTAATGTACTCACTCGAGTTCTTGTTTGTGCACTTGGTGTAAAGTCGCACACTTTATCATTTATTAGCAGCTTCGGTTTCTAAGTAATATTCGTACCCTTGGAAAGTGTTCGAATGTCTAAGCGACAAGAATCAAAGTTTGAGACTTACTCGACTAGTCTGTGCCCAGAATGCATGAAAAAGATTCCTATGAGGATATTTGAGGATGAAGGAGTGATTTATCTTGAGAAGACGTGCCCTGAGCATGGCAAGTTTGAGGATGTTTATTGGGGCGATGCTGAGCTTTTCAAATGGTTCAATAACAACTGGCACAGCGCACGTTACTCAGGTGGTGGCTTGGAGAAGCCACACACCAATACTGTTGAAGGTTGTCCGTTTGACTGTGGAATCTGCCCGCAGCACAAGACGCCCACGATTCTAGGGATCATAGACGTTACGAACAGGTGTAATATGGCTTGCCCAATCTGTTTTGCTTATGTGGGAGCCACCAACTACGTCTATGAGCCCTCGTATGAACAGATTGTGGACATGATGAAGGTACTCAGGTCCAACAGCCCATGGTCTTGCAACGCGCTGCAGTTCAGTGGAGGAGAACCGACGCTGAGAAACGACCTGCCAGACCTGATAAAGGAAGCTCAGAAAGCGGGTATAACTCACGTGGAAGTTAACACCAACGGTATTCGCATCGCTGAAGACATTACATATTTCAAGAAGCTAATGGAGGCTGGGCTGAGCACCCTTTACCTCCAGTTTGACGGTTTGAGAGAAGAAATCTACAAAAAGACCAGAGCAAGAACTGACATGATTCCCATAAAGCTGAAGGTACTAGAAAACGCAAGGAAAATAGGACTCGACTCAATCGTCTTGGTTGTCACCTTGGCGAAAGGCGTCAACGACAAAGATTTGGGAGAGATAATAGACTTCGCCGTCAAAAACCACGATGTTGTCCGCTGCATCAACATACAGCCGGTTTCAATGGCTGGGAAAGCTAGAAAAGAGGAAATGCGAAAAATGCGGATAACCATTCCCGACGCGATGAAGGAAATAGAGGAGCAAACGAAGGGTGTTGTCGGCCGGTTTGATTGGAGACCGGTTGACTGGCCGGTCCCTTTTGCAAAGGGAATGGGCGTGATCAAGAATAGAGCCTATCCGGAGTTCACGATGAGTCCCATGTGCGGCGCAGCGACATTCTTGGTTGTTGACAAGGACGGGTCTTTCAAGCCCATCATGCGATACCTGGACGTTGACAAATTTGCCGAGGTGTTCTGGGACGTCTACTACTCGGGAGCGAAAGGCAAAAAGACGATGGCAAAAATGAAGATGCTCAAGCTTCTGCCGATGGCAAAATCTGATTTTGTTAGGGGCTTGATTGGGAACGTCGTACGCAAGGGAAGCTACGAGGCTCTTGGAGACCTTATGCGCAGAATAGTTATGATTGGGATAATGCACTTCCAGGATGTCTGGAACATTGACATCGATCGTGTTCAAAGATGCGCAATTCACTATGCCACACCTGATGGCAAGGTGAGATGCTTCTGCACGTACAACAGCATACATCGACCCAACGTCGAAAAACAGTTCTCTGTGCCCATAATAGAGTGGACAAAGAGGACTGGAAAGAAAATAAGCGAGCCCACGTAGTAGCCGTCTTCGGAAGGAATAAGGCTGGGACTTGCTCGGCGGCGGAACCAGAACAGACGAGGTTTCAGGCTTTGGCTGTCTTCTGTTTCTCCTCTTCTTGAAGCACTCTTCTCAGAACTTTGCCCACCATAGTCATGGGTAGTTCGGTTCTGATTTCGATTTCTCTTATTGCCTTGTAGGGCGCCATTTTGCCGTTCGCGAATTCTTTAATCTCGTCTGCGGTTGCCGTTTTTCCTTCTTTGAGCACGACGAAGGCTTTCGGAATCTCACCTGCGACCTTATCCGGTTTACCGATGACGGCACAAAGTTTGACGACTGGATGTTCATAAATGACATCTTCAATTTCCCGCGGGTAAACGCTGTAGCCCTTGTATTTGATAATATCCTTCTTCCTGTCTGTGATGTAGAAGTAGCCGTCTTCGTCCATCTTGCCGATGTCTCCTGTGTAGAGCCATCCGTTTCGCAGAACGGCCCCAGATTCTTCAGGATTCTTCCAGTAGCCCTTCATAACCTGGGGTCCCTTAACAGCAAGCTCTCCGTCCTGATTGACGCCAAGCTCTGTTTCTCCCGTTTCTGCATCCACAATTTTCGCATCCGTATCTGGCCAAGGCAATCCGATAGAGCCTACTTTTACAGTTTTCATGGTAGGGTCAAGAGGGTTACAATGAGTGACCGGGGAAGACTCCGTCAGCCCGTATCCCTCGACGAGAACTCCCTTTGTTATTTCCATCCATTTCTTCTGGATTTCACGAGGCAGGGGGGCCGAACCGGAAATGCAGAAGTGAACCGATGTGAGATCGAAGTTGTGAAGCTTTGGATGAGCGAGAAGCATCGAGTACATTGTTGGAGCGCCACAGAACACTGTGACTTTGTTTTTTTCGATGGCTTCGAGGGTGACAGCCGCGTCGAAGCGCGGAAGCAGAACCATTTCTCCAGCCAGGTATATTGGAGCATTCATTCCGGTCGTCATTCCGTAGATGTGGAACAGAGGCAGAACCGTTAGAAACTTTTCTTCAACATGCTTTCCCTTGAGCCACTCAGCACACATGACCGCGTTTGATACCAAGTTCATGTGCGTGAGCATTGCGCCCTTTGAAATTCCAGTCGTTCCGCCAGTGTACTGCAGGGCAGCTAGGTCCTCCTGGGGGTCAATGTCAACTTTCGGAGGTTTCCCGTCATGCTTGCTTAGCAGTTCCTTGAAAGAGTGCGTTCCCGGTCCGGGTTCAACCCTATACGATGGAATCTTCCTCAAAAGTGAACCCAACAGTGCAAGGCCAGTCGGCATATAATCCTTCAAGCCCGTAAAAATGATTCTTTTAACTTTAGTTCTGGCAACGACCTTTTCCAATATCGGGTAAAGCGCGTCCAAGACAACTATAGTTTCAGCTTCGGAGTCATTGAGCTGATGCTCAACCTCATGCTCCTTATACAACGGGCTTATAGCCGTCTCGACAGCCCCCAGCCTCAGAATGCCATAATACGAGATTACGAATTGAGGGATGTTCGGCAGAAAAATTGCGACCTTATCACCCTTCTTTACTTCAAGAGTGGCAAGCGCAGCCGCAAAACGATCACAGGTTTGATCCAACTCTCTGTATGTTATTTTTCTGTCAAAATAGATCAATGCGGTTTGGTTGGGATTGTTCTCGGCGGTTTTTCTCAGAATTTCAGAAAGTGGAACACTAGGGTACTCAACGTGTCTCGGAACATCTTTGGGCCAAAACTTGAACCAAGGTTTTTCGATAGGGCTTGGTTCTTTTTTGCTCTTTTTCTTTACAGACATAGCGCGCGCCCGTGGCCCATTGAACCAGAGCCTATAACCGCTGCCTTCTTTATCTTTTCAACTGTCAAAAGGCTTCCTCCGTTATACGATATAGATGGGGCAGAAAACGCTAATAAGACTTGTGAAGTCTTCGGTTGATACGAGCGCGCGTTTCACACAAGATGTTAGTATTCGCGAACAAATTGAAATCAAAAATAAGGTTGCCCATGCTTCTTAGGGGTTTGCTTTTGCTTCCTTGTCGCTTGACAAAGGCTTTCGATGGTTTTTTGAAAGATCTCCCTTTCCTTGGTAAGGATTTCGACATGATCTGCGAGTCCGTCCTTCTGAATACGGAGGTTGTTTGTCTCTTGTTCAAGCTGCCAGATTCTCTGTTTAGATGTCTTAGTTTCCTTTCTTAACTCTGCAACCTCTTTTCGAAGAGTCGCCAGCTCGCCAGTCAAGATGTTCATGTACGCGCTTAACTCGTCTCTCTGTTTCTGCAACTCCTTGTATTTGGACCTCCAAGTTAGGCCGAGAACCAATGTAAACTCCTCCATCAAATAAACATGGCAGAACAAGCTATAAAAACATCACGCGCCCAGCAAGCGATTTGAATTGAGGAAGAAAAAGTAGTAGGTGGCCACTATTGTTTGGCCAAGAAGTTGGCAATTGTGTATTTTTGCATTTCGCTCGTGCCTTCATAGATTTCTGTTATTTTTGCGCATCTGTGGAATCGTTCGACGTGGTAGTCGGCTAGGTAGCCGTAGCCTCCGAATATCTGGATGGCATCGTCTGTAACTTCCATTGCCACGCGGCTTGCGTAGGCCTTGGCCATTGACGCGGCAACGGCGTTCGGCTTTTCTTTGTCGCAGAGCCACCCTGCTTTGTACGTCATTAGCCTAGCGGACTCGATTTTTATCATCATCTCTGCGAGTTTGAAGCCGATGCCCTCGAAGTTGATTATTGGTTGTCCGAATTGTTTCCGAGTCTTCGCATAGGCTAGTGCTCGTTCAAAAGCTCCCTGTGCCATGCCGACTGCTTGGGCTGCGACGATTACCCTGGTTCCGTCAAAGAGTTCGAGCGTGTAGTAGAAACCTTTTCCCTGTTCCCCTACTAGGTTGCTTTCTGGTACCTTGAGGTCAGCCATTGAAAGCGAGCCTGTTACGCATGGTTTGATGCCCATCTTGCCGTGCAGTTTGGTTGCTTCGAGTCCGCACATCCCTTTCTCTGCAAGGAAGAGGCTTTGTCCTCGATGTGAAGGCTGAGCGTTTGGGTCTGATTGGCAGAGAAGGATGAACGTGTCGGCGCTGGTGGCGTTTGTTATGAATTCTTTTGCTCCGTTAATGGTCCATTCGTTTCCGTTTCTCACTGCTGTGGAGTCCATGCGCGTTATGTCGCTGCCGTGCTCGGGTTCGGTGAACGCTGCCGCGGCTATTCTGTCGCCTCTTGCCAAGGGTGGAATGTATTTCTTTTTTTGCTCTTCATTCCCGTGTTTTAGAAGGGCGTCTGGAACCATGAGGTTTCCAAGCGAGACTGCGACTCCCAGGCCCGGGTCTGCTCGGCACATTTCCTCGACTACCAAACAGTCTTCCAGCACGCCGTACCCTTGCCCCTCGTATTCCTGCGGTATTCGCATGCTCGTGAATCCGAGCTGTGCAGCCTTTTTGTAGAGGGCCATCGGGAACTCCTCTTTTTGGTCAAGCTCAAGCGCAAGTTCTGGAGTGAATTCTTTTTCGCAGAATTGGCGAACTGCACGTTTCGTCTCCTGTTGTTCATCGTTTAGTTTGAAGTCCATCTGTTCTTCTCTTCTGGTTACTTGCAGGTCTTCTGCGTTTTTGATTCATTTATTTTGTTCTTGAGTGAAGGAACTATTTTGAATAGGTCTTCGACCACGGCGTAGTCGGCGAAGCTGAAGATTGGTGCTTTAGGGTCTTTGTTCACGGCTATTATCAGATCTGAGCTTTTCATTCCGAGTGCATGCTGGAATGCGCCGCTGATTCCGAGTGCGAGATACAGTTTTGGTTTCACGGTCTTTCCGGAAGTGCCCACTTGACGATCTGTGGGAAGCCAGCCTTTGTCCACGATTGGACGCGAACAGGCAAGCACTCCGCCCAACGTTTTTGCGAGTTCATCTGCTATTGGCACGTTGGCAGCGTCTTTTATTCCGCGACCGATGCCCACGAGTTTCTCAGCGGC
>Ga0187770_10002197_pt1 | contig 10813 bp, 7 predicted proteins | sample 0116_SJ02_MP02_2_FD_133154 | JGI IMG/M metagenome (GOLD analysis project Ga0187770, IMG submission 133154) | Tropical peat soil microbial communities from peatlands in Department of Meta, Colombia - 0116_SJ02_MP02_20_MG | ecosystem: Environmental > Terrestrial > Soil > Wetlands > Peat | place...
ACGAAGCGCCGAAATTTCCGACAAGTGGCGCGAATAACCGAGGCTAATTACGAGTCAAGAGCCGGGGCTAGTCACTTGGGGATTGGAAAGACCCAGAAATCACCGCCCACCTTGCCCACCAACCAAAGGTCCTCCCCTTTCAGAGTACCTAAGTCGAAATAGACAGCGCAGTATGGTTCGATATCACGTGCTTCGATGAGGTGGCCTTTGAACGGCCACGATTGGAAAAAACTGCGGCGCGGGTACGTACTCGCAAAGATCATCACCCCTCCCTGGAAGGGGACTGCTTGATACAAATCGCCGACGTTTACCTTGCCCAAATCTACTTTCTTGTCCTCCCAGTAGAGATCGTGGTGTTTCGTGGAGAGTTTAGAGAGAACTGAGTGAGCATGGACCCATTCCTCCGCCAGCCTTATGTCCTCAGCGGAGTGTGGAAGAGCCTGTGGGGACGGGTTAGCTTCCTGGATGATGTGGCCGCCCTGAATATTGAGGACGGCATATTGACCTGCGGAGTGGCCAAGCCGAATCACAATTCGAGGCGAGGGCGGGTTCTCTCCCTGCAAGGCCAGGCCCAGCAGAATCATGCCAAGCGACCGAAAGGTGATGCCAACCATTCTGGAAAAAAAGAATACTGCTAACCTCTTGAGATGCAAGCATCCTAATTCCGGACCGGTGATCGGCAAACAAGAGGTCGAAGAGGCCGGCGCGGGACGCCGGCGCTACACGGAACGAGCCGGAACGAGCCGGAACAAACCGGAACGAGCCGCAGGGCTTTGCCCTGCGCTACAGGGAACCGCCCGGAACGAACCAACGAGGCGGGTTAGTTGCGCGCCGCGGCTGCGCGCGCCTTTAATTCTTCGGACCAGTTGACTACCACGTGCAGGTCTGCCGGGGCGAGCTTTGCTCCCACGGGCTGAATGAGGATGAAGTGCCGGCCATCGGGGAGCAGGGCGAAGTCATGATGGCTCTGCACGTAGTTGCCCTCAAACAGCAGGCGCGGCTTGCCGGCGGCGAGCGCGGGGCGCAGCTTCACGTCCACGGCCATGAACTTCGAGCCGTTGCGGAAGTACAGCTCGGAACCGTTTGGCGCCCACAGAGGCTCCGAGCCTCCCTCCGTGGACGCTTGCACGCGTTCACCAGGACCGGGATAGGCCTGCAGATAGACCTGCGGACTTCCGGACTGCGCGGACACATAGGCGATCCAGCGGCCGTCGGGCGAGAAGCTGCCGTCGAACACGCGCGCGGTGGAGGAAATGAGCGGCTTCGGCGGCGCGCTGGGCTTGAGCGGCAGGAGCCAGAGCGCCGCGTTGTTCGCCGCCATGGAGAATGTGCTGTACAGCAGAGCGCCGCCATCGGGCGAAAACGAGTCTGCCTCCACAAAGGTGGTTGGTTCGGGCATGAGCGGCTCCGCCGGGCTGCTGCCGTCGGCCGCCAGGGCCACGAGCGTGGCTTTCAGCCCGGTCCTGGTGCAGATCACGCGAGTTCCCTCCGGGGACCAGAGCGGATCCGCGCAGTCGCTCCCGTTGGTTAATTGCGTGAGCGCATCGCGCGCACGGTCGTAAATCCACAGGTCGGCCTTGCCATTTTCCACAATGGTGGTGACGATGCGCTGGCCATCGGGCGACAGGCTCAAATCCTCGAAGCCGCGCTCCTGGGCGCCCAGCGGCTCGGCTTTGCCCGAGGCGTCCGCGGTCACCAGGCGGAAGGCCGTCTGCACGCCGCCGGTGAGGTAGAGCAGCGTGCCCGTGGAAGAGAGCGCGTAGTCCGCGGCGCCAAACCACGGGTCGGTGGTTACGCCTTCGATCAGCGGAATGGCCGGCCCGGTGACCTTCAGGCCGCGCGCATCAAACGGCGCCCCCATGAGCACGTCGCCGCGCGTGAAGACGAGGTATCCCGGGGCCAGATAGCGCGCGTTGGCGCCCTCGTCGAGCAGCACGGTCCGCTGGCGGCTCGAGAACGAATAGGTTTCGATGCGCGAGTGTTTTGCCAGGTAGCTGACGCCGACCGTAGTGAACAGCACGGCCTTCCCGCCGGGAAGCAGGTGCGGCCAGCGGAAGCCCGCCTCCTGTTCTCCGCCGGCGGCCTGCAAAACGTCCTGGGAGGCGCCTCCTTCTTCCGGCACGCGCCGGATCTCCGCCACGCCACGGAGCGCGTAATAAATGAATCCGTCGTCGCCCCAGAAAGCGCCGGCATTGCTGGGCACGTCGCACAAAGTCATGACCGGACCGCCGTCGGAGGGAACCTTCTTGAGCGCCCCCGCGGCAATAAATCCGATCCAGCGGCCGTCCGGAGAGAAGAATGGGGCCGCTGCGCCGGTGGTGCCCGGCAACGGGGTTGGCTCCGATTGGTCGAACTTACGCGTCACGAGTTCCACCTGGCGAGCCGCCGGGGCGATCAGGTCTTCGTTTGTTCCGGCCTGCTGGGTGCGCTGCAAAGAAATGTAGGCCACGCGCGTTCCGTCGGGCGAAATTGCCAGCGCGCTTCCCGCCCGCGCTTCGGAGTGAAAGGGCTGGGCCGCGAGGCTGAGGCGCATCACCGGGCCGCGCGACTGGCGCAAACCAACGAGTGCTGCGGCGAGGGCGGCGGCCAGAATCGCGCTCAGCGCCCAGGGCAGGGCGCGGGTCCAGCGAGAGGCTGGGCCCGCGGTGGCGCCTGCGAGCGCCGGAGGGAGGTCCGCGACTGCGTCCGCGCCGCTTAGCGCTTCTTCAATGGCGATGCGCGCGTCGCCGATGGCTTGCAGGCGCTGCTTCACGTCTTTCGAGAGGCATCGTTTCAGCAGTTCGCGGATGCGCGGCGGAACGGACTGCGGAAGAGCGCGCCAATCCGGCTCATCACGCATGATGGCGGCGAGCGTTTCCGAAATATTCTCGCCGCCGAAGGCGCGCTTGGCGGTGAGCATTTCATAGAGCAGGCAGCCGAAGGCCCAGATATCGGCGCGGCGGTCTGCGGGCCGGCCGCGGGCCTGTTCGGGCGACATGTAGGCGGCGGTGCCGAGGATGACGCCGGCCTGGGTGGAGAGGCGGCTGATGGTGGGCGAGGTGGAAGGGTCGCCGGCGACCGCTTCATCTTCGAGCGCTTTGGCCAGGCCGAAATCGAGGAGCTTCACCGCGCCTTCCGGGGTGAGTTTGACGTTTGCCGGTTTCAAATCGCGATGAATGATTCCGCGCTCGTGGGCGTATTCGAGGCCCTCGCAGATTTGCCGGGCGATGGGCAGCGCTTCGTCCATGGGAATCGCGCCCTGGGCAATGCGCTCGGAGAGCATCGGCCCTTCCACCAGCTCCATGACCAGGGCGCGCGCGCTGCCCGATTCTTCGAGGCCGTAGATGGAGGCAATGCCGGGATGATTGAGCGAGGCGAGGACTTTGGCTTCGCGTTCGAAGCGGGCCATGCGCTGGGCATCGGCCGCGAAAACTTCGGGCAGGACTTTCAGCGCCACGTCGCGGCCGAGGCGGGAATCGCGCGCGCGATAGACCTCACCCATTCCACCGGCACCCAAAGGCGCGGTGATTTCATACGGGCCGAGTTTGGTTCCCGGCAGCAGCACCCTAGGCCTCCGCCTGCGGCGGATTTCGCCTGGCGGCTCGGACGCCGCCAGAACGGCTCAACATTATATGCTACGGGCCGGGTTGCAATCGGACCTGCGCCGGAGGGTGGCTGGCCTGCAAACCGGAAGGAATGCGGGGACTGCGATTCGTTCCGGAGCCCCCGCCCTGCGCGGAATCGGCGGCCAGGCACTCACTGGCGACGCGCGGTGTCAAATGAATGGAGAAGCTGCCGGAGCGTTGGCTAGAATTCCAGGATGAGGCAAGGGCTTTCATTCGCCGGGGGTCTTCTATTTGCGGTCTCGATGGCCGCTTGGAGCGGAGCTGCGATTCCCTCCGGTTCCGCGCAAGGCACCGGCTCCGCAAGCCTCTCGACCCGGCAAAAGGCCTCCCTCAGCGGCAAGGTGCAGACCAAGGATGGCACTGCGCTGGCCGGCGCGCGCGTGGAACTCATCCCCGTGGGCCAATTGAGCGATCCGAAGGCGGCGCACATATCCGCGATTACTGCGGCCGATGGAACGTTTCGCGCCGAGGTTCCCTGGGCAGGCGACTACATTTGGGGCGTGTCCCTGGGAATTGTTTTGTGCCAGGGGCGCGTCCAGCCGCCCTACGCGCAGCCAGGGAGAACTCTTTCCTTTGCCCGCGGGGAGCAAAAGAGCGGAGTGGTGATGGAAGTGGAAGGGGGCGGAGTGCTGCAAGGGATGCTGCAGGATCAAAAGGGCAAGGGAGCGGCGAAAGGCGACGTCACCTTGACGCAACGCGTGAGCGTGGGAGAAAAAGCCTACCGGTGGTTCGCTCTCGGTTCCGTCCAAGCGGACGACACCGGCCGCTACGGTTTCTGCAACGTGCCGAAGGGCTCGTATTTCGTGAATGCCCAGGGAACGATGCGGACGTCCGGCGGCCAGGCGGCTGCGGGAGCGCTGCCGAAGGATTACGTGCAGACGTTCTATCCCAATGTGCTGGAGGAGGAAGCGTCGCAGCCCGTGCGCATCACGGCGGGTGGAATCAAAAGATTGGACCTGGTATTGCGCGATGCGCCCACACACCATGTGCGCGGGCGCGTGGTCTTTCCACCCGGCAGGACCCTGCGGCACCCGTTGGTGGTCTTACACCACGTGAACCCCGGGAACTCCACCTACATCGGCTATCACGCGGAAATCAGCGCTGCGGGAAGTTTTGATCTTGCCGGGATTCCGCCGGGCAAATACACACTCGTGGCCCTGGCCGGCTCCGGAGAGCGGGAACTCAGGAAGATTCCGATCGAAGCCGAGATCGAGAAGAAATGGAGCGCCACGGCGCAGATTGAAGTGAACGGCAGCGATGTGGCGGCCGGGGACTTGATGCTGGCGGCCCAGGGAAAAGTGAGCGGGCAGCTCTGGGACGCGCGCGGCGAAAAACTGGGCGGCGGCAACCTTGTTCTTACGGTGGTAACGGCGGAAGGCGGCCCATTGAGCCGCACGCTGGAAGACGGCCGGGAAATACCGTGGGACGGCGCGGAAATCGAGCCCGATGGACACTTCATCCTCCACGAATTGCCGCCGGGGAAATACCGCATCGGCTGGCTGGGACGGCTGTGGATCAAGAGGCCTCCTCCGGATGAGGCGGCGATCTATCTGGCCGGGGCCACCATCGCGGGGCGCGATGCGCTGCGCGACGGATTTGAAGTAAGGGCCGGCGAGGAAATCAGCAATGCCTCGATTGTGGCCGCCCGCGGCGCGGGCGCTATCAAAGCAAAAGTGCGCGACCACTCCGGGAAGCCACGCCCGGGAGCGCTGGTGCTGCTGGTACCCGCGGAAGAAATGAAACGGGAGTGGCATCGCTACCAGTCGGCATGCAGCTATCCAACGGGAGACGTTTATCTCGGGGGAATTCCGCCCGGCGATTACCGGCTCTTCGCGATGGAGGCCCCGCCGGTGGCCCATTACATCCCGCCGTGGAGCTGCTTCGCCCTGGAAAAGCCGCGGTGGGAAGACCTGAAGATCTACGAGCAGGATTCGACCGCGATTCACATCGTGGCGGGAAACCCAAGCGAACTCGATTTGCGCCTGATCCCGGCGCGTTAGGATGCGGGACTGCCTGCGTTTACCGGACCGGGAGCCAGCCGGAGTGGGCGACGGCACAAATGAGGGAAGGCTCGCCGGTGGCAAACTGAATGCGCAGGCCTTTTCCTTTTGCGCGCCATCAGGACATTCCAGCTCCGACAACACCCGTGGGCGCTACGCGATCGCTGGCCGGTGGCCGGCGAAGCGGGAGTGATGCCGGTGCGCGCTCGTTTGCGGGTGAGCGGTGATGGGAAGGGAGATGCGCCGAGGCAGTTTCCCGAAGAGTTATGGGCGATTGGTGGGGGGCGGAGAGCAGGCAAGAGTGCCTGCTCCACGGTGAGTGTCCCTGCCCTATCCAGCCGGCGAAGAGCACAGAAAGCGACTAGGAGAGGCGCCTCCCGGAATTTCGTTGAAGAGCCAGATTACTTCCCGGTGGCACGAGATGCGCGCGCGTGGCCGGAGCGAGGCGCAGGAGGCACGCGGAGCCCGCGCGCCAGCGGGGGTGTAGAATAGCGCCAGAGCCTTATACCCTTCGCAGCGCGGCCTTGTTCCTCGCGCGCCCGGAAGGCAAGTAACCGAGCCGCGCGAACTTCAAGCGAGAGGAGGGTCCCGTGAGAGCGTACATAGTGATTACCGTCGGGCCCGGGAAAGCGCGGGACGTGGCCAAAAGTGTGTCGGGATTGAACGGCGTGAAGATGGCCAATGCCTGCTGGGGGAGCCCGGATGTGTTCGCGGTGGTTGAACTGTCCGAGCAGAAAGACCTGGACAAACTGGTCATCGACAAGATCCAGAGGATCGAGGGGGTTGGGCGTACGGAGACGCACATTGCCATAGACTGACGGGGGCTGAGCTGCGCGAGTGTATGGGGAGAAGTTGGATCCGTGCATCAATGCGGCTTAAAGGTCTTGCCGGTTTCGAGCAGGGTCTTCAGGCGGGAGAGAATGCGCGGCCATCCATCGGCGCAGGCGGCGTAGGTGGGGTCATCTTCGGCCCACTCGTCATGCGTCACGGCTACTTTGGTGGCTTCGGTCTCGGGCACAAGTTCGATGGTGGCGCGCGAGGGCTTGTCATTCTGGCCCATGGCGAAGGTGTACTGAAAGACTTTCGGGGGCTCACACCGCAGGACCTTACCGCGGACATAGTCGATGGGCTGGCCATCGGGTCCGGGGCCCACCCAGGCGAGTTGGCCGCCCGGCTTCAAATCCGCCTTGAACTCAGCGCCGGAGAAGATGATGCGGTTCGACTCCTGCGAGACGAAGCCGTCCCACACTTTCTCCGGGGTGGCGGCAATGTAGAAGATGTATCTCAGCGGTGGTGGATGGGCCATGATTGCTCCTGACATTCCTGCGACATTTACACGACTCTAAGAAACGGGCTGCGCAGACTCCGCCAATCACTTTCGGACAGATGTGAGCTATCCGGGATACCGGGCGCGCGCGGCGCGCACGGATTTCTGGATCAGGATTTTCAGTACTTTTGGGTCCACCTCGGCGAGCTTTTTGATGTAGAGACAGCCCTTGCCGGAGGTGTGTTTTCCCAGCTTGGCGCGCAACTCTTCCGAGCCGGTGAACCCGCCGAGGTTATACAAAACCGTAGCGGGCTTGCGCGGCGAAAAAGCGACGAGCGGCATGTCGCCCTCGCGTCCGCTCTCGTACTTGTAGTGATAACTGCCGAAGCCGATGATGGACGGTCCCCACAACTTCGGTTTTTCGGCGGTTGCGCTTTGCATCAGTTTTACGAGAGCTTTGGCGTCCGCGCGCCTAGCCGGATCCGGCAAGGCCGCGATGAACGCCGCCACGCTTTGTTTGGTTGGCTTGGTTTTGTTTTCCGACATCGTTTTTGCCTCCCGCAATGCGTGATTCTATGCAAGGGATGCGGCTCACGCACGGATAATGTTTTACAGGCGCACGGTCCCGCCGGAACTTTCGCCGGAACGGGCCGGAAGTTTCCCCGGAACGGGCCGCAGGGCTTGGGCTGAGAGTGTGTTGTGGGTCTCCTGCCCGTGTCGTGCGTGGTGTGCGCTTCGGACGTGGCGGGGCGCGCCCTGCGCTACAACTGCGCCTCCCGGAACGAACCTGCACGCATCTCGGAACCTTCGCTGGAACTTGGACATGCGTGCTTCCAGTTCCAGGCCGGCGCGGGACGCCGGCGCTACGCAAGCCGCGGTGGTGAGAAATGCGCGCTAGGGCAATTCGAGGTCGAGGCGGTAGAGGTCTACCTCGCTGCGCGTTAAAGCGGCGAGGGGAGTGCCTTTGGCGTCAAAACCGGCGAAGGCGCAACGGATGTAGCCGGAGCGGAGCAGGTCGCCGAAGTCGAAGGCGGGTTCCGGCTTTGCTGCTCCCGGAGCGATGCGGAAGACCGGCTCATTCGGCCCCAGGATGTCCTGGTAATAGACATATTTCGAATCGGGGGACCAGGGACCGGGATTGATCAACGTTCCCTGCGCCGAGTCGCTCCAGGCATGCGTGCGGAAGGCAAACAGCTTCAAGTGGCACGACTGGCCCGGACTGAGTTCCACTTCCGTGACGCTGGCCAGAAACTGTCCGTTGGGTGAGATGCTGGGATGGATCAGTCCTTCGGAACCGGGGATCTTGGTTATTTGCGAGGTGGAGAGGTCCAGCAGGTAGATTCCGCTTTCCTGGAGCGGAAGAGTGCTGTCCGCCCAGCGGGCAAAAACGATGGATTGGCCACTGGGGTGCCACACGGCCTCGACCTCTCCGGAGGGCAGAGGGAGTTCACTCGAAGTGCCCGTCTCGCCGGAGAGCACGAAAAATTTGGCCGGGGCAGCGCCGCGAGCGGCGCGGAATAGAATGCGCCGGCCATCGGGACTCCACTCGATGCGTGCAACCCTGGCAAGTCCGGAAACCAGCATTTGCCGCGCGCTGCCGCCGGCGCGGCTGCGCCATAGAGCGCCGTCGCTTTCAAAAGCCAGCCACTCGCCGTCCGGGGAAAGAGCCACGGGGCCGGAACGAGTCCCCGGAAGCAGAGGCTCCATGCGCCGGGAAGCGGGGTCATAGCGCACGGCTTCGAATTGTTCCCTGCCGCCGAATACGAACAGCTTGGAGGGATCCTCGCCGGGAGTGGGGACTCCGTAGCTAAGGGGACCGAAGGTCAACTGCACGGGAGCGGCGGAGGCGGCGAGGCGGGAGATCTCCTGCTCGCGGACCGCCCAGACGCTGCGCACGCCATCGCGCACCGCTTCGAAGAAGAAGTACCGGCCGTCCGCGGACCATCTTCCGCAGCACAGGTCCGAAAAGCTGGCATCGCCAATCACGCGGTGCAAATTGCTGCCGTCCGCGGAAACTTCCCAGATTTCGGGCGCACTCGAGCGGCCGCCCGCGAGAGTAAAGCGCAGGCGGCGGCCGTCGCGAGACCATTGGGGATTCTGGGAGCGATTCGGCAGGCCGACGATTTTCTGCACGCCGCTTCCGTCGCGCTCGCAGGAATAGATTCCGTCCGGGCGGGTGAAGGCAATCTTCTTGCCGTCGGGAGCGAAAGCCGCGTCGTCGGCCACCACGCTGCCCACGGGCCGCGGCGGTCCTCCGGTGACCGGGGTGAGCGAGAGCGGCAAGTCGCCGCCGCGGATGGAAAATGCGAAGCTGAGAAATTCGGAACGCTCCGGGGAAATGTCCGCGAGGCGGACGTTGCGCGCGGGTTCCGGGAAGGGGCGAGAATCACCGCCCGCGACTGGAACCTGCATCAGGTTCCAATGCCCGCCCTCGCGGGCCAGGTAGAAAAAGCGGGCGCCATCCGAGGTCAGCCGTCCCCAGGGATCGAGCCGGCCATCATGCGAGATTTTGACGATATTCAGCACCTTGGGCCTGGGCTTCGGCAGGAAATGAAATGCGAGGAGCAGCGCGGACACCAGCAGCGCAGCCCCGACGGAGAGACCGGCGAGCCATCGCCAGGGGGTGGCCCTGACTTTGGCGATTTCGGATGACGCTCTTGCTGCCTGACCTGGAGGTGAAGACGGCGTGGGAACCGGAGCCTGGGGAGCTTCCGTTCCCTCGACGCGCATGGCCGGCGCGATGAACCGGTATCCCCGCCGGCCCGCAGTGGCAACGAAGCGGGGGTTATCAGCGTCGTCGGAGAGCGCTTGCCGCAGCTTGGTCACGGAGGTGTTCAGGCTGGCGTCGAAGTCCACAAAGGTGTCCGCAGGCCACAGGCGCTGGCGGAACTCTTCCCTGCTGACGACTTCTCCGGCGCGCTCGACGAGGATGGTGAGCACGTCGAAGGGACGGTCCTGGAGGCGGACTTTGGTCCCGCTTCTTCGGAGTTCGCGCGCGGCAAGGTCCAGCTCGAAGAGACCGAACCGGAAAATGCGAGCCTTTGGGGGAGCGCCAAGCATGACCGCGTACCGTTGGCCAGGATTCTAACACAGGCCGGCAGCACCCTGGAGATGGCGTGGGCGGCAGGTTATTCAGGTCCGTAAAGCCTTCCGGATGAGAGGCGTGGCTGGTTATTCAAAAAGAATCCAGAGATGTCTGACCGTTGATTGACACGCTTTTGCCAGGCGGGTAGAGGACACAGTGCGGTTGGGGATTCCCCGGAGCTGCCCGCTCTTGGGTAATGGCAAATCGAAGAGAACGGCGCAGCAAAAGGCACGAAGGCGCCCAACCGGTTCCGCACGTGGGCTCGAGCACTGAGCGTGGCAAGCGGGGAGCATCGCAGGTGACGCCGCGGGTGTGTGGCTGCCTCCCGCTGCAGGCGAAGGCTCCGGCTGGCCTAGCTTCCTCCTCTGAAACGAGCCGGCAAGATGCCGGCGGTAGGAGATGGTTGCGGCACATTCCGTCGGAGTTTGCGAGGTCTGCGCAATGCCAAACGGTCACTACACTGCTAGCCGCTCGCCAAGCGTGAACCTGCTGGGCTCGAGGATTCGGAGAGCCCTGCTCGCGGTGTGCGCCGTGGCCCTGGCGGCTCCGCTCCAGGCGCAGCAGCAGTACACCATTACGGATTTAGGCGTGGTCTCAAATATCGGGACCACGGGCACCGGGGATACGGACAGCAGTGCTGCCGCCATCAGCCCCTCCGGCGCGGTGGTGGGCATTTCCGGCGTTTACGATACGAGTTATGCGAACCTCGGATTCATCACGCCCCATGCTTTCCTGTGGACGCCGGATACGCCGAACGGGACCACCGGGGCGATACGGTATCTCGGCGCACTTCCGGGAAACCCTTGTCTCGATTCCTTCATCCTCAACGGCGTCCAGCAACACAGCGGACAACTCG
>Ga0187770_10002198_pt1 | contig 10812 bp, 17 predicted proteins | sample 0116_SJ02_MP02_2_FD_133154 | JGI IMG/M metagenome (GOLD analysis project Ga0187770, IMG submission 133154) | Tropical peat soil microbial communities from peatlands in Department of Meta, Colombia - 0116_SJ02_MP02_20_MG | ecosystem: Environmental > Terrestrial > Soil > Wetlands > Peat | place...
ATTAAGGTATCACACCATTCCCCTGCGCCCTGAAGCTTGGGGCGGGATCTGGAGGTCTGGGATGGCCAAGCCTGGAACCGGGCACGGCCAGGGCCATGCGGGCGGCGGCCAAGGGCCCGAGGTTCCGCGACAATACGTGAACTTCGCCTTCTATCGTGTGGACTCAGCGTGGCGACGCCTGCCCCAGCACGAGCGGGAGGCAGGAAAGAAAGAGTTCAAGGCTGTCGTGGAGGAGTACGCCTCGGAGATGCTCATCCTCCCCTATACGTTGGTGGGGGTCCGGGCTGACGCGGACCTCATGCTGTGGCGCATCGCGTTCGATCTGGACCTCCTGCAGCGGATGGCGACGAAACTCCTGGCGACCGGGCTGGGCACGTATCTCGCGCCGGCTTACTCCTACCTGGCCATGACGAAACGGTCCATCTACGTCGACAAGCTGGACCCCGACCATCCGGCCGACCGGAGGCGCATCGTGCCGGGAAAATCCAAGTACCTGTTCGTCTACCCATTCGTGAAGACCCGGGACTGGTACCGGATGACCCAGGCCGCGCGCCAGGGCATGATGGACGAGCACATCCAGGTCGGGACGAAGTATCAGTCGGTGAAGCTTAACACCACCTACTCCTTCGGCCTGGACGACCAGGAGTTCGTGGTGGCATTCGAGACGGACAGGCCGGGGGATTTCCTGGACCTCGTCATGGAGATGCGGGGGACCGAGGCGAGTCGATTCACCCTGCGGGACACGCCGACCTTCACCTGCCTGGCGCGGAGCCTGGACGAGGCCCTGGACAGCCTGGGATGACGGAGCGTTGCCATGCAGTGTCGGCACACGGTTCCGGATTGGCACCGGTACGTGGATCCCGCGGGGGACGCGGGCCTCATTTTTGCCGCGTGCCGACTGCTGGTGAAAGAGGGGGAGCCGGCGCGCGATCCCCGGAGCATCGCGTGCACCTACTGGGGGCACCAGCGGGATTGCCCGCTGTTCGAGGGCGCGGGGGACGCGGCCAGGACGGAACCAAGAGCCGCCGAGCGGCGCGCCTCCAGAGACGTGCCCGTGGCAATGGGCGCGGTCTGGCCGGTCCGGGCGTCCGGGGCCAGGGACGGCATGCGGCTCGCCCTGATCGGGTTGGGAGCGGTTTCGATCATTCTGATGCTCTTGACCGTGGGGGTCGGCCTCGCCGTTCTTCGCGGGAAGTGGAGCCCTGCCGGCTACCTGCACCTCGTGTCGGTGGTGGCGGCGATATCGATCGCGACCCACGTCCTGGCGACGCTCCGGACGTGGGCCCGGCGATGAGGGGGAATGCGGACGCTGGGGCATCGGTCCTCCGATCGTTTCAGCGGACCGGCAATCTCATCGGGACGCGCTGGCCGGTGCGTGTCCTGAGGTGCTTGGGTTGGCGCAGAGAAAGGAGACTGGCATGAAAAAACGGTGGTTGGGGATGCTGGCCATCAGCCTGCTCCTGGTGGGCGTGCTGGCTGGCTGCACCACGACGGCCGCAAGCCGGGAAGATCTCGGCGGCCTCCCGAGAGCCGAATACCCCGAGTACATGTGGCACCCGTTGCGGATGATCGCCCTGGGTTTCAACTTCGCGGGGAGCGTCACGCAGTACACGGTGGCGGAGCCGTTCTATGTCCTGCTGGCGCCCGTGCCGGAGCTGGTGGGCCTGAGCCTGGAGGAACGGCGCTACATCGAGCAGCGGAAGGAAGCGTGGCGCGCGTATCTTGCCGGCGAGCGCCCGGCAGTGCAGTAGCCGGGCAATCATTCGCGAGTGTGACACGGGCTAGGGGGTGCGCGCCAGGCCAGTCAGTGGCGGGCCTGGGGCGGACGGGAGCGCCAGGCGGGGCTCCGCGCGGTGGCGACGGGAAGCGCCGGCCTCCTGCGGGCGGCCGGACTGGGGCGGTCGGGACAGCCGGAGGGGTGAGCACGTGGCCAACAAACGACCGGGGCACAGCGGAAGGAAGATATCCCGGCCTCGGCGTCGGGCGAGTACCGGTCGGCCAAACGGCCCGGTGGTCCCCCTGGACGCCGAGGACATCGCCATGGCCCGCCTGCAAGCCCACCTACGCAAGGCCGAGGCGATCCGGGCGCCGGGCCGTCGCCGCGATGCCTTGCTCAGCCGCACGACCCTGCGGCTGCCCCGCGAGATACTCCAGGGCGTCCGCGAGCGGGCGCGGCGCGAGCAAGTCAGCATCTCAGAGGTCGTGGAAGCCGCTCTGGAACGATACCTGCGGTCGCCATGAGACAGATGGGATCGGGGATGGCGAGGGCGGAATTCCAGGTCCTCTCTTGGCGAGAGATCGCCTCCCCGGTGAGGGCGACCGATGCCAGCTTCCTTCCCACTTCTCCTGACCCCTTTTGGGAATCGTGATCGCTCCATGGGCGCCGCTGCTCCGGAGGCCCGCGCGTCGGGATGAAGCGAGGGCGGATGCATGAGGCGTCCGGATTGGACCCATGCCGCCTGATGTAAGGGACCCCTCCATAGAAGGCAACCCACGAGCCGACTCGCATCCACCGGATCCCAGCCAAGATCGGCCGGGCGGCGGGCGTCGCGGCATTCGCACCGTCGTCCTCTCGGCCGCGGCGCTGATTGCCCTTGCGTCGCTCGCCATCGGCGCCCTGCGGAACAGCCTGGGCCCTCCCGAGGGGACCGCGTCGGGCGGAGGGTCCGCGATGGAGAGCGCCCGAACGGGGAGCGAGCTTTCACCCTCCGCGGCCGAGGGGCCGGCCATCGCGGGCACGATCTCGGTGGCGCCGAAGCTTCGCGGACGTGTATCCGACAGCGACACGCTGTTCATCATCGCCCGAAAGGGCGCCGGAGGCATCGGCCCGCCCTTTGCGGTGAAGCGCATCACGGGACCGCACTTTCCGCTTGAATACCGGCTGGGGGCGGGTGACGTGATGATGGCCGGGACGGCCTTCGAAGGCGACGTCCACCTGAGCGTTCGCCTGAGCAAGAGCGGGGCCGCTGGCCCGGGCGAGCCCGGCGATCTCGAAGGGGAACACCCAGGCCAGGTACCGGTCGGCGCGCGCGGCGTGAACATCGTGATCGCGCGCGTGCGCTGACTGACGGCCCAAGGGAAGCCACGGTGCATGGTGTGTCCTGAGTGCGGCGGCGAGGGAGCGTCCGCATGCGGCTCGTGCGAAGGGAGCGGCACGATCCCTTCGCCTCCCGCCGGGCCGTGAGGGAGCGCGGATCAGGGTCGGCGGACGGTGTGGCGCCGTGAGACCTGGAGGAGAGGTGTGTTAGATCTGAAGAAGGTGAGCCGAATCCTGCTGGACCTGAAGGTGACGGAGAATTACCTGCGCCAGTACCCTCACCTGGCGGAGAAGATCGCGGCGGCGGTGGCGAAGAGCACGGAGCACAAGGGGTGAGGTCCCGGCGAATCGGTGCGGCGGTCGCCTCCGGGTGTCTCCTTGGGTCGTCTTGGCCACGGCCTTGTGGAACCACGCGCCGGCCATGCTGGACCGGATTGATCGAAGTGGCATCCCTTATCCGATCTTCCAGGCGGGCGGAGTGGCCGATCTCGCGGGATGCCTGGGAGCGACAGCCAATGTGTCCCGCTGAGACAGGTCAGGACAGGAGGCCCCCGGCGTGGGGGAGCATCTCACGGCCGGCCGCCCTGGAGCCGTCATGCCTCCGGTGCGGATATCCGGTGCCCGAGCGACGGCTGGGATGCCGGTGGCCATGCCCCAACTGCCGGTTCCTGTATCCCTTGGGGGACTGTTCCGACTGAAGGCGTTACGGCGACCCGAGCACGACCGCGGCCTTTTCCAATCACTCTTCAAAGAAGGAGGAGAACATGCCATACGTCACGATCGCCATGCGCGAGGGGAAGACTCTGGAGCAGAAGCGGGAGCTGGCGAAGGCTGTGACCGATGCCGTCACCCGTAGCTTGGGTGTCAAGCCGGAGGCGGTTTCCATCGTGCTGCACGATCTGCCGGCCACCAACTTCGCCCGCGAGGGAATCCTCCTGTCGGACCGGACCTGACACGGGGCGGGAGGCGGGGTGGGCAAAGGAACCTTCCGCTACGAGGTGACCCTCGGACCCGACGGGCGCGTCCAGTCCCTCGTCGAGCTCCCTGCGGGGGGCGCCCCCCGTCCGGTTCCGCCGGAATCGCCGGAAGGTGTATCGATCCTGGCGACGGGTCGTGATATTCTGTATCGGTTCGATGATGAGCGGTGCCTGCGGGACCTCGCCTATCCGGACGTCCTCCTGGCAATGCGCCAGGAGGTTCACCTGACCCTCCAGAAGGTCAGGCACGGGGAGCTTCTGGACGAGCCGGAACTGGTCCCCATCCTGCGGCGGCTCCTCGCGGACCTCGAGGCGACGACGACGGCGTTCCGGGAGGCGTGTGGGCGCCATCGCGCGGGGGGATGAGACGGGACCTTCGCCGATCGGCATGGTGAAAGGGCCGATGGACGAGCAGCGCGTGGCCCAGTTTTACGACGAGGTCGGCAGCAGTTACGACCGGACGCTCTACTTCCTGGCCTGCGATCCCCTGTACGAGGCGGAGATCACCCGGCTCTTGGCCGGCCGCCGATTCCGGCGGGTGCTGGATCTGGGGTGCGGCACCGGGAAGCAGACCGCCCTGCTGGCGCCTCGCGCGGAGGAGGTGTGGGCCATTGACCTCTCGGCCGAGTCGCTCCGCCAGGCCGAGGCACGCTGCGCGCGCGCGGGGCTCCACAACGTGAAGTTCCTGCAGCAGAGCATCGTGGCGCTTCCCGCCGAGGATGGATCGGTGGACGCCATCTTCTCCTACGGCGACGTGATCTCCCACGTGCACGACGCGTATCGCCAGGTGTTGGCGGAGAGCGCACGCGTCCTCACGCCCGGGGGAGTCATGGCCTTCGAGGTGGATGGCAAGTGGGAATTGGACATGCTCCTGCACTATCCGGAGGAGCGGGCTCGGGCCCGGGCGGCCCGGGGGGTGGGCCACCTCCGCATCTGGCGGGACATCCCCTGCAAGACGTTCACGAGTCCGGAACTCGCCGGCAACCTGCGGGACGTCGGTCTGCGGGTGATCCGGATCCGGGGCGTGAACATTTTCCACTGCCTGCTGCCAGAGTCTATCCTCTTCGGCCTTCCGCACGCGGTGGGAGCCGGCTGGCGATTGCTCTCAGCCGTGCTGCAGCGGGTGGATACGGCGGTCGGCACATTGCCCGGCTTTTCACGGCTCGCCTCGACGCGGCTGGTGGCGGCGGTCAAGGGCTGATTGCGGATTTCGGATGTTGGATCGTGGATTGAGTTGGAACGGAGACGGGAGCGCGTGAATTCGCAGGGGCATCCGGAAGGGCCCCTGCCACCGGTTGCGGAGAAGACCTAGCGGGAGCGGACGGGGGCTTTGCGCAGCCTCCGGCAGAAGGCGCCGGCCAGCATGATGCCGAGGATGGACCAAGGGAAGAGGAGGACGATCAGCATGATTGTGCTATACATCTCGCATCTCCACTAGGACAGGAAAGGTGACAGGCCGGCAATCAGTTACCGTTGGTCCGTCTCCATGGAAGAGGGACCTTGAGCGAATCCTCGACCAGGGGGAGGCGAAGTCCGTACCGCTCGCGGAGCAGGGAGAGGGCCGTCACGTCTCCGGCCTTGGCCCCCTGCATGAGTTTCGTGCGGGCGAGTTGTTCGGACAGTTCGAAATCGTCGATGCGCCGCTTGATTGCCAGATACTCCCGCGTTTTCATGCGCCTCTCCCCTTTGGGGTGGGTGGAAGTGACTGATTTTCGGTATGCGGGAGGTTATCCCTGCAGGAAGCGGGCCAGTGCTGGTGATGGGTAGGGTCGAGAGTCCGGAGGGAACCGGGTCCATGGGGACAGCAGAAGGCTCGACCGAAAGTCTGCTGCTCCGCCTCAGCTGCGTGAGGTCGGCCTACAATACCGCCCAGCGGATGATCCGATTCTCGGACGAAAAGGCAAGCTTCGTCTTCCTGTTCTTCGGCATCATCCTCTCCATCTTTGGCATCCGAGGTGATCGCATTCTGCTCATCCTGGGCGGGCGGATTCAGGCGGGGGGATTTCACGCCCTGTTTATCCTGCTGTTCCTGGTGACGATAGTCCTCTCGCTCCTCTACGGCCCCCAGACCATCGCCCCGCGCTTGGCCTCCCCTGTGGACAGCCCGAACCACCGGCGACTCTACTGGTGCCACGAGGTGCTGCGATATTCGGCGGAGGAATATCTTACCCATCTCCGGGCGTTGAGCGACGAGGCGATGCTTCAGGAGATGGTTCACGAACTGTACGCCGCCATGATCATCGAACGAAACAAGTTCGATCGGATCAATCGCTGCCTGCGCTGGGCCGTGGCGAGCTTTTGCTCTGGGTCGCGCTGATCCTGATGACCATCAGCTCATGAGCCCGCGTCGCGTCGTGGCCCTCACCAAAGACCCGGACCTGCTGCGAAGGCTGGGCTTCTTCCGGGAGTTGACCCTCCCGGAGCTACGCCGGTTGGCCCGGCTCGGCAGCCTGTCCAGCTATGACAACGGCGAATTTCTGGCGACCGAAGGGACCCGCAAGCAGCGTCGGATCCTGTATGTGCTTGTGCAGGGGAAGCTTCAGTACGTGAAGCGGGTCCGGGGAGAGCGCGCCAATGTCATGCTGACCCTCCTACCCGGCGAGGTGGGTGGGTTTCTCACTTTCTTTAACGACGATCCGTCGCCCGTATCAGTTCGAAGCGTCGGGAAGAGCCGGGTGTTCGAGATCGGGCGGCGCGAGTTTCAAGTGCTGATGGCGGATCAGCCATCGCTGGCCGCGAAGGTCCTGCTGGCGCTCCTGCGGGCCACGGTATCACGGCTGGAAGCCTTCTTGGGGCAAGCGGCTGCCACCTCCGCCTGGGCCCTGGCCCTCCAGCACCACCTGCAGGAGTTCCCGCTCGCGAAGAAGGCATAGGGGCACGGAATGGGACGCTTGGGGCATGGGAGCGCCCATTCGCTTCAGGAGGCATGTTGCGGCTGATCTGGCGGCTCGTCCGTCTTCTCGCGGTGGCGCTCGTCCTGGGCGTCGGCCTCTACTTCGGGAGCCCGTACCTGCTCACGGCGGCGGGCCGGTATCTGGTTACGGAACATCCGCTGGCCAAGGCCGACCTGGTTTTGGTACTATCCGGCCAAAACTTGCTCCGGGTGCCGGAGGGGGCACGGATCTATCACGAGGGGTATGCCCCCAAAATCCTCCTGACGAACGAGCTGAAGGAGCGAGGGTCCGAGGAACTGTTGCGGTTGGGCATTCGGATTCCCGACGGCCAGGAGAGGGCCATCACGCTGCTGGAGGCGCTCCACGTCCCCCGGAGTGCGATCCTGACCATCCAAGAACGGTCCGACAGCACTCGGTCGGAGATGGAGGCGGTGGCCCGGTTCTTGAAAACGAATCCGGTGAAAAGCATAATCATCGTCACATCCAAGAGCCACTCGACCCGTGCCTCCAAAATCTTCTCCACCGGCCTGGGGTCGGGGGTCCGCCTGATTATGCACCCGGTTCCGAACGATCCCTTCGACCCTGGCCAATGGTGGCACGATCGGACGGATGCCAAGGACGTCCTGCACGAATATGAGGCACTGGCCGATTTCTGGAGGTTGCAGCTCTGGAGCGCGGTGGTCGGCGAATTCGCCGCGGCGCCGCCACCCGTCACGGTCCGCTGAGAGTGTGTGAAGAAATCACGGCTGGGCCGACAGCCCGACTGTGACCTGATGATTCTCCATGGGTGAGGAATCCACTTGGTACCGGTTCGCCGATAGTTTCACACACTCTGAGGTCATGGAAGCTTCGGGATGCCCACGATCCCAGTAGATGTGGCGGTCCTCCGGGATCTTTTGGCGCGACGGGACGAGCTGGTCCGGGCCATCACGACCGGGATGGCCTCTGGTGACTGGGACCAGGTGATGGTCCCCTTCGACGGACTCTTGGTGGCGATCAAGCAACTCGAGGCAAGCCTGGAAGCGATGGAGCGGCAGGCATCTTGAAGGATCGATGATTCGTTCCGCCTCGGCCCGCGTGGGGGAACGGGCGAGCCTGGCCCTACCTGATTGTCCCTAAGGCGGCGGCGAGGGCAGAGGACGACGGCTCAGCATTCGAAAACGAATCACGCGTGGCGCCATGGGGGCCAGGCGCGAAGCGAACGCAAGCATTCTTCCGAGGGAAAGGAGGCAGCTATGGCGGACGAGAAGAAACCCAATTTCCCACGGCTTCTGTCGTTGTTCGTCGCCTTGTTGGGATGTGTGGTCGTGGCGGTGCCGATGCTGTTTCCTTTGACGAACCCGGCGCCGCTGATCCTCATCGGATCGGGCGTGACCGTAGTCGCACTCGGCGTGTTTCTGTTCTTCTCGTTCTGACCGGCTGCTCCGGAGGCCTCAGCATCCGGGTGGAGGTCCCTCACCACCACCTTGACGGTCTTGATCCCCTTGAGGGTGATGCGTTCTTCCGAGATGTCACCCGCCCGGGCCGGGGAGGCGAGGACGGGAAGAACGGTCAGGAGCAGGGCGGCCATGCTGAGGGCAATCCGACCGCCTGCCGTCAGGGCCATCGCGCGCGTCATTTCATGCTCCTTCACGGGGGATCGCAACCGCACGTGACGTAGGCTATCCAACGGGGCTCGGCGCCCCTGCGGTGCGACCGCCATGCCTGGAAGGGTCGAGGGGTGAGATGCTAGCGCGCGAAGCCCAGGGACTCGATGAAGACCTCTTCAAAGTGCGGATGCTTGGAGAGTTCGAAGTACTCGATGTGATGGGCCAGTGCCTCGGCGCGCCCGCGGATGGACTTGGAGAGGAGGGTCATGCGGGAGCCCTGGCCGGCCGCGTTCCCCACGCCCACGATCCGGTCGGGCGGGATCGCCGGGGGCAGCATGCCGATGCCCAGGGCGCTCCGCTTGTCCACGAAGTTGCCGAACGCCCCCGCCAGGTACACCTGCGCGATCTGTGAAGCGTCGATCCCCAACTCCTCCATTAGGATGCGAACGCCGCAGTGGATTGTCCCCTTGGCCAGCTGGAGCTGGCGGACGTCGTCCTGGGTGATAGCGACGTACGGGTCCCAGGAGAGGACGAACTCCCAGGTGTAATCCTTCCCTGCGACCCGTTCCAGCACCTTGGGCGGAAGGCGTCCCTCCAGATCCGGACGCGGGAGAAGGCGTCCGTTCTCCTCGACGATCCCTCGCCGGACCATCTGAGACAGAGCGTCGATCAGGCCCGAGCCGCAGATCCCCTTCGGCGCGACGTCGCCGATGGTCCAGACCCGGACGTCCTCCAGGATCCGGACCCGGTCAATGGCGCCGGCCGAGGCCCGCATGCCCTGCCGGATCTCCGCCCCCTCGAAGGCCGGCCCCGCCGGCGCCGAGCAGGCCAGGATGTAATCCCGGGAGCCTAGGGCCATCTCGCCGTTGGTGCCGATGTCGACCGCCAGACGAACTTCGTCGGATTCGTCGAGGCCCGTGGCTATGACGACGGCCAGCGTATCGGCCCCGACGTAAGCCCCGATGAGCGGGAGGAAGTAGGCTTGGGCGCTGGGGAGGGCGATGCCCAGGTCGGCCGCGCGAAGGGTCAGGCCGTCGCGGGTCACTGGCACGTAGGGGCTCACGGCGATGGTCGCGGGCGTGATGCCGAGGGCCAGATGATGCATGATGGAGTTCCCGACCACCGTGATGTAGTACACCTCCCGCGGGTTCACCGAGGTGCAGCAGTCGCCGATGATCTGGTTGAGCGTGCCCACGACCGCCGCCTGCAGATCCGCCGCCCCATGGGACTTCTCCATGGCGTGGCTGGCCCGGGAGAGGACGTCCGCCCCCCAGGGCTGCTGGCCGTTGAGCCGGGAGGACCGCGCGATCTCCTTGCCCGAGAAGAGATCAATGAGATAGCCGACGATGCTGGTGGTCCCGATGTCGAAGGCGATGCCGTAGGCGCGCTCCCGCGTGTCCCCGGCCTCCACCGCCAGCAATTCTTCCTGGCCGCCGCCCCGATCCCAGAGGGTGGCGGTCACCCGGAAGTCATCCCGGCGCAGGACGGAGGGGAGCGCCCGCAGGGTCTCGAGGCCGGCATGGATCGTGGTCCCCAGCGCCTTCTGGATCCGCTCCACATCCGACAGGTCGTCGTGGAGGGTGGCGGGTGGAAGCTCCAGGTGGACCTTGCGGAGCGGCAGCTCGGGCTTTACCAGGACCTCGACATAGCCGCCCTTGTCGAGGATCTCCTCCTCGATGACGACCTCGACCTCTCCCGCAGGCCGTGCCTGGCACCCCAGGCGGACGCCCCGGGCGAGCTCCTGTTCCGTCAGCATCTCCACCTCGAGCGCGGTGGGTTCTGTCACGGGTCCCCGGGGCTGGCAGCGGCACTTGGTGCATTTACCCCGGCCGCCGCAGAGTGAGGGCAGGCTCAGTCCCACCAGGCGCGCCAGCTCCAGGAACGTGGCATCCGCCTCGGTGCTGTACCGGCTCCCCTGCGAGAGAAACGTGGTCCGTCGCTCGGCCATCGGCTCTCTGCTTCCCACGACGCTTCGACGTCTCCTGACTTAGGTCCCGGGGTGCGGGTTGCCCTCTTATACGCGAGCGTGCCGGCCTTGGCAAGTCCCGCGTTCATGATGCTCCAGAAAGGCAACGCCTCCCCGGGCGGCCCCGGGGAGGCGTACGTGCATTGCTGGCAGGAATGGGGCTACAGGCTCAGCCGGTCCCGCTGGTCTTTGGCCGCCTCGGGTTCGTGCCGTCGTCGCATCCAATGAAAGACGGCGTCGCGATAGATGTATCCCAGGAAGAGACCTACAGCCGCGACCGTGAGAAACACGACGAACTCCACGTAATAGCCGCCGCCCACCTTGGCCCCCTGGATGGACAAGAGCCATG
>Ga0187770_10002201_pt1 | contig 10810 bp, 15 predicted proteins | sample 0116_SJ02_MP02_2_FD_133154 | JGI IMG/M metagenome (GOLD analysis project Ga0187770, IMG submission 133154) | Tropical peat soil microbial communities from peatlands in Department of Meta, Colombia - 0116_SJ02_MP02_20_MG | ecosystem: Environmental > Terrestrial > Soil > Wetlands > Peat | place...
AGCGATTTGCTCCCGTAGAATTCAGCCCTAGTCTCTTGGTCTGTTGCTTCCTGTGACATGTTTCGGAGTGGGCTTTGTCCCTGGCTATAAGAAGGAACTGCAATTGTCGGAGTGAATGCAATCGTCGTGGGCTGAGAGTCCTGGCGCAGGCTCAAGTCAACTTCCCTCGAGTTACACTGGCCATTCGCTCTGGCGACCCACCGGATTCGAACCCATGCAGCAAGGGGGTGCGGGATATACTACGTTTTATTAGAGTCCCTTCCTGCCCAAGGATAAATAGCTCGGAATGAGCTCCGTTCGACCAAAGGGGTCCGGTTCCTGCTGTTTGGTGTCGTAAGCAAGTGCGGTCGTTTCATGACAGAGAATCAGTTGTCGCGTATAATCTTGGACGGGGATTCGCTTAAGAAATTCAGTGGGCCTGGATGGTCTAGAAAGGAAACCGAACTTACCTATCGAACTCGACTGTCTTGATTTCTGTCCATTCGTGCCTGCAATGCTTACAACTGCAGTGATGTGCAATCTCGACAATTTCTTTCGAGGTATCAATCGAGGAGGGGCAAGTCAGCGTTTCGTGAAGCCCTTCTTCGTCGAAGCGTTCAGGCCGGTGTTCCCAGAACTTTACTGGTTCCCTCTTCAGAATCTCTTTGGTGAAAGGCATATGGCATTTGGGACAAAGTAGGCCCATTATTTCACCCCCGATTTCCGGCTGGCCATCTTGACGTCCAATCGCCTTCCCATGTTTGTCACCCAAACCCCGCACCACAACAGGTATCGTAGGGGGATGGTGGGAGACGAGACGATAATGACGCTCCAAAATATCGGTAGAGTAGACAAGAGGAATAGTAATCCCGCGAGGATGGTTGTGTACATCGTGAGCCTGTAGCCCTTCAGGAGTTCCCGGGGTATGAGCCGCCTCTCCTCATCCGTGAGCTCGTGGATGAAGAAGGCAAGGATCAGCATGAGTCCCCCCAGGTCTAGGGCATAGAGGGTGGTGGTCGAACCCGAATCAAGTTGACCGAGAGCTGGATTGTATGCGGAAACGGTCATCAGATTGAAGAGGTACGGTTCTATTGATACCAGAAAGAGGAGGGCCATGTTGGCCCAGATTATCCCTGAACTCTCGACAGGCAGGACAGACATTATCTTCGAATATCTGAACCAGACCAAAGCCAGAATGAGGAACGCGAAGCCAAAGCTGACCATCGAGTAGGTGACGGCCGTGAAGTTCCCTGGTTTCTGGGAGAGGAGAGAGACTGCGCCGATTGAAAGAGCTAGTCCGAATATCATGTCCGAGAGCGTCTGAATCCTTGGCCGCGGAATGCTTTCCTTGCCGGTGCCCAGGCTTTGGGCCATCACCGGTCGAGCTCCTCGTCCAACTGGTCAGTCAGCTGGAAGATGTCAAAGAATTGCAAACAAAAGGAGAGTCCGCCCGCCGGGGGGAGATATCCCCACATGGAGGCGAGGCTAGGTATCGCAAGAGCCCCCAGAACGCAGGCGTACAACACCCCGCTAATCACTAAGAAACCGGCACCTCTGCCCCAGCTCCCGAGGTAGCACTCGCCGATGCCGAACAGGCCTACAAGCCCCAGCCAGAGGTCCAGCTCGACTGCAGTTTCATGGCCCTTCAAGATTCCTCATCCCGACTGGAGTTCTCGGATTCTTCGGATGCCAATCCAGTGGATTCGAGTAAACGGCGGAGATGGTGGCGGTGGACATGCTTGCGACGAGTCTCGATGATTATGGTTGTTGTCGAGGATGGCTGAGGTGCACGAGTTCCTACGGTTACTCGACTCCCACAGTAATCACAGGTTGCGATTGTCTCGCTGAGTTTGAGAGGAATAGGTGCGCCGCAGCTTGGGCACTTGGGCGCGCTCGCCTCAGAAGATGTCACGAGCCAGACCCCCACCCCTCAGCGGAACGACGCGGGGCTGAGACCGACTGAAACAAAAAGGGGGAGGAGAGACATTCTCTCCTTCAACTCCTCGCGGGAGCGGACTGCGCTTGCTTCGAGTAGCTGTGGCCTCGAGTCCAGGCGAAGGCGATCCAGACGCCTAGCAGAAGCCAGAGAGAGCCCCAGAACATGTACCAAGGTAGCTGCGGGAAGAAGATTCCGAGGCCCAGCAGAACGAATATGGTTGCGACTAGGAGACCGCCGTAGCCTGTGCGGGGTCCTTGTCGTCTCTCTACCCTCCTCTCGGCTCTCGACTCTTTCATTACATACACGGGAGATGCCGATGGGGTAGCTTGAGGCGATGTGGCGAAGCCACAGTCTGGACAGTAAGACGAACTGGCTTGCAGTGCGGTTCCACACTGGCTGCAAAAACGAGTTGGCATGTGTTTCACCGAGCCCGGATCCTCCGGGGGTTCGACAGAATGGGGGCTAGCTCGATTCCTCGCTGTATCAGGTGGTACCGCTTGGTCACGCGGACGTTCCTCCCGATCAGTAGACCAACTCCGAGAGTAAGCAGCAGGTCCGATATCATCGAGGCATAGAGAGCGGCCCCACTGAGCTGAACGATTGATGAGAAGTCGAACATCGAAGGGCCCACGAATGCGACGTCCATTGCCAATCTGGTCAGGAATCCCGCCAGGTAGATCACGTAGATTCCTATCCCGCCCCTGAAGAAGAGCGACCCTTCGTCGGTCTTCCAGAATGAGATTCGCCCGTCTGTGTACGTGTATGACGCGTACACTGCGGCTGCCAGGATGGCAATCTCCGGGATGACCATTAGATACGAGACTCCTTCGACGAATGAGAGCGCCGAGAACGCCACACCCAATGTGACGTAGATCCCAGCGTAGACGAAGGTCTTGGTCATACTGAACACTGTGCCCTTGTAGTTCGCGAAGGTCCGCCAGCTGATTCGAAGTACAGCTAGGACGAAGATGGCAATGACGACGTAGTAGACATCAAAACCATATGGGAGTCCTGAGGACATTTAGTCCATCGCCTGTCCCTGCGCAGGATCTTGGTTGAGTTGTGACCTTGCGTCCGTTCCGTAGCCGATTTTCGAAATGATTGCGTTCATTTCTTTTCTTCGGGTCAACTGAGGGCTGAGGCAAGATTACCATTCATTGACACCGATGTTTACTGCAACACATTCCGGTCTACAAGCCACAAGAGTGAGGCATCCCTGTGACTCTCACCTGCGACCAAATGTTCCCGATTCCGGTACTCACTACAAGTTGTTGCCCACTCGGCACCAATACTGTCAACAGAAGCGCTGTGTTTGGTGTGCACTACCTGCGCGACACTGAAGGCGCATGCGCATTGGAAGTCCCAACCGCTGACGCTCCTGGGTATTCCCGCCTCCTGAATGAGAACATGAGGGGCAGGACAAGGGCGTTCAGCGGTCGACCGACAATGCCTTGCTTTGCTGATTCTACAGCATGCGAATAGCGTCCAATCTGTACAAGTCACAAGAGTTAGGGAGCGGCAGGATGTCTCCTGCCGCGAGTTACGACTTACTTCAACCCGACCTGTAGCTCCCTTGTCAGTGGAGAAACTGGGAGGTGACGCGTGTGCCGATAGAGTTGCACTCCGACCGCGATTGCCCAAATTGCGCCAACAGGAAGAGCAAGCAGCTGTGCCAGTTCAAATACGAGCAGTGGTGCCACTGAGGCAGCGGCTCCGAGAATTGGCAAGATGTTGGCGATAATGCCGAGGCCTGCTACTCTTCGACCGAAGAAGCTCTTCCACATGACGATGCTCCAGATTAGTTGCCCCACGGCGCCAATTCCCCAGCTAAACACTTGCTGGGCGGCGATGTGTGCTATACCATACGCCGAAGCAGACACGTATGTGGCCTGCAGCGCGGCTGTTCCAGCACTTGCATAGCTTTGTGAGAGGCTGATGAGCGCCAAGCCGTTTAGGTTCGTGACGCAGACGTCGAAGACAACGTAGAACAGCACAAGGGCGCTGCCCATAAGAGCCGCGCTTCTGTTGATTGGCCGCAGCACCAGGTAGGCCGCAATAGCCACTGGAATGAGGAAGAAGTCACTGATGATCCAGAGAGTCGCGTCGCCTGCGTATAGCAGCTGGTGCTGCGATATGGACAGCAGACTGGCTGCAGGGGTGGTCGCGCCTGACGCAGATTGAGCAATCTTTGCACCCCCCAGGAACAAGACAAATCCTATTGCGCCACAAGCGGCCAGCAGATATGCCGCACCCTTGTAGAGATTCTTCCAACCAGGTTCTATGGAGTACATTGATTGCACGGCTTCCGCTTTCTTGACTTCGAAAGTAGTTTCAGTCATTTCAGTTTCTCACCTCCTTACCCTTTGACCTCAATTCATTCACCTGGGCACCCTTCTAGCTGAGAAACAAGATTAGGTCTCGTTGACGGGAATGTTCACAGGTACACAGACGTGTATATGCGGCCGTAGGTGCTATTCCAAAGTTGAATCCCTCGTCTCAGGGACAATCGAGACAGCTCCGAGCGCTACAAGCGCCCAAATGATGGTGTAAGCAGGATACAACCAGAAAGCAACGGTTCCGAGCAGCACGGAGATGAAGGAAGCAGGACCAGCTATCAGGGTATTCCCAAGCTGATAGGTCAAAGAGCTCCCACTGGCTCGGATGTTTGTGGGGAAGACCTCGGAGATCGTAGTGCCTATCGGGGCGTAAGCGATGCCGTGAGTCAAACCAAACAGAGCCATACAAATGAAGAAAGCCGCTCCGTTCTGGAAGTAGAACGCAGGATAGACAAGTGCCAGGAGCCCCAGGTTGGTCGCCCAAATCATGGGCTTCCTCCCTGCCCGGTCTGAGATCGCACCTCCAGCAAAGACTGCCGCAATTTCTGCGGCAGCCATGGTGGCGATTCCAACTTGCCCCGATTGAATTGTTACGACCTTGAGTAGTTCGAAGACCACAGGAAATAGGACCGCTCCCGTGTAGAATGCGGTGCCTGAGGACCCGACAATCAGCGTCCCCAGAATGAGTTTGCGTTTGTGACGCCCGACGACGCCTGCAAGTGGCAGCTTTGCTACTTGCCCACTTGTCTCTACTGATTCAAAGAGCCTCGTCTCAGAGATCCTAAACCGGAGGGCCAAGGCTACGAAGCCGAGCGGAAGTGTAATGATGAAGGGGATTCTCCAGCCGTAAGCCAACATATCGCCAGATGAGATGATGCCTCCAAGCATGACATAGGCGACGGAGCCCAGAAGGAGTCCTATCCCGATAGTAGCCTGGGCATACGCGGAGCGGCTGGCCCTCTCGCCCTCGGGGGCGTTCTCCATCATCAAGAGAATGGAACCCACCCACTCGCCGCCCAACGAAAAACCGAGAAGCAAATACGCCGCGATTACAGGGATTATTGCGGCGTTCCCGAGTTGGGAATATCCGGGCAGAAGGCCGATTGTTGCGGATGAGGCAGAGATGAGGATAACCGTCAGGATTAGCATCTTCCTCCTGCCCCTCGTATCTCCGTAGTGGCCGAATGCCAGTGCACCGAGGGGTCGTACAAGAAACCCGGCCGCAAAGACACCCAGGATGTCTGTAATTGAGGTAACCTGGTCACCCGGGGGGAGGAACGTAGTTGAGATGTAGATTGCTCCTGAGCTGAACAGGAACCAGCTGTACCATGCGACAGCCGACCCGGACATCGCCGCCGCGAGGGTGTTCCTATCCATGGGAGTCAATACTCCCCTGCTTCTCGAATGGTGTCAGAGTTGTACCAAAGTCGGGCGCCGAATAATCACGGATACCATGGCTTGGCCTTTTTCCATTCATACTCGAAAAAGTCGCTCGCCCACCGGAGGAACTTGGGATCTTTCCCATGGAATGAAAGGTAGTCCTGGGACCCATCGTTCTGGCGAAGCTAACGTCAGCTGCGTCTTCGTTCTGGTAAAGGTGCCCCCACAGCCAGGGGGTGTACCGCATCTCCGGGAGTTTCTTCATCGAACGAAGCTCTTCCCTCGCCTTCGGAAGGTAGCTCTCCTGCAGGAGCCACCTGACCTTTACACCTTCTGTTATGCGCTGTTTCATCACCTCCAGTTGAGTCGCGAAACCGACCTCGATCGTGCCGTCGATCCTCTCGCGAGCCGTCTTGAGCATCCCCGTCACCGTGTTGAACGTATCAACCGCAGTTGGTAAGAACGCACCCTCTGAAAGCTCCCCGAGACGGGCCCGGTATTCAACCGGAATCAGCGTCGCGTCGTGTGTCATGAAGAAGTCCCGGAATCGTGACATGAAGTCCAGCGGCGCGGATGCCTCTAACACGACCTTCGCGTATGGCGTGAGCCTGTACTTTCCGTCACCCATCTTCTCAAGCAGACAAGCGTCGGCCATCCTCTGCAGCTGCCTGAGCGTTTCGGTGGCGGTCATGCCCAGCCGCTTGGCAACCTCGTTGAGGTGGAGATCCTCCTTCTGAAACTCCGAAAGAATCCGCTTCCTGTCTACGCTGGCCAGTTGGAAGAACAGCTCGGCGGCCCTTTCATCAGGCTGTGCCTGCGCTTGCGCAGTCAATCGTGCAACCCCACTGTAGAACTCTAGAAGTTCACTTAATGACATTTGAAGGGTAGAGACAATTATCAATCATGAGAATATGCGTCTCGAGTACGGCTTTGTCGCCTCATACACAGCTCTGTGTAGGAGTAAACATCGGAGTCAACTAATCGATATCTTCGACACCTCGCCATCAGTCCACAGGTGGTGAGGAAAACGCCCAAGAAGCCGGAAGCGGCGGATGGCCGAAGTTTCTCGATCGAGCTCGACTCCGGGAGCGATCTGAAGAGGGTGAACATCCCCAATGGGACGCAGCGCCTGCTTGTCGAGGGGTCTATCGGAGCTTTGAAACGAGTAGAGTTTGTCGAGAACTCGGTCCTCGAAGTGACCGGTTCTAACGGAGTACTGAGGGTTGACTTGGCCTTGGAGGACCTGGCCAAACATTCCTCGAAAAGAGGGGAGACCTAACATGGCCGAGACTGTGATCTCAGTGGACAACCTGACGAAGAAGTATGGCGATCACACTGTGGTTGACCGGGTCTCGCTCGAAGTTTACAGGGGTGAGGTCTTCGCTTTCCTAGGGCCGAACGGGGCCGGCAAATCAACCACGATTGAGATTCTCGAGTGCCTACGCCCGCTAACGCAGGGATCGGCGAGGGTTTTGGGATATGACGTAGAAGATGGTCATTCGGTCCCGAGAATAAAGGAAAGAATCGGAGTCCTGCCTCAGGACTTCAGCGCACTGGACAGACTCACCGTCCGAGAGAACCTAGAACTTTTCGCAAAGATGTACACCAAGTCCACGAACGTTGACGAGCTGATGAGCCTCCTCGAGCTTTCCGAAAAATCGAGGACCCGATTCGGGGACCTTTCGGGGGGACTGAAACAGAGAGTAGGGGTCGCGGCAGCACTGGTGAACGACCCGGACCTCATCTTCCTCGACGAACCTACTACTGGCTTAGACCCGGACATTAGGAGGACCACATGGAACATCCTAGATTCACTTGCGCGCTCCGGAAAGACAATTTTCCTGACAACACACTACATGGAGGAGGCTCAAGCGCTCGCAAAGAGAGTGGGGGTTATCGTCAAGGGAGAGATTGTCGCCATGGGGACGCCAGAAGAACTGATGGAGAAGTTTGGGGGAAAGAAATTGGTGATCTTCAAAGGGGGTGGCGAGAGAGCCTTCGCAGCTCTGAAGACCGAGTTCAAGGAGTTGTCCCTGGACGGGAAAAACGTCATTCTCCCATTCTCCTGCACGGCGGAAATCCAAGAGGCGCTCTCGGTCCTTTCGAAGTGGGGGATTTCCTGTGAGATGGAAGAGAAGACACCGAACATGGAGGACGTCTTCCTAAGACTGACAGGATTCAGCATCAAACCTGGAGGCGGAGCAGCATGAGCCGAATCGAAGGAATCTTCACCGCAGTAACGAAGAACGTCCTTCGCAGCCGCGTGGGCCTCATGTTCTCCGCGCTCTTTCCCCTCATGCTTCTTCTGGTCTTTGGCTCCGTGTTTGGAGGGAGTTTCGCTGGGAATTGGGCCCCCCTGCTGATTGGAGCCTTCGTGATGACCAACGGTATCGTAGCTCTCCCCAACATCACTACGGAGTTCAAGAGGCGCGGAGTGCTGAAGCGCCTTAGCGCGACCCCCCTTTCGAAGCTCGAGTGGATAATAGGGAATGTGCTCAGTCAAACTTTGCTCGCGGTCATACTGACGGTTACACTGCTTCTCGCAGCCTGGCTAGTTTTCGGCGTGAAACCCATGATCAATCCGATCTCCGCAGTCGTCTTGTTCACCGGAGCTGTAATGTTCTCCGGGATTGGCATGGTCATAGCGGGCTTCCTGAGGGACCCCGAAGCAGCGACCGGACTTGGAAATGCGATTTCGTTTCCTATGATGTTCCTGTCCGGAACGTACTTCCCTCTCGGCATGCTGCCTGGTTACCTTCAGAGCGTGGCACGGTTCCTCCCACTGTTCTACTTCCAGGATGGGCTGAAAGCCTCCATGATGACCGGGGACGTAACTACTGCGCTTGGTGATCTTGCTGTGATCGGAGCGCTCGCAATCGCGTTCATACTTCTCGGTTCCTTCGCAACCAGGTGGCGTTCGAAGTAGCTTGCGGAGGTGAATTGGATAGTGAGAACAAACGTCGTCATCGCTGGAGTCTTCGGGCTCTGGCTAGGCGCGGTCGTCGAAGTCGTGGGGCTGTTTGATGCTACCGACGTTGTCACGCATAACCTCTACGGGTGGGCCGGTGGCATCCTGTTGGTTCTAGGGTTCGTCGCCCTGAGTATCGGCAGGACTCAGAAGACGAAACTGGCGACCTGAAATGAAGGTCCTAGTCACACACGTTCGCGCTTTCCCAAAAGGGCGGGGCCTAAGCCATGCAGATTGAGACTCCGAAGCTCTGGTTCGACAGCGCCTCTTCAGCGCTTCACCTCCCGCGCACAATTGGATACTGCCTACTCGGGGTGGTGCCGGCGGCAATCCTTTGGTGCATAGGAATCGGTACCCGAATCGCGACCGACTTCACGGGGTATCCTCCTGTCTCGCTTCCTTTGCTTCTGGTGAACGTGGTCTATCTGCTCTTGGCCTCGCAACTTATCCACAGACGAACTCTCCAGCTGGGAGAGTACACCAAGTCCTTGGGGGTCGAGGTGGAATCTGACCAGCTCGGGAGGCTGACGAGCCTGAAAGGGATTATGATGGCATGGGCGCTGCTTCTTTGCTTGACATCCCTTGTGATTGATCCCTACGTCTACAACCTCTACTATCCCCCTCTGCAGGCTGCCATGCGGCTGGTTGTTACTGGGTACCTTCGATTCATACAGGCGACTTTTCTTTGGACTTTGGGGTGTTCGATGTACCTAATCTACAAGTGGGGTAAGCTCCCAATTAGGCTCAAGTCCTTCGCCGAAGACAGGACGCTCGGACTGAACGTCTACGGCAGGGCATCACTGCTCTTCGTAACCCTCTACATTGTTGCCATGCTACTGACGTTCCCAATTTTCGTATACAAGAGCGATGCGGTAGTTTGGAGTGAGGCAGCATTCTCCCTGCTTGGCCTCGCGATTTTTGCAGTGCCCCTTTTCAGCCTCAGAGAGAGACTGGTCGGGGCGAAGAAGGAGAAACTTGCGTGGATCACCCGGCGCCACGCAAGGGCGATCGAGTCAATCGAGTCCTGTGGCGACGGCCCCATTGATGCTGTGATGGTGAACGAACTGATTGCAGTTGACAGAATCAGGACGGATCTACAGCACATTAGCGGCTGGCCCTTCAACGCCGGAGTTGTTGTCAGGTTATTCACCGTAGTCTTCGTGCCCCTCTTCCTGGTTTTGGTCTCAGTCTATCTCACACGCGCTCTCAATTTGTGAAGCCGCTCTTCCTTATCGTCTTGAACACCAATGTTTACGCCTTAACATTGTCATCAATGAAGTATTATGTCGTCTGGCTCCTCTTGCCCATTGGTGAGAAGGCAAATGACGCAAGAGAACAAAGCTGCAACAACCCCCTTGGACTCGAATGGAATGGGCTGGAGGGTGACGGTATCGGTCATCGCAACCATGGGCATTCTCGTATTGGTCGTACTCTGGCTCTTCTTTTACGCTGGGAGTTACAGTGCCTATCAGAACATCGCGGTCCTTGCCGTCGCAGTGCTGGCTTTCATAGGAGGCGTGGGTGCCACTTGGGCTTCCTGGGGATTGATACAGGAGAATCGACTGGGTAGTACGGGCTCGCCATAGCCCTAGGCCCCCACTGTTTTATGATCGGAGGAGGATTCGCTTAAGAAATCAAGTGGGCCCAAGCCTGCTCACTCCTCTTCTCAAGGCAGCGGCCAGTCCGGGCGCCTACCTGAACTGACTATTCTCGGCCAGGGCGCCTGCGGAGCCATCTCGGGGGAGGATTCGCTTAATCTCTTAGACGCATACCTTCCGGCCCACAGACCACATGTCACATGGACCTGTTTTGTCTCGCAGTGAGAGAGTGGGCGACCTCCCAGAGACGAAAGTCCACGACGGCAACGTTGTATTCGCCAAATTCCCCACAATGATAATTGCCACAGCCATGACACGCCGAGGACAACCTTTGGGGGGAAACGCTTAAGCGCGCTGGACCTCCTTCTAGTGATGCTCGCGACGTCGTTTGTCAGATGCGTTAGACGCGACGAAACTGTCCGAAATTACCGCGAGGATTGACCGTCTCCCAATTCGTCCTTATCCGAGGACATGGCTGATCATCCTCGGCATAGGCTACTTCTTCGTCTTCTATGACATCTCGGCCCTGAGCTACAATTTCCTATCTTCGATGGTGACTGCCCTGAACTTGTCCACTCTTGACCTAAGCCTTAGTGTCGCCGTCACACTC
>Ga0187770_10002202_pt1 | contig 10808 bp, 8 predicted proteins | sample 0116_SJ02_MP02_2_FD_133154 | JGI IMG/M metagenome (GOLD analysis project Ga0187770, IMG submission 133154) | Tropical peat soil microbial communities from peatlands in Department of Meta, Colombia - 0116_SJ02_MP02_20_MG | ecosystem: Environmental > Terrestrial > Soil > Wetlands > Peat | place...
CGGTGTGGCGAACGCCTGTGCAGAGGGAAGTGCCAGACCCCGTACCGGCACGCGGTGAGCGGGGCCAAACAAGACCACGCGCCGGATCGCGTCGGCCTGGGCTGCCAACTTTCGGTAGGCCGCGGCCGCAACGGGCCCCGAATACACGAAGCCGGCATGGGGAACGACGAGAGCCTTGATCGGGATCTCGCCGCTGTCCGGCGCTGCGGCCTTGTCAAGGTAGGCACGCACTTGCGCGGCAAGCGTCGCGGGCGCCTCGGGGTAGAACAGCCCGGCGACAGCGGCTGGTCGTATGGCGGGCATCGAACTCCTTTGCAATGGGACCAAGGGTCAAGGAAAGCGTCTGGCCGCAAACAAACAGCCTGGTGCCTGGTTTCCTCGCTCCTTGCACCGACCACCGTAGTCCGCGATTGGTACCCCATATTGGGCATTTGGAGGCGAAAATCAAGTCTCTAGGGCGTCCGCACCCCCGGGGTGGGTTTGGTCCGCAATCAAATTCCGTGGACTTCGCGCCGGTGTCGGCTATGGCTGTCTAGAGCGCGTCCCCCCAGGGCCCAAACTCTGGCCTTCGGCGCGCCCGCGCCCGTGCAATCCGCCGCCAAACCCCGGGATCGTTTTCTTGTTGATTATCAAAGGTCTCGCACGAGGCGAAATCCGCTGAACTGCCAGCGGGCGTGCGGGTGGAAAAAGTTCCGGTAGCTTGCCCGCATATGGTCGGCTGGGGTCGCACACGATCCCCCGCGCAGCACCATCTGGTTCACCATGAACTTTCCGTTGTATTCGCCTACCGCACCCTCGTTGGGCTCGAACCCCGGGTAGGGCAAATACGCACTTTGCGTCCATTCCCACACATCGCCAAAGAGCTGGGTCAGTCCGCCATCCCCGTATTGCGCACCCCCGGGCACTCGCGGATGCATCGACCCGCTCTCCAGAAAATTTCCGCGCACGGCGCCGTCCACCGCCGAGGCCCCCTCGAGCTGGGACTGAGCCGCATGCTCCCACTCGCTCTCCGTGGGCAGTCGCGCCCTTGCCCAGCGGGCAAACGCATCGGCTTCGTAGTAGCTCACGTGGCATACCGGTTCGGCTGGCTCTAGCGGCTGCCTGCCCGCCAGCGTGAACACGTCGCCGTCGGCCAGCCAGTACAGCGGTGCGTCCCAGCGTTGGCGGCACACGGTATCCCAGCCGTCGGAGAGCCACCACTGGGCACTGCGATAGCCGCCGTCGCGAACGAACTCCAGGAATTCACCGTTGGTGACCGGGCGATTGGCCATTTCAAAGGGTTCGATCCAGACCCGGTGCCGCGGCCGCTCGTTGTCAAAGCAAAAAGACTCGCCGCGATGCCCGATTTCGCTCACGCCGCCCGCAAACGCAACAAAGCGGCCCTCGAGCGCCGAGCCCGGCGGCGCCTCCGAGCGCCTCGGACAAAAGGCGGGCAGCAGCGGGTTGCGCGAGAAATGGTGCTTGAGATCGGTGAGGATCAGTTCCTGGTGCTGCTGCTCGTGGTTGATTCCCAGAGTGATCAACCGCGCAAGTTCCGGGGCGCAGTCGGCCGACAGCATCAGCTCGAGCATCTGATCATCAATCGCCGCCCGGTAGGCACGCACCTCTGTCAGGCTAGGGCGCGAGAGCGCACCGCGTTCGGCCCGCGGGTGAAACGCACCGATCCCGACATAATAGGAATTGAACAAGGTCCGATACGCCGGACAAAACGGGCGAAACGCGCGTCCCATCCTGGGGAGCCAGGTCTCGAGCACCAGAGTTTCGAAAAACCAGGTGACGTGCGCAAGATGCCACTTCACGGGGCTTGCATCTTCCATCGACTGCACCATGCAGTCTTCGGGCGACAAATCGGCAACGAGCATCGTCGATTGATCGCGCACGCGCCGGTACGCACGTGCAAGTTCCTTGTAATTGCGCGCCCGGGCGTGGCGGTCGGAAGCGTCCATGCGTGTTACGGACTCGCGAGAAACACGCCGAACCAGCCCGCCGCATCGGTCCAGATCCGCCGACGGGCAAAGCCGGCATTGCGGAGCAATTGGCCGAATCCCGAGACCGTGTACTTGTGTGAATATTCGGTCAGAATGCTCTCGCCGACACGGAACGGGCGCTCATCGGACCCGATGCGGACGCGGTGCTCCACGATGGATCGCAAGCGCATCTCGACGCGCGCTGCGCGCTTATCGTAATGGGCGTGGTGCCGGAATTTCCGGGGGTCGAAATCCGCATCGAGCAGCCGATTGACCACTCGAAGGACATTGCGGTTGAACGCGGCGGTGACGCCCTGCGCGTCGTCATAGGCGGCTTGGAGGATTCGCGCGTCCTTGACAAGATCCACGCCAATTAACAGACAACCGCGCGACCCGACCGTCTTGCGAAAGGACTTGAGCAGAGCGAAGGCCTGCGCGGTCGAGAAATTTCCCAGCGAAGATCCCGGGTAGAACAGTACAGGAGGCGCGGCCGGTCGCTCGCGAACGATGTCCTCGATTGGCAGCAACCGCGAGAAGTCGCAGACGACACCCGCGCACTCCACGGCGGGGAACCGTGTCCCGATCTGCTGCAGCGCCCTTTCAAGGGCCTCTGGCGCGATGTCAAGCCCCAGATACCGGCGCGGGCGCACCGTCACGATCCATGGCTGGGACTTAGCTCCATCGCCGCAACCGAGGTCGATCCACTGCGCACCCCTGGGCAGGTGCCAGACGATCTCGGATCGGTGATCCGAGAAAATCCGCGCCTCCGTACGCGTGAGGTAATACTCGGGTTGCGCGCAGATGTCGGAAAACAGCGCGGAGCCGGCCGTATCGTAGAAATACTTCGGATCGATGCGCGCCCTGCGTGCCAAAAGCCCGTTTTTGAGCCGCAGCAACTCCTCTGGCTCGTCGGCCCGCATGCGGTTCAGGATTCGGTAGCGGATTTCATCGCGCGATGCCGCCGACGGCATCACGCGTTGCGCACGCTGGGCCGCAGCCCACTCGGATTCTTGCAGCATCAGCTCGCCCTTTCCTAGAGTTCCTCGGCGGCCGGTGCTCGGCAGGCGCGGTCTTGGGCGAAACTTGCGCCGAGGATTGCCGGGGTTGCGCGCAAAGCGCAGGCGCGGTTCGTCTCGTTGGGATGCGACCAGACCCTGGCCCTCGTAGCGTACTCGCCGATCACGATCGCTCCAAGACGGCTAGGGGCGATCCGGCAGCTCCAACCACGAAAAGTCCGTGGTTATTGGGTGCCGCCGCAGTGGCGCCCGGTTTAGCGATGAATCGCGCACTCGCCTGCCTGCGGCTGCGTGCGCCGCCTCGCGCATCCGATACCATGCCCGTCGAAGGCCCCTTTTTTCACCAGCACGGCGGCTCGTTGGATCATCGATGCGCAGCCCCGGGCGGCCTTCGAGCCGCGCATCTGCATCCACGGGAGACATCGATATGGTCTACGAGCTGTATTACTGGCCGGGTATTCAGGGACGCGGCGAATACGTGCGTCTTGCACTCGAGGACGCCGGGGCAGCGTACGTCGACGTGGCTCTCGTGCCGGAGGACAAGGGCGGCGGCGTGCCAGCAATGGAAAGACTTCTCACGGATACCGGCGTCGAGCGTCCCGCCTTCGCGCCACCGTTTCTGCGCACCGGCCGACGCCTGATCGGACAGACGGCAAACATTCTTCTTTTTTTGGGAGGGCGCCTGGACCTCGCTCCCAGGGACTGGCCCGGCAGGCTCTGGACGCACCAGCTGCAGCTCACGATCTCGGATTTTTTGGTGGAGATCCATGACACGCATCACCCGGTGAGCGCCAACCTGTACTACGAGCAGCAAAAGCTCGCCGCCCGGCGTCGCGCGAAGGACTTTCGCGACAACCGTCTGCCCAAGTTCCTCGAATATTTTGAACGCGTCTTGACGCGCAACTCGGGCGGCGGGCCCGGTATGGTCGGCAAGCGGATCAGCTACGTCGATTTGTCGATGGCGCAGGTCATTGCGGGGTTGCACTACGCTTTTCCGGTTGCCAGCCGCAAAGCGCTGCGCACGCGTCCCCGGCTGCGCGCGCTGCACGATCTGGTTTTCGCGCGCCCGCGCATCCGGCGCTACCTGGCTTCGAACCGCAGACTCGCGTTCAATAACGACGATATATTCCGCCACTACCCGGAGCTCGATGGATGAGTCACCGCCTCGAGCGTTGGTCGTCGCGCGGCCCGGGGGTCTAGCACATGTCGATTCGCGTGCAGTGCTATGCCGGGTTTCGCGCGGAGCAGGAGCCGCTCGCATTTTGGCTCGGCGAGCGCAAGATTGTGGTGCGCAATATCATCGATCGTTGGTTTGCGCCTTCGCAGCGCTGGTTTAAGGTCGAGGGCGACGACGGAGACAACTACATCCTTCGTCACGACGAACTCAGCGGCCAGTGGGACCTGGCCGCCTTCACACGTATGACGCCCTGACGGGTGCGCCTGCGCGCGATGGCGGCCGATCACGCCCACGAGATTCGGAATGCACAGCCCAAAGGCAATAGCGGCATCCCTAGCGCGAACGCGGCCCGAACGGCTGGCACGCGAGAAGCCAGCGATGTCCGACCTTACCTGGGTCAAGGTCATTTTCAGCTTTGCTATAACTGTCGCGCATGCGTCGAACGTCGCTGCACGACGTTCTCGCGGCACGACTGAGTTAAGGGGAGAACATGATCCGACTGAATGTAAATGGCTCACCCGTCGAGTTGGACGTCGATCCGACCACGCCGCTGCTCTGGGCATTGCGCGATACGCTGGGCATGACTGGCACCAAATACGGATGCGGTATTGCCGCGTGCGGCGCGTGCACGGTGCACATCAACGAGGTTCCCACTCGCTCTTGCATGACGCCCGTGTCGGCAGCGGTCGGTCAGAAGATCACAACCATCGAGGCTATTGCGAGCAGCCGCGCGGGCAAGGCAGTGCAGGCCGCTTGGATTGCGCATGACGTCGCGCAATGCGGCTACTGTCAAAGCGGACAGATCATGAGCGCAACTGCGCTGCTCGCGCGCAATGCCAAACCCACGGATGCCGACATCGACGTTGCGATGGCCGGAAATTTGTGCCGCTGCGGCACCTACCAGCGCATTCGGGCCGCAATTCACGCCGCGGCCAGATCCCTCGCGTAAGGAGCACGTTCATGCATCATGCGCGTACTGCCATGAGCGGGGTGAGCGAGGTATCGGCCACGCCCGCGACCCCGGATCCGAGTCGACGTGTTTTTCTCAAGCTCACCGCAATGGCTGGCGGCGGCCTGCTCATTGCGTGGACCGCACCCGCTGTCTGGGCGGCAGAGCAAGACGCGCCGCAGGCGGCGAGAAGCAAGCCCGCCGATCCCGGCGCCTTCGTCAAGATCCACCCGGACAATACGGTCGAGATCTTGGTCAACCGTCTGGACTTCGGGCAAGGCGCCTTGACCGCGCTGCCCATGCTGCTTGCGGAAGAACTTGACGTCGACTGGGCCCAGGTTCGAGCGAGCCTTGCCCCGGCCGCCGACGCCTACAAGGACCCGTACTACGGGTTGCAGATGACGGGCGGATCGACGGCCGTCGACCATTCGTGGGTGCAATACCGGGAGCTTGGCGCGGCAGCGCGCGCGATGCTCGTGGCAGCGGCGGCCGAACAATGGCAGGTTCCCGCTTCCTCCTGCTCAACGGGCGCGGGCATGGTTCGCTGTGGCCAGCGCAAAGCCACCTATGCCTCGCTAGCCGCCGCGGCGGCCAGGCAACCCGTGCAGCAGAACGTCGCGCTCAAGTCGCCAGCGCAGTACCGGATCGTCGGATCCGGGCATCGTCGGCTCGACGCGCTGGAGGGCGCTACGGGCGCGAAGCGCTACGGCATCGACATGCGACTGCCCGAGATGAGAGTCGCGCTTTTGCTGCGCGCGCCGACTTTCGGAGGCCGCGTGGAGAGCTTTGACGCAGGTCAGGCAAAGACGGTCAAGGGCGTTTATGACGTTTTCGAGGTCCCGACGGACCGTGGCGGCAGTGGGGTTGCCGTCGTAGCGCAGGGCTTTTGGCCGGCCAAGCAGGCCAGGGACTTGCTGCGGGTGCAGTGGAAGGCGAGCGCCGTCGGTCTCGTGAGCAGCGATGCCCTGCTTGCCTCGTACCGGGAAGAAGCCGCACATCCGAAGAGTACGGCACTCGACGCCGACATGAGCGCTGCGGCCGGCGCGGCCCTCCGTCTGGGCGGGGACTACGAGTTTCCGTACCTCGCCCACGCGCCGATGGAACCTTTGAATGCGACTTTCGACATCCGGGACGAAGGGGCGACCGTCTGGGTGGGCTCGCAATTCCAAACCATTGACCAGCAGGCCGTTGCGCAAACGCTGGGATTCAAACCCGAACAGGTGAATCTCATCACGATGCCGGCTGGCGGGGGATTTGGACGGCGGGCGACGCCAACCTCGGACTACGTGCGCGAAGCTGCAGCCATCGCAAAGACCTGGGCTGAGCGCCACCCGGGTGGACCGGCGGGGCCGCTCAAAGTCATGTGGACGCGCGAAGACGATATCAAGGGGGGCTACTACCGGCCCGCGCACCTGCATCGCGTCGAAGTGGCGCTCGATGGCGATGGGCGCGTGCTGACTTGGGATCACGTGATCGTCGGCCAATCGATCCTGAAAGGCACACCTTTTGGGGGGCCAATGATCAAGAACGGCATCGACAGCACCATGACGGAGGGGGTTGCCAACAATGTGTACGGGCTGCCGATGCGGTTGCGCGTCACGCACCCCGACGTCGCGGTTCCCGTACTTTGGTGGCGGTCCGTTGGCCACACCCATAATGCTTTCGTGATGGAGACCATGGTCGACGAGGTTGCGCGCGCCGCCGGCGTGGATCCCGTCGAATGGCGTTTGGCCAGACTGAAATCCGACACGCACGCGCGCCACATCGCCGCGTTGCGCCTCGCGGTTGAGAAATCCGGCTATGGCAAATCACTGCCCGCCGGACATGCGTGGGGCGTGGCGGTTCATGAATCCTTCGGTTCGGTCGTCGCGTACGTGGTGGACGTTTCCATAGATCAGGGGCGGGCGAAGCTGCACCAGGCGACTGCTGGCGTTCATGCGAATTTCATAGTGAACCCCATGGCCGCGGAGGCGCAGATTCAGGGTGGCGCCGTATTCGGCTTGGGCATGACACTGCCCGGTTTTGAAATCACGCTGAAGGACGGTGTCGTGCAGCAGTCCCAGTTTACGGACTACCCCCCGCCGCGCATCACGGACGTCGCACCCGTGGCCGTGCACTTCGTCCCCAGCCACGATCCGCCCACGGGCTTGGGAGAACCCGGAGTGCCTCCGATCGCACCGGCAATTGCCAACGCGGTCGCGGCCTTGACCGGCAAGCGCCCGCGCAAATTGCCGCTGGATCTTTCCTCGGCGTAGGAGGCAGGCCGAGCGAAGTCCCGCTCCAGCGCCGCAGCCTTGGCCTCGAGGCTTGAGCCGCAATGACAAACGGGCGCGGTCCGGCCGCCGCAATGTCCCCCAACGGCGCGCGGGACGTGCATCCAACCCGCCCGGCTGGCCGCAGCTGCGACCGCGGGCGACGCTGGCGAGTGCCGTGACGCCGGAGCCGGAGTTTGCCAAAATGGGCGGAAGCGACTTCGGCATGTGAGCTTCTCGCTCCTTGCATTTTTGCGATTCGCATCCCCTTTCGGGGTCGCGCCCGCCGGGAAGGAACATCGATGGATTACGTCAACCTTGGCAAGACCGGCCTGAAGGTCTCCCGCATTTGTCTGGGCTGCATGAGCTACGGAGCGCCCGAAGCCAGTCAGGCGACGGGCGGCAGGCACGCGTGGGTCCTCGATGAGGAGCAAAGCCAACCCTTTCTTCGGCAGGCGCTCGAGCTCGGAATTAATTTCTTTGATACCGCCAACGTGTATTCGAGCGGTGCCAGCGAGGCGGTATTAGGGCGTTTTCTGAAGGCCAACGCGCGCCGGGAGGCCGTGGTCATCGCAACGAAGGTGCACGGCGTCATGCGCGAGGAGCCCAACGGGCAGGGACTCTCGCGCAAGGCGATTCTCTACGAACTCGATCAGAGCTTGCGCCGGCTGCAGACGGATTACGTGGACCTCTACCAGATACACCGGTGGGATTACCGCACGCCAATCGAAGAAACGCTCGAGGCGCTGCACGACGCGGTCAAATCCGGCAAAGTCCGCTATATCGGCGCCTCATCGATGCATGCTTGGCAGTTCACGAAGGCGCTTTATCTTGCCGACTTGCGGGGTTGGACCCGATTCGTTTCCATGCAAAACCACTACAACCTGCTGTATCGCGAAGAGGAGCGCGAGATGATCCCCCTTTGCGAGGCCGAAGGCATAGGCATGATTCCCTGGAGCCCGCTGGCGCGCGGGCGCCTTGCGCGCGCCTGGCACAGCGAGCACACCGAGCGCTACGAGACAGACCTGTTTGGCATGTCCTTGTATTCGCGGACCGAAGAGGCGGACCGGGCGGTGGTGGAACGCGTTGGCAAGGTTGCCGAGGAGCGCGGGGTGCCGCGCGCGCAGCTTGCCCTGGCCTGGTTGCTCAGCAAGCCCGCCGTCACCGCCCCGATTGTGGGCGCCACAAAACTGCACCACCTCTCCGACGCGGCATCTTCACTTTCCTTGCGCTTGAGCGACGAAGAAATCCGGTTACTCGAGGAGCCTTACGCGCCACATCCTATAAGCGGTTTTCGATAGGCCACGAGCCGCCCGCTTGCGTCCCCAAACAGCAGTCGATGCCGTTTAGCCCAGACGGATCGGAAGAACCATCAAGGGTATGCCTTCCGAGTGCAGTCGACGCTGCAGGCCCAGCCCCGTCTGGTTGTGCAACCACTCGGCCACGCGGCGGCCAGGCGGAAGGATGAGTTTGTTCGCAAAGCAAACGCAATTCCGGTTCTTAGCAACCACGTCTTTCACAAGTTTCTCCAGCTCCAGCACGGGGTCCGTGCCACAGCCGATAACGCGATCGGCGCTCAATCCGTGCTTTGCACAGAACCCTTCGAGCTGCCGCATCGCGGTCTCCAGGCGCGCCGTGCGCCGGGGCAGCGTTTCGGCGGCGCCCATGGCCCGCGAGTCAAATTCGATGACGCCGACGAACAAGACATTGCGGAAGTGCCCCGGGAAAAGCCGCTGCACCCAAAGCAAGGTATGGATCGTGGGACCCCAATGCTCTGTGGTAAGGAGCACGGCGGTGGCGGACTCGGCGTCCCGGGGTACCGGGGCCATCGCGTCGAGTTCCTCTGGGGTCGTGGCGAACTGTTCGTCGATCTGGCGCCGAGAGTTGCTCACCCAGGCGTAATGCGCACGGATCCAGACGCAAGCGCCTGCAACAACGAGTGTTAGGCCGACGGTGGCCCAGCCGCCCTCGGTAAACCGCTCTGTGAGGGTCACGAAAAGAATGGTCCCGGCGACGACCAGACCCACCAGTGCGATGAGCAGCCGCGGCACCCAGTTTTTAATCTTGTTGCGCTCGTTCCACCAGTGCCGCAACAAACCGGCCTTGGCCAGCGCAAAGCTCAGAAAGACATTGATGCTATAAAAAACAACCAGCGTTGCCAGATCACCACGCGTCACGAATAAGATGGCCAGTGTGAAGAGGCCGATTAGCAGCACCCCGTTTTGGCGTACCAATCGCACCGAGAGGTTGCGAAACTGGTGCGGCAGCCACGAATCCGACGCCATGTTTGCAAGCAAAGAGGGCGCAAATATGAGCATCGAATTGGCGGCGACCAGCAAGATGGCCGCTTCCAGACCCAATGTCAGCGACAGCAATGCGTCGCCGCCGGCGCCCAGACCAAGCTGCCCGATGACTGCCCCAAACACCGTGGCGTTCAGGGTCTGACCGCGCACCGGCTCGATTCCCCAAAGGGAGTAGAGCAAGACGAGTCCACCGGCAATGAAGGCCAGGGTCAACGCGACGTAGAGCAAAGTGAGCCGACCCGTTCTGATGCGCGGCTCCGCAAGAAGGTGAACATTATTCGAGACCGCTTCCACGCCCGAGTAGGTGCTCCCGCCCAGGCCGTAAGCGCGAATCAGCAGCGCAATGACAAACGCCCAACCACTGACTTGGGACAGATCGATTGCACCGAAAATCGCTTCGCCAACGTCCGTGCGAATCCGCGGCGCCATGATGCCAATGCCAAAGACGATGAGAAACGCGTGCACGACAACAAAAAGCAGCACGACGGGAAGCAATATGCCGATTGCAACGCGGACGCCCCGCAAGTTGAACACGATTAGCATCGTCGCCAGCGCCAGCTCGACGGGCAGTTTGTATTCCTGGCCCGCGGGAGGCAACAGGCTGAACAAGGCGTCCGTGCCGCTAGCCAGAGAAACGGCGATGGCGAGGACGTAGTCGATAAGCATCGCCGCCCCGCAGACCAGACCGAAATTCGGCCCCAGCATTTGGGTTGTAACACGGTAGGTGCCGCCCCCATTGGGGAAGAGTTCGAGCATCTGGCTGTACGCAACGGCGATGACCAGCACCGAGGTGGTCATGATCAATGCCAGCAGCGGTCCGAGCTGCGTGTGGTTGCCCAACGCCAAAAATGCCTTCTCGGGGCCGTAACAAGCGGCCGAAAGCCCGTTGGCCCCCAAGCCGGCCCATGCCCACAGGACAACGAGTAACGCTCGCTGGCGGACAGCGGGGTCTAGAAGGGGATGGGCCAGAAAATTCTGCGGCAATTCCGATGCCTCCACGCCTTTTACGAGCGCTTTGCGCGCCTAAAAAGAGATAGCCGCGAATCGTGCCGGTCAAGTTGAGCAGCCGCCCCCGCCCGCGGGCGCAAGGCCTCGCGGAACGACCCGTCGCGCTGGCGCCTCGTCTCACGCACCCCAATTCGAA
>Ga0187770_10002203_pt1 | contig 10806 bp, 5 predicted proteins | sample 0116_SJ02_MP02_2_FD_133154 | JGI IMG/M metagenome (GOLD analysis project Ga0187770, IMG submission 133154) | Tropical peat soil microbial communities from peatlands in Department of Meta, Colombia - 0116_SJ02_MP02_20_MG | ecosystem: Environmental > Terrestrial > Soil > Wetlands > Peat | place...
ACGTGCGCCCCCGTCCATTCGATGCGCGCACCGGGAGTCGTTCGGCCCTCCACGTCGAATGCGAGGTTCTGGAGGAACGGCGAGACAGACGTCGATTGGGCCGTCGATTCAGAGGATGACGCGAAAAACGAAGCTACGTCCACGCTCTGAGCGAAGAGCAGACGCTGAACCTGCACGTGTCCGCTAACCAGCGCGGCATCGCGTGTGCCGGAGAGCTGTAGCGTGCCGCCGACCAGCCAGCTCATACCGACGGGATAGCGAATGCGCACGGTTGAGGTGGTCGCAGTGAGCTGATATCGCAGCGGGCCTTCGCCGTACGCCACAGCACCGCTGAGCGTGAGTTGTCCCCCGCCAGCTTCGGCTGTGACACGGTCGAACAGGAGCCTGCTTGCGTCGAACACAAGATCGCCGTTGACCCTGCTGAGCCCCACTGGGAAATCCGCGTAGGTAGCCGAAGCATCGCGCACGGTAGCGCGGCCCGTGACGCGGGGTTGTGCCATCGTTCCCTGCACCGAAACATTCACTTCGGCCCGGCCGTGCGCATTCAGATCGGGAAGGAAGCCCGCAACCAAGCGGAGGTTGGCGCCGCCGGAGAGCGCGAAATCGAGCCGCCGGTCGCGGTCAAAACGCGCCGAACCGCTGAGTTGCAAGTCAGTGTCCGGGCCATGCAACCGAGCTTGCTCCACGCGAATCTCGTTTCGTCGATAGGCCAGGCGGATCGGTTGATCGTTGGTGAGTTGGACGAATTCGTAGACAAACGAGATGCGGGCAATATCGGCATCGACTTCAATGGAATCCGGTTGACGCAGCGAACCCGAGATCGTGAACGCGGCGTCGGCGCTTCCATGACCGGTTAATTCGGAAAGATGCAGTCCAGCCTTGATGAGTGGATTGAGATCGAACCGCTGGATCGAAAGTTTGCCGTACACGAGCCGGTCGCCTGTGAGCCCGACCGTGAGATCACCTTGGAGCTTTTCGCGCTCCGGTTCAGACGACAGCGCAAAGTGAGCCGTCTTTCCATCCGATGTGAATTGGCCGGCAAAATCTCCTTCAGCCTCCGTGCCGAGCACGAGGCTCGTGACCGTGAGATCCCCCTGGGCGGCAGGCGCGAGTAGCGGGCCATCTCCTCGGAGACGGAAGTCGAGCCGGCCCGCAATCGGAAGCGACGGTGTTTGCACGGGCTTGATTTTTTCAAGAGCAATCGATTGACCGGCGAGATCGAATTCGGCCTGTTGCTCGGCAGGCCGGTAGGAAAGATCGCCTGCAACCGTCCCGAAACTCTCGCGCAGTTCCGCGTGAGACAACTTCAGGAGGTCCTGCTCCCAATGAAATGCACCGCTCAAGCGATCGGCGCGCCAGCCTTGCACCTCGATATTCGTGGCAACGAAGTTCGCGTCGACTACAGGTGCCGCACGTGTGCCGCCGCCGCGGAGATCGCCAGTTATTTCGAGCGCGACGGGATAGTTGGTTCCCAGGACAGCCTGAATGTCATCGCCTGAGGCACGCTCGAATTTCGCGCCGAGAGTCCACGCGCTGGAAGGCAGAAAGTTCCAGTTGCCATTGAACTCTAGTGAGACATTCAGCGCGGATGAAGCGCTCCCGCGCCGAACGGTGGCGTTCCTCAGGATGAAGCCGTCGGGAGAGTAGTCCATATCGCCCTCGATATGATCCCAAGCGAGACGGTCATATTGAGGATGTTCCGCGCTCAGGTGACCGACGAAGGACACTTCCGTGAGTGGACCAACAATTCGTCCGCGCCAGGATGCGCTTCCTCCCACACGGTGCGCTTCGGCCTCGGATCCTCGAATCGCATCGATGAAGTCATCCCATTCGACCAGATTGTCGGCATGGAACGATACTTCCATCGCCGAATCTTTTTCGCCGAGCATGCCGTCGAATACGACTCGGGCCGTCGGCGTGTCGATTTCGCTGTGCGAAGCGGAGACAATTTGCAGATCGCTGCGGTAATCGAAGTCGATTCGGGAGGTCGCAGGAATTAGTCCGGCTACGAGCGAAGGCGGCGGTGACCATCGCATTTGGCCCGTGGTCCGAAAATTCTTGAAGTTGGCCTTCCAAGTGTTTACGGAATCCACATCCACGACGCCGTCCCAGTGCAAAGAGCGAACGGGCAAATCGGGGTTATCGAGCGTGCTGAAAAGCTGTGCGAGGCTTGCGCCGCGGACGCGAGTCTGGGTCCGGAAGGCGAGGCCCTTGAAATCCATCTCAAGCTGGCCATCAATCGTACCGCCGAGCGCGCGAACGCTTAGGTCCGGCACTATGAGGCGGCGGTTGGCGACCTGGAAGTCGCCGGAGGTTTCAATTCCCTTCTCGTGGTAATAGCGGTACGGCAGATTGACATCGCGGCTTAAATAGTAACCGCCAGCGCTCCATTCGCCGCCGGCCGTGGGGCTGTTGACTGAGGCCTTCGAGCGGTAGTGCGCCTGGCCAGAAAAATCTACGTCGCCACCAGGTGTGGTTGGCTCGCGGAACACATTGCGAATATCGGCCAGCGAAAGTCGTCCGCGATATTTAAGGTCCCAATTCGACTGGGAAAAGCTAGGCAGCGAGGCCTGGAAATTGAAATTGGAATGCAGCGCCTTAAATGTGAGCTCGTTTAACTCGAAAGAGTCGCGTGCGAGCGTAAATTTCGCGGAGAGATCGAGCGGAAACGGAACATTGCGTTTTGCGGCAATCCGCACTTGCTGCCAATTGAGATTGCCCACGTAGACACCGTTCGATTGCGAATCATAATGAAGGGCGAAATCGAGGTTCGCACCGTCAACTGAGAGCGGCACACTCTTATCGTTGTGCTCGAAGATGCCGTTGCGAAGTTCAAGCCGAGCGATTTGCAGGTCGAAGAGCGACGCGTGCCAGGGACGATTGCCTGGGCGGCTCCGCGGGGTCGGAAGATTACTGCGGCCATCACGATCCATGCGAATCGCGACCTCGGGCCGCTCGACGATGAGTTCATTCAGCGCGATCTTCGGGCCTATCAATGAAACGATGTGAATGTCGACGTTGATACGATCGGCGTGGAAAAGCGGCGTCTGGTTTGCGGCTTCGAGGCCATGAAGAGTGAGATCGTCGATTTCGACGCGCAAGCGCCAGAGGTTCAGGTGAAAGGCGCTCATTTCGACGCGAGCGCCGGTAGCCTGCTCGAGGCGCCTGATGAGCGCACCGCGAAGCCATCTCTCGGGAAGCCCCGATTCAGCTATGGCACCAACGATAAGAGCCGCGAGAGCAGTCCAAGCAAGCGCGTGCGTTGCCCACCGCAGCCAGCGTGACCTCACCGCTGATCTCCTGGCGTCAAAATGTCAATCTTGAGCCGCGCCCGCGTTTCATCGAGCCACTGGGCGGAGAGATCGCTGATCGCCCGCTGGACCAGCACCTCGCGAATCGTATCTTCCACTTCATCGAGAGGCGGGACGGGCTGGCCGCGCGACTTCATCTGCGGGACGAACTCATCGTTGTAGTAAGTCTCGATTTGTTGCTGATCGACCTGAGCCGCGGGGCGAAACCGATAGTCAAGAAAGCGAGAAAGGTAAAGCTGCTTCGCGAGCATACGACGAATTTCGGCCTCCGTAAGGCCGACCGCGGCGCAGCGAGCGCCGAATTTGTCCTGCGACGGAAATCGAGCGACGAGTAGTGCGTATGTGCGGTCTACATCGTCCTGCGAAGCCTTCGGATATTTCGCTGCCTGGGCCTCGCCGTTAGCTATCCATTGGTCTTCCAATTCGCGCATTAAGTCGGCGCGCGGCTTGGCTTGGCCGTCGACGAGTTCCTGAAAGGCAGCCAGCTCGCGCAACTCGCTCTCGGTCAAGATATCGTCCTCGATTCGCGCTGCGATCCCATCGACCGACCGCGATATGTCGGCAGATGGCGCAGAGGGCGACGCCGACCCAGCTGACTGCGCCCTGGCGATGTTGGATGGCAGACCCACGAGCAACGCGGAACAACCGAGAATGAGCAGCAAGCGGCGCATCAGAAAATCGGCCCTATATTGAAGAAGAAGCCAAAATGCGGAATGTGATAAGCCTGCGTGCTCATCGTGGTGGTGTTAAAAACCTGATACGCCGCAGGATTCAACTGGTAGCCAAAATCGACGCGCACGGGACCAACGGGGGTCGGATAGCGCACGCCAAAGCCGACAGTGTGCGAAAAATAGTTCAAGTCGGTGAGTGAAGGGGCCTTCCATGCGAACGAAATGTGATTCACATCTGTGTACACGTTGCCCCCATCGTAGAACACGGTCCCGCCGAGACGGTTGCCGACGAATGGAAGCCTCATCGGAAACCGCAACTCCTGATTGAAGACGAGCAGACCCAGGCCGCCAATGGGGAATCCCGTACACGGATCGCGCGGACCGGCCTGATTCAGCCCGAAGCCCCGAAGGGAAGTTCCGCCGCCGGCAAAGAGACGCTCCGGCAGAGGGATCACGGGAAACTCTTCAGGCGGCGCTGATTCCGTGCATTGGGATGGGTTGAACGTTGTGCTGATGCCGGTTGTGGTGCCAAATGGCTCCTCGAAGCCAAAGCGGACTGAGCGCGCAAACACAAAGGCGCGACCGAAGGAATGGAAGGATGAGTTCTGGAAGAAGCCGCGAAAAAAGCTAGCGCTCGAACCGATCCCCATGATCGCGTCACTCACGTCAATTGTATTGAACGTCCCGCGCTTGGCGTCGGCGGGATCGTCGCGGCGGTCGCGGGCATACGTAATCCCGAATCCCGAAACGAGCGTGGGCTGGCTCAGCAGCGGAATCTGTTCGGGGCTAATCGTCGACGCCAAATTCGAAGCTTTGACACGGCGGTAAAAATACCGGTACAGCAGGGAGCTTGACGGCGATAGTTTCTCGACGAGCTGGAGACCGCCTTCAAAGCGCGTGGACGTGAATGTGTCGATGTCCTGTGTCTTATCGGCGAATCCGGTCAATTGAAGACTCAGGTTTTGATTGCTCAGAAAGTTGTCAGCCGTGTAACCGAGCGCCGCGCGATATTCGAGCGTGCTGGCGCGCACCTTGAATGAGAGAGTTTGCGCGCGGCCGAACATGTTCGCGCGAGCGATCTCGAAGATCCCGCGTGGACTAGCGCCGATGGTCGTGCCATTCGGATTGACGCTTCCTCCCGCGATGCGCTGAACCTCAAACCCAAAGCCATAGCCGATGGTGTAACGGTCGCCCTCGTGCGTGTCCACTACAACGGTCTTATCTGGATCCGTGCCGGCCGGATTTTGCGGCGCAATTTGAACGCGGTTGAATACACCGAGGTTGTAAAGTTGCCGCTGCGTTTTCGCGACGTCGCCCTCGCGTAGCGGACCGTTTGGCTCAATCGCCACCTGACGGGCGATAATGGCGCGGCGTGTGAATTCGTAGCCTGAAAGCAAAACCCGGGAAACTTCTACCGGGTTGCCTTCGGTGATGTGGTAAACGAGTCGAACTCGATTGGCTGCGTCGCCGGGCAACACGTCCTCGCGGAAAGAGACGTCCGGATAACCTGTGTTGTAGTAAAGGGCCAGCATGTTATTGCGATCACTTGTCACGCCTGCTTCCGAGTACGGCTGGCCGGAGGTCAAACCAGCGACGGCGAGCAAATCATCGGTTTTGATGGCGCGATTGCCGTCGATCACAAGGCTCTGGACGCGCTCCTGGTTGCCTTCGACGATGTGAAATGTGACAAAGAGATTGTCCCTCTTGCCGCGATACTGGTCGTCGACCGACGAGCTGACCTGGGCATCCTGAAAGCCGTTCGCAAGATAAAGCGTCCGGATCGAGTCGCTATCGGCACGCAGGAGCTGCTGGCTGAATCGGCCGTTGGACGCGAAGGAGGCTGGCTGGAGCTGGAGCCTGCGCGCGAGGAGCGAGCTATCGAAATATCGGTTCCCGTCGAACGCGACGCCAGCCAGCCGATAACGGTCTCCGCGGGTGATGTCGTAAGTGATCACCTGCTCGTTGTGTTGCGCGTCTTGCTGCGAATGGACCTGAACGTCGGCGTCGAAATATCCCTGACTTTGCAGATAATCGCGAATGTTGCGCCGACCCTCCTGCAAAAGATCCTCGTCGACGGCACCTTCCGCAAAGATTGGAATCAGTTTCCGCTGCTGCCCCTTGCTGAGACTCGCACCGTGGACTTCGAGGCGCACTCGCGGCCCCGCGGCGACGGCAACTGTCAGCGGCAAGCGATTGGAGTTTGGGTCGTAGGTTCCAACTGTGATGACCGCGCCGGCACCCAAATAGCCCAGATTTACCAGAAACGTTCGCAATCGTTCCTTCCCGCGCGAAAGGCGAGATGCTGTGATCTCATTCCTGCTCTTGAACCTTAGGCGTCTCAGCAGATCCTGATCGGGATACGTGGTCTTGTTCATTAGGGTGATATTTCCTGCGAGCGCTCGAGGGCCTGAATCGACGTGCACAGTGACGTCCATTTGGCGAGTGTCGTCGTGAGGCTCAAGCGTCCACGTGATTTTCGCCTGATACAGACCATCGTCGCGCAACGCGGCTTGCAATCGGTCGACCGCATCCCGCAGCGCGCTCTCGCGAAACGGGTCGCCGAGCGTAAGGCGCAAGGCCGCCAGAGCTGCCGCCTCGCTGGGCGGGGATTTCAAGCCTTCAATCGTGACAATGTTGTTGTAGTAGTTGCGCCTGACGATGAAATCGACGTCCAAGCCGTACGCGTCGGAAGTGGCGGAAACGCGGATATCGGAGTAGTCGCCCATGCGATAAATCTGGCGGAGGCTCTCGCGTTCCGAGGCGAAATCAAAGGGTTTGCCGACCTCGAGAGCAAGGGCAGGAATCTTTTCGGTGACCGCCTGTCCGGATTCATCCACAACTTGAATCTTCGAGACGCGCCGGCCTTCGATCGTCAGATCCTGGGCGCGAGCCGACGCCAACGAAAAAGTGCCGCCACAAAACGCTATGACCATCGATAATGCGGCGAGCCGGATCCATTGAACGCGTGCGAGCGGCGTTTTGTGAGGGAAAATCATTCGCTCCAGAAGGTTAAGAATCGAGGTTAGCACGGGCGCGTTGCCTACCCGGCGCGAAATGGAGCTATGATTGACTGTCAGGAACCAGTTCATGAAATCAGAAGATCGCGAGAAATATTCGCGCCAGATTCTCTTCGAAGGGATCGGCGAGGTCGGCCAAGAGAAAATCCTGACCGGAAGCGCCGTCCTTGTCGGCTGCGGCGCGCTAGGAACGGCGCTGGCGGGCCTGCTGGTTCGGGCTGGAATCGGAAGATTGCGCATCATCGACCGCGATTTCGTCGAGAAATCAAATCTGCAGCGGCAGACGCTCTTTAACGAGGCGGATGCCCGTGAAGCTCTGCCAAAAGCAATCGCTGCGGAACGGCGTTTGCGAGAGATCAACTCGGGAGTGCAGCTCGAAGCGATCGTTGCCGACCTGACGCCCAAGAACGCGTCGGAAGTTCTCGGCGAATTTCCGCTCATCGTCGACGGAACGGATAACTTCGAGACGCGGCTGCTCGTCAACGACGTCGCGATCTCCCGCGGCGTGCCGTGGATTTACGCGGCAGCGGTGGGAAGCTATGGCGTGACGATGACGGTTCGCCCGAACGAAACCGCCTGCCTCGCGTGTTTAGTGGAAACCGGCGAGGCGAACGAGATGCGTGCGGGCAACGATGCAACATGCGACACGATCGGCGTGCTCGGCTCTGCGGCCGGCGTGGTCGCGTCGATCGAAGCAGCGGAAGCGCTGAAAATTCTCGCGGGGAAGCCGGAGGCTTTGCACGGACGCCTCGTCTCGTGCGACGTCTGGACAGGGAAATTCCACTCCATTCGCGTGCCGCGCAATCCGGATTGCAGAGCCTGCAGACGGCGCGAATTCTCCTACCTGGCCGGCGATGTACAGCCGCACATCACGATGTGCGGGCGCGACTCCGTGCAGATTCACGAACGCAAACGGCGCCTTGATCTAGGAGAATTGGGCCAGCGACTTGCCGCAATTTCCGCGACCGAAGTCCACAATAACGAGTTTCTCTTGCGCTGCCGCATCGCACCCTACGAAATGACGGTGTTTGCCGACGGGCGCGCGATCATCAAAGGCACGAAGGATCCGGCCGTGGCGCGATCGCTCTACGCGCGTTACCTTGGTGCGTAGTCTCCGAAATGTAGTGGAAATCTAGCCTACGAAACGGCGGAGCGCCGACTGACGCATAGCAGCGCGGTCCATATTTTCGCGGCAATTCATCAGTGTCAAAAGAGTGCTAAGGATGCGCGCTTTCAGCTCATCGGACATCGTGACGCCGCCTGTGGCGATGTGCACGAGCGACTCGCCGCGCCTGGCAATCCGTTCGACAAACTCCATTTGGCGGTCATGATTCGCGTTGCCCAGCGCCGTTTCGCGACGCATTTCGGCACATTCCTGTTCGATAAAGAGCGTGAAATGCAAAACGCACAGGTGCTCCGCAGCGAGTTCCGCTGGCACGGAAATCTTACATCCCTTTGCGGAGCAAGTCTCTGGCACGCGCCCACCCTGGCAAAGATTTTTTTAACACCTTCTAATACGGATTACCAGTTCAGGGCCGTAACTTGCTGCGTATCAGACAGCAGGTGTAGTGGAAAGCACTACGGACGGGAGCGCCGTCACTGCAGGCGGGCACACCGCGTCGAATTGCGAGTTGTTCATTTTTGGAACACTGCGGCTCTCACTGCACCGCTTGCGGTACATGCTCGCCGATGTGGAACTCTGTCCAAGGACCCGCGTCCATGTCGCGCATCACCGGCGACTGCCAGGAAAATTCGGGATGATCGGCGAGAAATTTTGCGGCGTCGAAATTGATTCCGCAAGGATGGCCGAGCCGAGCAATAAAGTCTATCGATGCCGCCATGCGACTGTCGATTACCTTCCCCTGCACGGCACCCCAAGGATCAAAAGGCGGGGCGGTGGAGCCGGGCAGCGTTTCAGTCTCCATATCACCGTGTCCGCACAGCGTGCGGCGGTTTGCGCCTTCCTTTTTGGTGAACGTATCGAAATGGTCGGCTAGAAAAACCTCCGCGAGAGACGCGTCGATTTTGCCTTTGTTTCCGTTCAGAAGCTGATCCCAGCGGATGCGGCGAGCATTGGCGCTGCCGGCCAGGTTATTTGGGTCGAAAGTTGTTTCATCCTTGATGACGTCGGGATCGCTGGGAAAATTCGCACCTGAAAAGTAGCCGTCGGTGGTGCGCCATACCTTTGTGTGCTTGAGACCGAGCTCGAACCGGGCGATTTCGCCGGTCTTGCGATCACCAAGCAGCCAATCATTGGCGTAGCCGCCATTATTTCCATCGAGCATGATCTTCACATAGCTATCGATGGAATCGGCGTACTGCATAGCTTTGCGGGCGCGCACGAATTCCGCCTTGCCGTTCGGATCCCAGCCGTGAAAATTCCCGATCGTCGTCTCTGTGATCATCATGCCGGCGGAATTTACGCCGAAATCGTCGTCGCTGGCGATAACCCCGGGTACGCCATCCATAAGGATGCGATAACCCTTTTCGGGCACGATGTCGAACACGATTCGCCAACGCGCGCCTTCGAGATAGGAAGTCCAATTGTTATGCGCCATCACGATGCCATGATCCTTCGTCCAACTGCCTGTGGCGACGAATGCGCTGCAATGCTCGAAGGCCTCAAGGTTTCGCGCGGGGATCGCAGCGTGGGTCTGCTGGTTGAGCCACGGCACGTAGTAGTCAGGCAGTTCCGAAAAGGCGTTGAACGCAACAATATCGTCGATATCGAGTTTCGTGCCCTTCGCGTTAAGACCGTCGACGATTCCTTTCAGCTCGAATTGATATTCGGAATCAATCTTGGGCCAGAGCATCGTGCGCGCTGCGCGACGGAAAAAGTCCCAGTCGCGGCCGGTATCGTGAGTCATCTCCAGACGAATTGTGGCAAAAGCGTCGGCAATTTCCGTGGCGAGGAGGTAGCCATGTTGATAGCCGATATCGTAGGGAGTGCCTTCCAGGTGGACGTAAATCCAGCCGCCGCGGTCGAAGCGGTAGCCTTTGTCCTTTGTAAATTCAACGTAGCTATCCTGAAAATTGGAAGCCGATCGAGGCTTGGACCCCGCGGCCGCCGCGTGCCCGAGGAAACTGGGCGTAAAAAGCAGCGACGCAGCAACCAACACGGCCATGACGATTCGGAATGCTTCCGCTGTGCTCAATGGTCGCGATGTGCGCTCACAAAGTGAATTCATTGCTTTTTTCACCTGTACCTGATGAATTCGTCCATGCCCGCGATTATCTTCCATCCGCATGCGGCGCGCCGATCAGCTTTTCGACAAGCGGAACCGGCAAAGGACCCTCATCGAGAACGGCGTCGTGGAATTTCAGCATGTCGAAATTCGCGCCAGCCCCAACCTGATAGCGCTTGCGAAAAGCGAGCCATTCCCGCAAGCCCACGTAGTAGGTGGGCAGTTGCGTGGAGCTGAGCTTGGCACGCAGGAGTTTGCCTTCGGCTTCCGCCTGCGTCTGGAACGCGTCCTTCGTCATGAGTTCCATGGCCTGCTCGTCGGTCATTCCCATTGTTTGCATTCTCACATCGAGGATCGTATTCGCCAACAGGCGCAAACGGATCTTGCGCATTTCGAGCCGGAATCGCGGATCATCATTGAGGAATCCCTCATCCATCATTACCTGCGCGATGTACTCCGCCCAGCCTTCCACATAGGCGCCATTGGAAAAGAGCGAACGCAGCAAACGGCGGCGCTCAGGCTGAATGTTATTGAGATGCTCGAACTGAATGTAGTGTCCGGGTAGCGCCTCATGGATTGAGAGCCATTTGAGAACCCAACTGTTGTATTCGCGCAGCTTCGA
>Ga0187770_10002204_pt1 | contig 10804 bp, 9 predicted proteins | sample 0116_SJ02_MP02_2_FD_133154 | JGI IMG/M metagenome (GOLD analysis project Ga0187770, IMG submission 133154) | Tropical peat soil microbial communities from peatlands in Department of Meta, Colombia - 0116_SJ02_MP02_20_MG | ecosystem: Environmental > Terrestrial > Soil > Wetlands > Peat | place...
AGATAACAATGAGGTCTCCGTCGGAAAGCGCCAAGTTTGCTTCCCGCGACTTTTTGAAAATTAATTCTGCAAGGTCGTCACCTGGTTTAATCTGTCCTATGTTATCCAAACCAAAAATTGTAAGATTGCGCATTTGCGAAAACCCTTGCAAATCACTATGTATGGTTAGTGGAAAGGTCTAGCAGGTCGGCGGCTAAATAATCTGTGGCATATTATTTCTGTCGAAATCTCAATGAGTCATATTTAGTGATTGCAGTCGGCCCTCAGTGTGGTTTGTTGCTGCGCAAGTTCAGTGTCGAATTGCTTAAATTAATGGACCGAAGTTGCCCGAGACCGAAAGGTTGGTCATTGAAGTAACATGCCAGTCATCAGCGAAAAGGGGGGTGCTCGTTCTTGGTAGAGAGCACATTTGAACAATTTGCCCCATGGGCTATTATCGGGATAGCAATCCTCAGCCTGGTCTACGCCCTGCTCCTCAGGCGTACCGTGCTCAAGAAGGATAGGGGCACGGCGAAGATGCAGGAAGTCTGGAACGGCATTCGCGTAGGCGCCGATGCGTATCTGAATCGGCAGCTGCGAACAATCCTGCCTTTCATCGGGATACTGGCGGTTCTACTCTTCCTAAGCGTCTATGTTATCAAGCCGAGCGCCGAAGCGGTTAAAGTGTTTGGCCAAGGGGCTCAACTCACGGTTGCAGTAGGCCGAATGTGCGCGTTCGTCCTTGGCGCTTCTTTCAGCCTGATCGTAGGCCAGTTCGGTATGCGAATGGCCGTGCAAGCGAATGTTCGTGTCGCCGCTGCGTCCCGCAGGAGCCTGAATGAGGCTTTATCCATCGCCTACTACGCTGGCACTATTACGGGAATGCTGACTGATGGTCTAGGTTTGCTCGGCGGGACCTCAATCTTCATCATATTCGGGATTGCTTCGCCTGACGCTTTGCTCGGTTTCGGGTTCGGAGGCACCCTCTTGGCGCTTTTCATGCGTGTTGGCGGTGGGATTTACACTAAAGCTGCCGATGTGGGCGCCGACCTCGTGGGAAAAGTGGAAAAAGATATTCCGGAGGATGATCCGCGCAACGCAGCCGTCGTGGCGGATCTGGTGGGAGACAACGTTGGCGATTGTGCTGGGATGGCGGCTGATATTTTCGAATCCTATGAGGTCACGATTGTCTCAGCGCTGATTCTCGGCTTGGCGCTATACTTTCTTGATCCTTCGCACAGTCTCAAGTGGCTTCTCTTTCCTCTGATCATACGAGGCGTTGGCGTAATCTCTTCAATACTTGGTACGTTCATGGTGCCGGTCTGGTCCAAATTCCCGATAAAGGCGATAAGGGCGCGCAACGCAGAGGATGCGATGTTTCGCTCGTATGAGGCTTCGAGCATAAACACAATCTTCTGGGCGTTCGTAGTCGCTTTTCTGTATGTGAACGACTGGCGGCTTGGCGCGTTGATCGCGATAGGGGTTGGTCTCGCCATAAGTTTCAACCCACTAACCTCGTACTTCACGGCTGAGGACAAGGGCCCTGTAAAGGATATTGTCAATGCCACTCAAGCGGGGCCAGCTACGACGATTCTGTCTGGGCTGGCCGCGGGTTTCGAATCGTCGGTGTGGGCTTTAGTGTGCATCGTAATTTCTTTCGTCTTGGCGTTGATGCTTTTCCCGCCCTCGACGGGTGTCTTCACACTTTACGCCATAGCCCTGATAGGCATAGGAATGTTGAGTCAGACGGGCAACAATCTTGCTATGGACTCCTACGGGCCAATTAGCGATAACGCGAATGGGATTGGTGAAATGTCATGGCACGGTCTCGACGACGAAGACACACGCAAAGCCCGCCAAATTATGGCGGATCTTGATGCCGTCGGAAATACCACGAAAGCCATAACCAAAGGAGTGGCAATCGCGTCGGCGGTGATTGCCGCGGTCTCACTATTCGCATCGTACATAACCGCAACAGGCCTGAAAGCGATAAGTGTCTCTGAAATCCCCGTTTTCATCGGTCTTCTTCTAGGCGGCGCTCTTCCCTGGCTCTTCAGCTCCCTATCCATACGAGCCGTGTCCCGCGCGGCCAGGATAATAGTTGAGGAAGTGAGAAGACAGTTCAAAATACCCGGCGTAATGGAAGGGACCGTTCCGCCTGACTATCGAACGGTCGTGGGTATCTCAACAAGCTCAGCACAGAAGGAGCTTGTCCCTCTGGCACTGATCACTCTAACAGTTCCTATCATCGTGGGACTGCTTCTTCAAGTGGAGGCTCTAGGCGGTTTCTTGGCGGGTATAATTGTTTCCGGCCAACTGCTTGCCGTATTCATGGCCAACGCTGGAGGAGCTTGGGACAACGCGAAGAAATCCATTGAAGACGAACCTCGGAATCTAGCGGAGAATACCGGGAAGGGCAGTGAACGCCACAAAGCCAGCGTCGTAGGGGACACCGTGGGAGACCCGCTCAAAGACACGGCGGGCCCTGCACTTAACCCAATGATAAAGGTGTGCAACCTCATCTCACTCATTATCGCACCAATCCTCGTATCCCTCGGAACGGGTTGGATCCCGGTAGTGGTCGCGGCCCTCCTGCTGGCGATCGCTGCATGGGCTCTCCGAAAAAGCAAACAAGAAACAAGTCTAGACGGGACGACGAAATCGAAGCCACCCAACTTGCCCGGATCGACCAGGTGAGGTACTAGGGCTTCTCCTGAACGTGGCCGCGCAAAGAGGCGCGGCCCTCCCATCCGCTAGTGGCCGAAGTATGCAGTAGGCCGTCTATCCAGAAACCGTTCACGACGTAACTCTCTCGCACGCTCAACATCAACGTCAGCCACCACAAGTTTCTCACCTGAACCGGCGGACGCTACGATTTTCGGCAGAACCGCCTTGCCGTCACGTTGAGGTATCAAATCGACAATCACCGTGCCTCCGATGTATCGTGGTGGTCTGAAGACGTTTGCTGCAATGATCGGGATGCGGTTCTCCATCGCTCTTGTTCTCAAGTATAGTATCCATGGATCTAGAGCGGTATGCCCGATTCTCGACGGGACGAATATCAGATCTGCTCCCTTCAAAGCCAAGGTTCTTGCTGCCTCGGGGAACATGCAATCATAACAAGCCAGGATTCCAATCCTACCAAATACCGACTGGAAAACATGATATTCGTTCCCTGGTGTAGCCACTTTCTTTTCGCTTTGGTAGAGATGGACTTTGTCTTGGTGTCCCAGTCGCTTGCCATCTGGGTCGATGAGCAGGGTGCGGATACGGAGCTCGGGCGAGGCTGGTATGGCGTTGGGCGTGTAGTTTGCTCCGGTTACGATGAATATCCTCGCATCACGGGCTGCGTTACAGAGTTGATCAATCGCCGAGTAGCGCTGCTCTCGGTACTGTAGGAGCCAGTGTTCCGGGAAGCAGACTAACTTTGCTCCCTGCTCCGCCGCTGCCTTGACAAATATCTGAGCGCTCTCAATCGCCTCGTCGTAGTTCTGCTTACCGAGGGCGAACTGGACTGCCGCTACACGTACCGGCAATGGGGTCACTCATACAGAGTGTATCGTCCCTTCTTGATAATCCTGAGTAGCTATTTCGTGGGGCAGCTGCTTTTGAGGGTTAAGATACTGATTCGGGGTGTTAAGAGCGGCTCAACATTGTGCTATCGAGCATTGTTCATCGGCGAGCGAAGCGCTGCGACGAAACCGGAGTTTAGGGCTGACCGCAACATGGGATGGTTAGCGAAGAGGTAATCGAAGCGAACTCTATTAAATCGGCTTGTGGATACGGTCGTCGGTTGTTATGCTTCAGGAAGCCCTTAGGTGCTCGAGGAGAGCAGGGGGGGTCGAGTATGCAATTCGTGACGTTATCGCTAAAGCTGAAGAAGTGAGGCGGAGCGGTAAGAGGATAATTCACCTCAACATAGGAGATCCGGTCAAGTACGGTTTTGACACGCCCCCTCACATCAAAGAGGCCATGAAGAAGGCGATCGACTCCGGTGCAAACTACTACTCAGCCTCTGAAGGGCTAAAGGAACTACGGGCCGCCATCGCCGAGAAGGAGAATGTAGTCAATCATGCACGGATAGAACCGGGCGACGTAGTGATTACTCAGGGCATCTCTGAGGCTATCTTGTTCCTGATGGCCGCTATGGTGAACCCGGGCGATGAGGTCCTCATGCCTGGGCCATGCTACTCACCGTACCTTGCCTACGCCAAATTCTTCGACGGCACTCCAGTCACCTACCGAACCATAGAGGAGAGTGGATGGGCGCCGGATCTTGAGGATCTTGAGAGAAAGATTACGGAGAAGACGCGGCTTATTGTGGTGGTAAACCCAAACAACCCGACCGGTTCAGTCTACTCGAAACAGGAACTGTCTAGGATATTGGAGATCGCTGCAAGCCACAACCTTCCTGTTGCGACAGATGAGATCTATGATAGAATTCTGTACGACGGTGATTTCACGAGCGTGGCTTCCATAGCTCGTGAAACCCCGATTCTTGGCTTAAACGGGTTTTCTAAAGCATACTTGATGACTGGGTGGCGGCTGGGTTACATCTACGTGCAAGATCCTGCCGGTAGATTAAGAGATGTTTGGGAGGGTATTGAGAAGATGTCACGAGTTCGCTTATGCGCTAGTACGCCCGCGCAGAAGGCGGGGATAGAAGCTCTTACGGGGTCTCAGATGCATATACCTGAGATGGTTAAGAAACTGAAACAGAGACGTGATTTCGTCCTCAAGAGAATTGAAGCAATTCCTAGACTCGCAGCGGCGAAACCGAAGGGTGCCTTCTATGTCTTTCCGAAAGTTGACTTGCGAGGTACAGCGTGGAGTGATGACAATCAGTTTGTAACTGAACTGCTGAAGGAGACCGGGGTACTGGTTGTTCAGGGGTCAGGTTTCGACACGATCTATGGGAAGGGTCACTTTCGGTCCGTGTTCCTTCCTGATGAGTCAATGCTTTCCGAAGCGTTTGACGCGATCGAAAACTTCATCAAGAGCCACTCGTGAGCTCTGGAAAGTTTAATTCAAACGCCGGCTACTTCACCGATGTTGAGTTCGATGTCGACCGAGAGCTCCGAGCAGCCGCAACAACCGGTGGGAATAGTGTACGAGTGTATAAGCTGCGGGCAACACCTAACCGCCGATCAATTAGCTATGACGCCTGAGATTAAATGTCCGTTCTGCGGCTATCGAGTTCTTCGCAAGGCGCGGCCTCCGATCGTGAAACGCATCAAGGGACGCTAGGATTCTTAAACTCGGGACTTGCCGCAGGCGGGACAGTACACATCTCTCGTAGTTAGCAGTTCGCCGCAGAATCTACATTTCAGATAAACCTGTTTCTTTTCGCGCGGCATCTCTCCGGCGGGGCGACTCTTCTCAATCCTCTTCCCGAAGAAAATTGCGAGCTCTAGAAGGATGGCCATCGGCACGAAGAGCGCAATGTCCGCCACTGGCCCGCCATCTGGAGTGACTGCCGCGGTAACGATGTAGAGGGCCGCGTAGACGTACCGTCTTCTAGTTGTCACAGAACTCGTCTTGATTATGCCGAACCTAACAAGAAGTACGAAGAAGACCGGCATTGTGAAGCTGAAAGCCGACACGAGAGTTGTGATGAAGACGAGGTTGTAGAAATCCATGACGTTGATGATCGGCAGCGAACCAGTCAAATTGAAGAATGGAATCATGGCCCAGAGAATGAATGGTGTGAGTACCCGGTAGCCAAAAAGAGCACCTATGACAAACAGGATCGTGAACGATGCGAGGAATGGGTAGACTGCTCGCTTCTCGTGTGGGTACAGGGCGGGTGCAATATACATGTAAGCCTCGTACGCGATAACTGGGCTGCTGACTGAGATTCCGAGGATTATTGACGCAACAAAGTAGATTACTAATGGTGCGGTGAACTGGCCAGCGATCAGTTGAATTCCGGGCGGAAGTGCCTGCTTAATCACGTGTTGAAGAACTAGGGCGACGATCGGATCATAGAACGCCAGGGGGTTCTTAAGAAATGAAGCGTTTGCCGGGAAGACCATGAAAAATGTTGTTGAGATAACGACGGCATAGAGAACAACACGCAACCTTACGCTAAGCTCTGCGATATGTTCCCAAATAGTTCCCACTTTCTCACGATCTCGTTCCTCCGTAGCCAATCAGTTCACGCTCACACGAACTAGCGAGGATTGTACCGCACGCAGGTTCGATGGCTCAGTTGCTTTTCCCTTTAAGCTAGACATGTGCCCGCAGCAACTGTAAGCCTGACGACATAGCTGCCCGAAAGAATCAAAGCTTACGTTATCTTCTTTCTCGCCGAAACTCGAAAGTATAAGTTACCCTTGTCGGAACATTCGCTGTTCAAATTTACGACGTTTCAACTTGTCGACGTCTTATCTGCAATCTCCTTCGCGATCTGCTCCTTCGTCTTCCCTTCGGTACTGATCCCTAAGTTTCTGGCTGCAACGATGAGTGGGTCGGTTGCAGGCTGCACGTTCGTCGCGCCTGTGGAGACTGCAGTGGGAGACGTCGAAGCTTCCTTCGCGGCCTTCTCGAATTCCTTCTTGGCCAGGCCGATAGATCTAGCGAGTTCCGGTAGCTTCTGAGGTCCCCACAAGAAAACTACTAGCAGAATCCCGAGCACGATTAGCCACTCATAACCCACGAGCGCCAATCCTTTTCACGATTCAATACATGATTCCCGTTTGATATAAGAATGATGAACAAATCCTGTGTCGCAAAGCGGTTTGTTTAGCTCCACAGATTCCTTTGAGGCATGGATTTCATTGGAAAGGTGTGTATGACCTGCGGTTTTCCGGTTGGATGCTGGCGTCAGCCCTTTGACAATGAACTTGGCAACCGGGCAAGGTTCCACAACACATAGTGGAGCTGAATTCTATTGCGAAGGGCTGGGGTTCGCTTATGGTTCAAAATTCATTTTCAAGGATGTCAGCCTTGAGGCGTTCAGAGATGAACTCATTGCGGTGATTGGACCGACTGGGACTGGGAAATCAACTCTTCTGAGGGCTCTGGCTCATCTGATTCCTCCCACGACCGGTCATGTGTTCCTGGAAGGAAAGGAAGTTACCCGGCCATCGCCGGCTATTGCACTTATACATCAATCAATCGCCACGTTTCCGTGGATGACCGCGCTGGATAACGTGAGGCTGGCCCTAATATGTAAAGGCGTGACCAAAGACGAGGCGACGCAAACGTCGGAGAAGATGCTCGATCTCGTCGGTCTAAAAGGCGAGGAAACAGATTACCCCAAGGAGATGAGCGGTGGAATGCGCCAGAGAATTGCGATCGCGCGAGCTCTCGCCGCCACACCTGCCGTGCTGTTGATGGATGAACCCTTCGTTCATCTGGATGAGTTGACGGCCGACATATTGAGAAAGGAGATTTATTCGCTTGTCTTCAACCCCGAGACGAGTCTAAAAGCGGCTATATTGATCTCACACAACCTCCATGAGGTAATTCAGCTTGCCGATAGAGTATACGTGATGAAGGGTTCACCTGCGGTTATCACGGACGAAATCAAAATCGAGCTCCCAAGACCGCGAACTGAGCGAGATCCTCGCTTCCTCGATTACCTTGACCGGTTGTTCAGTGAGCTGTCCTTGAATCCACTCAAAGTCTGACAAGTGGACTTTGACTTTATTGTGCTAGCGACGCTGGCGACGGTTGGAAGAATATTTGCACTCATAGGTCTTTCAATAGTTACGGGTTGGCTGCTCGCGTACCTTTGCATCGAGAGCAGGGCGTTCGAGAACGTGTATGTGCCTTTAGTCAACGTGTTTGAATCGATTCCCGTTATCGGCTTCCTACCGCTTGTACTAGTGGCTTTTGTTCTCTCCATTCCTCGACATGTTCTTTACTCTTGAGTTCAAAGGTGAAGCGTTGTCTTTCCCAGCAGTTTGAAGCCATAGTGGTACGCTGCTGCGCCGGTTATTGGGAGTTCAAGCCAAACCGTCACAATGCGCGAGAGGATGGCGGCAGACGCTGCAATCGAGACTGGGACGGTAAAGAGGGCGAGGACGGTTGTAATTGCCGTCTCATACACTCCGATCATGCCAGGGATGGCGATCGGGGTCATCTGAATCATCCTGCCTATTGATACGGTTATTACAACAACCCAGACCGATGCGTTCACATTCAACGCGAAGAGGGCGATCCACAGGATCGCGACCGAGCAGCTCCAATCACCAAGACTCGCTAGAAATGATAATAGCATCCCTCGTCTGGACGTTACCATTCGTTTGAATCCGTCATCATACTCCCTAAGGAATCGGTCCGCTCTGCCCTCTATGACGGCCTCCTTCTGTACTCGCCTGATGACGGGCTGAGCGATCCTCAATATGCGGTCGAGTGCTGGTGATATTTTCCTCGGAGCCAAGGAGAAGTAGAGGAGCACCGCTAAGCCTGCAACTGTTGCTATAGGGATTGACGCCAGAACGAGTACGCTCATTGAATCCGTTGCACTACCGCTCAGAACTGCAAACAATCCAAAGGAGGTGATGGCGAGAAAGCCCACAATGTAGAGAATTCTATGTAGGGCAACGGATGCCGTTGATTCGCCAAACGGCATGCCCGTTTCTTTCGATCCCAGAAGGCACCGTAAGACTTCCATGAAGACTCCGCTGGGAGTTACGTAGACTGCAAAGATACTGGCCAACGCGATTCCGAAACAGGCTCTGAAACGCAGTCGGTAGCCCTCTGCCAGTATCAACTGGTACCATGCCGCAGTGTAGAACCCATATCCGAGCAATTGGACAGCGACCATGACTACTATCGCCAAGGGATTTATGCTGAGTAGAGTGTTCACTATCGTGCCAATTCCGACGTAAAATAGGAACCCGAGGAGGACGCCTACTCCGATGGCAAGGCTTGCGATCCTAGCGACCTGATGTCTGTTGATAAATTAGTCCTCCGAGAATTCCAAACAGTTCGAACCATGATGCGGTAGGCATACTCCCACTTATTCAGGCTTATAATCAGTTGAAACCACAGTGCTCCATGGTTGATTGAGAGCGCTTGATTTTGAGCTGTTCGTGCACATGGCTTTTGCAGTAATCAAAAGCCGACGGAAAGTTGTTTGACGCGCCGCATGCTTGGCATGCGGTTGCGTTCGTGTCCCCATCATATCTGCAGGGCCTCAGGTGTTCAGAAGGTAATACATCGGAAGCATTAGAAGTAGTACGCGAGCGGCTGGAGGATGGTGCCGGAGAAATTGGAGAAAGCCAGCAGGATTTGGATTGATGGTAAAATAGTTGACTGGGATGAAGCTAAGGTTCACGTCCTTACTCATGCCTTACACTATGGAACAGCGATTTTCGAAGGGCTCAGGTGCTACAGGACTGGGAGTGGACCAGCGATTTTCAGACTACCTGACCATATTCGGCGGTTAGTTAACAGTGCGAAAATCTACATGATGGATCTTGGGTATAGCGTTGACGAGATTGCTGATGCGATTGAATCAACCGTTGAAGCCAACGAGCTTGACGAATGCTACATACGACCTATCGCGTTCTACGGTTATGGCGAGATGGGGGTTAATCCTCTTCCGAACAAGGTAAGTCTTGCAGTTGCGGCTTGGCGCTGGGGCGCATACCTTGGAGAGAATGCATTAAAAAACGGCGTCCGCTGCATCGTCTCATCGTGGCGACGAGTTAATCCTTTAGCCTTGCCTCCGCAGGCGAAATCTTCAGCGAATTACGCGAATTCCGCGCTGGCAAAAATCGAAGCGTTGAAGGCAGGGTACGATGAAGCCATCTTACTTAACGCGAATGGAATGGTTTCAGAAGCTACGGGTGAAAACCTTTTTCGTGTTGCACAAGGTATACTATCGACTCCCCCAGCGTCGGCAGGTCTCCTAAGAGGAATCACTAGGGATACGGTAATTCAATTGGCTAATGATTTGGGTATAGTATTTCATCGTACCGATATGGCACGAGAAGAGTTGTACACTTCAGATGAATTGTTTCTCTGCGGCACAGCTGCAGAAATCACTCCAATTCGCGAGGTAGATGGTAGGAAGGTTGGTGACGAGTCGTTTCCAGTGACTCGCAAACTTCAAGCCGCCTACGATGAAGCTGTTCGTGGACGTAACAAGAAATACCCGCAATGGCTGAGCTACGTAAAATAAGCCGGTTCACCTTTGAATTTTTCAAACCTACAAGGTCCTAGCAAACTCGTGAATGGCGTGGTAGCGAAACAACTCAAAAAGGCTCTACCGATGAAAGTTAACCATGGGCATCACAACCATAGTAAGCTATATTGCGCGTCGCGTCGAGTTTCTCTTTAAGCCTCTACAGTCTCTACTATACCGTAAGTAGAGTTCCCTTATACGAACGTCTGTCCTTCTCGACGCAGAAAGATCGATGAGTAGGCATCAAGACGACGAAATGATCAGGTTCGAGAAGAAAACTCAAAAATCAAAGAAGATCTACGAAGAAGCTAAGGTCCACGCGCCGTTCGGGGTCCATAGCAACTACAGGTACGCACACCCATACCCCACGTATTTCGTTCGGGCGAAAGGAACCAGACTCTGGGATGTTGACGGAAACCGATTCACGGACTACAATATGGGTTTTGGAGCACTTGTTGCAGGGCACAGCCACCCAGCGATTGTTCAAGCGATAGCCCAACAAGCCAAGAAAGGAACAGACTACGGTTTAGAATGGGAACAAACTCCGAAGTATGCAAAAATGATCTGCGAGAGGTTTCATGCAGATCAGGTAAAGCTATCGAACACGGGCACGGAGGCAACAATGTATGCCGTTCGTTTCGCTCGAAATTATACTGGAAAGGATAAAATTGTCAAGTTCGAGGG
>Ga0187770_10002206_pt1 | contig 10801 bp, 7 predicted proteins | sample 0116_SJ02_MP02_2_FD_133154 | JGI IMG/M metagenome (GOLD analysis project Ga0187770, IMG submission 133154) | Tropical peat soil microbial communities from peatlands in Department of Meta, Colombia - 0116_SJ02_MP02_20_MG | ecosystem: Environmental > Terrestrial > Soil > Wetlands > Peat | place...
CACATAGGAAACGTCCGAGCGCACGCCCGTGTTGGTAAGCGTCCGGTATTGGCTGACTGTCTCTGACTGGATCGGACCAAAGTCTGCAAACGGGTTGCCGCTCGGGTAGTAGTTGTACTCATCGCGCCGAACGAAAGCCCCGAGGGTAAACACGGCGGATGAACTGAGCAGTCGGGTCCAGGAGGGTGCGATATTGAAGGTCTTAATCTGCGAACGCTGGTCGGTTGGCCCAACCAGGCCGGCGTGCCCCAGCGCGTTATCCGGTGGCGCGGTCACCCCGATGTTGAGGCTGTCGAACGAATTCGGGGTCTGGAACCACGAGCGCGTGAATCCCAGATTCAGGTGAACCGAATCCGCATCGGAAAGCTTATAGTCCACGCGGTCGAACGCGTTCCCCTCATTCCCCTTGTCGTGCATGACGATGAATTCCGGCGAATCGAGGAATCGCCCGCTGTTCAATCCGCTCACGGAGATGAAATTTCCCCACTTCTGGCCTCCGTAGCCGAGATTGAAACCGGTGTTGACGGTGCCAAAGCTGCCGTAGGAAGTTGTGACGCTTCCCTTGGGCGTGGTCATGCCCTGACCCGAACGGGTGGTGACGTTGATCACCACGCTGGTCTTGTCGCCATACTGCGCGGGGGGGGCGCCGGCGAAGACCTCCATCGACTCGACCGAATCGATGGGGATCTGGTTGGAAAAGACTTTGCTTTGCTGGTCGGTGATGGGCTGGCCATCGACCACAAATGAGTTCTCCGCGTGATCGCCGAACCCGTGGAACAAGCCATTGGAATCGGCGGCGATTCCCGGTGTCGCCTCCGTTACCAGCGAACTGATTGACGACGACGCACTCTCGAGCGGCAGCTTGTCGAACAAGGCGCGATCCACGTCGGTGTGGAAGCTGGAAGTGTTCTCGAGCAGGTCTTCCCCAGCCGCTTCGACCGTCACCTCTGTGGACGCGCCCTTTACCGCCAGGCTGATGCTGAGGTTCACGGGGACGACCGACCGAACATCGATGTCCTGAACGTAAGGAGCAAACCCCGTCACGGTTACGGTCAGGTGGTAGGGATTGAACGGGACGTTGGGGATACTGAACTTCCCAAAGCTATCTGTCACCGTCGAGCGGTAAAAGCCGCTGACTGGGTTGCGTAGCTCTACGGTTGCATGGGGGACTACGGCATTCGAAGGATCGACTATCGTGCCGCTGATCGAACCCGAAGTTCCAGTAGATTGCGCGCCAACCGATGCCGGCGACAGAGCGACTGCCAACACCACGGCAAAAAACAAGGGCTGCCGCTTGCAAAAATGCATGTCGAGCCTCCTGCGGAGAGCAAGGAACAGGGTTAGGACGAAAGAACGGAGTCAGTTGTTGCACCCTGATCGGCAGGAGGCGCTCGCCCGTGGAGAGCGAATACCCAGAGGCGATACTTGGCGGGGCTCGACTGCACCCGCACCGTGGAGAGTTGTATAAAGACCGGTTTCAGAACGCATGGAGTGACGGTTGCCGCGACAGCTCGTGCGGCCACGCACACTGGACAGGTCAACGACTCCGCGCCGTTGGCATGTTGGTGCGTCACCACCGCCACTGCGGACCACAAGGTCAGCAGCAGACATAGCAACGCCGCTATTTTCGCGACCGAACGCATACCCCACTACAAAGTTCTGTAATATACCCCTGTGCAGTATATTGAGGCAACATGTCCCACACCCTGCTCGGCAAAGACAAATTGATGAAGCGGGTTCGCCGGGTCCGCGGGCAAATCACTACCGAGATGGTCGAGCGCACGTTGCGGGTGATGATGAAGGTCAGCAGCGCCGCGCCCAGCGCGAAGTACACCAGGTAGGTTGCCGGCGCCTGCGGCATTGCAGCCGGCACCGCTGCTGGCTGCTTTCATCCACGTTTCGTCGGAGATGATCTTCATCCTCAACTCGGCCCGTCTGCTTCCCACCCGCTTCAACCGCACCTGAAAATTCCTGCATTGGCAGCGTGCCCATTTGGGCTGCGCGAGACATTGCACCCAAATTGTAAATTCTCTTGCATTGTGGATGACGCCTGTACCATTGTCTGCGCAATCCACAAGGCAGCTCCCACCGCGCCTCGGGTAGTGGGCCTGTGCGATTGTTCGCGCAATCCACAAGGAACGTCCCACAGCAACTCGGGAAAATGGGTTTGCACCGCAGGGAGGCGGCAGTGTGGCCAAAAGCGATGTGATCCTGGGCGCCTATTATCAGGGCCAGGATTCAGCCGACGATCCTGACGAGTACATCAGCCTGGCGGTGGTCAAAGAGTTGGAGCGTTCCGGGCAGGGACGGTTCATCAACCGCGGACGCGCCTTCCGCTTGTTCACGCGCTGCACGCCGCATGATCCCAGCCAGTACGGCAGCAGCCAGGGACGCGGCAAGTCACTGAACATCGGCCCGGAAATGGTTCACCGCTACGTCGCCCGCGAGCCTTACGCGGTAGCCGCAGTTGAAGCATGGAGGTCACTGTTTTTCCGAATCGGCCGTAACGACTCTGCGGCCGAGCGCCACTCAAGGGGATGTCCTGTTGGCCGATGTCTAGTCCATTGCCCCTTTGACCGACTTCAACCTCCGTGTTCTGTGCGCGCCACTACTGCACTTCGGGAATCTGCACGGTTTTGCGATTTAGCCTCACCCTAACTCCATCCCCAGGAGGCGGCTCAGCTCCCCGCCGAGCCAAGTGCCACCTCGTCCCGCTGCCACGAAGCGCCGCTTGGTCCTAATCCAAAACGATGTGGGGGCACGTCAGCCCCAACAAGGAGTGACGGAACAATGAAGTCCCACAAGGTAGTTACAGCATGCATGTGCGCTACTGTACTCGTGCTCCTCACGGCAACCCTTTGCGGCCAGCAGGATCCAGGGCCAAGAGGGGCTCCGGTGGGCGCCGGGAGTCCGGTTGCAGGCTTAACGTCCAACGAGCTTCGGTTTTTTAATGATGGAGCGAAAAGATTCATCACCCCCGATACAGTATCCAGCGGCCTCGGCCCCTCCTTCAACGGCGATTTCTGTGGTACCTGCCACTCCCAGCCGGCTGAAGGCGGAAGCAGTCCCAGCGCCACCGCTTATCCGAACATTGGCGCAAACCCGCAGGTGGCTTTGGCTACCGCCGCAGGAGCTACCAACACCGTTCCCAGCTTCATTAACGCCAACGGCCCGGTGCGGGAAGCTCGCTTCAAATACAAACTGAACGCCGACGGAACCCCCGACACTCGCCGGCCGGATGGCGGTGTGCACGACCTGTTCACCATCGCGGGGCGCAGCGATGCTCCCGGCTGTGTCTATCCCCAGCCTAATTTCGCTCAGGCGCTGGCCACCAACAACGTGATTTTCCGTACTCCCACCCCGGTGTTTGGCGCCGGACTGATTGAGACCATCGACGAAAACACGCTCATCAACAATGCCAATGCCAATGCCGCCCAAAAGCTGGCCTTCGGCATTGTCGGCACTTTCAACCGCAGCGGCAACGACGGCAGCATCACCCGCTTCGGCTGGAAGGCCCAGAACAAGTCGCTGCTGATGTTCGCCGGCGAAGCCTACAACGTGGAAGTGGGCGTCACCAATGAACTGTTTCCCAACGAGCGCGGCAACTTCACCAGCCCGACCATTCCCGCGGGGTGTCTGCTCAATACGACCCCTGAGGACACCAGTAACTTCCTCGGCCGCAGGGCAGCCGCAGCCAATGATGCCCAGGTGCTGTCGGACATCACGGCGTTTGCTGATTTCATGCGCTTCCTGGACCAGCCAACTCCGTCCTGCACCGGCACTGCCTGCTCCGCGTCCATACAGAATGGAAATGCCAAGTTCAGCGCTGTAGGGTGCGCATTGTGCCACACTCCCTCGCTGACCACTGGCCATTCCACCTTCGCACCAGCAGCTTTGAGCGGGGTGCAGGCCAATTTGTTCTCCGACCTGATGCTGCACAACATGGGATCCGGGCTAGCCGACGGCGTCTCGCAAGGGGCGGCGAATGGCAATCAGTTCCGCACTGCGCCGCTGTGGGGGATTGGACAGCGTACCTATTTCCTGCACGACGGCCGCACCGCTGATCTCTTGCAAGCGATTCAGCAACACCAGAGTACTGGTTCAGAGGCTAACCAATCGATCGTGCAGTTCAATGCCCTGAGTCCGTCGGATCAGCAGGATATTCTGAATTTCCTGCGATCGTTGTAAAGAAGTGCGGGTAATCCTGGAGAGACGTAGCTCGGCTACGTCTCTCTTTTTTTTTATCTTGTCGATCACGCTGGCCCGTCTGTACGCAGAAGGAGGACAGAAAATCCAGGTGGCTCAGGAGACTCGACAGCTTGCAACAATTCCTGGCCCGGCATCCCGATAACACGCATGCCGCGCAGCTCGAGGATCTGTGCAAGCTCGCGGCTGCAGTCAAAGCGTGGAGCTGATCCTCTCCTGAAAAGCCGAAGCCGCTCTATCCCGCTCCCGGTGGGGGATTGCCCCATCGGCCAGTGTCCAGTCCATTGCCCCTTGGACCGAGCTTGCCCGCATGCCCTCTGCGCGGCACCTTTGCACCTCCGGAATCTTCACGATTTCGCACCCCGGTGGCACACTCACGAAATCCCAAACCGTGGTTCAGCTCTTGCGCCACCTCGGTCCAAGCCACTTCGTCCCATAACCGCTAGGCGCCGCCTGGTCCTAATTCAAAGCGATGCGGGCGAACGTCAGCCCGACAAGGAGTGACGGACAATGAAATTTAGGAATGTAGTTGCCAGCGTGTGCATCAGTCTGCTCGTGCTCGCTCCCGGAACACTTCGCGGCCAGAAGGACCCAGGGCCGCGCAGTGGCACGAACGGCACCACGTGCGTGATTAACAATACGACTATCACAGGCACCGGCTGTCCGGTGGCGGGCGTGACCACGAATCCGGATCAATTGCGGTTCTTCAGCAATGCGGCGCTGCGGTTTGTCAGTCCCGAGGCTGTGGCCAACGGACTGGGGCCCACCTTCAACGGCAATTCTTGTGGCATGTGTCACTCGCAACCCGCCGTGGGTGGAAGCAGTCCCAGTGCGACCGCCTTTCCGTTTGTCCAGACCGTGATTAGCGTTAGTCCCCCCGTCACGGTAACCGGTAACCCACAGGTTGGTGTCGCCACGCTGAACGGCGCGAGCAACACGCCGCCTCCCTTCGTAACCTCAACCGGCCCAATCCGCGAAGCGAGGTTCAAGTACTTCTACAGCCATGCCACCGGACTCCCGGACCGCGACGACCCCGACGGCGGCGTGCATGATCTGTTCACCATTGCCGGACGCACCGACGCGCCGGGCTGCAGCATGGCCCAGGATAACTTTGCCAAGGCGCTAGCCACCAACAACGTGATTTTTAGGATTCCCACGCCCGTGTTCGGCGGTGGCCTGATCGACGCCATCGACGACGCCACCATCCTCAGCAATCTGACCTCGACCTTCGCTGCTCGCAGTGCCCTCGGCATCCATGGCCGCCCCAACCGCTCGGGCAATGACGGCACGATCACCAAGTTCGGCTGGAAAGCGCAGAACAAGTCGTTGCTGATGTTCGCGCATGAAGCCTATAGCGTGGAACTGGGCGAGACCAACCAGATGTTCCCGCAAAAGCGCGGATACGGCGGCAACCCTCCGCCCCCCAGTTGTGTCTTCAATTCTCAGCTTGGTGGCGCCGGTCTGCCGGAAGACTTCACTAACTACCTGCCCGCCTCCACCTCTACGGAGCTGGTGCCATCCGACGATGATTCCTTTGCGACGTTCATGCGTTTCCTGGACCAGCCCACACCGGCACCGCCCAATGGTTCCACCACCAACGGCTTCGCTAAGTTCCAGAGCACGGGCTGCTCGCTGTGCCACACTCCTTCCCTGACCACCACGCCCATCTCGGCATTCACCGTGAGCGATGTCGGCGCTGGCCCACCACCGGGCGCGGCGCTCGGCAATGTGCAGGCGAACCTGTTCTCCGACCTGGTCTTGCACCACATGGGCCAAGGGCTGGCAGACGGAATCTCGCAGGGTCTGGCCGGCGGCGACGAGTTTCGAACGGCTCCGCTCTGGGGCGTCGGCCAGCGGGTGTACTTCCTGCACGATGGCCGAACCGCCGACCTGTTGCAAGCCATCCAGTCTCACAAGTCGAGCGGCTCGGAGGCTAACCGCGTGGTCGACCGGTTCAACAATCTGAGCCCATCAGACCAGCAGGACATCCTGAACTTCCTGCGCTCGTTGTAAAGCAAGCGTCCCCTGGAGAGACGTAGCGCAGTACGTCTCTCCTTTCCTTGTCTCTCTGTTGTCAATCCTCTAATCTCCGAAGCACATCCCCATGGCGCGTGCCGTGCGTACCAGCTCGCCATTGGGATCCACGCATTTGATCGCGCCCACGGCCTCGGCGATGTCCACCGCCTCCACCCGTCCGCCGCGCAAGCACACCATGCGGCCGAAGCCGCGCTGCGCAATCAGGTCCACCGCGGCCACCCCAAAGCGGGTGCTGAGAATACGGTCGAAGGGCGAGGGTGAGCCGCCGCGCTGGAGATGTCCCAGCACCGTGACTCGGGTCTCGCGCTTGGTGCAGTTCCCAATAGCATCGGCGATCAACCCGGCTACCGAACCCGCGCGCGGCGAGATGCGCCGTTCCTGCGCACACTTCTCCGCCAGCTCCGGCGGCAGCTTCACTCCTTCGGCCACTACCACGATGGTGAAGCGCTTGCCCTGCTGCTCGCGCTGGCGGACAAATGCGCAGATCGGCTCGATGCGAAAAGGAATCTCGGGGATCAGCACCACGTGGGCGCCGCCCGCCAGAGCGCTTTCGAGGGCGATCCAGCCCACGTCGCGCCCCATCACCTCGACCAGCATGATGCGGTGATGCGACTCCGCCGTGGTATGGATCTTGTCGATGGCATCGGTGGTGGCGTGCAGCGCGGTGTCGAAGCCGAAGGTGACTTCCGTCGAGGAGAGATCGTTGTCGATGGTCTTGGGCACGCCCACCACCGCCAGCCCGCGCCGGCACAGCTCCAGGCCGATCTTCTGGGTGCCGTCGCCGCCCACCACGATCAGGGCATCGAGGCCGAGGGCGCGCGCGTTGTCCAGCGCACGCTGCGAAAGGTCGCGCACCACTTCCTTGCCGTCCTCCACCAGCTTGTACTGGAAAGGGTTGCCGCGATTGGTGGTGCCCAGGATGGTCCCGCCGCGCGGCAGCAGGCCGCTGACGCTTTGCAGCTCCAGCCGCACCGACTTCTCCGGCCAGATCAGCCCGTCAAAGCCGTCGCGGATGCCGATCACCTGCCAGCCGTACTTCTGCACCGCGCACTTCACCGCCGCCCGGATTACCGCGTTCAGTCCGGGGCAATCGCCGCCCCCAGTGCAGATACCGATGGTGCGTACTTCGCTCATGCAAGTTCCTCGCAGGAAAATCGATTCTAGCAGCGGGAAGATGAACGGATGAGGAAACGAGGTGGGGATTCGTGGGAGTTTAAGGCCAGAGTTTCCCTATTTGGTAGTGGTCGAAGTTATCGCCCTACGTGCTCGAGCTCTACTCGATAGCCCAGGCGGCAGCTTTCTGCCGTTGGCAGTCTTCACTGGCGTCAGAGGCGGCCAGACGTTATTGCGACGTCACGGTGAATTGGGTCATGCCGCTGGCCGTTGTGGTCCCTGTTACGGTCGCCGTTATCGTAATGGGTCCCCCGGCCGTCAGGAGCGCTGCCTTGCCATTCGTGCCGGTCGTGAAGGCGGCCACAGCAGGATTTGATGACGACCAAGTTGCGGAGCCGGTCAGGTCCACCGTGCCGCTACTGCATGTGCCCGTAGCCATAAACTGCTGCGATCCTGCTGTCAGAACTGCCGACGAATTCGAAGGCGTGATCGTGAGCGTAGGTTGCAGGCCGGAGCATGCTACCGTGACTGTCGTGGAACTAGTAAGGTTACTGGCGGCAGCCTGGACGGTTCCGGTGCCCGGCAATACTCCCGTAACCAGGCCACTGGGCGTGACAGTGAGGGCGCCAGTCGGCGAGGCTGATGTCAACGACCAGCTCGCGCTGACTGTACCCGTGCTGCCATCGCTGTAAGTACCGTTAGCTACCATCTGCACGGTGCACACAGAACCCGAGGGACACGTGGGGGGCGTGCCGGGGGTTTCTGCTGTGATCGTGGGCGTAGCCCCCAGGGTGCTTGACACCGAAATGGCGGTCAGCGAAGGACTTACGAAGAATCCGTTGCAGCCTGCCACCAGCAGGAACACAACCGTGGCTAAAGCAAACCATATCAGACCCAACCGCCCCTTCTTCACCATCCCGACAACCTCCAGCAGAGAATCCTACCAAACCTGCATCCAACGTAAGGGAGCTTAGACTTGGAAGTATACTGCCCCAGGGCCACCCCGCGCACGGGCCGTCCACGTATTCCTTGAGCATGGAACCCACGTCACGCCTAAGAGTTGCTTTCGCCGTCTGGCCCGTCCTGGCTCTGGTTCTGGCCCTGCCGGCGCGACCGGAGAGTGCTCCATCTCACCCGCCGCTGTCGGATATCGCGCGCTCCATCCGGGCGCACATGGATTATCTCGCCGGCGACGCCCTTGCCGGACGCGGCAGTGGCACTCCCCAGGAGCACAGGGCCGCCGACTACGTCGCCGGCGAACTGCGCCGCTACGGCGTAGCGCCCGCCGGGGAGAATGGCGGATACCCCCAGCATGTCGCGCTCGAGTACCGCTCGCTGGCCGCGCCTCAGGTGCTCAGCTTCGACTCCGGCGGGCAGACCGTACGCTGGACAAGCGGCAATGAGATCGCCGTCCGCTGGCTGGGTGACGCTTCAATCTCAGGCCCGCTCCAAAAGCTCGGGTTCTCCGACCCGAAGACGCCAGTGAAAGCGGGCGCGGTCGTCCTGCTCACGGCGACGGATGACGCCAGTGCTTTTCAGCAGGCCTACGAGATTTCGCAGCACGGCGCCGCGCTGGTGCTCGTTCCCGAGAGCTCATCGCTCGCCAGCGCCTGGTCGGACGCTCGACGCCGCCTGCCCAGCCTTCCCCCGCGCATCAAGGCGTTGCCGAAGGAAGCCGGCATCCAGGAGATGAGCATGGTGGTCGTCCGCGCCACCGCTTTCCAGACGCTCTCCAAGCTTGCCGACGGCACCACGATCCGCCTGGAAGCCAAGCTCAACCCGGCGCAGCCCGGCGAAACCTGGAACACCGTGGGCATGATTGCCGGCAGCGATCCCAGCCTGCGCGACCAGGCGGTGCTCCTCTCGGCCCACATTGATCATCTGGGGACGAAGACGACCAGCCACGGCAAGGTGATCTACCATGGCGCCGACGACGATGCTTCCGGCGTGTCGGCCGTGCTGGAACTGGCGCGCGCCATTGCCTCCGGGCCGCGTCCGCGGCGCACCGTACTGTTCGCCTTCTTTGGCAGCGAGGAGCGCGGCGGGCTGGGCTCGACCTACTTCCGCGAGTTCCCTCCGGTGCCGCTCGCCCACATCGTGGCCGCGCTGGAGTTCGAGATGCTGGGCCGTCCCGACGACGCCATCCCCAAGCACAAGCTTTGGCTCTCCGGATACGAGCGCTCCGACCTGGGCAGCGAGCTGGCGGCACACGACGCGCCCCTGGTCGCCGATCCGCACACCGGAGAGCACTTTTTCGAACGCTCCGACAACTACCCGCTGGCGCGCAAAGGCGTGGTGGCGCACACCGTCTCAAGCTTTGGCCTGCATCGCGACTATCATCAGCCCGGCGATACGCTCGCGCACATCGATTTCCCCCATCTCGACGAGGCCATCGAGTCCATGATCGCCCCGGCCCAGTGGCTGGCGAACTCCGACTTTACGCCGCACTGGCTCGCGGGGAAAGGACCGTAGAAAAACCACGGAGACACGGAGACATCTGATCCAAAAACGTAAGTGCCTCTGTGGTTAAATGGGCGTCAATCGGAAGGCTTCTTCCCCGCGTTGGCGATCTTCTCGTCGATGGGTTTGCGATAGCGGTAGCCTTCGTCGGTGCCATGCCAGTGGGCGATGGTCGTTTCGCCCAGCTTCCAGCACAGCAAGATGGTGCGGTGCTCCACCTCGCAGGGAAAATCGAGCAGGCCCATCTCCAGGTCTTTGACCAGGACCCCGGTGGCCTCGATCTCTGCTAGCGCGTCTTTGATCTTCTGCACCAGGCGCTCTTTCTCACGCTTGCGCGCGGCCAGCTGGGCCACATCGAGCAGCGTGCCGCCGTTAAGGAATACCCGACTGGAGACCGCCTTGAACTCCTGCTCGATGCGCTCGGCGGCTTGTTTGCCGTCGATTGCCGTCTTCAGCAGCGACCCCAGCACCGGCACCAGCGCCTGTGCTTCATCTAGTGTGAACGTACGTTCCGCCATACGAGGTTCAAATAAAAATTGTCATCCTGAGCGACCGACGGCTCCCGCGCGCTTTCTCCAGCGCGGGAAACGGGCGCGAAGGATCTAGGTTTTTTGTCGCCGACCGATCACTGGATCTCCAGCATCCGATCCAGCGCTACCCTCGCCCAGTATTTTACTTCTTCTCTCACTACAATGCGGTTCACCACGTTGCCTTCCACCAGGTTCTCCAGCGCCCAGCACAGATGCTGGGGCGAGATGCGAAACATGGTGGTGCAGAGGCAGCCCGAATCGTCCAGCGTGATAACCAGTTTGCCGGGGTTCTCTTTCGCCAGGCGATTGACCAGGTGAATCTCGGTGCCAATGGCGAACTTGGCTCCCGCGGGCGCTTCTGCCACCAGCCTGATGAGTTTCTCGGTCGAGCCTAGCGCGTCCGCCTTCTGGCACCCCTCCCAGCGGCACTCCGGGTGCACGATCACGCGGATGCC
>Ga0187770_10002207_pt1 | contig 10801 bp, 5 predicted proteins | sample 0116_SJ02_MP02_2_FD_133154 | JGI IMG/M metagenome (GOLD analysis project Ga0187770, IMG submission 133154) | Tropical peat soil microbial communities from peatlands in Department of Meta, Colombia - 0116_SJ02_MP02_20_MG | ecosystem: Environmental > Terrestrial > Soil > Wetlands > Peat | place...
AACGACACCGGCATTCAGGTTTACGGCTGGATCGCCCCAGGCGGCAATGTCAGCACCAATACGGTGAAACAGGCCGGCAACTTACCGGTCTCGTACGACTATACCCCGAACACCGTCCAGCTCGACCAGGCCGTGCTCTATATCGAGCGCACCCCCGACACCGTGCAGTCCGACCACGTCGATTGGGGCTTCCGCGTTGCCCCGATTTACGGCGTCGACTACCGTTATACGTTTGCCTACGGCCTGTTCAGCAAAACGCTCAACGAGAAAAATGCCATCAACGGTTTTGACATCCCAATGGCGTACGGGGAAATCTTCATCCCGCAAATCGGACAGGGGACCGTGATCCGGGTCGGTCGCTACATCGCCCTTCCGGACATCGAGGCCCAACTTGCGCCGAACAACTACACCTACGTTCACTCGCTGACTTATACGTGGGACAACTATACCAACACCGGCGTTCAGATCACCACTGCACTGAATAAGAATTGGATTTTCCAACCGGGTATCAGCGTCGGCACCGAAGCCATGCCGTGGCACTGGGGCAACCATATTCCCAACCCGGACCCGAATCCGCTTAATCCCGGATCAACGATGCTCAAGGATCCCGGCGCCATCCCGTCTGTCACGATGGGGCTGCGCTGGACCAGCGACGACGGCAAGGACGATCTCAACATAACAGCCGACGCATGGAACACCGGCGTATGGGGTTACAATAACCTGCAATGGCTCGGCTTCGTCTATTATCACAAGTTCAATGACTATTGGCACTTCGCATTCGAAACCTGGAATATTCACGAGAGCGAGGTGCCGAACCTCAACAACATCACTGCCGCCAACGCCATTGCCGGCGGCGGCACACCGTTCAGTCCGCAACTTGTGCCGTTCAATGCGCCGGGCGCGGCGTTTTGCGGGGGAACGGCCTTGCCCACTCCTTCGGCCACCACGCCGCTGACCTGCACCGCCGACGAGCAGACCTTTCTGCTCTACGTCAACTATGCGCCGAACGAGTTGAACAACTTTACGCTCCGCACCGAATTCTTCATGGACCCGCAGGGACAGCGCACTGGGACGCCGACCAACTATGCCGATGTCGCGATCGGCTGGCAGCACTGGTTGTCGCCTCAGGTCGAGGTCCGTCCTGAAATCGGCTACTACCGCTCGCTCCAGGCACCGGCATTCAATGGCAACGCCGCCGAGGGGATCCCGCCCAGTAGAGACTGGGCGGTGATCGCCGCCAGCGACATCATTTGGCACTTTTGATCGGAGCTGAGACTTGACGCCCTCACTCGGGATCGAGGCTTCATTCGGTCATGGTTGAGCCCATCGCGGACGCACTGCGAGCGGTGCTCGATCATCTCGTCCGCGCGGTGGAGCCGGCGTGCCGGCGTTTCGAACGATGGTGCGGCTTTGGGCACGGCCCGTCAGATGACGGACATGCTGTGACGGTGTCGCCAGGTGCGGTCGGCGGCGGGCCGGAGCTCTTATGCGGGGCGCTCGTTGGTCCCATCGCTATTTTGAATGCAGCGCCGGCCTCGAAATCGAATGCCAATGCGAGCGGTGCAATTGCGACCGTGGCCGCACCGATCACCACCAGTCGCAGAACATGACGGCGCATGACATTCATGACGGGCCTACGGCGATGGCAGTAACGCAAGCAAGGCGCAATGTAATTTTTTGCCGGCGGCGAGTAAAGACCGCGTCCGTGAACGAATGTCGTGCGCCTAATATGGGAATTGATGAGAGTGATAGGTCCCGTAGGGTCCGAATCCACAGTAATTTTCTTATGCCTAAACGTAGTCTATGGCCATCAGCGTGCGCGCCACGACCGCTGGATCATTGCGAGATTCCTACTGGCCGCAAAGCGCGTTATGCTATGAATTTTGTATTTTTTATTGACGACAGGAGCATTAGTTTTTATAGTGATTTGGGATGCTCGCATCCGCAGAGTTTGGCGACTGACGTCGTGCCGGCGACGCCAGCGTTTATCTGCAAGGCACAGTTTTGCGGTCCGCGGACTTGCAATGTGGCGGCCGTTCGCGACCAAGAAGCCGGTTTGATCAGCGGACAGCGCTTTTTTGTTTTTTGTGCGGCCCTTGCGCATCTGCGCAACAGGGGGACGGTCGGTGACGATGTTCGCTGCTGCAACGGGCAACGTGCATGCGCTTTGGCTGAGACTGAAAGACCGCGGCAAGTTGGTTTTTAGCTCACCAAGAAGCCGGCTGTTCGACGCGGCGTACCACGATCCTGGATTTCGCTTCGCATGTTACGTGCGGAGCGTGGCGTGGCCGATCATAAAGACGCTGGCGCTCGTCGGCTTGACGACGATTGTGTATTTCGCGATCGACTCCTACGGCCTGCTCAATTTCGTCCCGGTCGCCTACCTGATACCGGTGGTCATTGCGGCGACGCGCTGGGGATTCTTACCCGCCTTCGTCGCTTCGATCGCGGGCTTTCTGGCGGCCGATTACTTTTTCGATCCGCCGTATTACAGTTTCGCGGTGCAAGACCCGCAGCAAATCGTCGATCTGCTGCTGTTCCTGTTCGTCGCGCTCGTCACCAGTAATCTTGCCGCGCGCCTCAAAAGCGAGGCCGATATTTTGCGAGGGCGCGAGAAAGAGCTTGCAGACCTCTATGCGTTCTCGCGACGTCTGGCGGCTTGCTTCACGGTGCCCGAGCTCATTCTTGCGATCCAAGAATATCTATCGATCACGCTCGGTCGTCGGACCGTTGTTATCGCGGCAGCGGCTTTCGGCGAATTCAACTCGCTTGACCGTCAATCGCTGCCGGAGTCGATCAGGCAGGAAGCCGTCGCCATAATCGCGACCGGAGCTTTTCAATCGCGCACCATGGTCGAGCCGGCGACGCAGCGCGTCTGGCTGATCACATCCATCTCAACTGATTATGTCGATCATGGCGCGATTGTCATCGATCTTGGCCTTGGTTCGAGCGCTGCCATCGGTGCGCTGCGACAACACGTCGAGCGGGTGCTTGCGGAGACCATCACAAGGCTCCGGCGATTCGATCTGGCGAAGGCCATGAATGAAGCAAATTTGCGCGTGCAGGCCGATCAATTCAAAGAAGCCCTGATCGGAGGAGTCTCGCACGATTTGCGCACGCCGATTACATCCATCTTGGGCTTCATGAGCGTACTCGCCAAGATACCGGAGATCCGCGATAACGAGCGCATCCATCCGCTGGTCGAGGCGGTGCTGGATGAAACGAACCACCTCGATACCGACATTCAGAATCTTCTCAACGCGACGCGGATCACCAAACAAGGCGTTCAGCCGCAGCGCGAGTGGGTCGATCCTGCTGACATCGTCAACGCCGCCATCAAGCAAAGGTCTCGCCGCCTCGCGGGACATCGTTTGACGGTGGATATCGGGCGGGATCTGCCATTCGTCATAGTGCACTCGACCATGATCGAACAGGTGCTGGGACAGCTTCTCGAAAACGCCGCCAAGTATTCGCAGGTCGGCTCCACCATCCAGGTCAGCGCTCGGTCCGAACACGACCGCGTCGGTCTGTCGGTTTGCGACGAAGGAGCAGGGTTGACGCCCGAAGAGGCCGGGCAGCTTTTTCAGCGAGCATTTCGCAGCCCGCGCCATGTCGCAAACATTCCAGGGTCCGGCTTGGGGCTCTGGATCGCCAACACCTTCGTCACGGCGAACGGCGGCACCCTCGAACTAACAAGCCGCGGCGCTGGCCTTGGCACAACGGCCTCAATCTGGCTATCGGCCGCTCCCAGCGAAACATTCGACGCGCCGGCTATGGTCCATGAATAAATCCGGCAATGCCGTACTTGTTATCGATGATGAGCCGCAGAGTCGCCGGTTTGTTCGCGCCGGATTCGAGTTCGCCGGTTTTTCCGTGCGGGAGGCCGCAACTGCGACTGAAGGGTTGAAGTCGGCCAACTTCGCGCCGCCGGATTTGATCATTCTCGATCTTCGGCTTCCCGATCTCAGCGGCTGCGAAGTGCTGGAGAGAATCAGATCATGGTCGAATGTGCCGATCATCATGCTGTCGATCGAAACAAGGGAGGAAGAAAAGGTTCGGCTCCTTAAGCTCGGCGCCGATGACTATGTCACCAAACCGTTCGGGATGGCCGAATTGCTGGCGCGCGGCGATGCCGTGCTGCGCCGGTATTTTGGCGGGTCGATGAAGGACGCTATCGTGAAGGCGGGCGCGCTGACGATCGATCTTGCTTTGCGGACCGTCACGCGCAGCGGGAGACGAATTCTGCTCACCCGGAAGGAATACAGGCTTCTGCAAATTCTCTCGATGAAACTCGGACATGTAGTGACGCACCAGCAGCTGCTCACCGAAATCTGGCGCGATTCACCGACACACGAGGTGCAATATCTTCGCATCTTGGTGCGAAGGCTGCGCGCGAAGATTGAAGAGGATCCAAACGACCCCCGCATCCTTATCAATGAGTCGGGCGTGGGCTATCGCTTGCAGCCCGGTTCGAACGATGACGTGGACACGCGTCTTGAACGCGCATGTTGAAAACGATGATAGGGGTCGGATTTGGCCGATCCGACCCCCCTTCCATCACCACGTGCTGCTCCCGGACTTGATCGGCAGCCGCTTTAGATTATTCGATGACCGCATGCCGTCAAATAACTAGAAAATAAAGACAGCGCGCAATCCCTGCGACCAGTTCGCATCAAAGCTAATTGCGAACCATCGCTGCTTCGGCCGCGGATGGAGCGAGTGCAATGGCGATCTCGCGATGAATAGTGAGCGACGGGTACAGGTACTTGTCCATGAACCAGACGCGCTCGCGTTGCGGAAAATCGACCAGCATCCCTTCCGCTTCGTGTTTTGCAGCGGGGAACCGCTTGCCCCAGCCCGCGAAGTCGCGCGCCAACACTTCCAGGGATACGATGACGGTCGCGATCAGCAGGAACGAATCATTCGCGCGCTTTGCGCATCTCGACTTTGATGCGTTCCTGAAAACTTGCGCTAGATCACGATGGCACTCAATGATATCGCGCGCATCCGAATGCCACAGCATGTCGGGCAGGCAGGCATAGCCATGCATCGCGTGATAGCTTTCGACCAATTTCCGGCACTTGCTCGCGAGGTCTCGCGGCAGGAACCGGAAATTCGGACTTGCGTTGAAGCTGACGTCTGCCTGCTGTCCAGCATAGCTTCCGGCTTCCGTCACGCTATCGTCGATCAGTGACATTTCCAAACCCGAATCGCCGCCACCGGAAATCCCGGTCGCCTAGGAATCTGAGTTAGCTTCGAATGTAGCGAAGGCGGCATTATGGATTCGAGATGTATTTTTGGTGTTTTAAATAGAGAAAAAATTAAAACGCGTGGGCCATTGGTGGCGTCTGCGGTCATCGGTTCTTGCCCCGTGACTTGGGTCCTGCCCCGTGACTTGGGTCCATAGTTGGGCCCATCCCTTGGAGGCATCGCTTGGACCCATCAACTTGGACCCATCGAACCGCAGATAGCTTTAAGCAATGCCGGCTGAGGTCGCGGAAACGCGATCTCGCCTGCAAAACGCGACTTTGGTCCACAGTTACGGGCTAATTTTGGTTACTGTGTCCGAAGAGTAACAATTTTGTCTTTTATTCCGCGGCAACAATCGCCGCCTTGCGGCAATCTGCTGTTGTTATGCGGGTTTCTCGCCTTGTTCGGCCCGACCTCGTCGTTCGAGTTCAGGCGATCGCCGCAATGATAAATCGCAATGTAATTAAGCGTCGACAAATCCAGATGATGAATTGCCGTGCAAAAATTCCATAACCGGATCAGTTGTATATTTTTAATATATTAACATTCGGCGCCAGCAATATCGACTCTTCGGCCTCCCCTACGACAAATTGCCGAGTGCTGGGAGTCAGAGCTGCGCAACGCACGTCGCATTGGCGTGTAATTCTTCGGTAACGCAGCAGAAAAGCGGCATAGCCATGAAGCGCATTTTGTTCGGTGCAGTTTTTGTTTCGGCCCTTGTTTTCGCCGCGTCGTTGCGCACCGCCGACGCGGCCGACATGCCGATCAAACAGCCGCCGGTGCCGACGCCGTGGATGGTCTGCGCATGGTGCGGCTTCTATGTCGGCATCAATGCGGGCTATGCGACCACTTCCGATAACGGCATCATCAACACGGGCGTCACCGATACCCTCGGAAACGGTCTCGGCGGCGCTCTCGGAGCGGGGGCCATCCCGAGCCAAGTCCACGGCGATATCGACGGCTTCATAGGTGGCGGCCAGATCGGCTATAATTGGCAGTTCTTCCGCGACATGGTCTTCGGTCTCGAGGCGGACTTCGATGCCATGTCCACTAAGACGACCATTACTTCCGGTCCGAACTATGCCTTTGGACCAGCGGTAACGAGCCAATATGATCGCGAGGCCGATTGGGTGTCGACGCTTCGCGCCCGGTTTGGCGACGCGGTATTCAACAACGTGGCGTTCATTTATATGACCGCCGGCGTTGCGGCCGCCGAGTGGGGACTTAGCAATGCATTCATTTGTCCTGCGTGCGCCCCCCCTTCCTCGACCGAAGCCAGCACCAGCGTAAGCAACAAAATCACCAGGTTTGGCGGGACGATTGGCGGCGGCATCGAATGGAAACTGTTTGAGCACGTCAGCGCGAAGGTCGAATACCTCTATGTCGAGACCGGCAAGTCGACCACGACGATTGCCTATAACTACCCGGGGGGCACCAGCACTTTGACGAATTCCGCCCGCGATGGCCTGAACATCCTGCACGCTGGCCTCAACTGGCACTTCTGAGGCGATTCAACGCTCGCTCTGGAGGCACAAGCGCGCCGGGTGCGCGCCTCCTGAGTTTTTCCCGGCCCCAGACCGGGTCCCACCCGGATTGGGAGCTGCTCTATGCCAGCCTGCGCGCAATGAGTTCATCCAAAGAGCCGGTCATTTAAGTCCCGCGCGGACCAAATCGATGTCCTCACGGCGCTGTCGCCGATTTCGTGGTCACTGGAGCAGTGACCGCAGCCACGTGACCCCCAAACGAGGTTTCGGGACCGACCCGACGAGGATAGCCGGTAAGATATAAATACACTTCGCCATAATGCGCTCGCGGTCTCCGCACGCCTGGGAAATTAGAGCAACACCGCCGGAATCGGCGGATTTCGCCCCGGCCGACGGACAATCCTCCACAAATACCTGCCGTATTTTAATTACTGTGACCTAACTGTTACATTTTGCCGGCTGGATCCGTCAAAGCTGGCTGTCGTCGGGCCTCAATTCATTGTTGTCATGAAGTTATTTTTGTCCGGCTGGATTTGAGCGACGGTCCGGACGCCGATACCAATCGCGGAGCAGATCGCAGCCTTATTAAGCTCCAAGGGATATAGACGATGACGGCTTGTGCAAGAACGGAGTAATTAACTCTAGAGGATATTTTTTGTATATTAAAAATCATTTCCAGCGATATCGACTCTCCGTGTTCCAATCGAGAGAAATCACAGTGCTGGGTTTCAAAGCTGCGGGACGCACGTCGCAGACACAGGCGTGTGGCTTCTCAGTGAGGAGAGAAAAGCGTGGTAGCCATGAAGCGCATATTACTCGGTGCCGTTTGTGTTTCGGCCATTCTTTTCGCTGCGCCTATGCGCCCCGCTAGCGCGGCGGATATGGGGGTCAAGGCGGCACCGACGCCGGTGCCGGTGCCGCAGTATAGCTGGACCGGCTTCTACATCGGCGCGCAGGGCGGCTATGCCTGGGGCTACCCCGAGTTTGATACTTCGACCCCCTTCTTCGAGCACGCCTGGTCCGCCAATGGAGGCTACGGCGGCGGCATGATCGGCGCAAATTACGAGTTCGGCGCCACCCACGTCGTTGCCGGTATCGAGGCCGAATACAACGGAGGGGATTTGACTGGTAAGAACTTCGACGGCGTGAATTCTCATTCGGCCACCCTGAACAGCTTTGGCTCGGTCGGTGCTCGCCTTGGCTTTGACCTGAACGACCCCGTCTGGCGGAATCGCTCGCTGTTGTACGCGGTCGGCGGCGTCGCTTTCGGCGATCCGCAGCAAACCTTCACGACCCCGAAAGGGCTTTCAACCACCTTCTCCAGCGGTAATTCCGTCGGTTGGGACCTTGGCGCCGGCGTCGAGTACGCCTTCCTCGACAATTGGACGGCTCGCATCGAATGGCGCATGTACGACTTTGACGTCGCGTCGTTCGGACCGAACGTTATCATCGACGCCGGCACCGGCGCTATCACCACCTACGGGTCGAAATTGACAGTCAACGTGGCTCGCTTCGGCGTCGCCTACAAGTTTTGAGCGATGTCCGCAGAACTTTGACCACGAGGGTTAGCCGCTTTACAGGCTGAGTTCGGGGGACAAACGACGGCCCGGCGCCAGGTCGGCCGTTGGTCATTTTGCCGATTTTATTGCTTGCGCATTAGACGCCAGACGTAGATAGCTCCCGTCAAGTCGAACATGGGGTGTTCCGTGTATCGCTTGCTGCCGTTTTTCCTGGTGGGCTTTCTGCTCGCGGCCTGTGCCGATCATAGCCAAACGCAAGCCGCCGCCGACCCCGCTGCCCTCGCCGCCAGCGATGCCGCCAAGTGCCAATCTTACGGCCTTCAGCCCGGCACACCCGTCTACGCAAGATGCCTGGATAAAGTCGCCGATGAACGCGAGCAGCAAGCAACGAGCGAGCGCAGTGGGACTGCGAGGGGGCTTCTCGGCCAACCCCCGCCTTGGTGGAAGTAGGGTCCCCCTTGACGGTATAGCCAAGCAATCGGCTCAGCCGGCACGCCGTGTCATACCTGCGACTCAACGCGCCAAATGCTCCACCCCCGCGCGATTCGGAGTCTCTCGTTTTTCGCTTTTGGTGCGGCAAGTCGAACATCGCCCAGCCGGGTCACGCGCCGGCCGTTCCCGCCTGGCTGTCGTCGTAGCGGCAGAATAATAGTCGGCCTGGGTCATTCGGCCGATAAGTGTGGAAATCGGGCCGGGCGTGGAAGAAACGACCCGAATTCGCTGTCTTATTTTGATTACTGTGACCTAACTGTTACATTTTGCTTGCTGGATTCATCCCAGTTGATCGACCCCCGGCCGCAATTCATTGTTGTCATGAAGGTATTTCAATCCGTTCTGCCTCAGGAATTTTTTTATTGCCGATATCGCCGTGGCGGAAACTGCAGCGACATTAAGCTTCAGCGCATTCGAATGCTGAATGCTGATGCAGGACAGCCACGGGGGTTCACTAAGAATATTTTTTAGTTATTAAAAATCGGCGCCAACGATATCGACTCTTTGGTTCCACTCCGAAAAATCACAGTGCTGGGTTTTCAAAGCTGCGGAGCGTATCGCGCGGGAAATGCGCGTTGCTCCGCAGTGAGATGGGACAACGGGGTGCGGACATGAAACGGTTGCTGCTTCTGGTCGGCGTTTTACTGCTGGCGGCCACAGCATCAAATCGTTCGATGGCGGCGGACGCGTACGGCGCGTGGACTAATGGACTGCCTACGGCGTGGGTTGAGGGCCCATCATGCGATCCGTATGTCGACTTCGGTTGTGAGGCGCCCAAGGTGTCCGCCAAGGCGCTCAAAGCGATGGAGCAGAGCGGGCATTGCGATCCTTACGTCGATTTCAAGTGTCTTGACGCCTATCTCGGCGACGACCCCTTCACGCGGTTCTACCGCTACTACGGGCTCGAATGGGGCAAGGGTGTAGCGCCGGCCGACCCGCACGCTCCGGTCAGCCAGCGCCCCGACAATTCGCCGAATGCCCTCGGCGCGTCGAACCTTCCGGAGACATCGCCGCCGATGCCGTACATCGCATGGCCCTATGGCGGCACGCAGAATATCGGCGCAACCTTACCGAATGCGACCGACAGCCCGTTGATGGTCGCGATCGCCAATACCGCGACCGGCAAGTGGTTGAGCGACGCCCATATCCAAATTTATGGCTGGCTCGATCCGGCCGGCAATATCAGCAGCAATACGGTGAAACCGGCCGGTAATTTGCCGGTCTCCTACGACTATACGCCCAATACCGTTCAGCTCGACCAGGCGGTGCTCTATATCGAACGGGTTCCCGACGAAGTGCAGAACGATCACTTCGACTGGGGCTTCCGCATGGCCGGCATCTACGGCGTGGACGAGCGCTACACCTATGGGTTCGGCTGGATGGACCCGAATGGGCTCATCTACCACAACAGGGTCAACGGCTACGACGACCCGATGATGTACCTGGACCTTTACTACCCGGTGCTGAGCGGGTTGAACGTCCGCATCGGCCGCTACATCTCGGTTCCCGACATCGAGGCCCAGCTGGCGCCGAACAACTACACCTACGTCCACTCGTTGACCTACACCTGGGATAACTACACTAATGGCGGCGTCGAGACGACGCTGGCCCTTACCAAGAACTGGATCCTGCAACTGGGCGCGACCATCGGCACCGAAGCGCCGCCGTGGCACTGGGGCGAGCAGATTCAAAACCAGTACGTGATCAATGGAATGAACACCGCCGGGCTTGGTCCCGGCATCGATCCGCTTTTTCCCGGCCGAACCATGCCCAAGGATCCAGGAGCGATCCCGTCGTTCACCGCGGGTTTCAAATGGACCAGCGATGACGGCAAGGACGACTTCAACTTCATCATGGACGCCTGGAACTCCGGCACATGGGGCTACAACAACCTGCAATGGATCGGCTTCACCTATTATCACAAGTTCAACGACTACTGGCACATCGCCTTCGAGACCTGGAACATTCACGAAAGAAACGTGCCGAACCTCAACAACGGGTCAGTGCAGGCGCTGATGTTTGGCGACGCTCCTGCCCAAGCCGGCCAAGGATTTG
>Ga0187770_10002208_pt1 | contig 10799 bp, 12 predicted proteins | sample 0116_SJ02_MP02_2_FD_133154 | JGI IMG/M metagenome (GOLD analysis project Ga0187770, IMG submission 133154) | Tropical peat soil microbial communities from peatlands in Department of Meta, Colombia - 0116_SJ02_MP02_20_MG | ecosystem: Environmental > Terrestrial > Soil > Wetlands > Peat | place...
ACCCGGCGGCTTGAAGGGTTTCTTTCGTTAACCTCGGGGGACCTCAACCCCAACCCACGCCCAGGTCCTGAAACATGCCTTTGCTCTCCTGCCTCCGCATCTTGAGAAAGCGGGGAGCCATGCTATAAGCTCTGCGGCAGCTCTCGATGGAATCACCGATGATTTCAATGTTGCTCAGGTCACCCTCGCCGAAACCCCAGTCCCAAAGGTAATTGAGATATCGAATATTATCGAAATCAGCACCCATGACTTCCGTACCCACGCGGTCAACCGCCAGGTAGTGTTTGCCGGCGATGGCAATACGGTGGTCTACCGGAGTTCCGTTTACCGGGCCGTTGCCTTCCATTCCCTCGAACCCATCGAGGACCGCAAGATCAATATGTAGGTGTTGCATGACCGTAAATAGATTGTAATCGAGCACCCGGTTTCCTGCCTCAGTCGGATGCATGCGATCCTTATCCATAACCATGAGAGAACCCATGATCACATTCTTGGCCGTAAGGGTCACTCCAACCAGGAGATGGCTCTTTAGTTTGGCGAGGGAGATGATGTAATTGTCGGGATCCACCATGGTCGGGGCGATCTTTACCGGATGGGGCTTCAGGTCCGGGTGGATCACAAAGGCCAGCTTCCAGGTTTTGGGCTCATTTAGATCGATCAGCTCGACGCCGTATTCTTTGGCCAAGGCATTATATCCGTATTCCTGGAACCCTCGTGGAGTCGTTCCGATCGCGGCGCCTTCGGCGATGGCAATGGACTTTTCCCCCCGATCCTTGAAAAACTCCACCACCGTCCGGGCTGCATCCACATGGGTGGCGGCAAGGGGCACATAAGTGGAAACAAAATTGACTTTGATCACCGGACGCCTTCCCTGAAGGTTTATGTCGTCAGCGATCATCTCCAGTGCTTTCCGGAGGTTCCCCTTGCGGTCATTACCTTTCACCATTGCAACTCTGACCATTTCTTCTCTCCTTCTTTCTGACTGTCTTTCCCGATGAATGAACCCAATTTTATTTCCCACCGGCCGATGAAAAATTCCAACCCACCGTCACACCTGCGGAAGCGGGATTCCCGACTACGGAGAAAAGTCGGTATCCCCGCGGGAGAAGGAATGATCTCTCAAGGTGGGGGAAAACTCTTCCCCAGTTGTTAAACTATCAGATTTTGAACGGCGGGGCAATGATGAGATGCCAGACTTCTCCTGTTCGCAAACAAGAACTCATCTTTTCCCCTACCCGCGGGGCGTGGTCGGCGTGAAGGAACGTCTCCCACCCCGATCGCTTCATTTCCTCTAAAGTGGTTCCCGTGTAATCAGCCCATCGGTGGTTGTACTAATGGATCCCGCGCTTCTCCGTTTTATTCCGATTGGGACATCAAGGTCCGAAGAATATCTTCGTTTCCTATGACGCCAACCAGCTTACCCTTATCCACTACCGGGAGGGTATGGATATTCTTCTTCACCATCAAGGTGGCAATTTCCTCTACGGTGGTTTCGGGATCGACCGTAATGGGATCAGGGGTCATGGCCTGGCCTACAGTAGTGGCGGCCATCTTCTGGATTTCCTTTTCCAGGTGCTTCGATGAAGTCAGGGGAATAATCCCGTCCAGGAGGGTGAAAACAGAAGGGAGGGGGAATTTCTTCTGCTGCAGAATGAGATCATCCTGGCAGATAATCCCCTTCAGCCGGCCTTCCTGGTCGACGACTGGCAGCCCATTGAAATGGTTCTCCAGGAGTAATTTACCCGTCTGGTTAATCTTTGTTTCTGGAAAAACGGTGATGACCTTTCTGGTCATGATATCTTTGGCCTTGAGCATCTAGTCTTCCCTCCTTTCTACCTTCCCCCTCCTTCATTTTTCTATTTTAAAAAATAACACTTATTCAACGGGAGGGCAATGTTAAGATACTTTTTATTTTCTGGTCGTCTCGAAAGCCAGTCGGGAACTTGCGCAAGCAATAAGTATCTGGAGGGGTAAAACTCTAACCCTGAACCGATCGCAGAGAAACTAGAATAAGGCGATTGCGAGCCAAGCAAGGCCGGCCTTTTTAAAAATCATGGAATTAGAGATTGCCATCTCGCGAGACCCGGGAATGACTGCGGGCGGAGGGTCTTTCCGCATCCGGTTCATGATCTGGGAAGCGTCAAAAGGAGCAAATCCCCTCCGAGTTCTATCGGGGGGTGAGAAATTTCCTCATTAACGATTGTCAATATCTATTGGGGACATAGGAGGCGTATTTTCTATCTTCCTTGTTGATATGCCCCAGCCACCATTCTTTTAAGAACGCCAAGACCATATCCGGATTATTGTTGACGATAGACTCCCTTTCGATCCGTTGGGTATTATCGGTCAATTTTTTATGAAGGAGAATATGCGCTTCGAGCTCGGGGTATTTTATTTCCTGTAAAAGTCTTTGTTCTGTTTTGAAATGAAGGTGCGTATATTGTTCCAGCACAAGAAACGTCGGCTTCAAAGCCTCCTGTCCCTGCCCCTGCTTGATAAATTCGAAAAGGGTATTAATCGCCGAAACAATTCCCCGGTGCTGCTCATCGATTATGGGAACCCCGACGCAATACTTATCATTCCAGACAATATATAAGGTATCCATCTTTCAGACTATTGTTCCTTATTCATAGATCATATCGACAGCCGTGCACCTTCTCTTTAGGCGGCGACGAAGAAATTTCATTTAACCATCGCGGCGACGAAGAGTGTCCCGACGAAACATAGGAGATGGGTGCTCAAAAACATTGGAAAGACGGGATTCCCGCCGGGGCTCGCCCTTGGGAAAGCGCGGCGGAGATGAGGTAGGAAAAGTGATCCGAAGTGGAGAAGAGAAGGGGGACGTCTATGCCGATCTATTTCCTCCGCGCCCTAGGCAGGAGATCGATTATTTCCCCCTGGGAAAATCCCGCTTGGTCTTCCGGGGACCCTTGGGAATTTCGAGAACATTCTTCTTCTTTTGTCTTAACCGCTCGAAGCGCTTCAATTCCCCGTATTTGCCGAATCTACCCCCTTTTCCCATAGACACCTCAAAAACTGCAAGAGTGTTGATACGTCGATTAAACCGATTCATTGAATCGATGATATAGCCATCCCTGACGATAAATTTTCCCCATTTTACCCGGAAATAGCCCAGGATTCAAATCATCAAGCCGGCTCAAAAGTCAATCTGCATGTCTCCAGAAGGTAATTTTTCCGGCTTTTTCAGGTCCGCTTCGAGGCCGGCCCGGATCTCCTTGGCCCAGAGGTTAAACAAGGGGTGGGGAATAGCCTCCAGCCAGCTTGAGCTCTGGGGGAAATTGCCCGTCCTGTACCAAAAATCCAAGAATATCCAGATCGCGCCGGGATTCCGTTCGAACGTGATCTTGGCTCGGCACCCTTGGCAGCACTTCGAATCACTCGAGACCAGTTCGTGATTGAGGCTGTTGAGGGTGTCGTAGGTTATCAGTTCGTGACATTTGGGGCATAGCGCCAGGTACTGGTAGTCTATATTATCGTACCATACGGCCAACACGGTCCCCTTTATGATGAATGGCACATAGCGGGATAGACTCAGGTTGGAGATATCGGGGTTTATAAACATCTTGCGAACCTCCTCTCATTGATCACGGTATTATGGCAACAAGCGGGGACGTATAAATTGAATCACCCACCACCTGCCGGCGGGAAGATGGCGATCAAATCGCCCTCGTCCAGCTTCGTTTCCAGGCCGTTTAGACTATTAATATGCTTTCCATTCTTTAATATGGCTAAGTAGGGCTTCAGCTCTCGGCCTTCGAATACCCGGTCCAACTTCTTCGAGGAATCACAAAGAAGATTTAGAAGGTCCTGTATGTTTGTTCCGCTTTCCATCTGGACTTCCTCTTCTTCGGTCTCGAAAAGGGTTCTAAAGAAAGAGAAGAACTTTATTTTAATTCTCATGTGTCGCCTCATCCTTCTCACCTGGAAATGCAAGAATAGCAAGGGTCGATAGAGGCATTAATCGGGGGAACATCGGCCAGATTCGCCTGGAGCATCATAAGTCTAACCGTTGGCATGTTCACAAAACTGGGAGTGCGGATTTTCACCCGGGAAGGAATATCCGTCCCATCGGAAGCAACGTAATAAAAGAGTTCTCCCCGGGGGGCTTCAGAGCGGGCCACGGCCTCACCGGGTGGGACCTCCACAAAATTAGGTCCATGGATGGGCCCGGGTGGCATCTGGTCCAGGGCTTGCTCGACGATGCGGCAGCTTTCGACCATTTCGAATAAACGTACTACCACTCGGGCAAACACATCACCGGAAGTTTCAACGGGAACTTTAAATTCGACCCTGGCATAAGCAGCGTAGGGGGATGTTCGGCGGATATCTTCGGTCAGACCTGAGGCCCGGGCGGTAGGCCCGACCGCTCCCCAGGCCAAGGCTTGTTCTTTGGTCAGTTGACCTATGCCGACGCAACGGGCACGCACCGTTTTGTCTGTGGCGAAAAGGGGAATCAATTGATCGGTCACGGTTTGCCGAACCCTTCGGGAAGTGGTGCGAACTACTTCCGGATCGACCAGATCTCGGGTCACCCCGCCGATGCAGTTCATCCCGTAGTGGACCCGGTTGCCGGAGATGGTCTCCAGAAGATCCATCAATAGCTCACGCAGGGCAAAACAGATCATGAAGAGAGTCTGAAAACCCATCACCTCTGCGGCAATACCGGCCCAGAGGGCATGGGAGGTCAGCCGCTCAAGCTCGACCACGATGGTGCGTAGGTATTGCGCACGCTCTGGGACGGTCAACCCGGCCAGACGTTCGACGGCATTACAGAAGGTGAGGGTGTGAACGTTGGAACAGATTCCGCAAACCCGCTCCACCAGGGCAATGGCCTGATGATAGTTACGTCTTTCGGCCAGCCATTCTACTCCCCGGAAATTGTACTTGACCGACAGGGTAACGTCCTGGACGATCTCCCCTTCGCAGGTGACCTGGACCTTGCAGGGTTCTTCCAGGGCCGGATGATAAGGACCGATGGGAATGGTGAAGCTCAAGCGTGGCCTCCTTCTTTACCCTTCCACTCGAAGTTCCAGGAGAAGATTCCGGGTGGATCCTGTCCGCTCAGCACTAGCGTCGGAAGTTCACGTCCCCCAAAATTCACCGCAAAGTAGTCATGGATCTCCCGTTCTATCCAATCGGCTGCCGGACATATCCGGGCAATGCTGGGAAGGGCGGACTGGCGGGTCACCGTGATGAAGTTCAACAGCTGGCCCTGGAGATCCCAATGATAAATCATGCGGAACTCACCCTCTGGAACTCGGGATGCCGTAACCGTAGTCAGGCGTGCCCCGGTTTCGACCATCAAACGAGCCATCCTCTCCACATCCAAGTCGGGGTTTTCCAACCACCATGCTTCAGACCTTTTCACCCATGCTTTCATATTACCCAAGCGTTCGCGAATTTCTTCAAGGTCCATAGATTCCACCTTCTCCCTATTTATCGCTTGGAAATAGATACCAACCCTCTCTGGGAAGCTCTTTGGCGGCAGCGCTGGCACAACTGACTTCTGGTCAGTACCTCAAGGGTAACCTCTTTGAAGGCCCGGGCGAGTATGGCTTCACGGACAGGAGGAGTTGGCCGACCGCACTCCCGGCATAGAGGATAGGGTATCCGATGCACTCTGTTCAGAGCTTCGGCGCGGAAGTAGGAGGGAGCGGACCAGCCCTCCATGCCCAATGCCTGGACGGGGCAGACGGCCACACACTGACCGCAGAAGGTGCAGCTTCCAGGAGAATAGGCCCACTCGCAATTATCCTTATGCTCTATCACCTGGATTGCATTGGAAACACAGACATAGGCGCACAGGCCGCAGCCGATACACTTTTCCTCCTGGATCTTCACGGGTCCGCGAAAATCTTTCGGGTGGGGAACTTCTCCGGGAAAGCGCAGGGTGATCGGCCTCACTTTCAAATTTTTGATAAGGATGGAAAAGATATTCATCGGCAGAACCTCTCTATATTGGGCAATACCCCCAGGATCAGCGCCACCACAGCCAGGCCCATCCCCCATCTCCAGTAAAAGCGGGCAGCCTGGGGGATTTTCAAACGGGCTGTTCCTGCTGCCAGGATCGTCAAGAAGATCACCAGGACCAGGGATAAGCCTGCGAAAAGGATAAAACTGAAAACCCATAGGCCCGTGCGAAAGGGAAACCCGAGGCAGACCACAAGCCCAGTTAAGGCTACCCATTCCAGACCATGGGCCAGTTCCCACATGGCCAATTGGGGGCCACTGAATTCCGTTGCCGGCCCGGAGTAAATTTCCTGTTCAGCGTTGGAAATGGAGAAAGGGGTCAGTCGCAATTTGACTGGCAGGCAAAGGCCAAGGGTAAGAACCGCAAGAACCCGCACCCCCCCCGTTGGAGTCGCCGCTATATCAATCAACCGCAGGCTCTGAGCCGAGGAAGCGAGGGCCACAATGGCTGTGAGGAAGGGCAGGTTGTAAGTAATGCTTAATATGGCTTCCCGCGTTGCCCCCACCTGACCAAAGATGGAACGGGAGGCAAAGCCCGCCAGAACGGCCCACAAAGATGGCACTTCGAGGAAGGCCACCAACAAAACGACATCTCCCGCAAAGCCCCTTGAGTCCGAGGAGACCGGCAAGAGGGCTAGCGCTACAAACCCTGCGGAAACAGCGACCAGAGGAAGACCCATCATAAGGAGGGAATCAAAACTTGGGCGAAGAACCTGCCGTTTGGCCATTAATTTAACGAAGTCAAAAAAAGGCTGATAAAAAGGTGGCCCCATGCGCCCCTGCATCCGGGCTCTAAATTTTCGCTCCAGCCAAAGCATGAGCCAGGCAATGGGGACTGCATAGAGCAGCCCAGGAAAACCGAACAAGGCCAGAAAAAATTTCTCCCAGCTCATGGGTTCATCCCTTCCATAATTGGGCGCTTTCTCGTCCGCTGATCCGCCAGGATGGCGACTGCCTGAGCAACCCCCTTTATCAGGTCGTGGGGACGGGGCGGGCAGCCGGGCACGTAAATGTCCACGGGTAAGATGCGATCAAGAGGGCCTTCAATGGCCGGACTTCCGGCAAAAACGTCGCATGTTGCCGGGCAGTTGCCAAGGGCGACAACCACTTTGGGTTCTGGCATCTGAGCATAGATGGTTTCCAAGGCAGCCCGGGTCCCGCAAGTCACGGGGCCGGTCACGCAAAGGATATCCGCATGTCTTGGACTCCCAACCAGGAGGATTCCCGCCTGCTCCACGTCATAGCGAGGGGTAAGGCAGGCTGAGAGTTCGATGTCACAGCCATTACAGCCCCCGGTATTCAGGTGGAAAAGCCATGGAGACCTCCGCCGGGCCATTCTAACTAACTTTTGGATGATGCTCATGGTACTTTCCATCCTTATGTTTACCCAATCAATAGCCCTGGCCATAGGCCGATGGCCAATAGGACTATACATACTCCCCCAAGGGCCACAGTCAGTAATGCCGGCTCCTCCTTTCTATTCTCCCGGGAGGGTCCCCACCAGCACAAACCTATGACTCGAGCATACGTGAGGACGGCAAAAGCGGTGGCCAAAAGGAGGCCCCCAAGAAACGGCAGACCCATCTGGGTTGCAGCTTCGTACAATTGCCACCTCGCGGCGAACCCCGCCAGAGGAGGAATTCCGAGCATAGCCAGAGCCCCGACCAGGAACCCTACTCCTGACCAGGGATGTCGGGTCGTCAGACCACGATTGTTCAGGGTAAGCGGGGCCCCATCCGCCTCGCCGAATGCCAGACTGGAAAAGAGCAGGGTTTTGGCTAGGGCATGGACGGTCAAGCCAAGGATGGCCCCTCTTATGCCCAGTTCCCCACCTGCGGTTACTCCGAAAAGAAGGTATCCCATATCCTCGATGGTCGAGAAACTCAACATCCGTTTCAAATCCTGCTGAGCCAGCATTAGAAAAGCGCCTCCCAGGGCTGAAAGTAGGGCAACCGCCAGCCAAACTTGTGTGGGGTTAAAGAGCCACGGAGAGGATTGCCTGAGAGTCAGTAACTCGCCGAAAGCTGCTACATCCACCACGGCCACTACCAAACCGATCAAGGGAGCAGGGATTGCCTCGGCAACCATAGGCAGCCACAGGGATAGAGGAACGAGGGCCAGCTTAAGGGAGAAGCCCGTAAGCAATAAGGCCAGAACCAGATTGGTCTGAACAATACCCATCGTCAACATGCCACCGACTATCGCCACAGCAGAGAGAATTACAGCCAGCAGATAGACCCGGCTGGCAGCCCGTTCCTCACTTGCCTTCCATACGAGGACCAAGGCGGTAAACGCCCCTCCTTCGAGGAGTGACAACCGGATAAAGTGGCCCTCTACTCCCAAACCCAGAACGCATAGGAAACCTGCACCGGCCCACAGGAGCAGCATTCTACGGTCCTTAAGGATGGTATAGCCAGTAAAGAGGAGAGCCAAACACGCTAGGCCAACCCCGAATTGAATGGGCCAGAGAGAAAATTGAATGGGGGGAGAAACGGGATTTCCACCGGCCGGGGAGAATAACACGGCCAAGCTGGCGAGAATCAACGCCAGAACACCAACGGCCAAGAGGGCATGTCTTTCCAGAGAGGAAACGCCTCTTTGGAGGATATTGCTTCCCCGCAACAGGATCCTCCAAAAAGTCAAATAGTAGCGGTCTATATCCACCGAATCATAAAAGGGGGCCAGGCTATCTTTTACAATGAGGGAAAAATCACTGGCCGGAAGACGGGCCGGGTCGGCAAGAGGCTCTCCGCCGCTGAAGATCCCCGAAGTTCCGGATATCGGGCCGCTGGCAGCTAGCAGGCTTCTGCGGGCAGGGATGGCCATCCAGTAAAGGAGAAGCCCTACCCCTAATGATAGGAGAACCATGACCAATCCGGCAGTGGAAAACCAGTTTCCATTGCCAACGGTCAGCCCCATCCAGGAAACCTGGATGACCGGGGTCAATCCCAAGGAAAGGAGCAGAGGATTGATAAGGTAGTTGACGGCCATTTGGGGCGCCAGCCCGAAGAGAACACTGCCCGCAGCCAGGACCGTTCCCCCGGCGATCATGGCCTTCGGGACTTCCCGGCCTTTGGCTGAATCCGGCCCTTCATCCGAGAGGAACACGCTGCTGGTGGCTTTGAGGAAAGAGAAAAGGGTGAATAGACTTACCATCCAGGCGACCAGGACTGGGATAACCTGTCCGGCTTCCAGGGCAGCATTATAAATCAGCCATTTGCTAACAAAGCCGCTAAAGAGCGGAATACCGGAAATGGAACCCGCTCCGATCAACCACAGGATCATGGTCACGGGCATTCTTTTGCCCAATCCGCCCAGCCGATCCATATCCCGGGTTCCGGTGGCCTTCTCGACGGCCCCGGCACACAGAAACAGTCCACCTTTGAACAGCCCGTGGTTCAAGCAATGAAGCAATCCGGCGGCGATCCCCAAGGAAGTGCTGAGCCCCAGGCCCAGCATCATGTATCCGATCTGGCTGACGGTATGGAAGGCCAGAAGCCGCTTCAGGTCATGCTGGACCATGGCGTAGAGTACGCCCACAACCATGGTGACGGTCCCCATCCAGATCACCAGGATCTGCCAGGAGATGGGCCAGGGTCCCAGGCTATGCATCCGGGCCACCAAATAGACGCCTGCTTTGACGTAACAGGCAGCATGGAGGAGAGAACTAACCGGGGTAGGGGCCGCCATGGCATCCGGAATCCAGGTGTGAAGGGGAAACTGCACGGACTTGGCCACCGCCGCGAGCAGCATAAGAAGGAAAAGGCCGGAAGTGAAGGCTGTGGCTACCTTTGGGTCAGTCCATAAGGTAGTTCCGGTTCGAGCATAGAGGATGAGGATAGCCGCCAGAAGGCCGTACCCGGCAAGGTGGGTCATGACCATCACTTTGCGGGCTCCGTAAGCGGCCTCCTTCTTTTGATACCAGAAACCTACCAGTAGGAAGGAGCAAAGGCCGATGACCTCCCAGCTCAAATACATGAGCAAGAGATCGGCGGCATAGACCAGGTGGACCAGGCCGGCGATGAAGACCAGCATTAAAATATAAAACCTGCTGGCGGCGCGGTCGTGGGCCATATAGGCCACGGAATAGAGAAGAACTGCCGCACCGATACTTATGGCCATCAGGGCAAAGAACTGACTCAGGCCGTCTACGTGATAAGAAAGGCTGATCGGCCCGGCCCAAGGCAGAAGGCGTACATCCAGGGCCAGGCCTTGTTGAGTTGGGGGCCAAAGGGCGAACGCCCCTCCCAGGGAGACCAGACTGCAAGCGAAAGCCAACCAACCCTTCCCCTTTGCAGATAGGACCCGGGCCAGCACCACTTGGAGAATGACCCCGGCCAGCAGAGCTCCAACAGGGAATATGGTCAACGCGGGAGACAATTTGGCCCCATCCTTTTCTTCCCTATAGCCTACCGAGGGACAGCTCCTTCAGTTTCTCATCCGCAGGGATACCATTCTTATCCCAGCCGCGCAGCCGGTAATATTCGGGCAACATCTTGGGCAGCTTGCTCAAATTCCCCTTGGAAGGCCCGGTCTTGATGGGATCTTTCAGCATCCGTTCCGGGAGGGTATCATCTTTGGCCGAGAGTCCCGCTTTCAGGTTCCAGATCCGCTCCAGATTCCAGATCCGCTCTCCCGCCTTCATGAACTCTTCGGTGGTGTAACTCACCCCGGTGAGGGCGGTGAGCATCTCGGCCAGCTCATCTCCCCCGATGCCAAAAGTGGAGAAAAGGCAGGCCCCCGAGGAGTCCAGTGCTGCGGTCAGGTTCTGGAAGATAATGTCCAGGTCCGCCTTTCCGTTGGTGATG
>Ga0187770_10002209_pt1 | contig 10798 bp, 12 predicted proteins | sample 0116_SJ02_MP02_2_FD_133154 | JGI IMG/M metagenome (GOLD analysis project Ga0187770, IMG submission 133154) | Tropical peat soil microbial communities from peatlands in Department of Meta, Colombia - 0116_SJ02_MP02_20_MG | ecosystem: Environmental > Terrestrial > Soil > Wetlands > Peat | place...
CCGTCCTCGTTGCCCGACAGGCCCATGGCGGTGGGGACCCACCCCGGGTACAGCACGTGCACGTGGACGCCGCGGGGTGCCACCTCGTGGGCCACCGACTCGCTGAAGGCCGAGATGGCCGCCTTGGACGCGGCGTAGGCGCCCTGCCGCGGCTCGGGGGCCCGCACCGAATCCGACGAGACGTTCACGACGACGCCTTGGCCCCGTTCGACCATGCCGGGCAGCACAGCCAGCGTCCCGGTCACCGTGGAGAAGAAGTTCACGTCGAACACGCGGTGCACCGTCTCCGGATCGCCCCCCGGCACGGGCAGCATGAGATTGACGCCGGCGTCGTTGACGAGGACGTCGAGATGGCCGTACTCGGCCTCGACCCCAGCGAGCACCTGCCGGTAGGCCTCCGCATCGGCCACGTCGCACACCGCGGTCGTGCTGCCGGCCACCCGCCGGGCCAGCTCGGGCGCCAGCTCGGCCAGCAGGCCGGCACGTCGCGCCAGCCCGATCACGAGTGCGCCCCGCTCCGCCAGGGTCAGGGCGATGACGCGGCCGATGCCCGACGAGGCGCCCGTCACCACCGCGACCTGGCCGTCGAAACGCTGGGGGTGTCGGCGGGCTCGGGGCACGGGGATACCCTACGGCCCGACGTCCGGGCGCGCACCACCGCCCCGCCGGCGCCGCGTCAGACGTCCCCGATGCGCTCTCCGATCCACGCCGCCAGCTCGGCCACCGTGTCGCGGGTGAGCGGCGCTGCCGCCAGGTCCATCAGGCGCCGGGCCGTCACCGCACCGTCCTCGTCGCCCGGTGGCGGTCGCCACGGGTGGCCGTTGCGTTGGCAGAACTCGATCGTGGCCACGAGCGCCACCGGCGCGTTCCCGTCGCGCAGCGGGTGGTTCTTGACCAGGTGGGCGCAGAGGACGGCCGCCTTCAGAGCGAAGTCGGGGTAGAAGTCCTCGCCGCCGAAGCACGCCAGCGGCGCGTGCAGGGCGGAGTCGGCCAGGTGGAGGCTGGACTCTTGGGCGATGCGCTTGGCCGGGATCTCGAGCACGGCCTCGGCGATGAGGAGGAAGTCGGCCAGCTCGAGCGCACGCACGGTCTCGGGCTCGGTCTGCAGGGGTGCTCCGGGCGTCATCGCTTCAACCGCTCCAGGGCGCGCTCGTTCTGGCGGATGATGCCGGCCAGCCGGATGTAGAAGGCGCGGTCCGCCCGTCGGCGGCGCACGGCGCCGTTGAGTGTCGGGCGCCGGGGGACCCGGGAACGTCTCTCGTCCCCCCGCCGGCCGGTCGCGCCGTCTGTGTCCTCCGCGTCCACGGCGCGATCCTACGGGTGGCCTCGGAGGTCAGCGCGCCACCAACGAGGCGAGCTTGGTGACCGTGTTCCAGTTGCGGGTGGTGCTGGGCACGCTCAGCTGCCGTTCGACGAACGCCCCCGAATACTTGGTGTGCGCGTAGCCGTCGGGCGTGGAGACGTACACCTCCCGTCCGTCCACCACCAGCTCGTCGCGGCCGCTCGGAGGCAGGTCGAGCGCGGCCACCGTCGACGCCGCCGGCCGGGCCGCCAGGAAGGTCACGTGGTGGCGGGAGGGGTCGGCGCCGGACTGGGCGAAAGGGCTGCGGGCCGCGATGCGCGCCAGGTCGCTCACCGAGCGCAGGATCACGACCGGAGACGTGCCGAACGTGGCGCCCAGCTGCGCTTCGATCGAGCCGACCAGGGCCTTCTCGCTTCGCTCGGTCGTCGAGAAGAGCACGTTGCCGGTCTGGATGTACGTCGTGACGCCGCCGCACCCCAGGCGCTCGAACGACGCCCGCAGTTCGTCCATGCCGATGCGCCCGTAGCCGCCCACGTTCACGCTCCGGAGCAGTGCGACGTAGCGCCCCATGCCTGGCAACCTACCGGTCCAGGCGGAAGGGCGAGAGGTCGACTGCCGGGGGCGCGCCCTCGGCCAGGTCGGCCAGGATCTCGCCGATCAGGGGACCGAACTTGAAGCCGTGGCCGCTGCTGCCACAGCCGAGGACGACACGCCCGACGCGGTCGAGCACGAAGTCGGTGTCCGCGCTGTTGTCGTACACGCAGCGTTCGGTGGCCACCGGCTCGGGGTCGAGACCGGGGAGCAGCCGCCGCACGGCACCGCACAATGCAGCCAGCAGCGACTCGTCGTCGGGGGGAGGCGGCGCGGAGTGGACGAGCTGGTGGTGGGCGAGGGGCGCGCCGGGGGTGTGGTGCGACACCTTGCACGTTCCTCCGTGGTCGGCGCCGCGCCGCACCGGTAGGCCGTAGATCATGTCGGCGCCCCACTCGATGAACACGGGCAGGTCGGTCGCCTGGCGCCCTTGGGCCAGGGCGAAGTAGGCCACCTGGGGGGCCGACGGCGGGGCCGACACGGAATGTCCCGCTCCGAGCAGGGTGAGCGTGTGTGGGCCGGCGCACAAGACGACGACGTCGGCCTCGAGGTGGTGGCGGTCGGTGGTGACGACCACCTCGGCTTCGGAGCGTTCGTGGATCTCGGTGACCCGCGCCCCGGTGCGCAGCTCGAAGTCGCCCGCCTCGCACAGGGCACGCAGGCACTCGTCCGCCGCCAGGACGCCCGAGGACGGCTCGTAGAGCACCGGGCCCGCAGCGGCGATCAGCGGGAACCGGGCGCTCGCCTCGTGGGCAGAGAGCCACTCGGTGGGCACGCCGGTCACCTCGAGCGCCTCCGCCACGGCGTGCAGCGACGCCTCGTCCCCGAGGCTGGCCTGCCCGGTCTGGTGCAGGAGACGGCGCCCGGTCGCCGCCTCGAGCACCTGCCACAGACCGGCGGCACGCCGCGCCATGTCGACGTAGTGCGCCTCGGGGTAGCCCAGCCGGAAGATGCGCGCGCCCCCCTTGGAACCCGACCACTCGTGCCCGACGGCGGGCCCCGCCTCGAGGACCTCGACCGCCCATCCCGGAAGGGACAGCGCCCAGGCGGCGGACAGGCCGAACAGCCCGCCCCCGACCACGATGCAGCGGCGTCGGGCAGGCACGGCGCCGATAATAGGGACGCGGTTCCCGGGCAGTACGCTCGTGCCCGGTGACGACCAGCACGGACGCGTCGATCTCCCCTCTGCGCGACGCGTCCGTCCCCACCTGGGGCGTCGGGTACGAGGTCGAGCCGGCCCCGCAGTTGCAAGCGGTCTCGCCGTTGGTGCCCCGCGGCCAGGTGCGCCGGTCGGCACGCTGGATGGGCCGCCAACTCCTGGTGCTGGCCGCCTTCACCGTCCCCGCCGTCGTGCTCTGGTGGCACGTGTGGTCGGGCCATCCGGCCTCGACGCTGACGTGTGGCTGCGGCGACCCGGCGCAGCAGGTCTGGTTCACCGCGTGGCCCGCTTGGGCCATCACCCACGCCCACAACCTGTTCTTCTCGGGCGCGGTCAACGTTCCCGACGGTGCCAACCTGCTCTCGAACACCTCGGGCACCCTCGTCGCCGTCGGACTGGCGCCCGTGACCTGGCTGTGGGGACCGGTGGTGGCGACCAACGTGGCGCTGACGCTGGCGCCCGCACTGAGCGCATGGGGTTGCTTCGTGGCCACGCGTCGCCTGGTCCGCTGGAAGGCTGCCGCCATCCCGGCCGCGCTGGTGTTCGGCTACTCGGCGGCGGTCGTGGACTCGGTGGCCTACGGGCACGTGTCCGTCACCGTGCTCGTGGTGCCCCCGCTCCTGTTCGTGACCCTCTACGAGATCGTGATCCGCCAGCAGCGCACGGTGCGCCGCGACGGGCTCACGCTGGCGGCGCTCCTCGTCGTGCAGTTCCTCATCTCGCCCGAAGTGCTCGTCATGTGCCTGCTCTTCGCCAGTGTCGGCCTGGTCGCCGTGACGGCCGCCGGGTGGCGCCAGATCCGGGCCCGCGCCCGCCACGCCCTGCCGGCGCTGGGCGTCGGGGGCGGGTTGGCCGCGGTGGTGCTGGGCTACCCGATCTGGTTCGGGCTCGCCGGGCCCCAGGCGGTCACCGGCATCTTGTTCCCACTGGCGCCGCTCACCGGGGTGCCGCTGTCCGGTGTCCTCTCGCCCGGGCGCTACGCGGCCGCCACCGACGCCTTCCTCCGCTTCGGCGGCTACCTGGGCCGGACGGGACCGCCCCCGGACTACCTCGGTGTCGGGCTGGCCGCGGCCGCCGTTGGCTCAGTGGTGGTGGCACGGCGGCGCCCGCTGGCCTGGCTCCTGCTCTTCTTGGTCGTGGTGGCGCTCTGGCTCTCGCTGGGCCCGGTGCTCATCGGCGCGCCGTCCTGGCTCGGACCGCTGTGGCTCCCGTGGCGCGCCCTGGCCAACCTGCCGGTCATCGAGGAGATCCTGCCCAACCAGCTGGCACCGTTCATCTCGCTCTTCGCTGCCTTCCTGCTCGCGGTCGGCCTCGACACCGTGGCAGGCATGGGCCGCCGCCGGCACAGCTCGTCGGCCCCCGCTCGCGCCTGGGGTGTCCTGGCCGGCGTGGCCGTACTCGCGCTGGTGCCGGTCGTGGCCACGTTCGACATCCCGTACCGGGTGGTGACGGTGCGCCTCCCCGCGTACCTGCGTCAGGCCGCCCCGGCGTTGCCGACCGGCACGGTGCTCCTCACCGTCCCCTTCGCGTTCTCCGGGTCCAGTGCGCCCATGCTGTGGCAAGCGGTGGACGACATGCACTTCCGGTTGGCCGGCGCCGGACTCAAGACGCCCGGTCCGCTCGGGGGCCCGGTGCAGCGGGGCGGACCCGGATCGGCCCGCCGGATCCTGAGCGACCTCACCCTGGCCGGTGCGCCCGTCCCGACGGGCACACCGGACCAGCTGGCGCAGGTGCGGCGTGCGCTCAAGACCTGGCAGGTGGGCGAGGTGGTCATCACCGGCACCAGCCGCGACCCGGTGTACGCGTCGGGGTTCTTCACCATGGCGCTCGGCACGATGCCACGATTCGAGCAGGGGGCCTGGGTGTGGACCCTGGCGGGCGGCGCGGCGCCGGCGGCACCGGCCACCGGCGCCTCTCTTTCGGTGTGCCGGGCCGCGGCCGGCGAGCCGGCACACCGGGGCGATCCGCTCGCCATGTCCTGGTGCGTCCTCGTCGGGGCGCGCAGACCGTGACCGCCCCCATCTTGCACCTCTCCATCCCGGTGCGCGACCTCGACGAGGCGATCGAGTTCTACGTGCAGACGCTCGGATGTCGGCCGGCGCGGCGCCGGGCGGGGTTCGCCGACGTGTGGTTCTACGGCATGCAGGTGACGCTGCAGGACCGGCCGCACGAGGCGGCCGTGGCACCACCCGACGGCACACGGCACTTCGGGGTGACGCTCGGCCGGGCCGACTTCGACGCGCTCGTGGAGCACCTCGACACGTGCGCCGTGGCGTGGGTGGTCCCCGTCACCACGGACGACGCCGGGCTCGCCACTGAGCAGACCAAGGCGAAGGTGGCCGACCCGAGTGGGAACGTGATCGAGCTCAAGACGTACCGCGACCCCGCTGCCGCGCTCGAGATCGCGTCCCACTGAGCGGGGACCGTCGCTGGCGACGACGGTCGTGGCCTACGGTGTCGGGCCAGGAGTCCGTCGAGAGGAGCACGGTGGGAGCGAGCGACGTGTTTGGGGACCACCGCACGGCGCGCCAGGACGGGCGCGCCGTCGACCAACTGCGACCGGTCAGTTTCGAACGCGACTACACGGTGATGGCGCCGGGATCGGTGCTGGTCACGTTCGGGCGCACCAAGGTGCTCTGTACGGCATCGGTCGAGGAGCGGGTCCCGCCCTGGATGCGGGGGACGGGCCGCGGCTGGGTCACGGCGGAGTACTCGATGCTGCCGGGGTCGACACCGGAGCGGGCCTCCCGGGAGGCGGCTAAGGGCAAGCAATCGGGGCGCACCCAGGAGATTCAGCGCCTCATCGCCCGCTCCCTGCGCGCTGTGTGTGACCTCGTCACCCTGGGCGAGGTGCAGATCACGGTGGACTGCGACGCGCTGCAGGCCGATGGTGGCACCCGCACCGCGTCCATCTGCGGTGCCTACATCGCCCTGCACGACGCCTGCACTCGCCTCGTGCAGGCCGGCACGATCTCGACGCATCCCCTGACCGACTCGGTGGCGGCGATCTCGGTGGGCATCGTCGACGGCGTGCCGATGCTCGACTTGCCCTATGCCGAGGACTCGCGGGCGGAGGTCGACATGAACGTGGTGATGACCGGTGCCGGGCGCTTCGTCGAGGTGCAGGGCACGGCCGAGGGCATGGCGTTCACCCGGGGCGAGCTCGACACACTGCTCGGCTTGGCCGAATCGGGCATCAAGGAGCTCACCGGACTGCAGGTGGCCGTCCTGGTCGAGCCGCCGGCGCGGCGGTGAGCCGGGAGCCGCAGCGGCTGGTCCTGGCCTCCGCCAACCCGGACAAGGTCAAGGAGATCGCGGCCGTGCTCTCCGCCGTCATCGAGGTGGAGCTGGTGCCGCGGCCGGCGGACGTGCCCGAGGTGGTCGAGGACGCCGACACGCTGCTCGGCAACGCGCGCCGCAAGGCCCGCGCCCTGGCGGCGACCACCGGGCTGGCGGCGGTGGCGGACGACACCGGGCTCGAGGTCGACGCGCTCGGCGGCGCCCCGGGCGTGATCTCAGCCCGCTACGCCGGCGCGGACGCCACCTACGCCGACAACGTGGCCAAGCTGCTGCGCGAGCTGGCGGCGCTGGCGGACGGCGGCGGGGCGCGGACGGCCCGTTTCAAGACGGTGGCCCTGGTGGCCTTCCCCGACGGCTCGGAGCTCTGGGCCGAGGGGGCCGTGGAGGGGTCCATCACGACGGCGCCGCGGGGCGAGGGCGGGTTCGGCTACGACCCGGTCTTCGCGCCGGCACCGGCCGAGGGGGGCGACGGGCGCACCTTCGCGCAGATGGCGCCGGCCGAGAAGGACGTCATCTCGCACCGGGGCCGTGCCTTCCGGGCCCTGGCGCAGCGGCTGGCGGCGCGCGGGGCGACCCCGCCGGCCTGAGCCGGCCCCGTTCCGGGACGGCGCCGCAGCCCAGCGGCGCGGCGGCTCAGCGGGGAAGGAGCGCGCCGGCGAGCTCCCGGTAGGCGCCCAGCGGGAAGTGGTCGAGCGGCGCCACCACCTGGATGCAGACGTGGTCCGCACCAGCGTCGTGGTGCTGGCGGACCCGTGCCGCGATCGCCCCGGCGTCCCCCCAGGGGATCACGGCGTCGATGAGCCGGGTGCTACCCCCCGCCGCCAAGTCCTCGTCGCCGTAGCCCAAGCGGCGCAGGTTGCGCGCGTAGTTCGGCGTCGGCAGGTAGACGGCGGCGTAGGCGCGGGCGAGCGCGCGGGCCTTCTCGGGGTCCGTCTCGAGCACCACCGCCACCTCTGGGGCCAGCAGGGGGCCGGGCCCGAGGATCGAGCGGGCGAACGCCGTGTGCTCGACGGGGACGAAGTAGGGGTGGGCACCGAGCGACCGGGACGCCGCCAGCTCGAGCATGCGGGGCCCGAGCGCGGCGAGCACCCGGCGCTCGGGCGGCACCGGGGTGTCCATGGCGTCGAGCGCGTCGAGGACGGCCACCATGCGCGAGTAGGGCTTGGCGTAGCCGGGCACGATGGTGCCGTGGCTGGCCCCCAGGCCGAGCAGGAATCGTCCCGGGAACCGCTCCTCGAGCGCCACCACCGAGGGCACGAGCTCCTCGAGTGTCCCGGCCCAGATGCTGACCACACCGCTGGCCACCACGAGGTGGCGCGTCCTCTCGAGGATCCGCCCGAAGTGGGGGCTGAGGCCGGGCTGGAAGAGGCCGGACGACCACACGGCGCCGTAGCCGAGCGCCTCCACCTCCGCCGCGGCGTCGGTCCCGGGCTCGCCGGCCACCTTCCACGATCCGCTCCACCAGATGCCGACCCGCCCGAGGTCGGGCGTGGTCGTCACGTCCCGGCTGCCTCGTCGGTACCCGCCGGGATGGCGGTGCCGGCCGGCGCGTCGGCCCGTGCCTTCGCCTCGGCTCTCGCCTTCGCCCGACGCAGGTGGCGCACGCCGGTCTCGAGCGACTGCTTGATCAGCCGGTCGTTGTCCTTGGAGATGAAGGCGTGGACGCGTCGTTCGAGCAGCCGGCGGGTGATCGGGTTGAAGGCGCGGTACGTCTCGGAGAAGTGCACGCGGGTCTTCCCGTCGCCGAGGTCCTCCAGGCGGGTCCGGCCCTCGGCCTCCGACCACAGGGGACGGCCCACGGCGTTGTACTTCCACGACACCTTCGGCTTCACTTCGGTGAGCCACTCCCACGACTGACCGCGTCCGCCCGTGAGGAGGTACCGGGGCACGCGGAAGGTGCAGTGGCGCACCAGGCCTTCACCGGTCTCGTCACCGGGGTGGAGGATGTCGATCGTCACGTCGCCGTTCTCGGTGTGCGGGACGCGGGCCCAGAACAGCTGCCACAGCTCGTCCACCGTGGCGTCGATGTCCACGTGGTAGTGGTGCTCCTGCACCGGCTCACCCTATCCCCGCGCCGGGCGTGGACCACGGGTGCGGGCCGGCGCGGCCTCCGGCGGCTGGCCCGGTATGGTCGGCGGCGTGCCCAGACCCCGTCGCGCCGGGAGCGGAGGGTGGCGCCGGTGAAGCTGGCCTTCGTGGTGCCGCGCTACGGGGCCGACGTGCGGGGCGGCGCCGAGACCGGGGCGCGCATGCTGGCGGAGCGGCTGGTGGCCGACCGGGGCTGGGACGTGGAGGTGCTCACCACGTGCGCCCGCGACGCCATCACGTGGCAGGACGAGCTCCCGGCCGGGACGGTGGAGGTCAACGGGGTCCGGGTGCAGCGGATCGAGTCCGAGGCGGGACGCGACCCGGGGTTCCACCCGCTCTGGGCGCGCCTGCGCGAGGACCCGGCGTCGGCCTCGGTCGAGGACATGGAGCGTTGGGTCGACCTGCAGGGGCCGCGCTCGCCGGCCCTCCTCGAGGCCGTCGCCGCCAGCGACGCCGACGTGCTCGCCTTCTACCCCTACCTGTACTACCCGACGGTGCGCGGGCTGCCCTTGGTGCGCGACCGGGCCGTGCTGCACCCGGCCGCCCACGAGGAGCCGGCCCTCCATCTGCCGATCTTCGACGACCTGTTCACCCGTTGCCGGGCGTTCGCCTTCCACAGCCGCAGCGAGCGCGCCTTGGTCCAGGCCCGCTTCGGCGTGGCGGCCACCCCGCAGGTCCTGGTCGGTCTGGGCGTGGAGGAGCCCGCGCCCGACGGGGGCGGCACGGCGTCGCCGTCGGCCCTCGGGGTCCCCGACGACACCCCCTTCGTCGTGTGCATCGGCCGGGTGGACGACCAGAAGGGGACCGGGATGCTGTGGCGGTTCTTCCGCGCCTACAAGGAGCGCCACCCCGGACCGCTGCGCCTCGTCCTGGTGGGCCAGGTGGTCGACCCGCCCGAGCCCGCCGACGACATCGTGGTCACCGGCACGGTCGACGAGGCAGCCAAGTGGGACCTGCTGCGCGCCGCCCGTGCCCTCGTGGCGCCCTCGCCGCACGAGTCGTTCTCCCTCACCGTGGTCGAGGCCTTCACCGCCGGGGTGCCCGTGCTGGTCAACGCCGTGTGCGGTGCGACCCGCGAGCACTGCGAGCGGTCGGGCGGCGGCCTGTGGTTCGGCGACTACGGCGAGTTCGAGGCGGCGGTCGAGCTCCTCGTGGCCGACGACGTCGCCCACGCGGCCCTGGCCCGCCACGGCCGCCGCTACGTCGAGGCCAACTACGCCTGGCCGGTGGTGCTGGGCCGCTACTGCTCGTTCGTGGAGCGCTTCGCCGCTCAGGGGAACGGCGTGCCGTAGCGGTCGCGGTGCGCCTTCTCGGCCACCGGCCGCCGCCGGGGGGGGCCGAGCCGGGCCGCCGGGTGGCCCAGGGGGACGACCGCCATGGGCACCACCTCGGGCGGCAGCCCGAGCAGCCCCGAGAGCGCGTCGCCGCCGAGGACGGGCAGCGTGGTGAGGGTCGAGCCCAACCCGAGCGCGTGCGCGGCGAGGAGGAGGTTCTGCACCGCCGGGAAGATCGAGGCCGGGAGGGACTGCTCGAAAGTCAGCCGGGTGTCGCCGCACACGACCACGACGACCGGTGCGGCGGCGATGCCACCCATGGCGCCACGCTCCACGTCGCGCAGGAAGGCGGGGGAGAGGCGCTGTTCCTCGAGCGCTCGCGCTCCGCCCTGCCACAGCCGCGCCGTGAGCTCGCCGATGGCGGCGCGGCTCGCCGGATCGCGCACGATGACGAAGACGAAGGGCTGGCTGTTCTCGGCGCTCGGCGCGTGGGTGGCCGCCGTCAGGATGCGCGCCACCGTCTCGTCGTCGACGTCGTCTGGGAGGAACGAGCGGGTGGCGCGCTGGGTGTGCGCCACCTCGAAGAAGTCGGGCATGGGAGCCCGATGGTATCGAGGAGCGCCGCCGACGGTCCCCGGCACGTGGCGCCGGAGGGCGGCCGGATTGGGCGGCGCCGGGGTGGTCCCACTACCTTGGGCGCTGCGTCGGCAAGGCGCGGCCCGCCGCGACGACGTGGACCGGAACCGGGCGGAGGGGACAGGAGGCTGACCGTGGCAGACGGTGCTGCATCGATCCAAGAGGTGCTCCAGGGGATCATCGGGCAGCCGACGGGTTCGTCCAAGGTCGTCGTCGAGCGGGGCCCGGTGCAGCACTTCGCCGACGCCGTGCTCAGCACCAGCCCGATCTACCACAGCCCCCAGGCGGCCGAGGCGGCCGGGTTCGACAACATCCCGGCCCCGCCGACGTGGCCCTTCGCCATGGAGTTCTCGGGCCGGTTCGAGGAGCTGCAGACGGGCGCCCCCGTCGAGAACCCGATGGGCCGGGCCATGGGGCAGCTCATGGCCAAGGGCGGCCTCATCCTCC
>Ga0187770_10002211_pt1 | contig 10790 bp, 8 predicted proteins | sample 0116_SJ02_MP02_2_FD_133154 | JGI IMG/M metagenome (GOLD analysis project Ga0187770, IMG submission 133154) | Tropical peat soil microbial communities from peatlands in Department of Meta, Colombia - 0116_SJ02_MP02_20_MG | ecosystem: Environmental > Terrestrial > Soil > Wetlands > Peat | place...
CGAAGTTGACTCCGCTGACCTAGCCAAGCTTACCGTTGCCGAAATGCTTAAGCGGCGCATCGTCATCAACTGCACCAGCGACACCGTCCTGCGTTTTTTGCCGCCCTACATTCTCGAACGCTCACACGTGGACATTGCAATCCGCGCTTTGGACGATATCTTCACCGAACATGCCTCATATGCTGCACCTGCAACAGCAGCGGATTCCACAGGAGGACAAGCACATGGCTAGCAAAGCAGTCATTGAACCCCCGGCCCCCGCCGTTTCCATCGAGAGGGACCCCGATATTCTTGCTGCAGCCGAGCGGCTGGCCGGCGAAGACCTGTGCTCCATCGCCGATCTCTCCAGCGCTGAAGTGCGCGCCATTCTCAAGCTGGGTCGCGACGTAAAGCGCAATCCGGGCATGTATCGCCACGCCCTCGATGCCAGGCAGATGGTGCTGATGTTTGAGAAGGTCAGTCTGCGCACGCGTCTTGCCTTTGAGACAGGCATTAACACCATGGGCGGCAATGCGATTTTTGTCGACCAGACAAGCACGCCTCTGGGCGAGCGTGAAACCATCGCCGACGTGGCGCGCAATCTGGAGCGCTGGGTGGACGTCATCGTGCTGCGCACCTACGCGCACGACACTATCACGGAGATGGCCGCCAACGCGTGCGTGCCGGTTATCAACGCGCTCTCTGACTTCGAACACCCCTGCCAGGCGCTGGCCGATTTTATGGCCCTCGAGGAGCACTTTGGGCGGGCAGAGGGACTCAATTTTACGTATGTCGGCGACGGCAACAATGTCTGCCATTCGCTAATGCTGACCGGCGCGCAGTTGGGAACCAACGTCACGGTGGCCACGCCGCGTGGCTACTCGCCCGACATCGAAATCGTGACCAAAACGCGGGAAATGGCTGAGGCTAACGGCTGTGAGATTCGTCTCCTCCAGGATCCCCAAGCGGCGGCCGAGGGCGCTGACGCCATCTACACCGATGTCTGCGTCAGCATGGGCATGGAGCACGAATCGACCAAGCGCGCGCACATCTTCCGCCCGTTTCAGGTAAACGAGGCGCTGATGGCCAAAGCCAAGCCAACTGCGGTCTTCATGCACTGCCTGCCTGCGCGCCGCAACGAGGAAGTCACCGACGCCGTAATTGACGGCCCGCAGTCCATCGTTTTCGAGCAGGCCGAAAACCGCATGCACGCGCAGAAGGCGTTGCTGCTGCTGCTGCTGGGCGGGCTGAAAAATGCGGGGACTAATTGACAATTCCCCCAGTCCCTTGCATTCACGCTGAGGAAGTTGGAGAGTAACTAACATGACCGTCATTCTCGAATCATTGCCCGTCGGCCAGAAGGTCGGCATTGCCTTCTCCGGCGGGCTCGACACCTCCGCTGCTCTGCACTGGATGAGGCAGAAGGGCGCCATCCCCTACGCCTATACGGCCAATCTTGACCAGCCCGACGAATCCGATTACGACGCGATTCCGCGCAAAGCCCTCGAATACGGTGCTGAAAGTGCACGCCTCATCGATTGCCGCGGGCCGCTGGTACGCGAAGGGCTGGCCGCGCTGCAGTCCGGCGCCTTCCACATCATGACGGCTGGAGTTCCGTACTTCAACACCACGCCAATCGGACGCGCCGTCACCGGCACGATGCTAGTCGCTGCCATGAAGGAGGACGAAGTCAACATCTGGGGTGACGGCTCCACATTCAAGGGCAATGACATCGAGCGCTTCTACCGTTACGGTCTGCTCGTCAATCCCGATCTCCGTGTCTACAAGCCCTGGCTCGACGCTGCTTTCATCAACGAGCTTGGCGGACGCGCCGAGATGTCCGCGTATATGCAGCGCCACGGCTTCGACTACAAGATGGCCGCTGAGAAGGCCTACTCCACTGACTCCAACATTCTCGGCGCAACGCACGAAGCCAAAGACTTGGAGCGTCTGTCATCTTCCATCAGGATCGTCGCTCCCATCATGGGCGCTGCCTTCTGGCGCGATGATGTGGCAATCAAGCCTGAAGAAGTGACCGTCCGCTTTGCCGAGGGCCTTCCCGTCGCGCTCAACGGACGCGAGTTCACAGACCCTGTCGCTCTTCTGCTTGAAGCCAATCGCATCGGCGGAAAACACGGCCTGGGCATGAGTGACCAGATTGAAAACCGCATCATCGAAGCCAAGAGCCGCGGAATCTACGAGGCCCCGGGCCTGGCTCTGCTCTTCATCGCGTATGAACGCCTAATAACAGGCATTCACAACGAGGACACCATCGAGCAGTACCGCGACAATGGCCGCAAGCTCGGCCGCTTGCTCTATCAGGGCCGCTGGTTCGACTCGCAGGCCATCATGCTGCGCGAATCTGCCCAGCGCTGGGTTGCCAAGCCCATCACCGGTGAGGTCACGCTGGAGCTGCGCCGCGGCAACGACTACTCGATTCTCAACACTGCGTCGCCGAATCTTACCTTCCATCCTGAGCGCCTCAGCATGGAGAAGACGGAATCCACTTTCTCTCCACGTGATCGCATCGGCCAGCTCACGATGCGCAATCTCGACATCGCCGACACGCGGGAGAAGCTGCTGACCTATGCTGCCACCGGTCTGCTCACACTCGGCAAAGGCAGCGAGATACCTCAGCTCAACAGCCCCGGGAAAAAAGAATCGCGCGAGGTACACTGATATCGATGGCGAACGAACAACAACTCGCCAAGATGTGGTCCGGCCGCTTCCGCGAGCCGCTCGACGCCGAGTTCGAGCAATGGCAGCGTTCCATTGGCTTCGACTGGCGGCTTCTCGATGAGGAGATAGCCGCCAGCAAGGCGCATGTGTCAGTTTTGGTAGCTGCAAATATCCTTACAAAGAGCGAAGGAGCGGAGCTCCGTAAAGCGCTCGATGCCATTGCCGCTGAGCACGCATCGGAGGCAGGCAAAGCACTGGTTCGCGATCACCCCACTGCTGAGGACATACATCACTTCGTTGAACTGAAACTGGTCGAACGCGCCGGTTCACTGGGTCTCAAGCTGCATACAGGGCGCAGCCGCAACGAGCAGATTGCCACCGACCTCCGCCTTTACGTGCGCAAGCAGATCGGCCTCATGTTGAAAGCTCTTGCCGCCTGGGCCAAAGCGCTCGTCGAGCAGGCTCTCGCAGCCGGCAATTCGGTGATGCCCAGTTACACGCACCTGCAACGCGCCGAGCCGATTCTTGTCGCGCATTGGTTGCTGGCTTATGTGGAAATGATTCTGCGCGATGCGGCGCGTCTGCGCGATTGCTGCTCGCGGCTCAATTTCTGCCCGCTGGGCTCCGGCGCGGTAGCCGGATCAACGATCTCGCTTGACCGCGCCATCGCCGCGCGCGAGTTGGGATTCACCGCGCCCACCGCCAACTCCATTGACGCCACCGGCGATCGCGATTTCATTTTGGAATATCTGCAAGCGCTCACATTTGTTGGTCTGCATTTGAGCCGCTTTGCCGAGGAAATCACGCTTTTCGCAACCGCGGAATTCAGTTTTATCATTCTTCCCGAGGCATTTTCAACCGGTTCCAGCGCCATGCCGCAGAAGAAGAATCCCGACCTCACCGAGTTGATCCGCGCCAAAGTAGGGCGAATCCATGGAGCCGCCGAAGCTGTAACTCTGCAACTGAAGGGCCTTCCGTTGGCCTACAACAAAGACTTGCAGGAAACTCAGGAGCAGGTATTTTCCGTCAGCTTTGTGCCGCAGATGCTTACGCTCGTGGCGCGTTTCACCGCGGCTCTTCAATTAAATCGTGATCGCATGAGTAAGGCCGCTCAGTCGGGCTGCCTCAACGCCATGGCTGCCGCCACTTATCTCGTCCATAAGGGAGTTCCCTTCCGTACCGCCCACGAGAAAATCGGCAATGCCGTGCGCTTCGCCATAGACAAGGGTGTCGAGCTATACGCCCTCACTCTCGACGAACTCCGTCAATTTGGCAAAGAATTCGAGGAGGACTTCTTTGCAGCAATTACCCTCACTGCCACACTCGACTGCCACAACGTAACGGGAGGAACCGCGCGGGAGCGCGTCAAAGAAGCTCTGGCAGACGCATCGAAACGGATAGACGTCCTGGCGCAGGAGGCCGCTCATGCTGGTTCGTAAGGCCCTGCTCACGGATGCTGCCAATGTTTGCGAGCTAATCAACTCGCTCGTGCCCGATGGCACGCTGATTCACCGCACCTATGCGGAGGTATACGAAAACATCCGCGACTTTACCGTCGCCTTGTCTGATGGCGGAGTTTTTCTGGGCTGCGGGGCGCTGCACTTTTACGGGCCGCATCTGTGCGAGGTGCGCTCTATTGCGGTAATGCCGGCAGCCAAGAGCCAAGGTGCAGGCAGCCGCATTCTCGCCGCGCTCATCGCCGAGGCCGAGGAGCATGGCATCCAATCCATCTGCCTGTTTACCCGCATCCCCGATTATTTCTTTAAATTTGGCTTCCGCACCGTTGAAGACAAGACTGAACTGCCCGATAAGATTTTCAAGGACTGCCAGAGTTGCCCGCGGCTGAATCGCTGCGATGAAGTCGCCATGGTTCGCGGCCGCATTCCCCGTGTTTCCATCCTCGGCCCGCGCGAAGAAGCTGAGCAGTTAGTGCGTATCTCCGAATGACAACGGCTGACTTAGCATCGCCGCTGCGACTACAACCTGCCCATAACTCAGCCCTCCATCTCCAGGGCTGACATTCCGATGTTGATAAACCTCAAATCCCTCTGTCTCTAACTTCACACGCAGCAGCCGCGCCAGCCTCCGGTTGTGCATGCAGCCGCCGCTCAGCATAACTTGGCTGATACCGGTAGCACTCCGCGCCAACATCGCTGCTTTGACAAATCCCTCAGCAACACCAGTATGAAAGCGCGCGGCAATCCGCGTCTTATCCATCCCAATCTGCAAATCAGTGAGTAATTCGCGCCACAACGACGCTGTACTCATTTTCATCGGCACTCGTGCTGCCCAATCCCCTCCAGTAAACTCCAACGCATAGCCGGGCACGTCGTCAGGTTCATCTACAGCGAGTCCTTCCAGCTCAATCGCCGCCTGCGCTTCGTAATCCACCACGCGCCGGCCCAGCACAACAGCAGCCACTGCGTCGAAAAGACGCCCCAGGCTCGAAGTGAGCGGAACGTTCACGCCTCGATCCATCATCCGCGCGAGCACGCGCGCCTCATTCTCTCTCGCGCCCACGAGCCTCATCAACTCTTCAGACTCCACATCAAATCTCGCCGCATGCAGGGCTCCCAGCGCCATGCGCCATGGCTCCTTGATCGCCGCCTCGCCGCCCGGCATGGGCACATATTCGAGATGCGCAAACCGCTCGAAGCCTGTGAGGCTTGCAATCAGTACTTCCCCGCCCCAGATCTTCCCATCGCTCCCGTAGCCTGTTCCGTCCAGCGCCAGGCCAATCTCCTTGCCCGTAAGTCCGTGCTCGGCCATGCACCCTGCCACGTGCGCATGATGATGCTGCACGGCAATCAGTTTGAGACCCCGTTCTTGCGCCCACTCACGCGCCCATGCCGCCGACAGATAGCCCGGATGCAGATCGTGCGCCACGATCTCCGGTTCAATCTCGAAGGTGCGCATCAGGTGATCGAGCGACTCTCGGAAAAACTCCAGACCAATCAGATTTTCCAGATCACCAAGATGCTGGCTCTGGTAGGCAAACCGCCCACGCGCCAAAGCAAAGACATTCTTCAAATGACCGCCAACGGCCAGCAGTGGCGGCACATCGAAAGGTAACTCCACACCTATCGGCACAAATCCCCGCGCACGCCTGACCAGTTGCGGCGCGCCATCCACTACAGCGGCTACTGAGTCGTCGCAGCGCTGCAGAATTTCGCGGTCGTGCATCAGAAAGGCATCGGCAATCCCGCCCAGCCGTGTCCTCGCCTCGACGTTATCAATGGCAATCGGCTCCTCGCTCAGGTTGCCCGAGGTCATCACCAACGCATGCACGCGCGGATCAGCAAAGAGCAGATGCTGCAACGGCGCATACGGCAGGTAGATGCCTAGCCAAGGAATTCCCGGCGCTACTCCCTCCGCGATCCTGCAGCCATCGCGCCGCCGCGCCAGCACAATCGGCCGCGCGGGCGTAATAATCAGCGCCTCTTCTTCCGCCGTCAGTACACACACCTGATGCGCCGCTTCCAGATCACGCACCATGATGGCCAGAGGCTTCCCGTAGCGGCGCTTGCGATCGCGCAGGCGCATCACCGCCGCCTGATTGGTCGCATCCACGCTGAGGTGAAATCCGCCGACTCCTCTGATGGCTACGATCTTCCCTGCCATCAGCATTTGAATCGTTTGTTTCACAGCCTCTTCACCGGAGACCGATGCGGAGTCTGCTTCCTGCATTAACCACACCCGCGGCCCGCACTTCCAACACGCATTTGGCTGCGCGTGGAAGCGTCGATTAAGCGGATCATCGTACTCCCGCTGGCAGGCCTCGCACATTGTGAACTTTGCCATCGAGGTTTGCGGCCGGTCATATGGAATCCGGCGCGTAATGGTGAAGCGTGGACCGCAGTTGGTGCAGTTTATGAATGGATAACGGTAGCGGCGGTCCCTGGGATCAAGCAATTCGCGCAGGCAATCCGGGCAAGTGGCCGCATCCGCCGGAATTCCCGTGCTCACCTTGCCCAGAACCTCGCTGGCAATAATTTGGAAGCCGGAATCCCCGGCCAGGGCCATCTCGCGCACTGTAACCGAGTCGATGCGCGCCAAAGCCGGCGCCTGCGAGCGCAGCCGGACGAGAAACGCCTCCACTCTCTTCTCCGGCCCCTCGATCTCAATGTTCACCCCATCGGTATCGTTGCCGACAAAGCCCGTTAGGCGCTCCTCCTGTGCCAGCCGGTAGACAAACGGACGAAATCCCACCCCCTGCACAACACCGCGCACCATCACGTTCCGCCTCTTCAGCGCTTCGCGCGGTCCTCGTTTTGGATGTGTTATTTCAGCCACATTTGTGTCTCTCAACGCAATCTAGCATAGCGCATCATTGCCTATCTCCCCATCCTGCTCAATCCTTCATGTGGACGCTTGCTTTCTGTTGATGACTGATACTTCAGAACCGTCTAAACTGTCTTATTAGATGAGCGGAATTACGAGTAGTTTCAGTGGAATGCATAGCTGGCGGCCGGGTACGGTTCTAACCCTGGTCACTGCCTGTTTATTTGCCGCACTGACAACAACTACCGTTCGCGCTCAACAACCAGACGATGACAATGTGATACGCCATATCGATGCTCTGGCTTTGGCCCGGTATGACAGCATTGCAGAATTTACCGTTACCGAGCACTACGCCGTCTTCCGCGGCAAAGACGAGACTCATCCCGTTGCGGAGATGACAGTACATACCCTCTACCGCAGGGGTGAAGGCAAGAGTTACACCATCGTATCGAAATCAGGCCCGGAGATTGTCCAGAAGTTCGCCTTCAACTCGCTGCTGGACAACGAGAAGCAGATCAATGAACCCGGAAAAGTGCAGCACTCCTGGTTTACCTCGGATAACTACGAGATGAAGCTCAGGCCAGGAGATCCGCAACTGCTGGATGGACATGAGTGCCTTGCAGTTTCCATCACTCCGAAACACAAGGCTCCCAATATGATCATGGGAACTCTGTGGGTGGATGTGAAAGAAAATTCCATCGTCAGAATCGAGGGTATGGCGTCCAAAAGCCCGTCCATCTGGGCGGGTCCCACACAGATGATGCGCCAGTACGTCAACATAAACGGCTTCGCCATGGCTACCCATGCTCGAGCCGTATCCAACAGCTTTCTGTTTGGCCAGACTATCGTCACCATCGATTATTCGGATTACCACATTCAATTGCGCTCGGCGAATTAACAATACCAGACAAATTTCCCGCATGAATCCGTTGCGTATGCGTTATAATGATTTTCGTGATACCGTTTTTCGGCGACTGGAAACTCGATGCCGCGCTCGGCTCCTGCCTGTTGCTGGGGCTCCGCCACGGCTTCGACTACGACCATCTGGCAGCTATCAGCGATATCACAGCCGTTCAACGCGACTGGCGCAGCGGTTTGCGCCTGGGCATAACCTACGCTCTGGGCCACGCCTTCACGGTAGCCGTGCTGGGCATCATCGTGCTGGAGATGCACTTGGGCCTGCCCGAAGGTCTGGACCACTGGGCGGAACGGCTGATCGGACTCACCCTCATTGTTCTCGGCATCGGAGTTGTGGCGGGAATTCTCCGCAAGGATGCGCATGGCCACTCCCACAGCCGCGTTGAGAGCCGGCTGGCCATCGCCATCAATGGTGTTCTCTGGATGGGTTGGAAACTTCGCCGCACCTGGAACCCGCAGGCGCCTCAACCCGATCGTTTTCAGTGGATGTACACCGGCAGGTCGGTCTTTGTCATCGGTATATTGCACGGCTTAGGCGCTGAAACCCCCAGCCAGTTAGCCCTGTTTTTTCTCACCGCCAACTTGGGCGGCACCTCGCGCGGCATGATGGGCCTGGCGGCCTTTTCAGCGGGCTTGATAGCAATGAATGCCCTGATGACCGCTACCATGGGCGGAGCTTTCAACGCCAGCGGCCACCACCATCCCCGCCTCTACCACGCCATCGCATGGACCGGCGCCGCCTACAGCTTCATAATCGGCTTCATCTTCCTCTTCGGCATCTCCAGCCGCCTGCCGTCGCTCGGTTAGCGGACCTGCCTCGATTCCAGTTGTGTGGAACCGGCCCCAGCGGCGAATCCACGCAACGCTTGCATAGTGGAGCCGTCTTAATCACGTATGACAAACCACCGACAGCTTTATGCGTGTTTTGCGCAAATTCCCGTATTGCCACTTCGATTTTCCAATCCAGAACATTTCCCGCCTATGTATAGCGCAATTTTTCACGACAACTCCAAGTGACCGTGGTCACGAAGAAAAGCGGGTGCGAGGGCATATAAAAAAGACAGACATGGAACCTGGCGCATCGATTCAATTGCGGTGCGTTGCGATCTGTGTTCAGGAGGATTCTTGCCCGCATTTACCCCACCGCCGCTGCCCAGCAGCGACAACCGATGGAAGATTGTCAACGGCACCATGCGCAAAAATGGCTTTGCCCGTCATGCGCTGATTGAAACCCTGCACACCGTTCAGTCCGCCTTCGGCTATCTCGACGACGATTCCATTCGTTTTGTCGCCCATTCCCTGCGCGTGCCGTTAAGCCAGGCCTATGGAGTGGTGACCTTCTACCACTACTTCAGCCTCAAGCCTCCCGGCAAGCACACGGCGACCGTCTGCGCCGGTACGGCCTGCTACATCAAGGGCTCCGACAAGCTGGTGGCAATGGCCGAAAAACGCTTGGGAATTTCCCGCGGACAAACCACCAGCGATGGTCAAATCAGCCTGATGACCGCACGCTGCGTGGGCGCTTGCAGCCGCGCGCCTGTGGTCTTGTGCGATGGCGAAGTGGTGGGCGAGATGACCTCAGAGCAGATGCTCGAGCAACTGGAAAGGTGGGCGGTGGAATGACACTTGAAGAGCTCGAGCAGGTTGCCAAAAGCGCCTGCCAGGAAAACGATAAATTCGATTATCAAGTGAATGTTTGCATGGATCTGGCCTGCGTGAGCCAGGGTTCAGACCGCCTGCGCGAGGCATTGGAGAAAGCCGCCGCTTCATCCGGCAAGAAAGTGCTGATCCGCCGTACCGGCTGCATGGGACCGTGCTCTTCCGGACCTCTGGTTCGCGTTGACCCTGAGGAAACACTTTACCACCATGTAAATGCCGGTCATGCCAAAGCGATTGTGAAGAGCCTGGGTGGCAAGCCCGTCCCCGCGTTGCAGTGCGATCTAAACGAGCACTTCGAAAAGCAGGTTCGGGTCGTTCTGGAGAATGCCGGCTACATCGATCCTGAAAAAATCGACGATTACATCGCGCGCGAAGGCTACAAGGCGCTGTTGACCGCGCTCACTGAAATGACGCCCAGTGGCGTGATTCATCGCGTCACAGAAAGCGGCCTGCGCGGTCGCGGCGGCGGCGGCTATCCCACCGGCCTCAAATGGGGAACCGTGGCCAAGGCCTCGGGAGAACTGAAGTACGTTGTTTGCAACGGCGATGAGGGCGATCCCGGCGCATTCATGGATCGCAGCGTGATGGAAGGCGATCCGCATCGCATCATCGAAGGCATGGCCATCGCCGCTTATGCCGTTGGCGCGAGCAAGGGCTTCATCTATGTTCGCGCCGAGTACCCGGTGGCCGTCTCCCGCCTGACTACGGCCATTCGCGAGGCTCGCCGCCGCGGATTGCTGGGCAACGGCATCTGCAACACTCCCTTCAACTTCGATGTCGAAATCCGTCTCGGCGCCGGGGCTTTTGTCTGCGGCGAGGAAACGGCGCTACTGGCTTCCATCGAGGGCAAGCGCGGCACGCCAAGGCCGCGGCCTCCCTATCCGGCGGTCAGCGGACTGTGGGGCAAGCCCACGCTCATCAACAACGTCGAAACCTTCGCCAATATCGCGCCCATCATCCGCAATGGCGGCAAGTGGTTTGCCAACATGGGCTCGGAGAGAAGCAAGGGCACAAAGGTTTTCGCCCTCACCGGCAAGATCGCCAACACCGGCTTGGTGGAAGTGCCCATGGGCATCAAGTTGCGCGAGATCATCGAGGTCATCGGCGGCGGCGTACCCGGCGGGCACACCTTCAAAGCGGTGCAGACCGGAGGGCCTTCCGGCGGCTGCATACCGGAGGCTTTCCTCGATACGCCGGTCGATTATGAAACCCTCACCAAACTCGGCTCGATCATGGGATCGGGCGGCATGATCGTCATGGATGAGACTTCCTCC
>Ga0187770_10002213_pt1 | contig 10786 bp, 9 predicted proteins | sample 0116_SJ02_MP02_2_FD_133154 | JGI IMG/M metagenome (GOLD analysis project Ga0187770, IMG submission 133154) | Tropical peat soil microbial communities from peatlands in Department of Meta, Colombia - 0116_SJ02_MP02_20_MG | ecosystem: Environmental > Terrestrial > Soil > Wetlands > Peat | place...
CATCCTCCTCCTGTTGCCTCTTTGAATGTTGCAAAGTAGAAACCGTAGTTATGATACTGACTACTTAGTAGGTCTGTCCAGTGCAGGGAGGCATCCTGTTGAAGATAGGTAGCGAAGGCAGTCGGCGTCGAATATTCCGCATTCCCGAAGTACTCTTCGCCAATGGGTATGTTACAAAACGCATTTGAGTCTTGAAAGACGTTGAAGTGGCTTATCTGAGAAGCGTCGGCGGCCAAAGCATGAGACCTGTATTCCGCAAACAAGTCATCTTGGCTGCTCGGAGTCAGTTGAGCAACCAGAGTGGTGTTCTTGGCCTCTCTGTAACTGTTGACGACCGCAAAGAAACTTGTGGCCCACGCTATCTCAGAAGCATTCACGCTGCTAGTCCACGTCTGATTATTGATGAATGGTGCAAGGACGCTGGGTTCTGGCATAGCAGACGAACAACCTGCATTTGCAATTGACGAGTAAACCGGGGCGGGAAGATTCGTAGCAAACACGGGGTAGATGATGAAGGCCCCCGCAAGGAGTAGTAGTAGTGCCATAACGACGATTGTCTTAGGGTGGTGTCCCTGTGTTGGTCTTGAAATGGGAGGAGCCTTGTATCGAGACCTTCTTATCAGAACTGGGATTAGAAATGCCAGAGCAACTACTAGCAACTCTGTGAAGATTGAAGAAATGCCCGCAACGCCCGATTTGATGATTACGATAAAGAATACGAGAAATGCACTCCCGGCCGAGCTCCCTAGCACGAAGAGTCTTGGCCCTAGACTAGAAGCGAATGAAAGAAAAGAAGTATTTGATGTCAGATTTGCCCAAGAGCCTACAGTGTTACCTGATGCAACAAATAGCAATGCGATTCCTATGCCTGAGAAGACTAGCCCAACCACAAGCGACCGTATCCATTCCCTTAGAACCCAGTCAATTTTCATGATGGCCGAACCATTGGTGGCACCGGCATAGATGATGATTGGAATCCACCCAACCCATGCAGTCGATGCTATTCCAACCAGAAATGGCAAATTGAAGTAATTGGACACAATCTGAGAGTTCGTTATAGCCGCCCAACCCAACGTCGCCGTGGCCACCCAGTAGGTCAGAGGCAAGAATACCAGTATCGGTAGGAACCATTTGATGAGCCTCGAGCCACGCCTCTTTCCCGCAAAGGCAACACCATTCTTCCAGTCAAATACGAAGAGCAGGGCTGAAGCGACGGAGGAGACGACAACCATTTCCAAAATAATCGCAAGTGGTGGATTCGAAGCCATTGATGTGGGCGTAGGCGGGGTCGGTTCTTGGGCCAATTGTTGTGCCACTTGGGTCAGATTGAGGGGTTGAGTGCCGCTCTCAGCAGGAAAGCCGATGGCGAATATTGACTGCACGGTGGCGAAATGGCCCTCGACAGTATCAGAATCCAAATTTACTTCAGTTGATGTCGAAGGCACCATTACCTCAAGGCCAGTGCTCGGGTCGTTGGATAACTGCACCATCCCCAAACTTTGGCCCATTGGAAATTGTTGGCTGGGTAGATGTTGTGAATCGTATGCTGCTTGTGTCAAAGCTGCCCCAATTTGGGCTTGTTCTATTGCCAACTGGATATCTGCAGGTGATACAGCGGGGAGGCTGGCTGTTATGGTAACCCCCGTATAGGGGGTTTCAAGGCCGAAGCCAATCGATACGCTTGCCCCCGGAGTTGGGTTAGCGAAGTAGGTATCTATCTCGTAGAACTTGTTGACCACGTCTATGACTGGCCCCTCAACTGCTTTGATTGGAATAATCGGTGCAAGTTGTGGAAACTCGACTACGGCGATTGCTATCGCAACATCAGCCGATACACCAAGCAATTTGTCGTTCAGCCACGCTGAGAACGAGTAGTCAGTTCCCGCATTGACGGTGAGAAGAATGCCGTTTTCTACGCACTGGTTGTTACCTGCGGCCAACATTTGGACGGTGCAATCGAAAAGGTTGGCCGTCCCCTTATACAGCGTAGTCCCATGGAGTGAAGCAACCCAATTGTTATCCGCTTGGTCGTTAGGGGATATTTTCCAACCGGGCCCCGGGACGGGGGGTTCGGTATACTTTGTGCTCGCGTTTACTTGGGCGGCGGCGTGCACTGCAGGAGGGTTGAACCCAGCTAGAGCGAGCAAAATGAGCAGAAAGAACAGAGAGGGGATTGTCAAGGGTTTCTTCAATTGGATTCGCGCTCCGCTTTCCTTGCATGCTTGCCACTGTGGATTGGCGCTCCCAAGCGTTTGGCCTTTTTCATGTGACACCGTTCTCCGTTTAGGTCAGGGGCACGATTCTCGACTCTGAGAACCATCCCGTCGAACCCGAACGGTTTCGGGACTTGAAGGGCTATGTCCCGGCGCGATGAAGGAATGCTGGTCTTGAACCGAGTGCCTGACGACCCTAATACTTGGTCTTCGTTATCGGATACAGACGCATCACGTGAAAACCAATGCCTGTCTTGTTTCTCTTTCTAGGGAATCAAAATCTATCACTGGATTGGGGAATGTCGATGCGGCTCGGTCGGCACGCTCCAACCGCTTTTTGGTCGGCGGGTGAGTCGTTCTGCCTGACTTCAACTTCAATGTCTGCAGGAACTCTAGGGTCGAGTCCAAACCAATGAATCTCACAGCAGCGGCGTCGCACTCGTATTCGATTGGCCAATACAGCCAACGCATGCCATAAGGGAATCCAGCAACGACAAAGAGCGGATAGAGTAAGATGAGGAGGCCAGCAGGGGCCACGTCGTTGGTCAGAGCACTCGTAAGAAGGGCGACCAACCCGACAGCGGTAATTGAGATGAGAGGCAGCGCAATGAAGAGGTAAAGTCGATAGAGCAGTCTCGCCCTGAACGCCTTTCCTGCGGTTGTGATGTGCCAGATTTCATGGACAAAGAGGGCATCCCTCGCCTTTGGACTCAGGCCGAGAAACCATTCCTCGTCGAACCGAACGGTTCTGTGCTTGCAGTCTGTGAAGGCTTTCGTAGCGACCCGGGGTTTCAAACCGTATCGGGCCCGACCTGCGAGCCTGACCCCAACGATTCTGGCGACTCTGTCAAACTGGTCACAATCAAAATATTCGACGAGCGTTTTCCTCCTTAACCGCGAGAATAATCCCATCTTGCTCCCTGCCTAAGACCACGGATGCGTATTTACGCTGAATTGGCCTGACTTGGCCTAGTCACTTCTTGTGGGGTTTGGGCGAGTCTTGAATATCATTAGGTTGCATGCTTAAGTCACCCCCCCGACCATAAGAGGCCTAGTCAAGACGACGGCCCATGAGTATCGAGTGGGTTATAGAACTGGTGGTTCTGGTCATCTTTGCCATTCCCGTTGCTCGCACTTGGCTCGACGTGAACCCTCTTGTCTGGAACCCTCTTGGTTTGAATCCTTCAGGAAAACGAAAGAAGGAGGACTTGAAAAAAACACTGCGACGAGAGAGATAGTTACCGATTTCCAAGTCTTTGTGCTACAAGTCGAAGTAAAGGTAGAACTCATACGGATGGGGCCTGGCTGCAACGGCCCTGTAGGCCTCCATCTCGAGCTCAACCATTGCGTCGAGTAGGTCCTTGGGGAAGATCCCTTCGAGAAAGGAAGAGTCGCTCTTCAGGCTCTCGACCGCCTCCTTAAGGCTCCCTGGGAGCTCGCCCACGTTGAGGTCTCTGCGCCGTTCGGGCGAGAGCTTGTAGATGTCTTCGTCAACGGGATTTCCCGGGTCCATCTTCTTCCTCATGCCGTCTAGACCTGCGGCAGTAATAGCGGCGAAAGCGAGGTATGGGTTGCACGAAGGGTCTGGAGTCCTGAATTCCACCCGCTTGGCACCCTCTGACCCCTTCTCGTAGGCAGGTATCCTCACGTTGGCGGACCTGTTCATTTTGCTCCATGCGATGTATACGGGTGCCTCATAACCGGGAACGAGTCTATGGTAAGAGTTGGTGGTGGGGTCGACTATGGCGCAGAGCGCTCGGCTGTGGTGCATGATGCCCCCGATGTAATAGCGTGCGACCTGGCTGATCTCGGCGTAGTCGTCCGACGGGTCGTAGAACGCGTTCTTGCTGCCCTTCCAGAGGCTCGAGTGGACGTGCATGCCGACTGCGTTGTCCCCGAATATTGGCTTGGGCATTGTGGTTGCAATCAGCCCCATGCTCGTTGCCACGTTCTTGGTCACGAACTTGTATGTCATCGTACTATCAGCCATAGTCACGAGTTCGTCCCTGTAGACGTCTATCTCGCACTGGCCAGCGGTGGCCACCTCGTGGTGGTGGGCGTTTGAAAGGACTCCGAAACCATCTCTTAGGTAGTTGACGCACACACTTCGATAATCGCTCAGTGTGTCGACAGGCTGAGCAGGGTAGTAGCCATCCTTGAACCTGATTGGGAAATTCGTCCCTCGGGCTTCATTGGCCGACTCCTTCGAGGAAATGCGGAACCCTGATGCGAAGGGGTTGTTCGCCTCCCAGGTCGCTCCTTCGAAGACGAAGAACTCCACCTCGGGCCCCCAGAGTGAGCCCGTGAACCCTGCCTCCCGTATCTTCGCCTCGGCGGTCTGGGCCACATGTCTGGGGTCTCTGCTGAACCTACCCCCACCATAACCAACATTCACGTCGCAGATCAGACGAGCGGTCTTCACGTTATCATCAATCCAGGGTATTACCCCCCACGTAGAAGCATCTGGCACCAGGAGCATGTCAGATTCGTGAATCTCGACGAACCCCCTGACTGACGACCCGTCCAGCTTTGCGACGCCTTCGGTGAACATTTCCTCTTGCATCATCTCAGAGGGGAGAGACACATGTCTGAGCCTTCCTGGAACGTCTGTGAATTGAAGATCGACGAATTTGATGCCCTCTTTCTTGACCATTTCCAGAACCTGCGTTGGAGTGAAGGTCCGGCTAACGAACTTGCCATCCGATGCGATTTTGTAAGTCAACCCCGAGGCATTATTTGGAAAACATATAAGTGTCCCCGTGGTTTTACTGGACAAAGTTGGCAAAAAGCGCTTACGAACTGGACAAAACAGGTGGCCTGCGGAACCAATCGGAGCAGAAGGGTGGACAAACGCGCATCGACCACTTGGACAGACGGATTCTGGAACGCCTTCTGCTAGACGGCCGGGTCTCGTTCCGCCAGCTTGCCACTGAGATGCACATCTCGACCACCACTGTGGCGACCCGGATCTCCCGGCTACAGACCGCGGGAGTCATTAGTGGCTATCGCGCACTGGTCGACTTCCAGAGGCTGGGGTACGAGCTGACCGTGGTGACCGAGATACATGTCTCCAAAGGGAAATTGGTCGAGATGGAACAGGAAATTGCAAAGCTCCCAAACGTCTGCGCCGTATACGACGTCACGGGAGAGATAGACGCAATCGTGATCTCCAAGTGCCGGACAAGAGAGGAACTGAGCCACTTTACGAAGTCGCTATTAGCGATGCACTTCGTAGAGAGAACCAACTCCCACGTCGTCCTGAGTACTGTTAAGGAAGACTTCAGACTCCCGATTCAAACTTAAATGTGCAACGCACCACCAATATCTCAGGACTCATGACTAGGATCAGGGTCAAGGTCGGTCAGGCGGAGGCCGAGGTCGAGGCGGACCCAGAGCACATCCGGGAGGCCATAGAGCTGGTCCCCGAGCTTGCTGCGAAGCTCCCCCGCCAAGAGAGGGGACCTAACTCCGAGCAGAGGGAATCCACTCTGGAGATGAAGGTAGACCTACCCACTCAGTCGCCAGTCGAGCTCCCGAATGTTACCCTGGAGAAGGGGGATTCGCTGGCAGACGTGATCGGGAAGTTCTTCTCTGGACCCTGGGGACGCGAAAAGAGAAAGCTCTCTGACGTCAGGGAGGCGCTCCAATCCTACGGCTTGAATTACCCGAAGCAATCGGTTGCTGTGGCCCTGCTGCGGCTCGCCAAAACCACGAGATTGCGTCGCTTCAAGGCAGAAGACGGAGAGTACGTGTACACCACTGCCCTTAATGTCCCAAGCGCGCACCACATTCCAGAGGACAACAGAATGGACGAAATCGCGACCGAGCAAGCGGACCATTAGAAGTGTGACGCTCCAAACTCAGCCGACGCGATTCTAAATCTCGAAAGACAGAGTGATTACGGTGCTTCCCACACGGGCAGCAAGACTGGCATTGACCCACTGGTAGATACTAATTTAAGCGGACTCGGAATCGGTGGGACGCGGAGCTGCGGAGCGACCTGTCTAGTGAAAGAGAGCTTCAGATATCGGTAACCTACGGGGACACCAAGGTAGACTTCTCTGGGTCCCCCGAAGTCGTTATGCGGTCACTGCACGAGTTCATCTCAAAGGTCATTCCCAACATGGACCTCGCGCGGACTATCAGTGTTAACTACTCGCTCAACGACCTGATCCAGACTTTCAAGGAATACGTCAGAGTAACTCCCGAAGGACCAAGGGTGTGGACCCAGGACAAGAAACTGAGCGACAGGGATGTCATACTCTTGCAGCTTGTTGCCTCACGCATCTCGAACCTGAGCGGCAGCTCGGGAACGGACTCCATGGGCGTATCAGAAATTGAAGGAGCGACGGGGCTCTACCCCAAGACGATAAGCTCCAGGCTCAGCGAGCTGACCAAGTCGGCCACCGTCGAGAGAGTGGACTCGGACCAGGGCGGCAAGTACAGAATAACGACCGTGGGGGTGAGCAGGCTAGGGGAGCAGCTGGCGAAGAAGTTCAGGCCTGCCCCTTGAAGGGATACTTCTGTACATACCTGTAGTTCCTCATACTACCGTCCCTGAAAAGAGACCCTTCCCTAACGAGGTCCACCAAGGTGTGTGACACGGCGGTCCTGTCATAATGGTAGCCCCTTCTGCTCATCTCCTCATGAACCTCCGAGAGCGCCCTCGGAGTGGAAAACCACCCTTCTTTCCACATGGCGATGATTACGCTTCTGCTTGTTTCTCCCTTGTGCTCGGCTGATTCCGACGCCTGCGATTCGACCAACATCGGCTCTTTTGACGCCATGCCGGCGAGAACGCTTTCGACGGCCTGCTGCAGCTTGTCTTCGGCGGTGGTGATTTCAACTTCCCACGAACCGCGCTTTAGTCGGACAGTGACTTTGTTCTGTTCTGCAGACAACTCTAATTCTTGTTGCTCCTGTTGGGCAAGATGCCCATATTTGAACAGTTGTCGCCCAAAAAGCAACATGTCCCTGGTTGCTAAATAGCCCACGCGAGTCATACATGGATTTGGTTTCAGAGGGCAAAGGCAAACTTCAGAAAGCGAAACCACCTGCATAGGTTTGAATGCGCTCCATCACCATGGCGGTGTCCTTGCATGTTGCGGCGAGACCAGGATCGGGTGCCTAGGAGTTGGCGAGTTGGTTCCGACACACCAACGCGAACGGGATATTGCGCAGTAGCAACATGCGCAATTAATATATAGTGCGCAACATGCCCACCATGCGCGCAACATGGCCATAGCAGCCTCCCCCACGCTAGAAGACGAACAGCTGGCAGTGCTCGGTACACTCGCGCATGAGTTCGAAGAGGCGTTTCAGGAGCTGTCGGAGAACGCCGAACGAGCGCTCTCGGGCAGGACCTTTGTCTTCAGCAGCTACGGGAGGGAGCTGTATCCGTACTTCGAGGCGGCAGACGCAGACCAGGTCCCTGGGTGCATAATTCCCGTCAAAGAAGGGAGACCGGTCGCGTCCGTCGACTCGACGTGCATACTGGTGGGAGAAACGGCCCAGGGGGCGCTGTACGCTGCCAGAACCGCGGTAGGCCTGTCGATGGAGGGCTCACTCAGGCGGTTCTTCAGGCTAGGACCCATACTGGTCTACGCCACATCATTAGGACTGTCAGGGCTGATTCCGAGCGTCCCGCCCGCCGAAATGGACCTCCTGCTCTCCGACCATACCGTGGCTGAGAGGTTCATCAGAAACACGATCGAGCGCCGGGTGGTTGACGCTCTCGCGAGAAGCGAAGGGGAGAGCATAATCATGGCAGACGGATCTTTGAAGCACCCCCTCGGCCAGCTGGCCTCGACAATCCTACGGAGGCAAGGGAGAGGGAGATGCATCGTGGGTTTTTCAAAATCAAGCAACCTCATAATGTCAGAAGGAGCAGTGAGCGCCCTCTCCACTGCCAGGGTCCCTTCCTTTTATCCGATAACTGGCGGGGACGTCACAACCTTGCTCGCAAAGTTCAGCCCTGATGGCCTCGTGTTCAGACTGGACCTTTCTGGACCGGAGCCCCCCGAGAAGGTCCTCGGGAGAATCCTGTGGAATGACGCGTTCGCCTCAGGCTACCCTGACTCCCTGAGGGTGGCACATCATCTATCCATTTTTTCAAAGGCGGAGGACCAGGCCCTCAAGGCTTTCGTGACCAAACGGTTCCGAGTACACCAGCTGCACACGTTCCCATTGAGGAAGATTGCACTCGGGGGCTTCAAAGGGAGTGCGTAGAGGCTGAGGATACTCAAGAAAGAATCAGATGACATCCTCGTGGTTGCGTCCCCACGTGAAAGGGTGAGGGTCGGGGACTACCTCGTTGCCTCAGAAGCCGAGAGGAGCCTCGTCCTCCAGGTGTACGACGAGAAGTACCTGGATGTGGAGGGGATTGAGGAAGAGATCGCCCGTGAGGAGATACTGTCGGCTTCCACCCCCGGAATCACGTCCGACCCCACAGAACTAACGACGATTTCGACTCTGATCCGAGACATGAGAATACTGCTCTGCAAGGCCAGGGGGACAATTTCTGACGGGAGGCTCACGCCGAGGGCGAACTGGATGCCTTCACGTACGTCGTCCAACGTATCACGCCTAATGATCGACGAGCTCGGAGGAGTGGTCGAGCCGCTCGGCGCGAGGGACATTCGAATCGGGACCGTGGACTCAGAGTCGCGGTTCAGCATCCCGGCAGAGGCCCTGGACGGGCGAATCACGGTGATCACGGGGAGAAAGGAATCCGGCAAGTCCCACCTCGCCAAGATACTCCTCCGGGGGCTCCTTGAGAATGGGGCGTATGCGGTGGTGTTCGATCTCAACGACGAATATGGCTCCATAGGTCAGAGAAAGGACGGTACGGAGACCACTGAAGGTCGCAAGGTGAGGGTACTGCGCCCAGGGCGGGACCTCAAGTTCTCCCTCGCCTCGGTGGGGCTGCGCCCGATTACGAACCTCCTCTCGCACTCCTTGGACATGCCCGGAACCTCATTGCGGGAGTTCACAAAGATCTGGGAGCAGCTGGACAACAGGGACGAACTTACGCTCGCTTCCCTTGAAACTGCTATCCAGCAGTGGAGGTGCAACGAGTTCGTCAGGGACGCTCTATTCGCGAGATATCACACCATCGCTTCATGCGGCCTCTTCACGGACTCGGAGCACCAACAGTTCGACCTTCACGACTTCTTTGCCCTGAACAAGACCGGGGGAGCGATGGTCGTATCTCTGAGCGGGGTGTCCCCCCTCAACAGGAAGATGGTGGTCGAACTCATCCTCTCTAAACTCGTAGAGCTTCTCGAGCGTCGGAAGATCCCGCCAGTCTTCCTATTCGCAGAGGAGGCCCACCTGTATCTTAGAGACACCTACTGGGAGGACCTTATCACGAGGATGCGGCACTTCGGCGTGTTCACCATATTTGTCACCAATCAGCCGGACGCCATCGATCAGAAGATATACCGTCAGGTAGACAACATATTTCTCTACAGCTTCAGCAACGACGCGGACCTGAACCTGGTCTCCCAGGCATCAATGGCAGACTCGGACACCGTCAGAGCCATTGTGAGGACGCTTCCACCCCGCATGTGTCTACTCCTGGGGCACGCGGTGAGGAACCTACCCGTAGTCGTGACAATAGATCCATTCGATTCGCCAGCGACCGGCCTCACTAGGCGATTCTTCCCTGAATCCCTCGAGGTCAAAGCCCGGCCGGCCTGACCGCGCCCGGGCCGCAAGTGTACCGTCTCTCTTACCTGATCTCGACCCATTGATGGCCGCAGTGCTTACACTTGTACGCATACTGGAATTCCTTGACGTCCGCCGTCAGGGGCACGCCCTCGGCAATCTCGTTGTAGTCAGGGGGGTCTGGTGAAAGAGAATGATATGGGCTGTAGGGCAAATGGGAGAATTGTCCTTCCTCCGTCACCCGCTTCTCGTCTACAAGCTTCTTGCCGACGAGCCTTATCTCGAACCTCCTTCCGCAAGAAGGACAGTGACGGAAGAAAGTTGTGAACTCGGACATCTTCCTCCCGAGACCCACCTAACTAGTTAAGGTTCCACACATGACTGGAGGTGACATATCCTAGGGGCCCCCACAAGATCAGCTCGGACGCCTCTCCGCCTCGGCAATCGTCATCCTGACAATCCTACTGCAGGGCTTGTGCTTTGAGGGCAAAAGGATTTGAAATCGTAGCTTTCTGCTCCCCGCCGATGAAGATCGAAGAGGTGAACATCGAACCGGTGGAGGGGGAACAGCTTATTCTCGGCCAGTCACATTTCATCAAGAGCGTAGAGGACATCTACGAGTCATTGGTGACTTCCATGCCCGGCCTGAAGTTCGGCATTGCGTTCGTCGAAGCGTCAGGGAAGGCCCTCGTCCGGTTCGACGGCACCGATGGGGAGCTAGCAAAGCTTGCTAGTACCTACGCCACTAAGATAGGGGCGGGCCACACATTCGTAGTAGTCCTGTCCGGAGCCTTTCCGATCAATGTACTGAACCGGCTGAAGTCCGTCGAGGAGATTGCGCAGATATTCTGCGCCACCTCCAACCCCGTCACCATTATAGTCGCAGATACCGGGAAGGGGAGGGG
>Ga0187770_10002214_pt1 | contig 10785 bp, 9 predicted proteins | sample 0116_SJ02_MP02_2_FD_133154 | JGI IMG/M metagenome (GOLD analysis project Ga0187770, IMG submission 133154) | Tropical peat soil microbial communities from peatlands in Department of Meta, Colombia - 0116_SJ02_MP02_20_MG | ecosystem: Environmental > Terrestrial > Soil > Wetlands > Peat | place...
CAAAATCAAAGTCAGCAAAAGAAGGTGAAACGCGACCGACGAGAAGCGCGTAACAACCTGCCACCTGGCCTTTTCTTCTTTCTTTTCCGGAACAGAAAGATGGACTTCGCCGGTCATGAAGACGTCCGGCTCGACCAAGTCCTCGGGCGGCGGGAGGGTCATCGGCTCAATGACGGGGGGAGGCGCTGCGCCCACAGGCACAGTAATGCGCTCATCGAGATCCGTGGGCTGCAAAGGCATTGAAACGTCTTCGCGCACGCCATAGGCTTCGCGGCTGATGTCGCGCGGCACGACCACGCGAGCGGCAATCGATTCGAGCGGCAAATTCGTTGGAATCGTGGATTGCCCGTTCAACGGGACGATTGGAAGCATGGCCTGGACCAACGTGCGTTCGTCCATGGTCGTCGGGCGGCGGCGCTGTGTGGCCGCATCGGCCCCAGCGGGTGGGCGGGCTCCAATCGGAACTAGGAAGCGAGGGATCATCGTGTCATTTCGTTTCTGGAGGCGACTGCTACAGGTTGGACGCGCGCATCGTGTTCCTGGATGCTCGCCATCACCCGTGTAGCCAATTCAAGGGCTGCGCGCCCGGCAGCGCCATTAGTGCACGGCTCCCGGCGCGTGCGCACGGCGGTGACAAAAGCTTCAAGCTCCGTGTGCAAAGGTTCGGCGGCGACGGCATGGAGCTTTTCAAATCCAAACTCCGGCTGCGGGCCCGATTTTTTCACGCTGATGCGAAGAGCATCGCGCCGCGCGTAGTCCAACGAGAGGTATTCGTGCTGCTGGAAAAAGCGCATCTTGCGAACGCGCTCGGTTGAAACGCGGCTCGCAGTGACGTTGGCGACCGCGCCGCCGGCAAACTCCAGCCGCGCGTGAGCGATGTCCACTTTCTCCGTGAGGACGGGAATGCCCACAGCTTTGACTTCCGTCACGGGCTCGTTGACGAGCGAAAGCAAAATGTCGAGATCGTGAATCATTAGATCGTAGATTACATCCACATCCAGGCTGCGCGGCGTGAACACACCCAATCGGTGAACTTCAAAAAACAGCGGCCGGTTGAGAATCGGCTGAACCGCCAGCACCGCGGGATTGAAACGCTCCACATGCCCGACTTGTAGGATTCGTCCGTATTTCCGGGCCGTTTGCAGCAGCGCATCGGCTTCGCGGAGATTCACGGCCATGGGTTTCTCGACCAAAACGTCGAGGCCCATCTCCATCAGGCGGCATCCCACTTCCGCATGCGCGATGGTGGGAACGGCAACGCTCACGGCATCGGCGCGGGCCTGCAAATCTTCGAGGCGATGCAAAACGGACGCCTGAAATTCCGAAGCAACCGCCTGCGCCCGCAGCGGATCTTGATCGAAGACTCCAACCAACTCTGCCGTTTCGAGTTCGCGATAAACGCGCGCGTGGTTGCGCCCGAATTCCCCTGTACCGACGACGGCGACACGGACTCTCTTGGATTCAGCCGCCTCGCTCATTCTTTGTTCATTCCTCCTGCCGCAGCTTTTGGTTCCGGCACACCAATTGGCACAAATGCCTCCATGGCGATGCCCGCGGCATCCGCCGACTCGATGAGTTTTTGCCGATCAAATAGAAGCGTCCGCCCCGCATCCACCGCAAGCGCGGTGGCGCCCCCCTCTTTCATTTGTGAGATGGTGGGCAAGCCAATCACGGGTACATCGAAGCGCATGTCCTGGCCGGGCTTGCTGACTTTTACGACGACCAGTGGTTTGCCGTTAGCCAGGCGCGCGGCGCGGGCGATGACCTCATCGGTGCCTTCCATGGCTTCGACAGCGATGCAGGCGCGATCCGCAATGACGACGGTCTGACCGATGTCCATGCCCGCAATTTGCTGGGCCAGAGCGCGGCCGTAGGCGATGTCTTCTGCTTCGTGCTCGCTCGGCGCGCGCCGCGTCAGCACGCCCGCTTCGGGCACGAGAGGCTTCAGAAAGAGTGTCGAGTCCACCAGCTTGATGCCTTCCTCTTCGAGTATGCGAGCGACAGCGCCGATGAGCGAATCGGTGTTCTTGCGCGGAAGCGAAAAGAGCAACTTTGCCAGTTTCCAATCGGGACGAATGGAACTGAAAATCTTGTTGTGCTTGACCTGGCCGGCCATCACTGCTTGAGCAACGCCTTCTTCATGAAGCAGGTCGATCGTTTTGCTCAGTTGGCCCAAGCTGACCCAATGCAGGCGCGGCGCGATTTTTTCGAGCTCGGGCGAGGCTTCTTCCTTAATCGCGATGACCGCCATTTCGATCCCTTGGCTGCGCGCGCCTTCGAGGACGAGGAATGGAAACCGACCGTTTCCTGCGATAAGTCCCCAGCCGCTCGTGTTGTTCGCTTCAGGCATGAATTGCGTTCCAGCCGCGCTATTTCACAATGCCGCGCTCGGCGGTTTCGATGAACCGAATCAGCTCCTGGACGTCGGCGGAATCGCCAAGCGTCTTTTTCATTTCCGCGAGCGCTTGCGAAGTATTTAGTTTCGAGCGCATAAGCAAACGATAGGCGCGTTTGAGCGCCTGAAGGCGTTCCGCCGAAAAACCTTTGCGCTCCAAGCCGATGGTGTTGATGCCAAAGCTCCTCGTCTCGCGCTCGGTGACGACTTTCGAAAACGGCGGCACGTCCTGCGTGATCACCGTCGATGCACCGATGTAAGCGTAGCGGCCGATGCGGCAAAACTGGTGGACGGGGCAGAATGCGCCGATGGTGACAAAATCCTCGATGGTGACGTGGCCGGCAAGCGTGGCGCCATTGACAAACAGCGTGTGGCTGCCGATGCGGCAATCATGGCCGACGTGCGAATACGCAAGGAGGAAATTTTCGTTGCCCAGGCAGGTCCTACCGCCTCCCTTTTGCGTGCCGCGGCTTACCGTGACGTATTCGCGGAAAATATTTCCGTCGCCGACAACCAATTCAACGCGCTCGTCGCGAAAGGTGTAATCCTGAGGATCTCCTCCGACGACGCAGAAAGGGTGAAAAACATTGTTGTTCCCAAACTTGGAAGGCCCTTGCACAACGGCGTGCGGATGAAGAACGCAGCCATCGCCAAGCTCTACTTCGTCGCCCACCACTGCAGCCGGGCCAATCTTGACTCCCGCGCCAAGCTTCGCGCTCGCCGCTACAATGGCTTGCGGATGAATCTGGTTCTTTGTCATTTCCGGGACTTTTTCATTGCGCGGGCTTTTCCGCTTTCGCCGCGGGCTCGCGGTCGATCATTTTGCACATGAGGATAGCTTCCGCGGCCAACTTTCCTTCGACCGTGGCGCGCCCTTCCAGCTTGCAGAAGTCGCCGCGCCATTGAAGCACTTTCATTTCGACTCTCAATTGGTCGCCAGGAACAACAGGGCGGCGGAACCTTGCGCCGTCGACCGCCACGAAATAAAGAAGCTTCTTTTCGCGGTCGGGAATCTCCAACAGAAGCAGAAGCCCGCCAGTCTGCGCCATGGATTCGATGATCAAAACGCCCGGCATCACCGGAGCCCCTGGAAAATGCCCCTGAAAGTGCGCTTCGTTGATGGTGACGTTCTTCACGCCAACGATGCTTTTCAGGCGCTCAAATTCAAGGATGGCATCCACCATCAAAAAGGGATAACGGTGCGGCAGGATCTTTTGAATTTCCACAACATCCATGACCATTCGCGCTCTCCGTAGCCGCACACCCTTTCTGCGGCTTGGGCCCCTTCCCTGGCAAAACTATTATTATATGCGAACCGCAGCCTTATCGATAAGGGCTGTTCCGGGGCGGGTTTGCGCCTTGGGGGACCTGCCATGAACGGGTTCCCCGATACTTTCGCGTGAGTTGCCCCGAGTCCACGGCGTTGCTAGCATGTCCCCGCCATGGTCGATGCGAATCTGCCGAAGCAGTTCTTGCGCCTCTTGAAACCTCGTTTGCCGGAAATGCTCGGCGTTTTGCGGCAGTTCGTGAACGCCGAATCGCCAAGCCTGGAGAAGGCGGCCGCGGATCATTGCTGCGGTGTGATCGCTGATGAGTGGTGGAAGCGCGATGTGCGGGTTGAGCGAATCGCACAAAAACATCGTGGCGATTTTCTGCGGGTGACGCACTCATCGGACCAAGGCAACTCAAGCGGTCAACTGTTCGTGCTGGGTCATTACGACACTGTTTATGCCACGGGAACCCTGGCCAAAATGCCGTTTCGGATCTCAGGGGGCAAAGCGTACGGCCCGGGAACGTTCGACATGAAGGCCGGCATCGTCCAGGCGCTTTTCGCATTGCAAGCCCTCAAGCAAAGCAATGTTAGGTTGCAGAAGCGAATTGTTTTCCTCTGGACCTCCGATGAAGAAATCGGAAGCGAGGCATCGCGGAAGTTGATAGAAACCGAAGCGCGCCGAAGCGATGCGGTTTTTGTTTTGGAGCCTTCCTTTGGCCCTCGCGGATTGTTGAAGACCGCGCGCAAAGGCGTCGGCAGCGCTGAGCTTGTAGTGCATGGCCGCGCTTCCCATGCGGGTCTGGCGCCGCAAGAAGGAATCAACGCCATTCACGAGCTGGCCAGGCAAATCGCGCTCATTGAAACATGGAACGATCTCCGCAGGGGCGTGACCATCAACTCGGACATTATTGAGGGCGGAACGCGGACTAACGTTATCGCTGAGCGTGCCCGCGCAGTTTTCGATCTGCGAGCCCTCACGATTTCCGACATGCGCAAGCTTGAGCGCCGCTTGCATGCATTGCGCCCGATTCACAAAGGCGCTCACCTTAAAATCTCCGGGGGATTTGACCGCCCGCCACTGGAACGCAAAGTAAGCGCGACTCTTTTTGCGCGAGCAAAGTCCCTCGCGAAGCAAATGAAAGTTTCTCTGGGGGAGTGCACCGTCGGCGGCGGCTCGGACGGAAACCTCACCGGAGCGCTTGGCGTGCCGACGCTCGACGGCCTCGGCGCCGTTGGAAATGGCGCCCATTCGTCTCGCGAGCACGTCTTGATCAACACCATGCCCGCGCGAGCGGCTCTTCTGGCGGCGCTGCTGGCGAGCTGTTGAAGAGAACAAGCTATCGGCCGTACGTTTTGCGCAGGTACTCTGCGGTGGATTGCATCAAATCGTTGTAGTCACTGCGGGTGACTTCGCGGACGGCGGCTTCCGCGGACATGCCCTCACCGATGCGGTCGAGGATGCGCTCCACGTCGCTCATACCGCCGTTTTGCACGATGTACTCAATGTTCGCAAGCGCCCACGCATAGGCGTAGCGAGCTGTGTCACCGCCAAAACCCATCCAAGAGCCTTCCAGGCGCGCGAGTGGAGCAGCATGCCCGCCAGCGTAAATTTGCGCGAGCACTTCCGCATTGTCAGAACTGCGGCGGCCTTCCATCCATTGCGCCAACCCTTCTTGGATCCAGGTGGGAGCGCGCCCGTGCGTTTTCTGGCCAACGAAGCTGTGGGTCAGCTCATGCTTCAGCACGCGTGACAATTCCCCGTCCACACCCGTCAGGCCCTGCACCGGCACGCGAATTCTTCCATCGTTCAGCGCGCCAACCCAGCCCGGCGCCTGAGTGATATCCGCAAAGACTTGTTGCGTGTACAAAATCACGCCGATCGATTCCGGGGGAGAATAGTTGAGTTCTGATTCGATGGCGGAATAGTGCATTTCGAGTGTGCGCAGAACGTCGCGCGCCAGCGCCGGCTCGGCTGCGCCGTTGTAGCGCAGGGTGAAGTGAGTGCTCTCGTTTTCCTTGTAGTTTTCTTCTTCTTTCTTGTCGCGCTGCGCCTTGTCCAGAGCCGCCTGCACTTCCGCATCGGGACGCATCGCAAGAGCTTTCTTCCATTCCGCCACAGCCTGGTCAAGCTTGTTTAGGCCGTAGTAGGCCCAGCCTTCGAGCTTGGGGATGTCTGCGCTGTCTGGCGCCACGCGCCGCGCGCGTTCCAGATAGTCGATCGACTGCTTGAACTCGCTCCGCTTCAGGTAGACGTAAGCCACGTTCATCAGCAGCGCTGGTTCTTCCGGCGCGTAATTGAGAGCCGTGCGCTCGTCGGCCAGGGCATGTTCGGAATCACCGTGGGTAATTTCGAACATCGCGGCAGCGTGATGAGCGACCGCGGCGTTGAAGTTGGCGCGCTGTCCACCGGAGCGCGCTTCGCTTTCCAGCTTTGCGATGTATTCGCGATCGACCGAGCCGTCGTGGACTGCGGCATGTGCGACTTCATCGCTGCCGCCGCCCGAAGTCCGCAACTCCGGCGGAGCAATCGCGAGACTTGCGGCATCAGCGCCTGGGCCACCCAGCGGCACGGCGCCGTTCTTTTCCACGTGATCGACAATCGACTTCGGCAGGCTCAATTCGCCGGCGGAGGTCAGATAGCGGACCTTGTCGCCTTCCTCGACAACGTTCATGGCGGTGATGCGGCGCCCGTTCTTGAGAACGATGGTGTCCGCCGCGGCTCGAGCAGAGATGAAAAGCAATGCTGCGCAAAGCAGAGGCACGCGAAACCGGCGGGTTAACGCTATCTGGCGCATCTTTCTATTTTATGCCGTGCAGAACTCCCCCGCGTCCTGCCTTGTTCCGTGATGCCGAAAGTGACTACACTTCTTGTATGCGGGTTGGGGCGGGCCTTTTCGCGTTGTTGTGTCTTTTCGCGCCAGCAGCATCTCTGGCTGACGAGAAATCGCCACACGAGATATACGATGCGCTGAATGCCTTGCGCGTTGATCCGCTGGCCGCGTACACAATCTCATCGGCAAATCGCATCGAGCTTCGTCGCGGAGACGCGGTCATTTCCTTTGAAGAGGGCACTCTGGCGTTCCTCCTGCCGGTTGATGGGCTAGTGACGGGAGCAGTCTTCTCAGGCCGCGGCCACGTGCTGGCGGTGCCGCGCGAGGCCGTTGAGAAACAGCAGATGGGGCGTTTTCTCGGCGCGCCGGTTCTCGATCAGGCTTTTGTCAACGCCTATCTGCGCTTTACGGATGAAACGGCAAACGACCTTCTCCACCAGTTCCAGGCTGCGGAGATCCCGCCGAACACGAGTCTTGCCATCGCGGCGCAATGGGACGCCACGCTTGCTCAGCTCAATCCTCTCCATTCTCTGCGCATCCTTCTGAACCTCCTGTCGCGCGAGCCCAGGCCCAGCTTCTATGCCGGGCTGGACGGAGCCTCGACCGGTCCGTTCGATGTGTTTCTGGACACAGGCCGGGAAGAAGCGTTCCTGCTCGGACAATCTGCGAAAAACGGAGGGAGAAGCTTCTACGATGTATGGACATCGCATAGCCTTCCCGGCGTCCCGCCCTACTCGCCGGATTTTCGGGCTTTGTCCTATTCGCTGGAAACGTCCATTCTCGCGAACAATTCGCTAGACGCCTCTGCGACCGTTCGGCTGCGCGCCGAGACTGGAAAAGAACGAGTCCTGGCATTTCAGCTTTCCCGCACGCTCACCGTCGACCGGATCACCGCGGAACACGGCGAGCCACTGGCTTTTTTTCAGAATGAAGGCATGAGCCTGCAAGAAAGCAGCGCTCGTGGCAATGATTACCTCTATGTAGTACTGCCTGCGGTCCTCGCGCTCCATCAAGAGATAGCCTTGCGCTTCCATTATCACGGCAACGTTATTGAAGACGCGGGGAACGGCGTGTTGTTCGTTGGCGCGCGGGAGAGCTGGTACCCGCATCTGGGCGATGCTGCGGACTTCGCTGCTTACGACCTGACCATACGCTGGCCCCGCAAGTTTCGCCTGGTCGCCACGGGGACGAAAGTCGAGGAGCACGAAGACGGTGAGTTTCGCGTTGGCCATTGGAAGACGGAGAGCCCCACATCGGTTGCTGGCTTCAATCTGGGTGACTACGCGTCGGCTTCCTTCTCCTCGAGCGGCCATTCCATCGATGTATACGCCAACCGACAGTTGGAGGAACAACTGAAGAATCGCATGGCGTTGGCCTCACCAAGTCCTGACATGATTCCGATCGCGCCCAGCACGTTTGGCACGCCTGCGACACAGCCCAACGTCTCCCCGCCCTTGCCAGCTCCCAGTCCTGCGGATGCCCTGAAGCAACTTGGAAAAGAGATCGACGCGTCGATCCGGTTTTACGAAACGTTGTCCGGTCCTTTTCCTTTCCATAATCTCAGTGTTTCGCAGATTCCCGGAACGTTCGGCCAGGGTTGGCCCGGATTGCTCTATGTTTCCACATTTTCGTTTCTCAATGCGGAGGCGCAGCTGCGCGCCGGACTCAATGCCACAAGCCAGGAACACTTCACGGAACTGGTTCCCTATCACGAAGTCGCACACCAATGGTGGGGAAATGTGGTGGCCTGGTCGAGCTACCGGGACCAGTGGATTGACGAGGCTATCGCCAACTATCTAGCGCTTCTTTTCGCAGACACGAAGAAAAACCCCGACCGCACTTTGCATGTCTGGCTTTCCCGCTACCGCCATCAGTTGGTTGAAAAGCCGGCTGCGGGCGGAGAGCCTGCCGGCGAAATCGGCGCGCTAAGCTTGGGTGCGCGTCTCGATTCGTCCAAATCCCCCGACGGTTACGAGCAGGTCGTTTACAGCAAAGGTTCGTGGATCATGCACATGCTTCGCGAAATGCTCCGCCAGCCTGGGTCTAAGAATCCAGATGCGCGCTTCACAGCTTTGCTCCAAACGCTAGTGAGCAAGTACTCGTACCGAGCTCTATCGACCGACGATTTGCGCCGCGAAGTCGAGGCCGTCATGACTCCCAGCATGGATCTTGAGGGAGGACACTCGATGGAGTGGTTTTTCGAAGAATGGGTGCGTGGAACAGGAATCCCGCACTATCGGGTGGAGTTCACGTCACGCCGCGCGGAGAACGGGTATGTGATCCGCGGAAAGATTTTTCAGATGGATGTTCCGCGGTCGTTTATCGCCAGCGTTCCGCTCTACACCAACACTTCAGCGGGCCGAGTGTTTCTGGGCAACGTCGTGGCGGCGGGCCCGGAAACATCCTTCCACTTCACGGTCCCGAATTCGCCAGGCAAAATCCTCATCGATCCACAAATGACGCTGTTATGCACAACCGAGTCGCAAGGGTCAGGAAAGAGCGCGGAATAGAGAGCGGTTGCTACTTGAAGTTCTCGAGAGTTAGTTGTTGCTCGAGCAGCGGGCTGTCGAGATTAAGCGCTGCTTTTCCGTTTTCGTCGAACTCGTAAGCGAAGCCCTTGGGATCGGCAGGCAGGCCGCGTATCAGCCCCGCCTGCACAAGTTCGATCATGCGCTTCGGGCGGTGACCGAATCGCTTCTCGAATTCGTCGGCCAAAAGGTCAATCTGCCGGCAGTCCTCTTTCACTTGCAGCAATTGCAAGTGAAGCTCGGCATTTTTCTTGATCTGGGGATCTGCAGCATTCTGATAAATGTCCAGCCACAAAGCGTAGGAGGTTGAGAAAGACTCACCCTCCTCTGCAATCTTCGCCGCCATCGTTTTCATCCACACCTGGGCACTGGGATTTTTGCTGCCCTCAAGAAACGCTTCCGACGCCTTCTTGTAGTCCTTCATGTCGAAGTAATAGACGAATCCCAAATCTTCATAGAAACGCCAGTAATCAGGATTCGCTTTGATGCCGCGCTGAATTAGCTGAACGGCCAGGTCTGGCCTGCCCGCTCCAGCTGGCGCGTGCTGGCCGAGAAACATCGCGCCAAAACGATAGGCCACCAGCAGGTTCGGATCCAGCGTGGTAGTGACGTCCAGCAACGGCCACAACAATTCCAGGTTGGAGTCGCCGCGCACGCGTTTGTCGCCATAAAACTGCACGACGCGCGTCCAGTAAAAATCCGCCATCAATGGAGCGAATTCCAGGCTCATCATCTTCACGAGCTTCCCGGAGCGCAGCAGGACGTCATCCCCTTCCTGGTTCAGCAAAGCGCGCTGCTTATCGATGCTGTGCTGCAAGCTCCAGACTCCCCCCAGGCCAACTGGAAGGATCAATAGCAGCAGCGCGGTGGCGAATGCCTTCTTCATTTCAGATTCCGCCTCGAAAATACCAGCACCGCGGCAGCCAGCACGACGGTGCAGTACAAGATCGTGTACAGGGTATTCTCCAAAATGAATTGTTTTGGCACGAATCGGTCGTGCGCCGCGATTGCCATGATGTTGTAGTTTTCAAAATTGGGCAGCAGGTAGGAAAACCATTTCGTCAAGGCCGCGAGGCCGGGGCTCATCGCGTCTTTGGGCAGGTCCCGCAATTCCTGGACGTACAATCCAGCGATATAAATTCCGGCGGTAAACAGAATCGCCAGCAGCGGCGTGGTGAAGCACGAGAACAGCAGGGCCAGCGCCACGACCAGCGCCAGCTTCAGCCAGATGAAATACACCGCCACAAATACTGTGACGTCGCTTCGTTCCAGCGTCTGTTTCAAATACAAAAGCGCCAGAAAAAGGCCGATTCCCATCGCCGCGGTGTTCACTGCCAGGGTCAGCAGCAGCCCGCCGAATTTTCCCAGCAGAAATTCCCACCGCCTCACCGGTTTGGCCAGCAACGCATACAGCGTGCGCTTGTCCATTTCCTTCGATACGAGTCCCACGCCGATAAACACGGAAATCAACAATCCGATGACGGATATCGCGCTCAGTCCCAACGTCACGATCACCGTTTTTTCAATGCCGATGGAGATCTGACCGACAAGGATCGAGGCGGCCATCATCACCAGCGCGAAGAACACCAGGTTGTAGAGGACGCGGTCGCGCACCGCTTCCCGGAAGGTGTTCAACGCCACCACGCCGATTCGCTTCATTTTCCGCTCACGTCCACTGCCGCCGCCTGCGCGCGGTCTGACGCCACGAGGTTCATAAAAAACTCTTCGAGGGTCGCTTTGACTTGCGTCACAGAAATG
>Ga0187770_10002215_pt1 | contig 10784 bp, 9 predicted proteins | sample 0116_SJ02_MP02_2_FD_133154 | JGI IMG/M metagenome (GOLD analysis project Ga0187770, IMG submission 133154) | Tropical peat soil microbial communities from peatlands in Department of Meta, Colombia - 0116_SJ02_MP02_20_MG | ecosystem: Environmental > Terrestrial > Soil > Wetlands > Peat | place...
CCACCCGGCTGCTTGCCGCCCCCTTATCCCCTCCGCTCTTGAAGCCAAAAACGGACATCTTCTTGTTGACACTGGAAGACTCGCACTTGGGGCAGCTTACCGGCTCATCGGTCCTGAAAACAAGTCTTTCGAAACTCTCACAGCAATTGCAGCATTCGTACTCGTATATCGGCATGTGACCCTCCAAAGAAGCAATCAACTTATTACGGATATGGATTAGAATAACATTTCAGGGAGCAGCGGCCAACTCAATAAGGTCGCCGTCTTGTACGGCCTTTAGCACTCGAGCGTCCCCGATCACCTTGCCGATCAGGTTGACGGCGCTCGCGGGGCGGATTTCCTCCCCCCTGCTGATCGGAGTTGGACCAAAAAATATGCAGAAAGCGGGTCCCGAAGGCCAGTATCCGATGTCGCCGACCTGGACCAGTTCGGCGGCCGTAGAGTCGAGCTTGCGATTAACAGGCACTTCGAAATAGATTTCGTCCCCCCAGGTATTTGCCCTCGCCGACAGCGGAAGTGCGGCAAAAATGGCTTGCGCCGTTGCTGAATCATTGAGCTCGGCGCTTATTTCGATTGCGCCTGAACGGATAGAAATATTGCGGGTCATCAGCTCTCCTTGTCGAGTTCTTCCAGGACCGCCGCGATCAAAAGCGGAAACATAATTTCATGGTGGCCCGTGAGGTTGATGCCCGTTCCACCACCCATGACAGGCCTTTGCACCACATTCTTGATCGGTCTGTAGTGACTCAGGAAATCCATGTTGATTGCGGTGAGGCCGTCGAGAGCAAAGCCAAGGTTCCTGGCAACGCTCACGGCCTTGAGAAAAACCTCAGGGATTACGACGGCGGAACCAAGGTTTATGAATACTCCGCACCGCAGGGTAGCGACCATCGCGCAAAACAGGCGGAAGTCAAAGTGGCTTAACGCACCCATCGTAGCGCCGTCCATTTCCGGATGCATGTGAATGATGTCGGTCCCTATCGCCACATGGACAGTCACGGGCAGATCGCGTCTGGCGGCGGCGGCAAGGATGCTGGCATCCGCATACGGCGCGCCATCCAGGAGCAGCGCCTCGCCGACAGCACTTCCAAGGCCTTTGCCGCCCTCCTGATATGCTTTTAAAACAGCGCGGTGAATGAATTCGGCAGTTTCCCGCGCCATGCCGAATTCGCCGCTGCCAAGGTGCGCGGCGACATCTTCCGAAGTCTTCCCCGCCAGGGCGATTTCCACGTCGTGAATTATTCCTGCGCCGTTCATGGCTATCCCTGACAGAAGGCCCCGCTCGACGGCATTGATTATTACCGGATTCAGGCCGACCTTTATGGGATGGGCGCCCATCCCCAGAAGAACGGTCTGTTCGTTCTTAACCGCTCCGGATATGGCTGAGGCCGCCTTCCGCAGATCTTCGGCGGCAAGTATCGAGGGCAGAGAATCCATGAACTGCCGGAGAGAACATCGCGGCGGCAGCGGACGGGCAAAATCGGCGGCCGATACCTTGCTTTGCCTGCCCTTGAGACTTGTCATTTTAAGTCTGCCGAACTCGATAGGCTTCCAATCGGATTTACGCGCTCCCATCTCGCTATCCCCTCGTCTCGAGTTCACAGCTCACTGTTTTACCCGCTCGATTTTTGCCCCCACGGCGGAAAGTTTTTTCTCAATGGTTTCATAGCCCCTGTCCAGATGATAAATCCTGGTGATCTCAGTGGTCCCCTCGGCGGCCAGCGCGCCAAGTACAAGCGATGCGGAAGCCCGTAGGTCTGTGGCCATAACGGGGGCTCCGGAGAGTTTCTTGACTCCGCGCACGACCGCCGTCCTGCCGTCAAGGTCTATATCGGCGCCCATGCGCTCCAATTCGAGCACGTGCATGAAGCGGTTTTCGAATATGCGTTCCTTGATAGTGCTGGTCCCGTTTCCAAGCGCCATAAGCGCCATGAACTGGGCCTGCATGTCCGTCGGAAAACCGGGAAAGGGATATGTTTCTACATTTACGCTTCGAATTCTGCCTCTACGGCTGACTTCGATAAGGTCGCCGTTGCTCTCGATCGAAAGCCCGGCATCTCTGAGCTTCTCCATTACAGCCTGAAGGTGGTCGGGTCTGCACCCTTTGAGCTTAAGGGCGCCGCCCGTAATTCCAGCCGCAACGAGGTAGGTGCCTGCTTCGATCCTGTCGGGAATCGCGTCACAGCTCGAAGGAGTAAGTTCGCCAACACCCGAGATAGTGATTTCATCTGTTCCGGCGCCTGCGATTCTTGCTCCCATCCGGTTCAGATAATCGGCCAGCGCCACCACCTCAGGCTCGCGCGCCGAGTTCTTCAAGACCGTGACCCCATCGGCAAGACAGGCGGCCATCATGATGTTTTCGGTCCCTGTGACCGTTACCTGGTCGAAGATGATGGAGGCGCCCCGCAGCTTTCGTGCATGCCCGACAACATAGCCGTGCTCCAGCTCGATGTCCACACCCATCTGTGCGAGAGCTTTGAGGTGCAGATTTATTGGCCGCGCTCCGATGGCGCACCCGCCGGGAAGCGAAACGCGCGCCCGACGGTAGCGGGCCAGCATCGGTCCAAGCACGAGAACCGAGGCTCGCATGGTCTTCACCAGGTCGTACGGCGCCTCGAGCGTGTGAATGTCGGAAGTGTCTATCTGTATTACGTGATGATGCCGGGAGGAGGCCCCCATGTGCGCGAGCAGATACTGCATCGTCCGTATATCGCGCAGGTGAGGCACATTGTTGATGCTGTGCGTGCCGTTCGCCAGCAGAGTTGCCGCCATAAGAGGCAGGGCGCAGTTCTTAGCTCCGCTGATCTGAACTTCGCCATGGAGCGGAACCCCTCCTTCGATAACCAGTTTATCCATGAGCTGACTCCTGAACAGAACGGAGGACGGAGGAAGCGGTCCCGCAAAGCGCGGGATTTTCAGCTCAGTCCTCAGTCACGCGAAGCGCGGGATGGTGGAGCGAATCGCGCATTGCCGTCAACTTAAAGGGCCGGTCCTGCCTTTGCCCCGCACGTGCAGAACTCGTCTTATGCCTGAGTAGTCCTCGAGAAATTCGAACCTTCCGGCCAGCTCCCGGCAAATCATCTTTTCGAGGATTTCCGCCTGCCCCAGTCCAATTTCAATTAGCAAAGACCCTTCAGGTTTCATATGGGCATGAAACCCTTCGAGAATCTTCAGAATCAGGCCCAACCCCTGTTCCCCTCCGCCTCGAAGAGCGGAACGGGGTTCATAATTGGCGATTTCCGGCGCGAGGTCAAGAAGTTCTCCATCGGACACATAAGGAGGGTTGGAGACGATGAGATCGAATAGAGGCCCGGCCTCAAGCGCCTCGAAAAGGTTCATGACAACAAAGCGGATGCGGCTTTCGACCCCGTTTCGCACGGCGTTTCTGCGCGCCACTTCGATCGCGGACCACGATGTGTCCGTTGCGACGACCTCTATGCCGCTCCTCTCGTGGGCAAGTGAGACCGCAATCGCCCCCGATCCCACGCCCAGATCGAGAACAGCGGAAGGCTTGGTTCCCGCGATCTCCAGGGCTTTTTCCACCAGCACTTCCGTCTCCGGACGAGGTATGAGGACCGCCGGCGTAACCTCAAAATCCAAAGACCAAAATTCCTGTTTACCGGTGATATATTGAGTCGGCTCGTAAACGGCCCTTCGGCGAACGAAGCTCCGGAATCGGGCCAGTTCTTCGGAAGCAAGCGGCTTATCGTAGTTGAGGTAGAGCTGAACACGCTCCATCCCCAGGGTATGAGCCAGCAGCACCTCCGCGTCGGCCCTTGGCAGCTTGAACCCCTTACCTTTGAAGTATTCCGTTGTCCACAGCAGGACCTTCAGGATGGTCCATTGCTCTTCCATGCATCTATTCATCCTCGCCCGTCGAGGAAAACAAAGCAGCCTTCTCTCTGTCTGTAACTTCTTCAGAGATGAACGCAGGGCCGGGTTCTTCTACACATATCCTATCTCTGCCCGAATTTTTGGCCTCGTACAAAAGCCGGTCGGCCTTGTCCAGAAATGCGCCCGCCGTGCAATCGTCGGTGTGACGGAAAACGGCTACGCCAAAACTGGCGGTAATCCTTAACGATTTTGAATCGACAATGACCGGGGTTGAACGAATGGTTTCCCGCAGCCGTTCCGCAATTCTCACCGACTGCATCAGAGAGGCACCCGGCAAAATGAGGGAAAACTCTTCGCCCCCATAGCGGCACGGCACGTCAATGACGCGAATGCCTTCCTGCAGGATTTTGCCAAAATGGACAAGAACGGCGTTGCCGCATTCATGCCCATGGAGAGTGTTCACATCCTTGAAGTGATCAAGGTCTATCATGATAAGGCCGGTCGGCAATTTTGTCCGCCGGGTCCTTTCCATTTCCGTTTCGAGAGATCTTTGCATGTATCTGAAGTTATACAGGCCGGTGAGGGCATCGACATATGAAAGTTCTTCGAGCCTCCGGCACCGCTCGCGCAAAAGCGCAATCTCTTCCTTCAACGAGCATTCCATCCCGTTCGGACACTCGTTTGCCGCCCATCCCTGTTCCACGTCTAATTTGCTCAAAGCGACCTCCCGACCGACGGCGGTCATCAAGTGTCGATCTTTTTACATCAATGCTCCGCAGAGTTCAACAGGCTCTGCCCTCCCCGCCGGACCAATTTTATTTGGAACCCTCACTGTCTGAAATGGGAAAACCGGGAAATCAACGCCGAATCTGATCCACATGTTCGGATGGGCTTGTGAGAGACGATTGCCGTTCATGTCTTCAAATGAATCAAGATGATGAATGGCGCAGGAGCCGTCAGGGTAGAGAAACTCCAGACTCTGACCGCGAACCAGCCTGGACCTGGTTTCAAGATAGATTTTCCCCTCGGCCTCCATCGACCCTGACAATGAATCGCCGAATGGGCAGGGGCGCACCAGGCCTGCCAAAGTATCGGTCTGGATATATGAAATTCGCGTTTCCACATTGGATTCGCTCATTTGGGCGCCATTGAACAAACCTGATCCGCCGGTGTAAGGCCGGTGACTCACCCTTTGCACGTCTTCGACCCAGTTCGGTTCGACCTTGAAGGGTAACCCCCGCTCCGCATAACGGTCAATTGCCTGCCGGTAGGCTCGAGTAACGCTTGACACATAGAGCGCTCCCTTCATGCGACCCTCGATTTTGAAAGAGTCTAATCCGAGATGTGCCAGCGCTCCGATTTCTTCCAGCAGGCAGAGGTCTTTTGAATTGAAGATATAGGTGCCGCGTGAATCTTGCTGTACCGGGAAAACCTCACCAGGCCGCTTTTTTTCGACCAAACCCCAGGACCAGCGGCACGGCTGTGTGCAGAAACCGCTGTTGGCGCTCCGATTCAAGCCTGGATTCAAAAAAGCGCTCATCAGGCAGCGGCCCGAATAGGAGATGCACATCGCGCCATGGACGAATATTTCAATTTCGGCCGTGCATTTTCCTGCAATCTCGGCTATTTCCGGAAAACTCAATTCACGGGCCAGATTTATCCTGCGCACCCCCTGCTCCTGCCAGAATTCTACGCTCAGCGAATTGGTCGTGTTCGCCTGAGTGCTAAGATGGATGGGGATCTCGGAAGCATATTTTCGTGCGAGCAGCAGAACACCCGGGTCCGAGATGATCAAAGCATCGACCTCGAGTTCCTGGAGATATTCGAGGAATTGGGAAATTTTTTTCAGGTCCGCCTGGCGAGCGAAGATATTGACGGCAACATAGATTTTTTTCCCGAGCCTGTGAGCAATAAGGCTTCCCGCAGCAAGTTCTTCGTCATCGAGGTTATGGGCAAAACCACGAAGCCCGAAATCTTTTCCGGAGACATAGACCGCGTCGGCGCCATACAGGAAGGCAATCCTCAGCTTCTCCAGGCTGCCGCCCGGCGAAAGCAGTTCAGGTTTTAAATCTTTTGCCCGCAACGCTCGATCCATTATTGTGCAAATCTTTCCTGTATTTCGGTATACTCTGTGTCCGTTTTGCATTTTAAACCGATCCAGGCTGTTTGACAAATCAAGCGTCGCCATATACTTATTCCGGGAAAATAAAAGGGGGGTGACCGATAGAGGACAGCAATTCTCATTGCATTTCTGCCGACCGGGAGCGCAACCGGATCTCCTGGCTCAGTCTCAAGCTGGTTCCGGGTCTTGGGAACAGATCCATCCTGCGCCTTCTGCAGGTCTTCGGGTCAGCCGAAAAAGTGCTTGCCGCACGACTCGAGGACTTGCGGCAAACCGGGATCTCTCGGGATAAGCCGCTCCGTGCGCTCGCCGCAAAGCAGTTTGTCAGGGACCCTGAAAAGGAGTGGGATTACCTCAAGAGCAGGAACTTCCGGCTGATATGTATCGGCGATGATGATTATCCCGCAAATCTTGTCGAAATTCCCGACCCACCCGCCGTTTTATTCTCATCGGGCGCGCTCCTGCCTAGAGACCTCGTCTCTGTTGCCGTAGTCGGCTCGAGATACGCCTCACCTGCGGGAATTTTATTTGCCGAAAAATTGAGCTCGGACCTGGCACTGTGCGGCCTCACTGTCGTCAGCGGCCTCGCGCTCGGCATAGACTCTGCCGCACACCGCGGAGCGCTTAAAGCCCAGGGGAGGACATTGGCCGTTCTTGGCTGCGGGCTTGATGTGAATTATCCGTCTATAAACGCCGATCTGAGGCAGGAAATAGCCAGAAACGGAGTCCTGCTTACGGAATTCCTGACGGGCGCCCCTCCCTCTTCCGGCAATTTCCCAGCGAGAAACCGCATAATCAGCGGGCTTTCGCTTGGCGTCGTAGTGGTGGAAGCCGCCGAAAAAAGTGGCTCGCTCATAACCGCTCGTTTCGCCCTGGAGCAGGGCCGGGAAGTTTTCGCCGTCCCCGGGATGGCCCAAAGCATGCGCAGCAAAGGCGCTCACCGGCTTATCAAGCAGGGCGCCAAGCTCGTTGAAAGCGCCGAAGACATACTCGAAGAAATCAGGTCTCATATCCGTCCGGCACAATCTTCGCCCTCCTCACCGTCGCCTGACGGTGGGAGCAGTCCCGGACAGCGCGGTATCGACCCGCGAAGCACAGAAAAGCCCGCCGGCCCGGCGGAAACAATTCTTTTGAGAATCCTGGATAAAATTCCGAAACATATTGACGAAATAGCTTATGAGGCGAATATGCCGGTCCAGCGCACCGCTGCCCTGCTGCTCGAACTCGAATTGAGGGGACTTGTTTCACAGTTGCCGGGGAAGTATTTTATTTCTGCACCATAACTAACCGGATTAAGGCAGTCAGATGTCAAAATCGCTCCTGATCGTTGAGTCTCCTACCAAGGCGAGGACCCTCGGGCGCTATTTGGGCAGGGACTTTATAGTCAAAGCCAGCGTAGGCCATGTCAAGGACCTTCCCGGCAATAAGCTGGGGATCGACCTCGATGGAGAATTCAAGCCGCAGTACCAGGTTTTGCGCGGAAAGAAAAAAATTATAGACGAACTCAGAAAAGCGGCCTCCAGGGCCAACGCCGTCTATCTGGGCCCCGACCCGGACAGGGAGGGAGAGGCAATCGCATGGCATATCGCCGAAGAGATCGGGGCCGCCGCCGAAAAGCCTGTTCGAAGGGTCCTTTTTTACGAGCTTACGCGCAAGGCGATCATGGAAGCTCTTGAGAAACCGAACGAACTCAACCGGAAGCTTTACGAGGCGCAGCAGGCAAGGCGAATCCTCGACAGGCTCGTAGGCTACATGATTTCACCTCTATTATGGGAGAAGGTGAGATCGGGTCTCAGCGCGGGAAGAGTGCAGTCTGTCGCCCTGAGGCTGATCTGTGAGCGGGAAGCCGAAATCCACGCCTTCGACAAGCAGGAATACTGGACCATCGAAGCCCGATTAACCCCTGGCCCGGATGCTTCTGTCCCAGACGTCGGGTATCGGCTGTCGGACGCCGAAAAGACCCCTGTGCCGGCAAAACCGACCGCTGAGGAGCGCCGGGGAGGCGAGTGGGCCGGAGCCCTGCATCCGACTTCCGCCTTTACAGCCCAGCTTATCCGCTGCAAAAAGAAGAAGTGTGATATAGGCTCGCATGCCGAAGCCGAGCAGCACGTGCGGGCGCTGGAATCCGCCTCCTATCATGTGAGCTCGGTCGAAAAAAAGCAGCGGCAAAAAGGCCCGTTCCCTCCTTTCATTACCAGCACCCTCCAGCAGGACGCCGCCCGGAAATTTCATTATTCCGCCAAGCATACGATGGGTATTGCGCAAAAACTCTATGAAGGAATCGAAATCGGGCGGGAGGGCGCGGTGGGTCTCATTACCTATATGCGCACCGATTCGACACGGCTCTCCCAGGATGCAGTCCGGAGCGCACGGGAGTTCATCTCCAAGGTGTGGGGAGACAGATACCTTCCTCCAAAACCGATTTTCTACAAATCCAGGCAGAGCGCCCAGGGCGCCCACGAAGCCATTCGGCCCACCGATGTCGGCAGAACTCCCGAAAGCGTGTCGAAGTACCTCACCAGGGAGCAGTCGAACTTATATGCCCTTATCTGGAAAAGGTTTGTTGCCTCTCAAATGGCCTCTGCCCTGATAGATCAAACCACGGTGGACGTTTCAGCGGGTGACTACACACTGAGAGCGACCGGATCGGTGACGGTGTTCCAGGGGTTTTTGGCTCTCTACGAGGAGGGAAAAGATGAGCCGGCGGAAGACGGCAAATCCGACGAGAGGCTGCCGAACCTATTGCGGGGTCAGCATCTCGACCTGTTGGGAATCGACCCCAGGCAGCATTTCACTCAGCCTCCGCCCAGATATACGGAAGCAACCCTGATAAAGACCCTCGAAGACCTTGGAATTGGGAGGCCCAGCACATATGCGACGATAGTATCCACGGTCCTGGAAAGAGAATATGTCTTGCGCCAGAAACAGCGGCTGCTTCCCACCGAGCTTGGAATGATAATCGACCGGCTTGTCTCGGCTAATTTTCCAAACATAGTGGACGTGAAGTTTACCGCCAATATGGAAAAGGACCTTGATGAAATAGAACACGGCGGACGGAGATCTCAGAATCTTTTGAGCGACTTCTACGGACCTTTCTCCAAGACTTTGGAGTCCGCCCGCAAAGGGATGGTCAACCTCAAAAGAGCGGGCTGGCCCACGGACCTCAACTGCCCGCGCTGCTCAAGGCCCCTGGCGATTCGCTTGAGCCGCAGCAACGGTGCGTTTCTGGCCTGCAGCGGATACCCGAAATGTTCCTTCACGTCGGATTATGAAAGAGATGAAAAGGGGCATATTCATTCCGTCGACCATAAACAGCCGGGGGCAAGCGGGGAGATATGCGACAAATGCGGCAAACCCATGGTGATAAGGCGCGGGCGCTACGGAGCTTTTCTAGCCTGCACGGGATATCCGGGATGCCGGAATACGCGGCCCGTCTCCACCGGCATCAAATGTCCGCGCGAAGGATGCGGAGGCCAACTGGTGGAACGCACGAGCAGGCGTGGGCGCTTTTATGGGTGCAATAAATATCCTGAGTGCAAAATCCTCTTTCAGGGCGAGCCTGTTCATGAAAGCTGCCCATCATGCAATGCGCCGGTGCTTTTTCGAAGGCAGGGGAAAGCGGGAAGCGGGACCCTGTTTTGCATAAATCCATCCTGCAAGTTCAAAAGGAAAGAGGAACCGGAGCAGGAGTTGGCTAAGAATGGGTGAACTGCTTGTGGATTCCCTCCCGCTGGTTGGCGGCCAGATTGCCGCCTTTGTCTTGGGCTGCGTCTTTGGCAGCTTTTACAATGTGGTCATTCACCGGTTACCATCAGGTCAGTCGATTGTGCGGCCGGCTTCCAAATGCCCGGCCTGTGGAAAGGCCATCCCGGCATACGACAACATACCATTGGTGAGCTATCTGGTGCTGCGTGGGCGGTGCCGCCAGTGCGGGGAACCAATATCTCCGAGATACCCGCTCGTGGAAGGGCTGAGCGGCCTTTTGGCTCTGCTGCTTTTCCGCCGCTATGGGCTTCACCCTCAACTGGTAATAGAATTCATCTTCTGTTCGCTGCTGATAATAATTACCATGATCGACCTCGATACCATGGAAATTCCCGATCTTCTCTCACTGCCAGGCATTGTCCTGGGCTTGGCTCTGTCATTTTTCACACCAAGGCTTTTATGGTGGCAATCGCTTCTCGGGATAATTGCAGGTGGCGGGATTTTCTACCTGATCGCGACGGGATTTGCGTTTTTGAGGCATAAAGAGGGCCTTGGCGGTGGAGATATAAAGCTGCTCGCAATGATAGGAGCTTTCATCGGGTGGAAGGGGGTCGCATTTACCATCCTGGTATCCTCAGTTTCGGGCATGATTATTGCTCTTCCTTTAATGTGGCGATCGGGAAAAAGCCTCGGTTCAGCTTTGCCCTTCGGCCCCTTTCTCGCCTTCGGTGCGGTGTCGTATATCTTTTGGGGCGAGCTCTTCTACCACTGGTACTTTGCCGATCTGCTGGGTATGTAGGAAAAATGACGCGCAGATGTTTTTTCGTGCCGGAATTTGTCGCCGACACGCGGGCCTTCGACCTTCCGCGGGACGTTTCGCGCCAGTTGGAGAGCGTGCTGCGCGCAAAAGTGGGAGAACACATAGAACTGCTTGACGGCCGGGGATCGGCTTGGCAATGCCTGATTACCGGGATTCGCCGTGGACGTGTCAGCGTCTCCCTGATTGGGAGGCTGGAGCGTGCGAGCAGAGAATCGCCGCTGGCCGTAACACTTGCAGTCGGAATTGCCCGTCCCGATACGATGGATCTCATCGTGAGACAGGCAACGGAAACAGGCGTTTTAC
>Ga0187770_10002217_pt1 | contig 10782 bp, 11 predicted proteins | sample 0116_SJ02_MP02_2_FD_133154 | JGI IMG/M metagenome (GOLD analysis project Ga0187770, IMG submission 133154) | Tropical peat soil microbial communities from peatlands in Department of Meta, Colombia - 0116_SJ02_MP02_20_MG | ecosystem: Environmental > Terrestrial > Soil > Wetlands > Peat | place...
GTCTTTCACGGAGATACAGCTCGCAACGGCTTCGCCCTGACGGCCTTTGCTCCATTCCGACTCTCCCTCCGCTCCCAGATGATCCACCGAGTCCAGATTATCAGCTGCCCCTCGTGCGAATTGCCGGCAATAACTTCTGCGTGCCTGGGCGAACGGGAGGAATCTTCTCGCAATTGCTTGGCAGGTCGTATGCACAATGTCGAGATCATTCCTGCTTGCGGTGGCAGGGGGCTGGGCTGTGTGATAGATTGACGTTAAAGGTCACGAGAAGTGAGAAAGGTCAAGCCGGAACGCAATACGGGCACGGCGCACGCCCCGAGCACCTCTTGGAGAAGGAATTCTTTGCTATCCAGCGGCTAGGTCCGAGGCTGCTCTCGAGCCATGAACGTGCTAGGATTGAAGGTAGGCACCCCACTGGGCGGACCCTTCCGAGATCGGAGACTGGTCCGTAGTCATCCTCGGGGGAAAGGAGGCAGCGATGGCAAATGTTCTGATGATCCATCCCAACAAATGCACTGGTTGTCGGAGCTGTGAGCTGGCCTGCGCCTTTATAAAGGAAGGCCAGTTCCGGCCGCGGGCTTCGCGGGTTCACGTCTTCACCTGGGATCGGGAGGGGATCTCGGTGCCGATGATGTGCCAGCACTGCGATCCCGCCCCCTGTGTGTCCGTCTGCACGCCTGGCGCGATGCACCGCAACAAGGCCAGCGGTCTGGTGGAATGGGATTCCACGAGGTGTATCCGCTGCCGGATGTGCGTGCAGGCCTGCCCGTTCGGGAACTCGGTGTACGATGCGCTGACTAACAGCATCTTCAAGTGCGACACCTGTGACGGTCAGCCGGAGTGCGTCTCGTTCTGCCCGAACAAGGCGCTGGAATTCTCGGAAGACACGCTTTCGACACGCTCGCGGAAGAAGGCCTTCGCGGCCAAGTTCAAGGAAGCCTTCTAGGAGGTGATGGCAATGTATGGCTGGATTGGGACGATCCTGCGTGTGAACCTGACGAAGCGCACCGCGAGCAAGGAACCCCTGAATCCCACGCTGGCGAAGCAGTACATCGGCGCGCGGGGCCTGGGGACCAAGATCATGTACGATGAGGTAGATCCGCGGGTGGATCCGCTCGGCCCGGAGAACAAGCTGATCTTCGCACCCGGCCCCTTCACCGGGACCTTCGCGCCTTCCGGCGGCCGCTATAACGTCATCACCAAGGGCCCGCTGACCGGCACGATCGCGGCCTCGAACTCGGGCGGGGCGTTCGGTCCGGAGCTGAAGTTCGCCGGCTACGACCTGCTCATCATAGAGGGCAAGGCCACCAGCCCCGTCTATCTTTACATCCGGGACGACAAGGTGGAGATCCGCGACGCCGGGAAGATTTGGGGGAAGGAAGTCCCCGACACAACCGACATGATCCGGGCCGAAACCGATGAGGACGCCAAGGTCGCCTGCATCGGGCCCGCCGGGGAGCGGTTGGTGCTCTTCGCCTGCGTGATGAACGAGATGCACCGGGCCGCCGGAAGGACCGGCGTAGGCGCGGTCATGGGGTCCAAGAACCTCAAGGCGGTCGCGGTGGTGGGCGGCGGCGCCGTCAAGGCCGCCGATCCGCAGGGGTTCAAGGCCGCCGTGATGAACGCCCGCCAGAAAATCCTCTCGCATCCCGTGGGAGGACAGGGCCTCAAGGCCTACGGGACGGACGTGCTTGTCAATATCTTGAACCAGACAGGGGGGCTGCCCACGCGGAACTTCCACGATGGCTACTCCCCGACGGCCGACAAGGTCGGCGGCGAATCCCTGACCGCCAACCTCCTCCTGCGACCCAAGGGCTGCTTCTCATGCGTCATCAGTTGCGGGCGGGTGACCGAGGTCAAGAATCCCAAGTACAAAGGAGCCGGAGAAGGCCCCGAGTACGAGACGGCCTGGGCGCTGGGTCCCGACTGCGGCATTGACGATCTGGAGGCCATCACCAAGGCCAACTACGTGTGTAACGAGCTGGGGCTCGACCCGATCACCATGGGCTCCACCATTGCCTGCGCCATGGACCTGTACGAAAGCGGCGTGCTCACGCTCAAGGACACCGAGGGAATTCCGCTGACCTTCGGCAACGCCGAGGCTATGGTGGAGATGGTCAAGAAGACCGGACTGCGGGAAGGGTTCGGCGACAAGCTGGCCCTGGGCTCGTACCGCCTGGCCGAGAGCTACGGTCATCCCGAGTACTCGATGACCGCCAAGAAGCAGGAGATGCCAGCCTACGATCCGCGGGCGGTGCAGGGTATCGGCGTTCACTATGCCACCAGCAACCGGGGCGGCTGCCACGTCCGGGGCTACACGATAGCCGTCGAGGTCCTGGGTAACCCGGTGAAGATGGACAACCTGACCACCGAGGGCAAGGCCCAGTTGGCCATCGCCTTCCAGAACCTGACCGCCGCCCTCGACTCGACGGGCGCCTGCCTCTTCGCCACCTTTGGGATCGGCGCGGATGAGCTGGCGCAGATGCTCAGCACCCTCACTGGCGTCGCGTACCCCACCGAAGAACTCCTGCGGGCGGGCGAGCGCATCTGGAATATGGAGCGGCTGTGGAACCTCAAGGCGGGGTTCACCGGCAAGGACGATACGCTGCCAGAACGGCTCTTGAAGGACCCGTTGCCGAGCGGTGGCGCCAAGGGGCACGTCAACAAGCTGGGTCAGATGCTGCCCGAGTACTACCAGCTCCGCGGGTGGGACAAGAGCGGCGTCCCGAGCGACAAGAAGCTGAAGGAGCTGGCATTGGCATGAGGCACGCCGCCTACAAGGCGGGTCTCTGCGGTTCCTCGGTGTGAGCGAACAGGGCGTCCTGGGTCAGCCGAGGCCCCTTCTTCCTGAGGCGTCTCGATTGGCTCAGGACGCATCTATGAGCGGCCGAGGGCTTCGGTCAAGGGGGTTCATGCAGATTCGATTCTTTGCCACCATCCGGGAGTGCGCAGGCGTGAGCGAGATCCGCTGGGATGAGCCGACGGCCACCCTGGGGGAGCTGCTCCACAAACTGTCCGCGCGCTATGGGCCAGCCTTCCGACGCTGGGTCCTGGAGGACGATGCCCTGGGCAAGGCGGTCATCGTGGTGATCAATGGGCGCGACTCGCGGCACCAGGGGGGCATCCATGCATCCCTCCACCCGGACGATATGATCGCGATTTTCCCGATGATAGCGGGAGGGCAAGGGCTCACCTGCTGATGGGAGGGATCGTGGTCACTCTTGCGGCAGTTCCCCTTGCGGCGCTCATGCTGGGCGTCATCCTGGAGTTGCTCCTGGGGCGCTTTCTTCGGCCGCATGCCAAGGGCTGGTTAGCGTTTGGAAGCGGTTTGACGGCCCTGGCGGGCGCCTTGGCGCTTCTCCCGACGATTGCGGCAGGTGGGGTTACCGATGGAACGCTCTTCGCATGGGACAAGGGAGCGCCACTCCGCTACCACGTGGACGGACTGAGCCTCGTCTTCACGCTGATGGCGACGGGCATCGGCACGGCCATCCTGCTCTACTGCGTCCACTACATGGAGCACGAACACGAGGGAACGACGCGCTTCTACGCACTGATGCTCACCTTCATGGCCGGTCTCGTCAACCTGGTCTGCTCGGCCGACCTGCTCCTCGCGTACCTCAGTTGGGAGGTTATCGGCCTCTGCTCCTACTTCCTGGTCGGCTTCTGGTATAAGGACCCGGCGGCCTCCGAGGGAGCCCGCAAGGTGTTGGTCATGACCCACCTGCCCGGTTATGCCTTGCTGGCGGCCATCCTCCTGCTCTACAGTGGGACTGGCACCTTTCTTTGGACCGACCCTGCGGTCAGGCAGAGTTTCACCGGTGGGTTCTTCTTACTCATGCTGGTGGCGGCCATGGCGAAATCCGTCATGTTCCCGCTCCACACTTGGATTCCCGAGGCCATGCAAGCGCCGACGCCGGTCTCCGCCCTGCTCCACTCGGCCTGCTACGTGAAGGCGGGGGTGTACCTCGTGGCGCGGATGTATTCCCTGGCCGCCTGGCCCACATCCTGGAACACCCTGGTCATCGCCCTGGGCTGCGTCACAATGCTGGTGGGTGCGCTGTTTGCCCTGATTCAAGCGGATCTCAAGCGGCTGCTGGCCTTCTCCACCATCAGCCAATTGGGGTACATCATCACGGGACTGGGCCTGGGCACCGACCTGGGGATTGCCGCCGGGATCTTTTACTGCGCGAGCCACGGCCTATTCAAGGGGACGCTCTTCCTCTGCGCCGGGGTCGTGCAGCATGCGACCGGCACGCGCGACCTGACTCGATTGGGTGGACTGGCCGCGCGACTGCCGCACACTGCTCGCCTCTGGCTCGTGGCATCCGCAGCGATCATCGGGGTGCCTCTGACCAACGGGTTCGTGGCGAAGTGGCTCCTCTATAGCGCGGCGCTGGACGCGGGGCAAATGCTCGTGGTGCTGATCGCCTGGCTGGTGAGCGTCTTCAGCAGCTTCTACATCATCAAAGCCACGGTGGCTGTCTTCTACGGTGAACTCCCCCCCTGGCTGCAGGAGCGACACATCGAAGAGGCCGCACCATCCATGCGCGTGGGCATGGGAATCCTGGCGGCGTTGTGCCTCCTCTTCGGGATCGCCCCGCAGTTGCTGATGAACTGGGTGGTCACCCCCGCGGTGCGATCGCTGGCTTTTACGGGCGCGGGGCACGTGTCGTGGCTGGGGATCCCCACGGGGCCGGCTGGGTTGGTTGGCGCAGTTGCAGTAGCAGTCGTGCTGGCTGCGGTGCTTGTGGGCCTTGGCCTTTACGGATTGATGAAGCGTCCCGGACCCGAGCCGGTAGGGCTTTTCACGGGCGGCGATCCCCTCCCGGTTTCCGATAGCGTGGTGGACGTTGCCGACTTCGTCGGCCCCGTCGCGGAGACCTTTGCGCCGGCGTATCGGCTCACCGATCCGGATCCGTTCTACCTGGCGGTCTGGGAGCGGCTGCGAGACCTGGTGGGTCGCCTCGACCGGATCCTCACGCCGCTCCTCGAGGGGCATCCGCTCTGGGCCACCGTGGCCGGGGGAGCGGCGGTACTGGCCGTGATGTGGGCCTTCTAACAGGGGCCCGGCCTGAATGGTAAGTGATTCTGTGGCAGCCAACTGGGATCCGGCATTCCTCGGCCTCTTCCTTGTTCTCTTCGCGGCTGTCGCTGCCTTTGCAAAGGTATTCCCGCAGGGCAACCGACACTGGTGGACCCTGTTCGCGTGGCTGGCCGTCCTCGTCGCGGCTGCGATGCTGCTCCGCGATGGCTGGACCCGGCGGCTGCTCCTGGACGCGGGCGCGTTCGTGGCGGTGGCCCTGGTATGGAACCCGGGGACGCCGGAGGCCGCGCGGGCCGCCCGAACGTACCTCGCGCTGCTCATCGTATCCATGATCTGCCTGACCGGGGGCATGCTCTGGATTCGCGAGGGGGTGAATCCACCCCTCTCCTCGTGGAACCAAGCGGTAGTTGGATTGCTGGTCATCGGCTTTGGGCTGAAGCTTGCCCTGGTCCCCTTCTATTTCTGGTTGCCCGGTGTGGCGGCTGCCGCTACACCGATGACCACCGTGCTCATCGTATCGGTCGTGGACATGGCCGCCTTCAGCGACCTCGCCCACCTCCGAGTAACGGCACCCTGGGTCTTCGCGCATGGGCGGAGCCTGTGGCTGGCCGTCGCGCTCCTGTCCATGTTCGGAGGGGCGCTGCTGGCGCTCGCGCAGCGGGACCTCAAGCGGATGCTGGCCTTTTCCACGATCGACGACATGGGCTACCTCCTGCTTGGTGTGGCGACGGGTCCCGGGATCGGTCTGTCGGGCGCGCTTCTCGGTGCGCTCGGGCATGCGCTCTCGAAGCTGCTCTTGTTCGGGGCCGTCGGGATGGCGGAGGCGCGGCTGGGGCGACCCCTCACCTTGGACAGCCGCGGGCAGGCTGCACGCTGCCCCGTGAGCGGCGCGGCGTTCATCGTGGGGGCCCTCGGGATCATCGGCGTGCCTCCCACCTTCGGGTTCGTCGGACGCTGGCGTCTTTACCTGGCGGGCGCCGAATACGGGGGAGGCGCGTTGGTCCTGGCCATGGCCCTGGCAACCAGCCTGGCGCTCCTCTACTATGCACGCGCCATCCACCGCGTTTGGCTGGGAACGGTGGCCGACACGACCCTGCCACGAGAGCCGAGGCTGGCGACGATCACACTCTCGGTTCTGATGATCCTGGTGGTCACTCTGGGGATGTTCCCGGGTGTGGTGATCGGGCACCTCCCTTGAGTCGTGTCGCGATGAATCAGAAGGCAACAAACAGCGGCTGACGGGAGATCGGCCACGACCAGGAAAGCGGCACGGATGAACATCCTCGAAAAACTCCTGAGCATTTCTCGAAGGAAGTCGCCCTGGATTTACTGCCTCAACGCCGGCTCGTGTAACGGCTGCGACATCGAGATCGCGGCGTGCCTCAGCCCCCGCTACGATCCCGAGCAGGTGGGAACGCTCAAACAGGGAAGCCCCAAGCACGCCGACATCCTCCTCGTCACCGGGCCGCTGACGCTGCGCACCCAGGACGCCTTGCGGGACATATGGGGGCAGATCCCCAGGCCAAAGGCGGTGGTGGCGATCGGCTCCTGCCCGGCCTCCGGCAACGTCTTCGCCGGAAGTCCGTCGGTTGTCGGGGCGCTGGCCCAGGTCATTCCGGTGGACGTGTATGTGCCGGGCTGCCCGCCACGACCGCAGGCCATCCTCGTAGGGTGTCTCCAGGCGGCGGGACTCTTGGCCGAGGGGAGGACCCACGATCAACAGGCCAACCGGGAGGACGGACGGTGAACGCATGGTGGAGGACCGGCTCGGCCCTGCTTCTCTGGCCCGGCTTGATCGGAGGGGCGGCGCTCGCCTGGCTCTTCCTCTGGATTCAACGCAAACTGGCGGCGCGGCTTCAAGGGAGAAAGGGACCCCCCTTCTATCAGCCCTTCTTCGATTTCATCAAGCTGCTGGGAAAGGAAACGGTGACGCCCGGTGGTGTCAACCGGGGCCTTCTGCATGCCTTGCCGCTGGCATCGGTGATCGCAGCCACCTGCGCCCTGGCCTTGATTCCCGTGCCCGGCAATTTAATGCCTTCCTTTGCCGGCGACCTGATCGTGGTGCTTTATTTGCTGGAGATGCCTGCCCTGTGCGAAGTCCTTGCCGGGTACAGTTCGCGATCCCTCTACGGCCAGGTGGGGGCGGCCCGTGAGGCCACCCTCTGGCTCGGCTACAACCTGCCCTTCCTCGCAGCCGTCGTGGCCCTGGCCATTAGGGCGAAGAGCTTGAGCCTCCGCGCCCTCGCCGCCACGCCGCTCGGCCCAGTCCATTTCGCGGCCGCCCTCGCCTTCCTTTTCGCGCTCCCGGCCCGGCTGAAGCGCAATCCCTTTTCGATTCCCAATGCGGAGCAAGAGATCGTCGCCGGGCCCTTCACGGAGTATAACGGCGTCCCCCTGGCATTCTTCGAGCTGTCGCACGGACTGGAACTGGTGGCGCTAGTGAGCCTCTTCACCGCGCTCTTTCTCCCGCTGGGGCACACGCCCGGGCTGCGGTGGCTGCTCGCCCTGCTCGGTAGCGGGGCGCTGGTGGCGTTGATCACGCTGGTGGCGACGGCCACCGCCCGTCTCACGGTGCGCCAGGCCTTCCGCCTCTACTGGAGCTGGGGGGCCTGCGCCGCCATCCTGGCCCTGATGATCGCCGGGATCTGGTAGCTCTGTCGCAGGAAGGGGGAAACATGCGCATCCTCTCGATCCTGTCCCGCAACTCGGTGCGGGGCTCCCGCACGCGAAGCCCCGAGGACCGGGTGCCCTATCCTGCCGGCTTCCGCGGGATGCTCACGCACGATGCGGCCCGATGCATGGGGTGTAGGACCTGCGCCTACGTCTGCTCGCCGAGTGCTATCACGTTCAGCGAGGCCGACCCACGCTGCATCGAGTGGGCGTACTTCGCCGGCCGGTGCACCTTCTGCGGGCGTTGCGTTGAGTACTGCCCGACCCGTTGTCTGGGTTTCGAAGAGACGATGCCGCCGGTCACGCCCGATCAGTCGGCGCATCGTATGACGCATCGGGTTTCCTATCAGCCGTGCGCGCGTTGCGGGCGGCTTGTCATCCCCCTGCCGCTGCAGACCCTCCATGTTTTGTACGGGGACTTCTTGCCGGAGGACCTGGTGGCGCACCAGCGTTTGTGCGAACGATGCCGGGGGAAGGTTACTGCTGGGCGGTTGAAGAGTATGCTTGGAGCCAGCGAAAATGGCTGAGGGGTCGGCACATGGAGAGAAAATCGCCGCGACCTGTGCGGCGCATCTGAGTCGTGTGCCCGGCGCGACACGCGTGGAGCGCCGGCTCGACGGGCTGTGGATGGTGGCCCCTGGACTCGACGTGCTCGCCATGGCCGAGAGGATGAAGCGACTGGAGGCTCGGCTGAGCACCGTGAGCGGCGTGGCCATCGAGAACGGCGAGACAGAGATCATTTACCACTACTGCCTCGGTCGGCTGGGAATCAACATCAAGACGCAGACGCACAATCGGGCGATCCGGTCGATCACTCCGATCACGCGAGCGGCCGACTGGAGTGAGCGCGAGATCTCCGATCTCTATGGGGTGCACTTCGCCGGGCATCCCAATCTTGCCCGCTTGATTCGCCCGCCGGCTCTGGCCCCGGGGTTCTTCCGCAACCCGGGCGGCGGAGGAAGCCGCGGCTAGGACCGGGCTACGGTCCCTATCAGATGAGACAAGATCGAGCTTGACGGCCGGAACCATCGGAGGAACAGATGCCGTATAAGATTCCCGTCGGGCCCTTTCACCCTGCGCTGGAGGAGCCTTATAAGCTCAGTGTGTCATGCAAGGGGGGGACCATTCAGGGCGTGACCATCGAGGTCGGCTTCAGTTTCCGGGCGATTGAGCTGCTGGCGCAACGGCGCAATTTTATCCAGGACCTCACCCTGGTGGAGCGGGTCTGCGGCATCTGTTCCGGAGTACACACCCTGACATTCTGCATGGCGGCGGAGGCGCTGGCCGGCGTCTGCGTGCCGGACCGGGCTCGCTTCATCCGCGTCATTGTCGCCGAACTGGAGCGGCTCCACTCGCACCTTCTCTGGACGGGGATCGCCGCTGAGGACATGGGTTTCCAGACGATGTTCATGGAGACCTTTGCGCTGCGGGAGCGAGTGATGGATGTGCTGGAACTCGTGTCCGGGAGCCGGGTGCACTACGCGATGAATTGCATCGGCGGAGTGATCGGTGATATCCGGGATGCGGACGCCATCCTGTCGGCAGTCCAGGAAACGCGCAGGACGTTGGAGCGGGACGTGGTGCCGGTGTTCACGAAGAATCTGACGGCCAGGGCCCGCACATCCGGAGTGGGCGTCCTGACACGGGAACACGCTCTCGCCTACGGTGTGGTCGGCCCCACGGGGCGCGCCTCGGGGGTAGAGATCGATGTGCGGCGCGACCTGCCGTACGCCGCCTACGCGGAGTTAGGGTTTCAGATGGTAACGGCGACGGATGGGGACGTGAGGGCGCGCCTTGTCGTTCGGGCCATGGAGATGCTGGAGAGTGCCCGACTGATTGAGCAGGCGCTGCAAAAGTTGCCTGACGGTCCGACACGCGCCGAGACAGGCTTTCCCGTGATTCCCCCTGGTGAGGCCACGGCGCGGGCGGAGGCGCCACGAGGCGAGCTCTTCTATTACCTGGCCTCCGATGGCAGCGACGTCCCCACACGGGTCAAGATCCGCACGCCGTCTTTTATGAACATTCCCTCCATAGAGGCCATGTGCGGGGGTCAGCAGCTCGCCGACATGCCGCTCATTCAAGCCTCGGTGGACCCTTGCTGCTCCTGCACTGACCGATAACCATCTTATGACAAGCGAGAAATCCTGCGCGCACTGGCGAGTCCCCGTCCCCCCTGCAAGTTCCATCAATGCTGGCCCGCTGGGGCCATTGAAGGGAGGGTCGCTATAACCTTGCACATCGTAGCCCATGAGCAGGGCCTCCTTAGATCTTGGGGACCTCAGTAGGTGATGGATGTGCGCGGCCTCAAGGCCGTCGGCCCACCCGGTCACACCAGGGTCCACCCGTTGGAGGATATGTCCGGCGCCCGCCGCGAGCGGACCTCGTACCTGGAGATCGACTTCCATGCCGCCGGCGCCCTCGCCCTGATCCTGGGGGCCCTGTCCCTCGCTGTCTTCCATGGGGTGCGCTTTGCCAGGTGACCCCTGGGAGTGTCGGGGGGATCCGGATTGCAGCCATGGTGGCGGGGCGTGGGGGGCTCCTGCCAGATGCGCGGGATAAAAGAAAATCATAATTTCATGCCCGTCCCCTATCGTTGCACTTTAGGGCCTCTGCATCGCCTGCCTTGCGGTCTTGGCCCTCACGCCGTACACTGCCCCTGGACGCGCGATTCCCTGTCCGGGAGGAGCCCAGTCATGTCGGAGCCCGTCAAGAAGCTCGAGAAACCCCAGGCGGCTTGGCGCAACGCCATTTCGCCGGAGCGCTATCAGGTCCTCTTCGAGGAGGCCACGGAGCCGCCCCGTTCCAGCCCCCTGAACGGGGAGAAACGCCCGGGGACGTACATCTGTGCTGCCTGCCACTTGCCGCTCTTCACCGCCAAGGCGAAATTTGAGAGCGGAACCGGCTGGCCCAGTTTCACTCAGCCGGTTCCCGGGCACGTCGGCACCAAGAGGGATTTCAGGCTGATCTTGCCCCGTACCGAGTACCATTGCGCCCGCTGCGGCGGGCACCAGGGCCACGTCTTCACCGACGGGCCGGCGCCCACCGGCCGGCGCTGGTGCAACAAC
>Ga0187770_10002218_pt1 | contig 10778 bp, 7 predicted proteins | sample 0116_SJ02_MP02_2_FD_133154 | JGI IMG/M metagenome (GOLD analysis project Ga0187770, IMG submission 133154) | Tropical peat soil microbial communities from peatlands in Department of Meta, Colombia - 0116_SJ02_MP02_20_MG | ecosystem: Environmental > Terrestrial > Soil > Wetlands > Peat | place...
GCTACAGGCAAAAGAAAGACCTCCATCGCGAGGGTTTGGCTTGAACCGGGAGAGGGAAAGTTTCTTATCAACGAGAGGGCGTTGAAAGAATACTTCGGGAGAGAGACCTGCGAGATGGTCGCCCTTCACCCCTTCGAACTCACAGGGACTCGAAATCAATTTGATGTCACGGTAAATGTCCACGGCGGTGGCATCTCCGGACAATCGATTGCTATTCGCCACGGGATTTCAAAGGCGCTTCTTCAATACAATTCCGATTTTAAAGACGTTTTGAAAAGGGCCGGGTTTCTCACTCGCGATTCAAGGGTTAAGGAGCGGAAGAAATATGGAAGGAGAGGAGCCAGGAGGAGACCACAGTACTCGAAGAGATAGTTCCATGATCCTATTGGTCCAGTCAAAAAAGGGAGGTCATGGTACCTCCCTTTTTTTTAACACGCTAAGCGCTTAGCGCTATGCGCATAGCGAAGAGGTGGCTGATGAAAACACGAGTGGGTATCATTGGCGCGACAGGTTACACAGGAGTGGAGTTGCTCCGTCTTCTCCTACGTCACCCTCAGGTGGAGGTCACCGCACTGACCTCACAGAAATATGCCGGAGCTCCGATTGACCAGGTCTTTCCATCTCTGATGAAAAGTCTCGATTTGAAATGTGAGGAACTGTCGGTCGACCAAATCTCAAAAAAGACAGATTTTATCTTTACGGCGGTTCCTCATAAGACCGCTATGGAGATTGTCCCGTTGTTTTATCGGCTTGGCAAAAAGGTAGTTGATCTGAGTGCGGACTTTCGATTTACAGATGCGGCCGTCTATGAAAAGTGGTATCAAAAGCATACGGCTGTAGACCTGCTTCGTGAGTCGGTTTACGGTCTCCCTGAGCTGCATCGAGAGAAGATCCGAAATGCAAAGATTGTTGGGAACCCGGGATGCTATCCAACGGGAGCGTTGATCGGCCTCATTCCCCTCGTGAAGAAAGGCATGATCTCCGTCGAGAATATTGTGATTGATTCAAAATCCGGTGTGACCGGTGCGGGGAGAGATGTCGTTTTGGAATCCCTTTTCTGTGAGGTCAATGAAGGGGTAAAGGCTTACAAGATCTTTGCTCACCGACACACACCGGAGATCGATCAGGAACTGAGCCAACTGGCTGGGAAAGGGATCAAGGTCACGTTTGTTCCTCATCTGATTCCGATGGACCGCGGAATCTTATCTACCCTTTACGTCCATCTTGCAAAAAAGATGAAGTCCGAGGAGCTGCTCGATGTCTTTCAAAATTTTTATCGAGGGGAGCCTTTCGTCCGGATCTATTCAAAAGAGAAATTTCCGAACACAAAGGATGTACGGGGCTCCAACTATTGTGATATCGGGGCCCAAGTGAACGAATCCGACGGTCGTGCCGTCATCGTTACGGCGATTGACAATTTGGTCAAGGGAGCCTCCGGCGAAGCGGTTCAAAATATGAATATCATGCTGGGATATCCTGAGACTATGGGCCTCGACCTAGTGCCGTTGGCTCCATAAGTATTGATGTTAAGAGGGTTTTCTGGTTTTCTTGTCCCCGGTCATCCATTTGAATAAATTGCCCTATATTACCATTACCTTAATATTCATCTTTTTCTTCTTGTTGTCCTATGTGTCAGGTCAAGAGAGGCCGGCAAAATTCAATGGGGCTGAGAGCTGCTTCAATCGAGGGAATGAGCATTATGTTCAAGAGCAATTTGGATCCTCGAAAGTGAAAGGGTTGTTTCTGGTACAGAAGGGACCGATGAGGGGCAGACTGCTCTTTAACGATTACCATTTGAACTAAATAGATCGTTCCCCAAGAAGAGGTGGCCCGGAAAGCATCTTTATAAAAAGAAAAGGAATTAAGACTTTTGATTTCTTTTGACGAAATCCGCGAAAGACCTTGCTATAGAGACCAATCTCATGGTGGCCGGCCATCATAAGGCTTAGAACATCTTCTTTGCCGGTTGTCCCTGGAAAAGGGGCCGCTTGAGGAACTCACGCCGCTGAAAAGCAAATTCCCACTTGCGTTTGGAGAATCCTCTCTCCTTGAATGCCGTTCTTCTTGCTAAATTCATACCCGATGCTATTGTATGGATAGGTGAAGCCAAGCATTTAAGGACGTTGATTTGACTCGAAGGTTTTTCAAAGAAAAGATACCAAATAAATGAGAATATGATTGCCAGAGCCACTACGACAAGAGGCTGAGTGAAGTCCCCCAAAAATGGAATGAGATTTTTCGCAAACATTCCTGCCAATATCCTTAAGGGAAAATGCAGTAAGTATAAGCTATAAGAAAACGCACCCAATATTGAGAATAGCCTAACAACTAAAAAACGCTCTAATTTGAAATTGTGTTCGTACATTACCAACAATACGTAACCAGTTATAAGAGCATAACTCAACGTAAAAAATTGATTATGTTTGAATGCACAGAAACAACAAGATGCTAAGAGAAAGAAAAAAAATAGATACGTGATCAACTTCTTTTTTGTAATAAAACCCGTCTTCAATAGTGGATATACTATAAATCCAACATAGACCTGAGCAAAATATGGAAGAAAAACACCGTATGGTAGAATGTCTTTGATCACGGGGACATACGTTAGTAATGAAGCAATGAATCCAATAAACATTAGGAAGGGGAAATATTTCCCAAAATAAAGACAAACAAATACATATATGTATATTTGCACGATAATTGCTACGTACCATATGGGGGCATTCACAGGGTCAAACGCTGTGTTTAGGGCCCAGCTCGTTGCCGAGAATATCTTTTCCAAGGTTATTACCTGAATCCACTCCACGAGAGAATACGGTGAGAAAAATATGAAAGTGTGCGTCTTGAATGTTAAAGCAACGGCATGAGCAAGTGGAATGAGCAAAGCTGTAATTAATAAACTCCACCAGTAGCAAAAAAATATTTTTTTAAGCCGGCGCATTAGGAACATATGCGGTTGATGATGATAAGCAGCGTTAGATGTCGATGCTGCAATTCCATATCCGCTTATGACAAAGAAGATTGAAAGACCGTGAAATCCATATATTATTATGATGTTTTTAACAAATCCATAACACCCGGGTACGGAAGGCAACAAATGAACACATACAACCGCCAATATTGCCAAACCTTTAAGCGTGTCTATTAATTCATACTCTTTGGAATGTAGATTCCTATTCGGTAATACGCGTTCCATTTGCCCTTAATAAGGGCAATTTTTGTGCCTAAAAGTGTCAACACATCCATTCGTGTCAACTGTTGAAACTGAAGCATAATTCATGACCATTCGTGTAAGCTTTTTTGAAATTTCCATTCTGATCGGAGAAGCTCCGGAAGGGAAGAGATTTTCCCAAAAGTTCTAAATCATCTCTCTGAAAGTTTCTGACTTTCAGGAAGAGGCCACCAACACATTTGACAATGTCTGTATAGGCAAATCCTCACTTTCACATTCCTCATTTTCTTAACCAATTTTAAAAAGGAGTCAATATTTGACACAAAAAATTTTTGGCAGAAAAAGGGGGAATCACTTTGCGTGACCGTTTACCGAAAAGGTGCCTTGAAGATCATGCGGTTGCTCCGGGAGTTGGAACAAGAAGTGACGGATCAGAAAGTTATTAGAAACCGACCATCCATTCTTTTCCTCTTTTTCCCATAATTGCTTAAACTCACTGATCAGGAAAGGTGCGTCCGGCGAAGCGGTTCAAAATATGAATATCATGCTGGGATATCCTGAGACCATGGGGCTTGATGAACTGCCGCTCGCTCCTTGATTGTGAAAAGCGCCCCCTCACCCTTCCCCTCTCCCCTCAAGGGAGAGGGATGGGGTGAGGGGATTCTTCCCTGTATGGAACGGTTTCAAACCGTTCCAACATAACAAACTCCGAATTCTCTCCAGCTTTCCATTTTACAACCCTACCAGATTCTGTTAGATTATTTTCGGAATGACGATAAAACCTCTAACCCCTGTGATCAAGCAATATCTCCAGATTAAGAGTCAGTATCCGGATGCCATTCTTTTCTTCAGGATGGGGGACTTCTATGAGATGTTTTTTGAGGATGCCAGTGTTGGCTCTCGGGAACTGGACATTGCGTTAACCTCGAGGGACAAAGGCCAAAAGGATAGCGTCCCCCTGTGCGGGGTTCCTTATTTTACCGCCGAAACGTATATCTCCAAACTACTACAAAAAGGATACAAGGTTGCTCTCTGTGACCAGGTGGAAGACCCAAAACTCGCCAAGGGGATTGTCAAGAGAGAAGTAGTCAGGGTTTTTACTCCTGGCCTGGTGATTGACACGATCCAATTAGGGACCGGAGAAAATAATTACCTGATGGGGTTTTCCGCAGAGGGCGAGGTTTTTGGGCTTGCCTTTTTGGACATCTCGACAGGCGAATTGAAGGCCTGTCAGGTCTCAGGATTCGAACCCTTTCTGAGCGAAGCCCTTCGGAATGAACCTAAAGAAATTCTGTCTCTCAAGAGATTTGAGGAGTTTCCTTGGTTTGAAAGATTTAAAAAGAATTTTGAGAATGGTTTGATTACCTATTTAGACGATTCAAAGTTCGATGCTGTCCGGTCTTTCAATCAGGGGGATGGCGGTACGATGCTCCTGAAAGCCCCTTTGGCTGCCCAAGCTGTGGCCATGGTTCTTCGCTACGCGGAGGAGAACCAGAAAAAGCCGCTCTCGCACATCCGGCCCGTCTGTTTTTACCGGGTCCAGGATTTCATGGTTATCGACGAAACGACAAAGAGAAATTTAGAGCTCACGCAATCCCTTTTTGAGCAGGGAAAGAAAGGTTCTCTATTCTGGCTTCTGGATGAGACGATCACCCTGATGGGGAGTCGGACACTCAAACAGTGGCTGAATTATCCGCTGATCGATATCAAGGAAATCGAGCGCCGTTTGGAAGGGGTCTCCGAACTGAAGGAGAAGAAGATCGAAAGGAAGCAGTTGAGGGAATCCCTAAGAGGGATTCAGGACATCGAAAGATTGACCTCCCGAATTTTCCTTGGACATGCCAACGCGCGGGATCTCGTCGGATTGAAAAATTCCATTCGAAACCTACCGATTCTCAAGGCGAGTCTCAGGCCTTTTGATGCCTCGCTCATTGGAGAGTTCGCGTCGGAGATTGAGAATTTCGACGATCTCTATCAACTTCTCGAAACCTCCATCGTGGATAATCCACCCCTGACGATTAAAGACGGAGGGATCATCAAACCGAAGTACGACAAGGAATTGGATGCGTTAAGAGAGATCGGCCGGGAAGGGAAGGGATGGATCCTTCAAATGGAAGCAGAGGAGAGGAAGAAGACTGGGATTTCCTCTTTGAAGGTTCGATATAACCAAGTCTTCGGATATTATATTGAAGTGACCAAGAGCAATCTTCACCTTGTCCCGGATCGTTATATCAGGAAACAGACTTTAGTGAATGCAGAGCGGTTTATCACGCCCGAGCTCAAGGAATTTGAAACCAAGGTGTTAGGCGCTGAAGAAGCAATCTGCCAGTTGGAATACCGGCTCTTCGAAGAAGTCAGGGAAAAGGTCTCGGAGGAAACCCCAAGGCTTCAAAAAACAGCATCTGCCGTAGCGGTCGTAGATATTCTCGGCTCCATGGCAGAGATTGCCGATCGGTATAATTATGTGCGACCCATTGTGGATGAGGAGGATGAGATTGTCATTCGGGACGGGAGGCACCCGGTCCTGGAAAGAATGAGGCTTTCGGAAAGATTTGTTCCCAACGACACCCAAATGGACGGCCAGGAGCATCAGATTCTCATTATCACGGGGCCGAATATGGCAGGTAAATCAACCTATTTAAGACAAGTCGCCCTGATCATACTGATGGCGCAGATGGGGTGTTTTGTTCCGGCAAGTGAGGCGAAGATCAGCGTGGTGGACCAGGTCTTTACGCGAATCGGTGCACTGGACAATATCATGAGGGGACAAAGCACCTTCATGGTGGAGATGATGGAGACGGCCCGCATTCTAAATCAAGCGACCTCGAAAAGCCTTGTCGTTCTCGACGAGATTGGAAGAGGGACCAGCACCTTTGATGGGTTGAGCATTGCCTGGGCCGTTGCCGAGTATCTTCACGACCATGCCTCGCTCAGGCCAAAAACGCTTTTTGCAACGCATTACCACGAATTGACGGAGCTGGTCCTGACGAAGGAGAGGGTCAAAAACTACAACGTGGCAGTAAAGGAGTGGAACGGAGAGATTATCTTTCTCAGGAAAATTGTGGAGGGAGGGACGAATCGCAGTTATGGGATTCAAGTGGCACGGCTGGCGGGCCTTCCCCAAAAAGTGATTGATCGGGCAAAAGAAATTCTTTCCAACCTGGAGAAGGGCGAACTGGATGCCATGGGGATGCCCAAAATTGCAACGACAAGAACGATGACGTCAAAGCCAAAGCCTCCCCTGCAACCCTCCTTGTTCGCTCAGCCCGACCCCATCCGATCTGAGTTAAAGAAGATCAATCCCGATCAGTTAACCCCGCTGAAGGCCTTAAATATTCTGAACGAGCTGAAGAAAAAAGCGGAAAAAGAAGACTGAGGGGCTAAAGTGACTAAAGTGCTTAAGTGTAACCAAATGGAGAATATCTTGAGTGCGTGAAATCCCTTTTACAACTTTAGTCACTTTAGATCACCTATCACTTTAGACACTTGACTGTCACCTTAGCTCACTTTAGAACTTTTGAGCACTGACACAGATGACTGATTTGTCAAAGGCACGATTGAAGATGGTGGAGGAACAGATCGTCTCCAGAGGGATTAAGGATCCTAAGTTGATTGCCGCCTTGAAGAAAATCCCTCGCCATCTCTTTGTCGAAGAGGCCCTTCAAAACCAAGCCTATACGGATCATCCTCTTCCCATTGGAGAGAAACAGACCATTTCTCAACCCTACATGGTCGCGTTGATGACGGAGGCCCTGTTATTGACGGGGAGAGAAAAGGTGTTAGAGATCGGCACAGGATCCGGATATCAGACAGCGATTTTGGCTGAATTGTCTGAGAAGGTCTTTTCTGTCGAAAGGATTCGTCCCCTGGCCATTCGGGCGCGAAAGTTACTGTATGAACTGGGGTATTTCAATGTTGAAATCAAGATCTTTGATGGGACCTTTGGATGGATAGAAGAAAGTCCGTTTGATGCGATTCTTGTGACGGCAGGATCTCCTGACATCCCAGAAACTCTGATCGATCAACTGACGATAGGTGGAAAGCTGGTCATCCCCGTGGGAGATGTTTTCGTCCAGGATTTGTTTCGGGTAACCAAGACAGAGGCCGGAGTGAAAAAAGAAGATTTGGGTGGTTGTCGATTTGTTAAGTTGATAGGGAAATATGGGTGGGAAAACGAGTGAGAAAATTTTCTTAGTGTTGTCTTCTATTTCAGCGGTCGTCTTCTTAAATACTTGTGCCCCGCACAAGGCCCCGCTCGAAAAGTCATCTCCCACTCAAGGGGTCAAAGGGGTCTATCACGTCGTGGAGAGACACCAAACCCTTTACCGCATTTGTAAAACTTACAGGGTTGATCTTAAGGAGGTTGCCTCTCTAAATCGAATTGCGGATCCAAGTAAGATTGAGACCGGTCAGCGGATTTTTATCCCGGGGGCGAAAAAGGTTTTGAAAGTCGAGATTTATATTGATGATGTGGCGGCAGAACAACCGGAAAGAGCAAACATGGCTTATAAGAAGCTTGATTTCATCTGGCCTGTCGAAGGAAAAATTAGCAATCCTTTTGAAGAGACAGAAAGTAGAAGGCATCAGGGGATCGATATCTCCTCCCCGCTTGGGACGCCGATTAAAGCTTCGAATGCCGGTAAGGTGATATACTCCTATAATGGCATCAAGGGATACGGGAACTTGATCATCCTTCGCCATTCCGAAGAATATGTGACGGTTTACGCTCACAATCAGGTAAATCTGGTAGAGGAGGGAGCATGGGCGGAGAAAGGTCAGATTATCGGAAGGGTGGGCCAGACGGGGAATGCGACAGGGCCTCATTTGCACTTCGAGATTCGAAAGAATAACAAGGCCTTGGACCCGTTGCTATTTTTGAGATAAAGAGTATCGGAGATTACTCCCGATCTTAATGATGATCTAGACCTGTTCCCACAGAGACGGCCTATTTGGCAATACCGCTGACTTCCTGCGAAAAGGCACTTTCCTTTCCAGACCGAGTATAAGCCTTGACGGCGATGTAATACGTCTGTCTTTTGACAAGGCCTTCCAAGGTATACTTCGTGACATTTCCGACGTCAATCCCGGGGCCGTATGTCCCGGGAGTCGTTCCGTAATAGACCTTGTACCCTGCGATGTCGGGTTCTTTGTTCGCGTCCCAGGTCAATTTTATCTTCCCCGCCCCTTGGCCCGAACTAAAACCACCTCTGCTACATCCTTCCGATCCAAATGCAATAAGAACATAGATGATGATGAGAAAAATGGTGAACTTCTGTTTGCATTTAGCCATGGGCACACCGTCACTGGCGGGGAAATTACTCACAAACTCATTCTATGCTTAGAAATACGGATGTCAAGGAAAAAATAGTCTTGAGGTAGGTCTCATCAGTCGTCCTCCAGCTAAAGAGTCTAACGGTTACTTCTAAGTTGAAGGAAGCAGCACGCGCCATTGCACCACCCTTCGGATTTTCCTCGGCACTTATCCCTTTAATAGGTGGGCATATTTTTGTTGACTTTTACCAAAAAAATCAAATAATATCTCACAGTCATAGAAAGGGGAGGCATTTCTCCCTCTGCGATTTAAGGGACAGAGGTTTCGCGCACCACCTTCTATGTGGAGGGGGTACGAATTTCTCCGGTAGGTTGAGTGCGGAGGTGAAGGAAAAAGCCTATGGATGAAGTCAGACAACTAAAAACGTTTCCTGGAGGTGACGGACCTCCTTTTGAAGTCACGGATCTGCCGGAGCCGCCAGTCCATCTGACTCCAAGGAAACTTTTGGCCATCCTTGGACCAGCCGCGATCGCCCTCGGCGGGACCATCGGTGGCGGAGAATGGCTGGTAGGTCCTTCACTCTTCGTAAAATGGGGTCTCGCCCTCCTCTGGATTACCACGTGTTCTTCCACGCTCCAGGTTTTCCTCAATCTTGAGATGATTCGTTACACTCTCTATACGGGAGAACCGATCACCGTCGGTTTTATGAGGCTTTGGCCTGGCAAGGCATTCTGGGGTTGGTTCTATACCGTCATCGGGTTATTGGAACGCGCCATGCCAGGATGGGCCATGGGGGCGGCGACGGCCTTAGCAGCGGCTCAGTTAGGCAGGATCCCGGGGGGTCCGGATAAAGTGACGGTCGTCGTCTGGACGTATATCCTGTTTGCCTCTTGCGTCCTCCTTGTCTTTTTGGGGCGAAAGATTGAACGGACCCTCGAGTGGGCGAACTGGCTAATGATGTTTGTCGTCCTCGGCGGGCTATTACTGCTGGATATCTATATTGTCCCCACTTCTATCTGGTGGGAGGGGCTTAGAGGGTTTGTCAGTTTCGGGTACATCCCAAAAGGTATTGATGTCCTCCTCTTGGGTGCACTCGTTGGTTACTCCGCTTACGGCGGGTTCGGTAATAGCGCCATGACGAACTGGTACCGGGACAAAGGCTATGGCATGGGGCAGAAGATTGGCTATGTCCCAGCTGCCATCGGGGGTAAGGTCGTTCACGTCTCACCCTCTGGAAAGGTTGCCATGCCCACGGAAAAGAACCTATACAACTGGAAAGCCTGGTGGAAACTCGTGGATATCGGCCAGTTCGGCGTCTTCTGGTTTGGGGCGATGGCAGGGATGTTTCTTCCAGGCATTCTTTATGTGAGTGTGCTTCCAAGGGGAATGATCCTTCCAAGCTGGGGGATTGCTGCCTCTTCCGCGGGCGGTCTTGTCCCGAAGATGGGAAATGTTGGCTGGTTCCTTGCTCTTTTCTTCGGATTCTGGATTCTGTATTCAACAAGCATGAGCAATGTGGACCTTGTGGCACGGCAGGGCACAGACATGGTGTGGTTTGCATCGGAGCGAATGAGGAAATGGGCGAAAGTGGATATTCGACGGATCTACTATCTCTTTCTCGTTGTGTTCATGATCTGGGGCTGCCTTTTCGTGAATATCGCCGTTCCGCTCGTCATCCTTGCCATCAGCGCCAATATTGCCAATCTTACGATTGCAGTGTCGGCCGTTCTGACCATACGGTTGAATCGAAAGTTCCTCCCGACGCAGTACCGGCCATCGTGGTGGAGGGAAGTATTCCTTATCTTCAACCTGCTTTTCTTTGGGTTCTTCTTTGTGGCTTTCGTCGCTCTGGTGATCCTACCAAAAATCTTCTCAGTGTTAGCGAGAAACGGTTAGACAACAAATCTCCATCCCCCTCCCAATCTTCCCCTTGAAGGGGAGGAATGTAGGAATTTCCCTCCCCTTCAGAGCCTATGTGGCAATAACAAAAACCGGTTCCAAACAAGATGGAAGAGACGGTCGGGTGGAAAAGTCTTAGGGCGGCAACCTTTTACTCATGAAATTCAGACGCTCCATACCATTGGTATAACGCAATTTTCCATAAGCGTTGATCAACTATTCCCAAAAGACCGCATTCTAAGGCTTTGAAACCCGACTGTCTCTTCCATCAACGTAGCGATTGTGACACAGTCTCTCAGGGGAGGGAAAGCCTGCCTGCCGGTAGGCAGGGGTGGGGGTGGGGTCGACCGACTAAAAATGGAGGTTATCTCCGATCATTTCTGAGATCTTGAACCGTATCGATGTCTCTAAGCATTTTGAGAGTGTGAACCGTCA
>Ga0187770_10002219_pt1 | contig 10776 bp, 10 predicted proteins | sample 0116_SJ02_MP02_2_FD_133154 | JGI IMG/M metagenome (GOLD analysis project Ga0187770, IMG submission 133154) | Tropical peat soil microbial communities from peatlands in Department of Meta, Colombia - 0116_SJ02_MP02_20_MG | ecosystem: Environmental > Terrestrial > Soil > Wetlands > Peat | place...
CAGCAGCGGGACGAGGTACCGCCGCTTCTGGGCCTCGGTGCCGGCGTGGACCAGCGTCGGGCCCGCCCAGCCGATGCCGATCTGGTTCGACGGCCGGCACACCCCCGCACGGCGCAGCTCCTCGTCGATGACGAGCTGGGACACGGGATCCGCACCCAGTCCCCAGGGGCGGGGCCAGTGCGGGGCCACGTACCCGGACTCCGCCAGCTGACGGGGGGTGGGCTCGGGATGGGCGGCCAGCCAGGCGCGGACCGCCGCCCGGGCCTGGTGGTCGTCTCCGGGCAGGGCCAGGTCCACGGGCCGCAGCGTAGGCTGCCGCCGTGACCGACTGGAACTTCGCAGACGCATGGGAGACCGTCGCCCGGCTCCTGCCCCACGCCGACGCCCAGGTCCACGGGACCCGCCGGCTGACGTGGGCGGAGACGGACCGGCGGGCCAACGGGGTTGCCCGCACCCTGCTCGAGGCCGGGGTGGCCAAGCAGGACAAAGTGGCCCACTATCTCTACAACGGGGTCGAGTACCTCGAGTCGATGTTCGCCATGTTCAAGGCCGGCCTGGTGCCGGTCAACACGAACTACCGCTACGGCGACGACGAGCTCGTCTACCTGTGGGACAACGCGGACGCGGTGGCGGTGGTGTTCCACGGCACGTTCACCGAGCGCATCGAGGGCCTGCGCGCCCGCGTGCCCGGCGTGCGCACGTGGCTGTGGGTGGACGACGGGTCCGGCCCCTGCCCCGCCTGGGCGGTCCCCTACGAGCAGGCAGCCGGTGCCGGCGGAGACGAGCCGGTGGCCGGGCCCTGGGGCCGCAGCGGCGACGACCTCCTCCTCCTCTACACGGGCGGGACCACCGGGCTGCCCAAGGGCGTCATGTGGCGCCAGGACGACCTGTTCGCCAAGATCAACAGCGGCAACCTGCTGCGGGTGCCCGAGGACGGCGGGCTCGAGGGGCTGGCGAAGACCATCGTCGGTCCGGGCCCGATCCACCTCCCCGCGTGCCCGCTGATGCACGGGACCGGCATGTTCTCCTCGATCGGGTCCCTCGACGTCGGCGGCTGCGTGGTCACGCTGACCAACCGCCACTTCGACCCGGTCGAGCTGCTGCAGACGATCGAGGCGGAGAACGTCAACCTGCTCGCCATCGTGGGCGACGCCTTCGCCAAGCCCATCCTCGCCGCCCTCGACGACCAGCCGGGGGCCTACAACCTCTCCACCTTGATCGGGGTGATCTCCTCGGGCGTGATGTGGAGCGAGGAGACCAAGCGCGGCCTGCTCAAGCACCACCCCACGATGATGCTCGTCGACGCCTTCTCGTCGTCGGAGGCCCTCGGGATGGGGGCGTCGGTGTCGAGCGCGACGAGCACCGAGCACACCGCTCGCTTCACCCTGGGGCCGGGGGTCCGGGTGATCGACCCCGACACCGAGGAGGACGTCGAGCCGGGCTCGGGACAGCGTGGCGTCCTCGCCCTCGGGGGGCGCAATCCGCAGGGCTACTACAAGGACGAGGCGAAGTCGGCCGCCACCTTCCGCACGATCGCCGGCGTGCGCTACTCGGTGCCCGGCGACTTCGCCACGGTCGAGGTCGACGGGTCGATCCGCCTGCTCGGGCGCGGCTCGGTCTGCATCAACACGGGCGGCGAGAAGGTCTTCCCCGAGGAGGTCGAGGAGGTCCTGAAGCGACACCCGGCCGTGCGTGACGCGGTGGCCGTGGGCCTGCCCGACGACCGCTTCGGCGAGGTGGTGGCCGGCGTGGTCGAACTGCACCCGGGAGCCGATGCCGACGAGGACGAGGTCATCGCCCACGTGAAGAGCCATCTCGCCCACTACAAGGCGCCGCGGCGGGTGCACTTCGTGGCGAGCATCGGACGGGCCCCCACCGGCAAGGTCGACTACGCGCGACACCGGGCCGACACGGCGGCCTGGGCCGGGATCGGGGTCTGAGCCCTCGGCGCCGGCGGCAACCGGCTTCGTGAAGACCGAGCCGGGCCGTGCCCGTCAGCGAGGCTCCTCCGGCGTCGTCCGATGCGTCGCCGGCCGGTTCCGCTCCGTGTCGTCGCTCGAGGACGCGTACAGCCAGAGGGCGTGGGCCCTCGACGTCGGGATCACCGGGATGGCACGGTCGCCCGGCTCCGTCGTCACCATGAAGACGAGTGGATCGTCGGGGTCCTGCTCGATGAAGATCCGCACCAGGGCGCGATGCCGTCGGTCGTTGGTCGGCGATGCTCTCACTACCCCAACTGTCGTGCGTGCACCTTGGAGCCTGATTGGGAAACCCTTGGGTCTTCCTGTGGGGACGACGTGGGCTCGGTGGGCGAGCCGGCGTCTTCACCGAGTCGCAACCTGACTCCGAGGGTTCCCCAAGGTTGGGCGTCCACCATGGACCTGTGCCGCCGGTGACGATCGACTCGTGCCACAGCCACTGGGTCTTCGACGAGGCGAGGCACCGCTACCGGCGCGTGCCTCAGGGCCCCCACCTGTCCACGCGCCTGGGCCAGGCGGCATGGCAGCCGTACGCCGAGCTGTGCCTCGACCCCGATTCGGACTCGTTCGTCGTCGTGCTCAACGCGGCGGGGACCAGGATGCTGCGATCGTGGCGGCACCGGCAGGGCCGATGCGCACAGTGCGGGGCGTTCCAGACCGAGGAGCTGTCGGCGGAGGATGTCGCGATCGTCGACCCGTAGCGGGCCGCCGTTGGGGAACCCCGGCGCCCCTCGCTCAAAGGTGGTTGGCGCCGTGTCCGCGCACGAAGTCGTTGACGCGGTAGTAGGCGTCGATGGACTCACCGGCGTCGCCCCAGAAGCCCTCGAGCACGTCGTAGGCCATCATTCCCTTTTCGACGTACCAGTTGTTGACGTCGGTGATCTCCAGCTCGCCGCGCCCGGAGGGCTCGAGCGTGGCGATGACCCGGAACACCTCGGGGTCGTAGCAGTAGATGCCGGTCACCGCGTACGGGCTCGGGGGCTCCTCGGGCTTCTCGACGATGCGTACGATGCGCTGCTCGGCGTCGAATTCCGGCACGCCGAGATGGCACAGATGCGCCCGGTCGCTCTCCTCGCTCAGCAGGATCCGACCGCCGCCGCCCTGCTCGCCGAAGCGCTCCACCGTGGTACGGAAACTGCGCTCGACGATGTTGTCGGCCAGCATCACGAGGACGTCGTCGTCCCCGGCGAAGCGCTCGGCCAGCCCGAGGGCCTCGGCGATCCCGCCGGGCCGGTCCTGGTAGCCGTAGGTCAGCCGGTCGATGCCGTGCTCGTGGCCGTTGCCCAGGAGCCGGAGGAACTCGCCGGCGTGGGTGCCGCCGGTGACCAGCATGAGCTCGGTGATCCCGGCCTGCACGAGCGCCTCGATGGCGTAGTTGATCATCGGGCGGTCGTAGATCGGCAGCAGGTGCTTGTTCGTGATGCGCGTGAGGGGGTGCAGGCGCGTGCCGCTCCCCCCGGCGAGGATGACCCCCTTCACAGCGCCCGAGCTTATCCGGCGCGGCGCGCCCCACCCCATTGCGCCACCACAGCGTCGGCCAGCGCCGGCCACGCCGAGAGTGCCCACGGTCCGAAGTCGGCGCCGCCCAGGGAACCGCAGGCGAGGCCCACCGCCGGGTCCACCCAGACGAAACTCCCGCTGCGACCGAAGTGGCCGAAGGTCCGCGGGCTGTTGGCCGTGCCCGTCCAATGGGGCACCTTGGCGTCCTTGAGCTCGAAGCCCAGACCCCAGTCGCACGGGTCGAACCGGCCGAGGCCCGGCACCACCCCCGACAGGCCGGGATAGGCGACGGCGGTTGCCGCCGCCAGCGTGACCGGAGCGACGAGGGATGGCGCGAGCAGCTCACGGCACAGCGCCAGCAGGTCCCGGAGCGGCCCGACCACGCCGGACGCGGGCGAGGCCCCCGGCGGCAGGGCGGTTCCCCCCATCCCGAGCGGCTCCAGGATCCCCGCGGCGAGGTACTCCCCGAAGGTCATCGAGGCGCGCGCCGCGACGTGGGCGGCGAGCAGCTCGAACCCGGTGTTGGAGTAGATGCGGCGGCGACCTGGCGGCGCGATCGGCCGCGCCTCGTCGGGCGCGAGCCCCGACGCATGGGCGAGCAGGTGGCGGACGCTGGCACCGGGAGGGCCCGCCGGCTCGTCGAGGTCGACGGTTCCCTCCTCGACGGCGACGAGGACGGCGAGCGCGACGAGCAGCTTCGACACCGACGCCCAGGGCAGGACGCGTGCGATGTCGCCGACGGTGCCGGCCACGACGGCGGCTCCGTCCGGGCCGAGGCGGACGACCCCGGCGGTGGCGGTCCCCGCCGGCCATGCCGGCCACGTCTCCACCAGCGCCAGGGCCTGGCCGGCGCCCGGCGCCGACCCCGGGCCCGGCGGCGGCACGGCGTGCTCAGACATGGTCAGACATGGAAGGTGACGGACGCCACCCGCACTGCCCGCCCGCCGAGGATCACCCTGTCCCCGAGCAGGTGCATGCGGACGACGCCGCCACGGGCGGATGCCTGCTCCCCCACCAGCCGGTCCCGGCCCAGACGGGCCGCCCAGTGCACGGCCAGCGTGCAGTGCGCCGAGCCCGTCACCGGGTCCTCGGGGATACCCGCGTTCGGGCCGAAGAACCGGCTGACGCAGTCCACGCCGGGCCGGTCACCGGGGGCCGTGACGATCAGTCCCCGCGACCCGAGCGCGGCCACGGCACCCAGGTCGGGGACCAGGGCGCGCACCACCGACGCGGTCGGCAGCTCGACGAGGACGTCGTCGCGGCCGCGGCCCACGTACGTCGGCGTCGCCCCCAGCGCCGGCACGGGCCCCACCTCGCCGGTGACGAGTCGGTCGGCAGGGAAGTCCATGTCGATCCACCCCGGCCCCCCGCCGGGTGTCCCGTCCCACTCCTGCGCCCCGAGGCTGCACACGAGCGGGCCGCTGCGGGTGTGGAAGCGGGCCGCGCCCCCCAGGACGTGCGCCGCCGCCAGGGTGGCGTGACCACAGAGGTCGACCTCCACCTCGGGGGTGAACCAGCGCAGGTCGTGGTCGCCGTCGGGGCGCGGGACGACGAACGCGGTCTCCGACAGGTTCATCTCCCGGGCCACCAGCTGCATCCGGCGGTCGTCGGGGAAGGCGTCGACCACCGCCACCGCGGCCGGGTTGCCGGCGAAGGGCTCGGCGCTGAATGCGTCGACGACGGTCAGCTCGAGGGGCACCTGTCGGAGGTTAGGCGCCGGGCTCGCGCCCGACGGCGGTACAGGACCCCGAAGCCCGGCCCTCAGAGCCGGACGTCGACGCCGGATGCCGACCAGGTGTTGCGCACCCCGGCGGGCACGCCGGGCGCCACCCCGGGGGGCATCCCGATCCCGACCGGCGCCCCGGGCGCGTCCGGCACGCCGGCGACGGGCGAACGGAGAAAGCCGTGACGGACCCAGCGGACCAGGTACGGGCCGCTGGTCCCGGCCACCGCCAGGACGGCCCCGGCGACGCACAGGCCGAGCGACAGCGCCCGCAACGGCTCGGTCGCCGCCAGCTCGGTCCGAGTCACCGAGGCCAGCGCGCCGTGACCGCGGGACAGCCCGAGCGCCTCGGGAAGGACCCGGCCCACGAGCAGGGGCAGCCCGCCGGCAACCACCCCCCACGAGCCGATACGGCGGAGGACACGGGACCGGTCGCGCTCCAGCGCCAGGGCCAGCGCGCAGGCCAGCGCGCCCAGCCCGAGACCGGCGGCCGCGATCGGGCGGACGCGGTCCGCGACGCGGGTCACCGTCCGGCCCACCGGCGGGACGGTCAGCGGGTGCTGCCCGAGGACCCGTGCCAGCGCGGGGTCGGCCTTCACCAGGGCCGAGGACACGGCGGCGCCGGGATTCCCGGCGTCGAGCGCCTTCTCGAGCGCGGGGCCGGCGAGCGCGTGCTGCACGGCCTGGGCACTGCCCGGCGGCAGGCCCGCCGCCCCGGCCTGGGCCTGGAGCTGGTGGGCCAGATCGGACTGGACGCCGGCGAGCGCCAGAGAGGTGAGGACGGGGTACTCCTCCGCGATGATGGCCTGGGCCCACCACGCGGACAGGGCCAGCGACGCGACCAGCAGGCCCAGTGCGACGAGCATCCGTGCGGCGATCCTGCGGCTTCGATCCATGGTCGGCTCGTTTTCCCCCTCGGCGGCGCCGGGCGGCGCCGCGGCAGGGAGGGTCAGGAGGCCTTGGTGGCCATCCACTCGTGCTGGGCGGGGTGGCTGAGTGCCCAGTCCTCGAGGCGCCCGTCGACTGGGAACTGGCCCTCGGCCCCGCAGGTGCACCACACCCGCTCGACGCCGCGCCGCCCCTTCAGCGGCTCGACCGTCACGAGGTGGGTCCTGGTCCTGCCTGCCTCGATGTCGGTGCGTCGCGCCATCCCGTGCTCCCTCACCTCCGGCCGCTCCCGAATTCCCATCGGTACGGGGGGGCGGGGCCTTGAGCGCTCGGGCGGCTCGAGCGCTCAGGCGTCCAGGAAGCGGCGGATGGCGAAGGCGGAGCCCAGGGTGCCGACGAGCAGGCCGACGAAGACCACGACCACGTTGGTGACCACCAGCTGGGAGGTGGGCATCGAGAACCCGTAGACCGGGCTCGACGGCCGCGTGGCGAAGTAGTTGAGCAGCTCGTGGAGGCCGGTGACCGCCAGCGCCGCGATGAGGGCACCGAAGAACCCCTGCACGAGCCCCTCGAACATGAAGGGCACCCGGATGAACCAATTCGTCGCGCCGACCAGCTTCATCACCGACACTTCGCGTCGGCGGGCGAAGATCGCGAGACGAATGGTGTTGAGGATGAGCACGGAGGCCGACAGCAGGAGGATCACGGCCAGGGAGAGGACGACCCACTGCGCGATGTGGGTGACGTTCTCCATGTTGCGCACGGCCTGGCTCGGCCAGTGGATACCGAGCACGCCCGGCCGGCCGTGGAACTGGGTGTAGATCGCCTGGGCCTGTGCCGGATCGTTGAGCACGCATCGCAGCGACGACGGCATCGTGGCCACGGTCAGCGCTTGGGACACGTCCGGCGCCAGGATCCGCTTGGCCTCGGCGTAGTCGTAGGCCGGGGACCGGTAGGTGCAGCTCTGCACGTAGGGCAGCTGCTCCACCTGGCTCGTGAGGGAGGACTGCTGAGACGAGGCGACTCCCGGGTCGAGGAACACGAGCACGTTGACCCCGTGCTGCCAGCGCGTCGTGGCGTGGGCGACGCTCTGGCGCACCAGGAGCGCAGAGCCCACGAGCGACAGCGAGACCGCCACGGTCAGGATGGCGGCGATGGTCATGAGTCGGTTGCGCCACAGGTTGGAGACCGTCTCACGGGTGACGTAGTCGACCGATACCGGCATGCGTGCAAGCCCTCCGTCAGGTCCCGTAGCCGTAGACGCCCCGCGCCTGGTCGCGCACGAGCGTGCCGTGGCCGAGCTCGATGACCCGCCGGCGCATCTGGTCCACGATCCCCGCGTCGTGGGTGGCAATCACGACGGTCGTCCCGGTGCGGTTGATCCGGTCCAGCAGGCGCATGATGCCCTGGCTGGTCGCCGGGTCGAGATTCCCGGTCGGCTCGTCGGCGAGCAGGATGAGCGGGCGGTTCACGAAGGCGCGGGCCACGGCCACGCGCTGCTGCTCGCCGCCGGAGAGCTCACTGGGCAGGCTGTCACGCTTCTTCGACAGTCCGACGAGGTCGAGGACCTGGGGGACCTGGGCCCCGATGACGTGCTTGGGCCGGCCGATGACCTCGAGGGCGAAGGCCACGTTCTCGAACACCGTCTTGTTCGGCAGAAGGCGGAAGTCCTGGAAGACGCAGCCGATGTTGCGCCGGAGGTACGGGATCCGCCAGTGGCTCATCCGGCCGATCTCGCGACCGGCCACCCAGATCTGCCCGGTATCGGTCACCTCCTCGCGTAGCAACAGGCGGATGAAGGTGGTCTTGCCCGAGCCCGACGGACCGACGAGGAAGACGAATTCGCCCTTGTTGATCTCGACGGAGACCTCCTGCAGGGCGTGCGTGACCGTGCCGGTCTTGTATGTCTTCGTGACGTTCTCGAAGCGGATCATCGACGAGGGGGTGGCGGATGCGCTGCGCCCGACACGGTCGCCGGAGCGGGCTTTGCCTGCCCGTCAACGCTAGCAGTCCTGGACGGACGTGCCGCGACACCCCCTACGAACACCCTCCCACCCACCGTGACCACGGAAAACCCGCGTTCAGTCGCCCCCGGCCCCTTCGGAGCGCCGGCGGCGCAGCTCGGCCTCCATGAAGGGGTCGAGGTCGCCGTCGAGCACGGCGTCGACGTTCCCCGTCTCCAGGTCGGTGCGCAGGTCCTTGACCAGCTGGTACGGCGCCATCACGTACGAGCGGATCTGGTTGCCCCATGCCACGTCCACCTTCGGCCCCGAGATCGAGGCCAGTTCGGCGCGCCGCTCGTCGCGCTGGAGCTCGGCCAGCTTCGCACCGAGGATCTGCATGGCGCGCGCCTTGTTCTGGTGCTGGCTGCGCTCGTTCTGGCACGAGACCACGATCCCGGTGGGCAGGTGGGTCAGGCGCACCGCCGAGTCCGTCTTGTTCACGTGCTGGCCGCCCGCACCCGAGGACCGGTAGGTGTCGATCCGCAGGTCCTTCTCGTCGATGTCCGCCGCCTCGGCCACCTCGTCGAGGAACGGGATGACGTCCATCGACGCGAAGCTCGTCTGGCGGCGATGCTGCGCGTCGAACGGCGACATCCGAACCAGGCGGTGCACGCCGCGCTCGGCCGACAGCAGGCCGTAGGCGAACCGCCCCTTGACCATGAACGTGGCCGAGAGCAGCCCCGCCTCCTGCCCCTCGGTGACCTCGTCCACCTCCACGTCGAAACCCCTGCGCTCCGCCCAGCGCAGGTACATCCGCAGCATCATCTCGCACCAGTCCTGCACATCGGTGCCGCCCTGGCCGGCGTGCAGCTCGGCGATGGCGTCGCGCTCGTCGTACTCGCCGGTGAACAGGGACCGCAGCTCGAGCTCGTCGAGCGCGCGGTCGAGCTCGGCGATGGCGGCGACGAGCTCCGCTTCGACCGAGTCGTCGCCCTCCTCGACCATCAGCTCGTGGAGCACCTCCGCGTCCGAAAGGCGGGCGTCGAGGCCCTCCAGGGTGGCAACGTCGTCGCCGACCCGGCTGTACTCCGAGGTCACGACCTTGGCCACCTCGGGATCGTCCCACAGGTCGGGGCGCGACACCTCCTTTTCGAGCTCTTCGTGCCGGGCACGCAGCGCGCCGAGCCCGAGGTAGCCCTCGGCCTCCGTCAGCCGGCTGCGCAGGACCGACAGCTCGCCGCGCAGGTCGCGAGGCTCGACCGCGCCGGCCGGCTCACTGCGCGCCATGGCACTGCTTGAACTTCCGACCGCTCCCGCACCAGCAGGGGTCGTTGCGACCGATCTTTTCGGTCGGGGCCTTCACCAGCGGCGCCTGGGACTCCGCCACCATGGTCCGCCCGCCGCCGTTGGGCGAGGCCGCCGCTGCGGCCGGTGCCGCCGGCGCCACGGGCGCAGCGGCGCCGGCGTCGGCGTCGGGAGCGGTTGCCCGGAACGCCTCGAGCAGGCTGGCGCCGCCCACGGGGTCCTCGGCCGCCACGTAGCTGGCGCGGGACAGGTCCGGCTCGGCCTGGGCCTCGGTCACCACCTGGACGTGGAGCACGTAGCGCAGGTAGTCGTCGTCGATGGAGTCCATCAGCTGGCCGAACATCGTGAACCCCTCGCGCTGCCAGGCGACGAGCGGGTCCTGCTGCCCCATCGCCCGCAGGTTGATGCCCTCGCGCAGGTAGTCCATCTCGGTCAGGTGCTCCCGCCAGCGCTGGTCGATGATCTGGAGCATCACCTCGCGCTCGACCTGGCGGGCCTCCTCAGCCCCTCCGGGGAACATCACGTCACGCCCTTCGTAGTAGGCGAGCGCCTCTGCGAGGATGCTCTCGGTCACCTGGGCGACATCGTCGGCCTCGGCGAGGTCCTCCGCGCTGAACCGGGTCGGGTAGTACTGGGCAAGCTCGGCCACGAGGCCCTCGAGGTCCCACTCCTCGGCGTAGTCGCTCGGGCATGCACCCTCTACGAGGCCCTCGACCGTGAGGTTGAGCAGCTCCTCGGTGCGTTCGCGCAGGTCCTCGCCGTCGATGACCTGGATCCGGCGCGCGTAGATCACCTTGCGCTGCTCGTTCATGACCTCGTCGTACTTGAGGACGTCCTTTCGGATCTCGGCGTTGCGGCCCTCGACGGTGTTCTGGGCCCGCTCGATGGCGCGGCTGACCATCTTCGCCTCGATGGGCACGTCCTCGGGGAGCGTGCGGGTCATGACCCACTGCATCGCACCGGTGGCGAACAGGCGCATGAGCTCGTCCTCGAGGGAGAGGAAGAACCGGCTCTCGCCGGGATCGCCCTGCCGCCCGGCACGGCCCCGCAGCTGGTTGTCGATGCGCCGCGACTCGTGGCGCTCGCTTCCGAGGACGTAGAGCCCACCGAGCTCGCGGATCTGGTCGCCCTCCTCGGCGCACTCCTTCTCGAAGCGCTCCACCAGGGCCTCGAATTCGGCCGCCCCCTCCTCCGAGTCGATCTCGAGCCCCCGGGCCACAGCCTCGTTCCGGGCGAGCCCCTCGGGGTTCCCGCCGAGGAGGATGTCCACGCCACGCCCGGCCATGTTCGTGGCGACGGTGACGGCATGGAGCCGACCGGCCTGGACCACGATCTCCGCCTCGCGAGCGTGCTGCTTGGCGTTGAGGACGTTGTGGGGGATGCCCCGGCGGTCGAGCAGACGTGACAGGTGCTCGGACTTCGCCACCGACGCGGTGCC
>Ga0187770_10002220_pt1 | contig 10776 bp, 9 predicted proteins | sample 0116_SJ02_MP02_2_FD_133154 | JGI IMG/M metagenome (GOLD analysis project Ga0187770, IMG submission 133154) | Tropical peat soil microbial communities from peatlands in Department of Meta, Colombia - 0116_SJ02_MP02_20_MG | ecosystem: Environmental > Terrestrial > Soil > Wetlands > Peat | place...
AACGTTGCCGATTTGCTCACCCGCACGGGGCTGCCTCCGATTCATTTGGCGGAAATCAACTTCGAGGCCTTGTATCAGCAACGCGCCGGGCAAGGGTCCGCGTCGGCTTCCGGGCTGATCATCCCGACCTCCTCGCAGACGCGTCAGTAGATCCGGGCGATTTGCTGCGCATCGTCGCCCGACCTAACGTGCGCATTGCCATTCTCGGCTCCGGTGCGTGGGGCACAGCGCTCGCCTCGACGCTGGCGGCGCGCCGGCCCACGGTGCTCTGGTCACGCAGCTGCGAGCTGGCCGAGCACATGCAGCAGCAGCGGCACAACGATCGCTATCTGCCGGGGCGGAACTTGGATCCCGCTTTGCGCGTGACCTGCGAGCTTGATCTCGCGCTCGAGCACGCCGCCGACGGGCTGCTGCTGCTCGCCGTTCCCATCGCTTCGTTGCGCGGCGTGCTCGTGCAATTGCGGCAGCGCTCCTTTGCCGGCGCCTGTGTCTGGCTGTGCAAGGGGCTCGAGCGCGACAGCGGCATGCTCGCGCACCAGATCGTCGCCTCCGAACTGCCGCACAACGCAAGCGGTCCCCTGTCCGGACCCAGCTTCGCAGAGGAAGTCGCGCAGGGACTTCCCACCGCGCTGGTCGTTGCGGGCACCAAAGCCCTTTGCGAGCGCGTCACTGCCGCTGTGCACGGCGGAAATCTGCGCATCTATTCGACCGATGACGTGATCGGCGTGGAGGTGGGCGGCGCCGTGAAGAACGTTATGGCAATTGCAACCGGCATCGCGGATGCGCTGCACCTGGGCCACAACGCGCGGGCCGCGCTGATCACGCGCGGCCTGACCGAGACGCGTCGCTTCGGACAGGCGCTGGGGGCACGCGCCGAGACCTTCACCGGGTTGACGGGACTCGGCGACCTGATTCTGACGGCTACCGGTGACCCGTCGCGCAACCGGCGCATTGGCCTGGCCCTGGGCAACGGCATCGCGCTGGCCGAGGCTTTGGCAGGCCTAGGCCACGTCGCCGAAGGCGTGTGGTCGGCGCCCGCAATCGTGGCGCGCGCGCGCGCTCTGGGCATCGAGATGCCCATCACGCAGGCCGTGTGCGCGGTGCTCGAGGGCACGGTCACGCCCCGCGATGCCGTCGAACAGTTGCTTTCGCGCGACCCTCGTGCCGAGGGGCCCTGAGGTGGGTGCTGCGGCGCCGGGCTCCGCGATGGGCTACTCGGGGGGAAATTGCGCGTGAAACGACCTCGCCTGGTCTTTGCCGGCGTGCTGCTCGTGGCAATCGGCGCGCTGGCCGCCTGGCGCTTCTGGCCATCGACGAGCGCCGGCCCGACACTGCCCGCGGGGCAGTCGCTGGACGTTGCCCAGCTCGAGGCGCTCGCGCCGCTGCCGCCCTTCGCATTGGAACGCGCGGGCACTGTGCTTACCCCCGCGGAGCTGCGCGGGCGCTGGGCGTTTTTTTTCTTCGGCTACACCAACTGTCCCGACGCCTGCCCCGCGACCTTGGGCGTTCTGAGCCACGTACAAGAAGCCCTCAGAGCCCAGGGCCTCGAAGCGCCGCGCATCGTCTTCGTCTCGCTGGACCCGCAGCGCGACACGCCCGAGCTGCTTGCGCGGTACACGGAAGCTTTTGGCGCCGACACGATTGGCGCAACGGGCAGCGACGCGGCGCTGCAGCCCTTGGTGAGTTTCTTCGGCATCGCCTTCGAGCGCAAAGACCAAGTCGACAAGGTCAACTACACGGTCGACCACACCACGAACTTTTTCCTCGTGACACCCGATGGCCGCTGGCTCGCGACCTTCGCCCCCGCCGATGACGCCGAAGCGGTTCTCGACGACACGCTCAAGCTCATCCGCATGCCGCTGCCTTGAACAAAAAAAGCGCGAACGCAGGGGGAAAACCACATTGCGGTTGTTGGTATAGGCGCCTGATTTCCCAGAAAAGACCCCCTCCAATGGGCTGCTTTTGGCGAAACCCAACGCCCCCCGGCGCTCTAGGATATCTTCCAAACACCGCGCCCGCGGGCGCGGTGTGCGCGGACCTGGAAGTCTTGCGGCGTTGGCCTACTCCAGGGTGCCGCGGCCGCGCGCAAGACGCCGCAGCCAAGCATGCCAGCGCCAAAGGGGTGACCCGACCATGAAGAACCGTCGCGACTTTGTCCTCAAATTCGTTCCTCTGGCGGGCGCTGCCTTCGCGCTGCCCCGAGCGGCCCTGGCCGATGTCCCGCTACTGACGGAATCCGATCCGATGGCCAAGGTGATGGGTTTTCGCCTCGACACAACGAAAGCCGATCACACAAAATATCCGAAGCACACCAACGACCAGATGTGCGCCAAGTGCCTGCACTTCACGAGCCCCGGTGCCGACTCGGCACGGTGCGATCTGTTTAACAAGATCGTTCCCAAGGGTGGCTGGTGCAGCGGCTTTACTCGACACGGCTAAGCGCCGCCCGCACGAGGAGCCGCCAAGGTCCGCGTCGCGGCACAAGGCCCGAGCGCTTTGTGCTGCGGCCTTACTCGGGTTGGCTGCTCAATTGCCGAGCAATCTGTGCCCGCGCCTCGCCGCGCAGCTTCACCGCGCTCGCAAAAACATCGTCGGCCGGAGCCGTGGGATAGATCGGCGCGCCGATCTCGATGTGGATCGCCCCGCGCCGCATCCACCAGGTGCCGTCGGGCAGGACGCTACGACTGCCACGAATCGTCACCGGTACGACGGCCACGCGCGCGCGGGCCGCAGCCAGAAACGCTCCCAGAAGAAACGGCAGCAACCCCTCGCGGGCAACGAAGGTGCCCTCCGGAAAAACGATCAGCGAGCGACCTTGCGCCACCGCGTCGGCCATTCGATTGGCGTCCTCGACACTGCGCTTGAGATCGAAGCGCTCGACGTATTGCACACCGAGACGGGTGAGATAGCGGCCCGCGAGGAACTGCGCGCGCAGTTCGCGCTTGGCGACAAAGGCATAGGGCTGAGGCAGCGCCGCCAAGAGCAAAACGCTGTCGAGATAGCTTGCGTGGTTGGAAACCAAAATACAGGCTTCGTTGCGGGGCAGCCGATCCAAACCGCGGACCGACACCGCAATGCCTGCGCCTCGAAAGAACCGCCGCGCCGCACGTGCGCCCACCGCCCAAACGGCAGCCTCGGTAGGCGCGAACTCGGAGCGCAGCGAAGCGAGCAGCGCAAGCACCGAAAACAGCCCGGCCGCATACAGCCCGTAGAACGCATGCCTGAGCGCCGCCAACCCGTGGCGCAGTCGCGGCGCAATCGCGCCCAGCGCGAGGCGCAGCACCTGCGCGCGCGCCGTCGGCGTGGCCGCACCAATGCGGCCCTGTTCGTACAGCGCGCGACAAGCCGAGCGTCGCACCTTGCCGCTGGAAGTCTTCAAGACGGTGTGCGGCGGGGCAAGCACGATGTCGTCGGCCGGCTCGCCGATCACGTCGAAGACCGCGCGCGAGATCGCCTCTTGCACACGCGCGCGCTTTGCGCCGTCGCTGCTGCGGGCTTCTGCCAGTACGACGAGCCGCTCCGTGCCGGTACGGGGGTCGGCACTGCCAAATACGGCCACGCTTCCCTTCCGCACCCCGGCGAGGGCGCCGACAGCCTCTTCGATCTGCTCCGGGTACAGGTTGCGGCCCCCGCGAATCACGATGTCCTTCTCGCGGCCGGTCAGATATACGTCGCCGTCGGCCATGTAGGCGCGGTCGCCGGTATCGAGCCAGCCGCCATGAAACAGGCGCGCGGTCTCAACCGCATTGCGGTAGTACCCGCACGTGGCCGACGGCCCCATGAACTGCAACGCTCCCTCGGTGCGCTCGCCCACTTCGTTGTCCGACGCGTCGACGATACGGATGGCGTGGCCTGCGAGCGGCCGGCCGCAGGCGACGAAGGCAAGTGCGGTGCTGTCTTCGGCCGCTGCCGGCACGGCGCGAGCCTCGCGCGAGAGCACTTCACGCTGTACCCGATCGATGCGCGCCACACGGCCCAACGGAGGAAAGAGCAAGCCCACGGATGCTTCGGCCAGACCGTAGACGGGTGCGAGTGCTTCGGGCGCAAAGCCGTACTTGGCAAAGCGCTTCTGAAAGCGCTCGACCGTGCTCGCGCTCACGGCCTCGGCCCCGTTTAGCGCCAGGCGCCAGCAGCGCAGATCGAGCCCCTCGAGGAGCGCATCGTCGATGCGCCGCAGGCACAGCTCGTAGGCGAAATTGGGTGCCGCCGACAGGGTCCCGCGAAAGCGGTGAATCGCCCAGAGCCAGCGCTGCGGCTTCGAAAGAAAAGCCAGGGGCGACATCACCACCAATGGGCAGCCGACGTACAGCGTGCCCAGGAAGGCACCTATCAAACCCATGTCGTGGTATAGCGGCAGCCAGCTCACGAAAACGTCGCGCGGCGTGACCTCGATGGCCTGCACAATCGCCCGGATGTTGGCGAGCAAGTTGGCATGGGTAAGCGTCACGCCCTTGGGATTGCCGGTGCTGCCCGACGTGTACTGGATGAAGGCAATGTCTTCGCTGCGTACGGCAGCTGCGTGCAGTGCGCCCCCGAGCGTTGCGAGCTCCTGCGGGGTCACCACGCGGCGCAGACCGGGCACGCGCGCCTGCAGCAGATGCGCGACGACCATCGCCTCGGCAACCGTGACCAGCAAAGCGGCCTGTGCGTTGTCCAGAATGCCCGTGTGACGAAGCACGTGATCTTGGAGCTGCGAGGCGCGCGCCGGCGGATAGATGGGCACCGGAATGCCTCCGGCCCGCAAGATCCCGAAATAGGTCTGGAAGTATTCGGGCGAGGTGGGCAACATGATCGCAACGCACCGCCCCGGGCGCAGGCCCGCGTGTTGCAGTCCGGCGGCAATCGCCTCGGCGCCCTGGGCGAGCGCCCGAAAACTGATCTCGTGCTGGGTCTCGTCAGCCAGGTAGATGATCTGCACTCGGTCGGGGTGCGTTGCAACGTGCCAGTCGAGCACCTCGAGGAGCGTGCCGGCGTTTTGTGGCATCTCGACGTCGTGCAAGATGCCCCGTTGCACCGGTGCCGTGGCCCGTGCCGCGCCTCGCACGCTGCCCGGACGGGCCGCTTCCACGGCGTCGAGCAGGTCGCGCACGCGCTCGGCGCGTGCGAGCGTGTCTTCGGGCAGATCGACGACCAGCGCCCGCTCGATGCGCAGCAGCAGTTCGACGCGCGACAAGCTGTCAAATCCCAGGTCGCGATCCAAAAAACTGTCGAGCGACACCGGAGGCGCAACCGATGCGTCACCGTGCAGATCTCGCAGCGTCTGCGCGATGACCTCAAGCAACGCCGCTTCGGCCGACCCGACGCGCGGCGTGTCCGGCGCCGCGACCTGGTTCATGTTGCGCTCGTCCCTCGGGTCGAGCGGAGCCGGGGCGAACGGCCCGCAAAATCCCCGCTGCCGAGCCGCTGCTGGGGCCTCATCGCAGGCGCAGCCCGAAGGGGTCCGCGCCGCCGGCCCGCACGAGGCCCCGCCGGCCTTCCGGTGTCGCAGCGCCAGACAGCGGCATCTCGCGCTTGCCTCTATACCGACTCGGGCACCATCTCGATGGCCCCGCACGGGCACTCGGCGGCACAAATGCCACAGCCCTTACAGTAGTCGTAGTTAAACGCAAAGCGCTTGCCTGCGCCCAGCTTGATCACGGCATTGTCGGGACAAACACCGTAGCAGTTGTCGCACTCAAAACAATTGCCGCAACTCAGACAGCGGCGCGCTTCGAACAGCGCATTGTCCTCCGTCAAGCCGCCCTGCACCTCGTCAAAGCTGCTGGTGCGACGCGCGATTTCGAGCTGCGGACGCACGGTTTTCGGGGCGTCGCTGTAATACCAGACGTTGAGCCGCTCAAAGGTGGCCAGCGCGTGCTTGGGCGCCGCGGGCACCCGCGCGCCGCGCAACCAAGCGTCGATACAGCGCGCCGCCTTCTTGCCGTGGCCCACCGCAACCGTGACGTTGCGCTGCGCGGGCACCATGTCGCCGCCGGCGAACAGGCCCGGATGGCCGGTCATCATGGTCAGCGGGTCGACCTGCACCACGCCGTCTTTTAGCTCCAGCCCCGGAACGCCCTCGAGCAGCGAGAGGTCCACATCTTGTCCGAGTGCGAGCACCAGCGAGTCGGTCTCCAGCGTCTCGAACTCGCCCGTGGGCTGCGGATTGCCGCTGTCGTCGAGCGCCATTTTCTCGATGGTCAACGCGCCCTCGCCGGCGCGACGGATCGTCGAGAGCCACTTGACCATGACACCTTCTTGCAGCGCCTCTTCGAGCTCCAGGTCGTGCGCAGGCATCTTCTCCCGAGTGCGCCGATAGACGACGATGGCTTCGGTTGCGCCCAGACGCCGTGCCGTGCGCGCCACGTCGATCGCCGTATTGCCTCCGCCGTAGACCACGACCCTGCGCCCCAGCATCGGCGGTTCTTCCCCCTCCATCGAGCGCAGCACCGCGACGGCGTCGAGAATACGCGCGCTGTCCTTCGCCGGGATGTAGGCGCGCTTGGCAATATGGGCGCCGACGGCGAGGAACACCGCGTCAAAGCCCCCGATGCGCATCTCGTCGGCAATGCATGCAACCCGCGCGTTGAGCTCCACGGCTACGCCCTGGTCCACAACGCGCTGCATCTCGCCATCGAGCACCTCGCGCGGCAGTCGGTAGCGGGGGATGCCAAAGCGCAGCATTCCACCGAGCATCGGACCGGCTTCCTTCACCGTGACCCCGTGCCCGAGGCAGCGCAGGTGGTAGGCGGCTGACATGCCCGAGGGGCCGGCGCCGACGACGAGCACGTGCTTGCCCGACTCGGTCGCGGGCCGCGCAAAACCCCAGCCGCGCTTGAGCGCTTCATCACCGAGAAACCGCTCCACCGAGTTGATCCCCACCGCCGCATCGAGCTGGCCGCGATTGCAGACCTCTTCGCACGAGTGGTAGCACACGCGCCCCATGATCGCCGGGAAGGGGTTTTCGCGCGTGAGGTGGCGCCACGCCGCTTCGTAGTCACCGCCTTCCGCACGGAACAACCAGCCTTGGATGTCCTCGCCCGCAGGACACTGCGCGTTGCACGGTGGCAGCCGGTCCACGTACACGGGGCGCTCGGTGCGCCACGAACCGGTTTTGTTGGCCAGCGAAGAGCCGGGGTCGAGCGTAATCGCAAAGGGTTTTTTCACTCACGCCTCCGATGCGTCGAGCAGCCCAAAGCGGCGAATGTTGCGGTCGGCCTCTTCTTGAATCCGCGCCAGCATTTCGGGGTGTCCCGGGGTGCCGAAGAGGTGCGCGAAGCGGCGCTGCGGCCTGAGGTACTCCAAAACGGATACGCGTCTGCGGATGTGCGTCACGGCCGTCACCTCGCCGTGCTCGGCCTCGAAGACCGGGAACAGGCCGGTCTCGCGCGCGAGCCGGGCCAGACGGATCGTGTCATGGCTTGCCGATCCCCAGCCCAGCGGACAGGGTACGAGCACATGCAGATACCGCGCGCCGCGCACGCGCATCGCCGTGTCGACCTTGGCCTCCAGGTCGTGCAGGTCGGCCACGGTCGCGGTGGCCACATACGGGATCCTGTGCGCCATGGCGATGAGCGGCAGGTTCTTGCCCTGCCCGAAGCTGGCGCCCGGCCGAGGGCCGACGGCCATCGTTGTAGCCGTCCGCGCCGCCGGCGGCGTGGCCGAACTGCGCTGCACCCCCGTATTCATGTACGCCTCGTTGTCGTAGCAGATGTAGAGCACATCGTCGTTTCGCTCAAACATCCCCGACAGGCAGCCAAACCCGATGTCCGTTGTCCCGCCGTCGCCACCTTGCGCGATCACGCGCACGTCGGTTTTGCCCTTGACCTTGAGCGCCGCCGCGATGCCGGTGCCAACGGCGGCTGCGTTACCGAACAGCGAGTGGATCCAAGGAAGCTGCCAGGACGTCTCCGGATAGGGCGTGGAGAACACCTCCAGGCAGCCCGTTGCATTGCACGCGATCAGCCGGTTGCTCGTGGCGCGCATGGCCGCATCCACGGCGTAGCGCGCACCCAGCGCCTCGCCGCAGCCCTGGCATGCCCGATGCCCGGAGTTGAGCGAATTGCTGCGCTCGATCGAGGCCTGGACGCTGTGCAGCTCGGGGGCGAGCAGCCGGTTACCCACCGTGAAGGTGCCGGTCTGGTAGAACTTGATCTCGGCGGTCATTTCAGCGCACCTTCGAGGCCACGGGACCGACGTCTCGCAGCAGGTTCTCGGCCACCGGGCCGCTGCGCCGGGTCGCAGCCTCGCGCTGCAGCTGGCGCTCGACGATGCGCCAATCCAGATCCATGAAGGTGAGCGGCGCGAGGCGGTCGGCGATCGCCTCGGTGAGCGTGCGCACGAGCGAGGCCTTCGTTATCGCCCGACCGCCCAGCCCCGCGATCACCGTGTAGCCGTGCAGCGTCAGCCCCGAGAGCGCGACGCGAACGTCCGTCGACACGATCCCGCCCAGCCCCACAGAAAAGCTCTTTTCGAGGACCACGACGCGCTTGGCGCCGTGCAAGGCCGCGCGCACCGCGGCCAGCGGAAAGGGCCGAAACGACTGGATGCCCAGCACGCCGACCCGCACCCCGCCGTCGCGCAACTCATCGGCGGCATCCTTGAGCGTGCCCAGCACGGAGCCCAAGGCCACGACGATCGTCTCGGCGTCCTCGCACCGGTAGGCGCGCACCAGGCCTCCGGAGGAACGCCCGAAACGCCGCGCGAACTCCTCTGCGATCTGGGGAATGCGCTCCAGCGCCATCGTCTGCTTGGCGTGCGCCAAATAGCGCACCTCCATGAACGCTTCCGGTCCGACCATCGCACCGATGGACACCGGCTCCGAGGGATCGAGAACCTGGCGCGGTTCGTACGGCGGCAGAAAGGCGTCGACCTCGGGTTGCGCCGGCATGTCCACGCGCTCGGTTGCATGCGTCAGAATGAAACCGTCCATGCAAACCATCACCGGCATCGAGAGCTCCTCGCCGAGCTTGAAAGCCTGGATGTGCAAGTCGAGCGCCTCTTGGTTGTTCTCGGCAAAGAGTTGCAGCCAGCCGCAGTCGCGCTGGCTCATCGAGTCGCTGTGGTCATTCCAAATGTTGATCGGCGCGCCGATGGCCCGATTGGCCACCGTCATGACGATCGGCAGCCCGAGGCCGGAGGCGTTGTAGACCGCTTCGGCCATGAAGAGCAGACCTTGGCTGGCCGTAGCGGTATAGGCGCGCGCCCCGGCAGCCGACGCACCGATGGCCACGCTCATCGCGGAAAACTCGCTCTCGACGTTGATGAACTCGCAGGGGCTGAGCGCGCCGCTTTTGACGGCTTCGCCAAGGGCCTCGACGATGTGCGTCTGTGGCGAGATGGGATAGGCGCAGATCACTTCGGGCCGGCACAAGGCGACGGCCTGCGCGACCGCGCGCGAGCCTTCAATTTGTCTGAGCATGGGCAAGCTCCTGGACACGCCGGTTCACATACTCGAAGGCCGCTGTCGCCGCCGCCACGTTGTCGCGGGCAAGCTTGCCCGCGAATCGGTCGCGGATGGCGTGGGCCACGGCCTCGAGCCTGATCAGACCCGAGAGCGCGGCAAATCCACCGAGCAGGACCGCGTTGGGCAGGGGCCGGCCGAGATGCTTCAGAGCGATCTCGGTCGCGGGCAGGCTGATCAAGCGCTCGCGCCGGTAGCGCAGGGCGATGTCGCCCAGGCCCAGTTCGTCGAAGCTGCGCTTGCTATTGATGAGCACGAAACCGTCGGGCTTGAGACCCTGGAACACGTCGACCTGATACAGGAGCGTCGGATCCTGCACGATGAGCACGTCGGGGGCGATGATGGGTTCGCGCAGGCGGATATCGCGCTCGTCGATGCGGCAAAACGCGACGACCGGAGCTCCCGTGCGCTCCGAGCCGAAGCTAGGAAACGCCTGGGCGTAACGGCCCTGCTCGAAGGCCGCAACGGAGAGCATCTCGGCCGCGGTGACAACCCCCTGGCCCCCGCGACCATGAATGCGGACTTGCAGCATACATCCCTCCTGTACGAGCGCTCGCGCGCCCTCCTGTGCCTGGCCCTGCCTGCCCCGGGCGCCGCAGACCAAAGGCGCGCGCCGGGGCCCCGCCCGAAGCCTGCCGTAAAAGCATACGCATTTTTGCGCACCGTGCAGGGTGCGCCCCATGCCGCGTGCGCGAACCCGGCTGCGGCAACGAGCGCCAGCGTGCCGACGGGTCGCGCCCTTGGCGACGCGACGGATGGCGTCGGACGCAAAGGCGCCACCGCCCTGGCGCGTTACCAAAATGGGCGTGATCGACTGGGAATCGCCAAGCTCGTCGCAGAGCCCGGTGCTGTGTGTGCCGGAGTGCCGAAACTCCAGCGGACTCCGATTTGTTCGAGCGCATGGCGCGCCGCCCAGGCGCCGCAATTTTGCGCCTTTTCAGCTCGCCGCATCGTGCGCCGTGTCCCGCATGATGCCGCGGGCAGCCCGGCGCGCCGAGTAGATGCAACCTCCAAGAAAGGTTCCCTCGAGCGCGCGCCGGCCATTCATGCCGCCGCCGCCAAATCCCGATGCCTCCCCGGCCGCGTACAAGCCCTGCAGGGGCTGTCCGGCGGCGTTGAGCACGCGGCCGTCCAAGTCCGTCGTGATGCCCCCGAGGGATTTGCGGCTTAGGATGCGTTCGCGGATCGCGATCAGAGGACCGGAGGCCGGATCCAGTATCGGTCCCGGCCGCGCCGTGCGCCAGCGATCGGATTTTGTCGCTCGCGCCTGGCGGATGTTTGCCCACTGCGCGTCGCCTCCGTCGCCGGGTGCAAGACGTGCGGCGTCAAATGCC
>Ga0187770_10002221_pt1 | contig 10776 bp, 10 predicted proteins | sample 0116_SJ02_MP02_2_FD_133154 | JGI IMG/M metagenome (GOLD analysis project Ga0187770, IMG submission 133154) | Tropical peat soil microbial communities from peatlands in Department of Meta, Colombia - 0116_SJ02_MP02_20_MG | ecosystem: Environmental > Terrestrial > Soil > Wetlands > Peat | place...
ATGAGTATGGAAGAGCTTGAGACAGCCTGTAGGCTGGCAATCACCAGGGACCGGGAGTGGCTTGTGAAGATTGAGCCTGCTATCCAGAAAGCGGCACAGAGCGCAGACCCGCACGATAAGAAAAGAGTAGCCCCTTTGCGCGGATTAAAAAAGACCTTGCTAAAGTCCATCAAGATTCACGAGAGGGTCGTGGCGAAGATTGCCAAGGCTAACAAAAAGCCGAGTGGCAAGGAAACTAAGGGTTGAATCTCACGCCGGCGTGGCCCCTGGTTAGCCCCTTTCTTGGACCCTTTTTGGACTGCCCTGGGCGCGCCGGACGGCCGTTATGCGGAAATCCTGCTCGGCGGCCAACTCGTCCTGCCCATGGAGAAGAGACTTTATGTCTTCCCCGTCGCGCAATTGAGTATCTCGGGGTGGGGCTCGCCTACAGCGGCGCTATAGTCGCCAAGGGAGATTCGCCAGGTATCCTCGAAGGCTAGATTCTTATCCGGAACGCCAAGGGCGAGCATTGTTATGACTGGATATCCATTGGCAGTGGAATATCACACCCTTTTTTCACGGATGGCCGGAAGGGACTGTGTGGACAGATAAGATTAGGATCACAAATGCGGGTACCGAGTCCCTGTTTGTGGACGCCATGGTCGGATTTGTTAAGGGGCCAGAGAAAATTTATTAGGCACTGAACAGGCCTGCTTCTATTCCCTCCGGTCAGTTGCCCTTCAGCACGGCCCGCCTAGTCTTGGCGTTCGGGACGCCAGATACATCGATATGCTAGAAAACTACCGCGAATTAGAGAGCGGGTAACCGCGTCTTGAAATTCCTATTTGGGGGATATGACTGTCTCCGAGCACATTGGGTAACGTTGCAGGATAATCAAAGACAGAAGTACCGATAATATTATCTATCTAACTCAGTCCTACTCATTCATCAATCCTCTTGTATTGGTCATAATGATATTGGGGATTGACCCCATTTCTGGGGAATCGTTTGGGGGGATTGACTCTGGATGCAATGGAGGGCTGGGTCTAATTGGGTAGATTGGCTTACAGAGCCAAGGCAGACCCCTCCGCCATGTCACAGCCGTGTCACAAATGTGCTAAAACCTGCCTAATTTCGCCTAACGGTGCTTAAGAGGAAAACGTCGTTTATATGGGGAAAACTCGATTTTCCCCTGAAGAATGCTGAGTCCAAGGAGTCATTCCTAATCCGTTTGTCGCCTGTTCGAGTCAGGCCAGGGGCATTTCATTTAACTCACTGATTCTGAAGCAGACGCGGGAATTCCGGCCGGAACGGAGGAGCCGGTTCTTGGCTCCCGTGTCACAGCCGTGTCACAAATTCCCCCGTTTTTGGGCCCCGAAGCCACCTCTTTTCGAACCAGAGGGACCTGCCCGCTGAAAATCGGTTTAGCCAAAAATGGAGTTTTTATAACATCCTCGTTGGCACAGTTTTCAGGGATGAGGTTCCCCTTCCTCCGGACTGACACTCGGAGTCGCACGTCTCCCGCCCGACGAACCTTGAGTTCTTGACTCCTGTTAAGGGCGGACCTATCCTTACTCCATGAGAAGAAAAATCGGTTCCGAGAGCTTGAAGGGGGGGATTTTACGCCGGGCGGAAAAAGGACATCCGCGCCGCCTTCATCTCGGCTCTGTCCTTTTGAGTCTCTGTCGCTATCGGCTGCCGGATCTCCTCGGTCGCAAGCAGCTGATCGGCGTTATCCCATCGAGAGTGCCCCGCGCCTCCGTCGACAGCGTAAGCGTGGACAATCATCAAACCGGAAGCGAGGTCATGATGCGATCGAACAGATTGATTACGGCTTTGTTCACACAAATTCTCCGAAGTCTCGGCGCAGTTCTCTGCGTGTCCCTGGTTGCGGTTCAGGCGACGGTCGCGCTTCATGCGGCGACCGCACTGCCCACCACCACTGAGCGTCTCCAGGCCCTGGCGCGGACAATGACCTTCCAGTGGGCGAAACTGCATCCGCTCGACGCAACCTCCCTCGGCCTGAGCGACGAAGACGGCCAGCTCGACACGCCTTCCGAGGCCGAAAAGGCTCGGGATCTGGCCCTGATTCGCGCCTGGGAGAACGAACTCGCGTCTATCTCTCTTGAGGGAGCCTCGCTCGTGGACCGCGACGACGCTCAATTGCTCCGTGCGCGACTGGTCGGCATGGAGCGGCAGTACACGGTTTACAAAACCTACGAGAAGGATCCCTCCGGGCCGGCCTTCGCCATCCTAAACGCGATCTATGCTCAATTCCTCCATCTGCCCGTTGCCGGCAGGGAGGGCGCGACGCGAGGGGACGTGTCCGCCGCGTGGCAGAAGATCACCGCGCGGCTCTCCGCGGCGCCGGCCTACATCGCGGCCGGGAACGCACTCGTCACCTACCCCGGGCATCTCTTCGGCGTCACGGGCGCCGAGCAGCTGGCCGGTGCGCCCAGTTTCTTGAACGGTCCGCTGGCCGATGCGGCGAAGGCGCAATTGCCGGCGGACCGCTTCGCTGCATTCGTCAAAGCCCGCGACGCCGCGCTTGCCGCTATGGACCGGAGCAAAGAGTTCATCGATGAGCATGCGGCGTCCTGGCCGGAAAACTTTGCCATGGGCCGTGCCGCGTACGACGCCATGTTGCACGACGAGCAGCTCTTGCCGTTTAACGCGGCGGATATCGAGCGCATGGGGCGCGACGAGCTGGCGCATGGTTGGGCCGTGCAGATCTGGGCCGAGGACACGGCCAGGGAGCGTGGCACCCCCATCGGGCCGGCCACGGGCGGAGGCTTGGCTCCCGGCGGGGCCGCGCTGATCGACTACTACCGGGCGCGCATCGCCGAATTGCGCGAATTCGTCACCCGGCACAGCGTGGTGGACGCGCCGTCATGGCTTGGGGAGATTCAGGTCATCGAGACGCCCAAGTTTCTCCAGCCGGTTTCGCCGGGCGCGTCTATGTTTTCGCCGCTGTTATTCAGCGCAAGTTCCACCGGATTCTATTTTATCACCCCTCCGACGTCGCTCGAGGAAGCGGCAAAGAAGCTGGATGCCAACGAGGACTTCGACCGCGACCGCATCCTTTCTACGGCGGCGCACGAAGCCATGCCCGGCCACTTCCTGCAGCTTTCTATTGCCCGCCGCCAACCGGATTTTGTCCGCAAGATCCAGGACAACGGCGAGTTCGCGGAGGGTTGGGCGTACTACGGCGAAGAACTTTTTTTGCAGCTCGGCCTCTTCGGCGACGACTTGGACGCGCGCACCTTCGTCGCGCAATGGGAGCGCGTCCGGGGCGCCCGCGCCATTGTCGATCCGGAGCTGGCCTGCGGCGCCTGGAGCGCGGAACAAGCGACCGAGTTCTTTGCCCGTCAGACCGGCTTCACGCCGGAGCAGGCGAAAGCGGCGATCGCCGGGATCGCCTTGGGGCCGGGCAATGCGATCGCCTACACGTCAGGGCGCGCACAGCTCGAGTCCCTGCTCGCGGAATACTGGGCAAAGGCCGGGACCGATGCTTCGCTGCACGATTTCCACGATCGATTGTTGTGCTATGGGACCACGCCTTTTTCCGTGGTCGGGCCCGAACTGCTCGCGGACCTGGCGAAACCGCTCGCGGAAGTTCGTGCTCGCGCGAACTACTGAGAGGGGCGTCGAGAAATTGTCGTTTTGAGCGCTGCCGTCTGAGGTTGGGCCGCTCACGAGAGTTTCCGCAAATCTGCCGTGCCGCGCACGGAGAGAGTCCTCGAAACGAGCAAAAATTTCGATCATTATTGGCAAGATCGCTCTATTCGGCGCGCGCCCGGCATCGGCTTGGATATTCTCATAACCACCGACAGCAGCATGAGAATGGCGCAGAGGACAAATGTGATGATGAACTTTGCGCTCATGATGGTTTCCCCTAACATCGCTCGCTCCCCTAGGTGAGGATTTGAAGATATATCTGGCCATAATGGCATCGAAGACGATCGATCGATCGCGGCGCTATAATAAGAACAGGGAAGCAAAAATGGGGCGGCGTTTGCTGGGTCTCTACGAGCATCCAGAAGAGAAAGAGCACCGCATCCCTGGCCGTCCATTTGCTGATAGTGTGGAAAAGGGGACACCCTTAAAAATGCCCTCAGGTCAATTCGCTTCCATGAAGGAGCTTGAGGGCGTATCGGATTTCCTCGATAAACTCTTTAGTTTCGACCCAAAGATGACGGATAAAGAAAAGGCTGATGTCTTTGCAGCTTCTCCGGAGACGATTAAAATTCCACGCGTGGGAGAAACGGGTGGAGTGAACAAGATTAAGGACCGCCGGCGCCTGAGGCGCCATACAAGCAGTTGACAAGGCTCTTCTGTAGCTCTAATATAAATAAGAGGGGTAAGATTTCCTCAAGAACGAATCCGCGGTTTATTAGATTTCTTTAAGGGGCGGGGCGGCTGATGAAAGGTGTCTTTGCGAAGGCTGTATTAGTTGGATTTCTTGTTGTGCCCTATGTGGCTTGTGGTGTCGGCGGAAGTTCGTCGACTCCACCCACGACAAAATACACGCTGACGGTCCAGGCCTCGCCTTCGGGCGGGGGAACCGTTGCCGTATCGCCCTCCCAGTCTGAGTACGCATCCGGAACAGTCGTAACGCTCTCGGCGACCGCCGCATCCGGATATGCCTTCAGCAATTGGACGGGAGACGCCGTGGGAGCGATCAACCCGACCACGGTCACGATGAATGGGAACAAGACCGTCACGGCGAACTTTATTGCAGGCCCGACGTACACGCTGACGGTCCAGGCCTCGCCTTCGAGCGGGGGAAACGTTGTCGTATCACCCTCCCAGGCTGTGTATGCGTCCGGGACAGTCGTGACCCTCACGGCGATCGCCGCATCCGGATATGCCTTTAGCAATTGGACGGGAGACGCCGTGGGAGCGACCAACCCGGCCACGGTCACAATGAATGGGGACAAGACCGTCACCGCGAACTTTATTGTAGCCCCGACCTACACGCTGACGGTCCAGGTCTCGCCTTCAGACGCGGGAGCCGTTGCCCTATCACCAAACAAGACTCGCTATGCGTCCGGGACAGTCGTGACCCTCACGGCGACCGCCGCATCCGGATATGCCTTCAGCAATTGGACGGGAGACGCAACGGGAACGGCCAACCCGACTACGGTCACGATGAACGGGAACAAGACCGTCACCGCGAACTTTATTGTAGCCCCGACCTACACGCTGACGGTCCAGGTCTCGCCTTTGGGCTGGGGAACCGTTGCGGTATCACCCTCCCAGGCCGAGTACGCGTCCGGAACAGTCGTGACCCTCACGGCGACCGCCGCATCCGGATATGCCTTCAGCAATTGGACGGGAGACGTAACGGGAACGGCCAACCCGACTACGGTCACGATGAACGGGAACAAGACCGTCACCGCAAACTTTGCCTTCTATAAATACTTCGCCTATGTCGTGAATGAGACAATTCCCGGCATTGTTTCCGGCTATACGATCAACTCGACCACGGGGGCCTTGACGGCGATCGCCGCCTCGCCTTTTGCGGCGGGGTCAAATCCCTATTCTATAGCCGTTGACCCCACAGGCAACTTCGTCTATGTCGCGAACGGCTATTCGTACGATGTCTCCGGCTATACGATCGACTCTGCCACGGGGGCTTTGACGGCGATCGCCGCCTCACCTTTTGCGGCGGGGTCAAATCCCTATTCTGTAGCCGTTGACCCCACAGGCAGGTTCGTCTATGTCGTGAATGAGTACTCGAACGATGTCTCCGGCTATACGATCAACTCGACCACGGGGGCCTTGGCGGCGATCGCCGCCTCACCTTTTGCGGCGGGGTCAAATCCCGTTTTTGTGGCCATTGACCCCAAAGGCAAGTTCGTCTATGTCGTGAATGAGTACTCGAACGATGTCTCCGGCTATACGATCAACTCGACCACGGGGGCCTTGGCGGCGATTGCCGCCTCGCCTTTTGCGGCGGGATCAAATCCCTATTCTATGGCCGTCGACCCCACAGGCAAGTTTGCCTATGTCGTGAATTTAGGATCTTGGACTCTCTCCGCCTATACGATCAACTCGACCACGGGGGCCTTGACACCGATACCAGGCTCACCCTATGCCACAGGGTCACAGCCTTGGTCTGTAGCGGTTGACCCAACAGGAAAGTTTGCTTATGTGGCGAATGCCATATCTTTCAATATTTCCGGCTACACCATCAACTCTTCTACAGGGGCCTTGACGGCGATGCCGGGCTCACCCTTTGCGACAGAAGCGAATGCCGTTTTTATCGCCGTTGACCCCACAGGTAAGTTCGCTTATGTGGCGAATTTTCTATCTTCCAATATCTCCGCCTATTCTATCGACTCTATCACGGGGGCACTGACACCGATAGCCGGCTCACCCTATGCCACTGGGGGATATCCCTGTTCGATAGCCACTATCCGGATAAGGCAGTGAGGCCGAGAGGGAATTCGACCCGGCCAGGGCTTCCTTTCGTCCGGACTATACGGATCATCAATCATAGAGTTCTATAGATTTAAGGCCACCAGCCGCGGCGGCGAAATGGGTTGAAAACCACACTTCAGAGGTGGTATTGTGAGCGCGGGCAGTTACGAAATCGTCGAGATAGACAGGAACATCTCATGCCCACAGCGAGCTTATTTCTCGTAATTGTCATTACTCTGTTCGCTCTCGGCTTCGCCTTCACCAATGGCATGCATGATGCGGCCAATTCCATCGCCACCATCGTCTCCACCCACGTGCTGAGCCCGCGGCAGGCCGTGGTCTGGGCAGCCTTTTTCAACTTCATCGCCTTTTTTATCTTTGGGACGGCCGTGGCCCAGACGATCGGTGCGGGGATGATCAATCTCGCTATCGTCACACCCTTTGTCGTTTTCGCTGGGTTGCTTGGGGCGATTTGCTGGAATCTCCTGACCTGGCTTCTCGGCCTTCCGACGAGCTCCTCCCACGCCCTCATCGGTGCCTATGCCGGCGCCGCGATCGCCAAAGCCGGACTGCACGTGATCATCGCCCATGGATGGGTGCAAACAATCATTTTTATTTTCCTGGCGCCGATGCTCGGCCTAGTCCTCGGTGTTTTTTTCATCTGGGTCACGGCTCGGATCGGTCAGAAGACGGACCCAACCTGGATCAACCGACGGTTCCGGAGCCTCACACTCATTTCTTCATGCCTCTATAGCCTTGGTCATGGCGGCAATGACGCCCAAAAGACAATTGGCGTCATCGCCAGCCTCGTCTTCTCCGCAGGCTACATGAAGGCCTTCAATATCCCTCTCTGGATTATCCTTAGCGCTTATGCCGCCATCGCCCTGGGGACCCTGTCCGGCGGCTGGCGGATCGTCAAGACGATGGGCCAAAGGATCACAAAGCTCCAGCCGATCGATGGTTTCTGCGCCGAGACAGCCAGTGCCGTGAGTATATTCCTGGCGACCTATATGGGTGTCCCGGTCAGTACGACGCATGTCATCACAGGGGCCATCTCGGGCGTCGGAGCGACCAAGCGCTTATCGGCTGTCCGCTGGGGAGTTACCGTCAAGATCCTCTGGGCCTGGGTTCTCACCATCCCCGGTGCCGGCCTCATCGGCGGAGCATCCTATTTGCTTTTCCGCCTCATCTTGAAGGTCTCTGCCTGATTTATTCCTCAGGGCTCGTTCCTGGATCATGCAGGTCTCCGGCTGAAGAATCCTATCGCCTTCAGCCCGTCCGGCCGACGAGATGAGTGGACAGGAAAACGGTTCTTTGTCAATATAATCAGCGTTCTCCGCAGTGTCAGCGTCGGTCTCATTTAGCTTTAAAGGAGGGGCGAGGATGGAAGGAATTATGGTGATGATCATCAGTGAGCCTCCTTACGGGAACGAAAAGCCTTGGAATGCCCTCAGGCTGGCCAAAGCCCTGGTGGCCATTAAGCAAAATATCAGGCTGTTCCTGCTGGGAGACGCCGTGGCGATCGCAAAGAAGGGGCAGAAACCTCCGGCCGGCTACTATAATCTGGGCCAAATGATGAAAGAGCTGGTGGGTTCTGGGGTCGAAGCGCGGGTTTGCGGGACCTGTATCGATTCACGCGGCCTGAAAAGCGAGGAACTGATAGATGGAGTGGTTGTGGGGAAGATGCTCGAGCTCGCCCGTTGGGTCGAGGACACCCCGAAAGTCCTGAACTTCTGAGCGCATTCGCTAGAGCAGAATCCTCATAAAGATATTTTTGAGCGCGAAAGGCCTGGCCTGCCCCTCAAAGAATCGATCCCGGCGTAATGAGAGAAAACCCGGAGTATGAAGTCAGAGAATGTCGCTTCAGAGGTGATATCGGGAGCAGCGGCTTATATGGGCCTTTGATTTTGATCCGGACTGCCTGAGTTTATGATCGACCTGATCCGGTTCAAATCCAACTCGGCCTTGGCTCCCCAACCTCGAACACCGGCAGGGACAGAGGGCCGGAACCGTTCGTAGAGCGAAAAGGCGGCGGCAGCCAACTCATCGGGCTTGAAAGAGTCCGCTAACGCCTTCATGGCATTTTTCACAGCCGGAAGCACCGACCCAAATTTTTCCTCGAGATATCGCTCCACGCCCTCCGCGTCGATGGGCCTGTTCTTGACGACCGCTCGAACGCCCTTGTTCGTTTTCTTGGCCGGGATGGGCCGTCCGAGAAGCTCGATCCGGAATTCTTCTCCAAGCCCGGCCTTCGTAAGTGGGATGCCCTCGGGGTGTTCGGGCGGCTTAAAGATGCCCAGGCTCCTGCCCTTCGATTGGGCGTTGAGTCCGGCCAGGCTCTTGCCGAGCGACAGTGCGGCATAGTGATCGAAACCAAGGCGTTCTGCGACGATTGCGGCCCACAGGGTCAGCACTGGCGCCCTATTAATGAGGACAATATCGCGGCTCACGGGGATGCTCGTTTTCAAATATAGGACCAGCTTCCTGGCCTGTCAAGGGACTGCCGGAGCTTCCGAAAAATGGGTTGATATTCTCGTTTCAGAGGTGGTACCGTGAACGGCGGGTGGCTCACTGCAGCCGTTAGAATACTCCGCAGGCTATTTCTCCAGGTGGATGTCTTCCCGGTAGTCGATCAGGATCTTCGTGCCGGGCTTGGGCTTGAGGAGCTCCAAGGCCTTAAGGAAGGTCTGGTTGCGACGTTTCCACATCCGATTGAGTTTGCGGGCATAATGGGCAATAGCAACGCTGAGCCACTCGCCGGCCAGCATCTTCCGGACGGTCTGCTTCAGAGAGTAGAATTTTTTGTGACAATAAATCTGCGCTTTCTGGAGGTCGGGCAGCGTAATCCGGGCTGGCTCGAAAACGACATGATGCGCATCGTAGAGCGCCCAATCATGGAAACGGAGCCGGCCCTCAGCCTCCATTCTTCCATAAAACTCGGACCCGGGTATCGGCGTGAGGATCAGGAATTGGGTTGTGGCGAGCCGGGCCCTCTTGGCGAACCTGACCGTTTTCTTAACAGTCAGCCAGTCGTCATCGTCGAATCCCAGCACGAACATGCCGTGTATCCTGATCCGGTGGCGGCGCAGGACTTTGACTGCCTCAATGAGGTCGCCGAGGGTTTGCTTCTTCTTCATACTGACAAGACTCTGCGGGTTGACCGACTCGAACCCGATATAGACGGTGTGACAGCCGGCTTTTTTCATCAGCCGGGCGAGCTCAACGTCACGGGCTATATCAGCGCGGACCTGGGTCGTCCACGTGAACCGGAACTTCTCATGGATCATCGCCCGGAGAAGCTCCTTAGCCCTCTCTCGGTCGGCGGTGAAATTATCGTCGTAGAAAAAGACATGGTTCCGGGGCTGGTCATAGCCGCGGAGCTCTTCAATAATATTGGCGGTTGAACGAAAGCGGTATTTCCTTCCGAACATGCTGGTCACGGAGCAGAATGAGCAATCGAAGGGGCAGCCCCGTGACGTGAGAACAGGGATCGGCGGCGCGAACTTGCGGCGTTGTCGCTCCGGCTTCAGGAGACTGAGGTCTGGAAAGGGGATCGCGTCCAGGTCCTTTTCTGGAGGGATCCTCGGATTCTGGATGATCCGGCCGTTTCGGAGATAGGACAGATTGGGGACCGTGGAGAAGTCCCTGTCGCCCTCCCAGGCGTCAATAAACCGCATCAGGGCCTTCTCGCCTTCTCCGCGGACGACAAAGTCGGCATGCTTCAACGCTTCGTCGGCCAGATATGTCACGTGGATCCCGCCCATGATCACCGTGATGCCGAGGCTCCGGATTTTGTCGGCGATGGCATAGGACCGAGGGGCGGTCGACGTGATTGTCGAGATGCCGACCAGGTCGGCCGAGGCGACTATGTCGTAATCGATTTTCCGGAGCTCTTCAACAAAAACCTCGACCTCCCAGCCGCGGTTCTTCATCATCGTTCCCAGAATGAGCGGGCCCAGGCGGGGCAGAGGGAATCGCGAGAAAATGTGAAGGTTCGGAGCTTTTGGCTCTATGAAGACGATTTTAGGCATGATATCGCCCCCTGAATGCTTAGCGGCGCCCGGTCGGCCATCTCCATGGCGTCGGTCGCGGACAGGACGCACGACTCGATGCCTAGCTGCCAGCCGATGCCGGTGTAGCTCCAATGGTTGCTGGCCGTCAGGCAGACTCCAGGCGAGGGCCCGGCGGGGACCGGTGTGATCGAGAGCCCGGGCCAAGCCGCCAGCGCGCCCGCGCCGTCGGCGACGCCCGTCCTCAGGAACTTCCGGCATGTGATAAACGGGCTCATCTCGAAGAACAGCATAAAGCAGGACGCGAAGAATCGTCAAGCGGGGGCACAGGAAGGGGCGATCGACCGGCGCGCCCCGGCTC
>Ga0187770_10002223_pt1 | contig 10772 bp, 7 predicted proteins | sample 0116_SJ02_MP02_2_FD_133154 | JGI IMG/M metagenome (GOLD analysis project Ga0187770, IMG submission 133154) | Tropical peat soil microbial communities from peatlands in Department of Meta, Colombia - 0116_SJ02_MP02_20_MG | ecosystem: Environmental > Terrestrial > Soil > Wetlands > Peat | place...
CAGAGCATGACCTCGGGGCAGGAACAGCCCGAGATCCTCCTCGAACAGCGGCACGGCGTGAACCTCGGAGCCGGAGGCCGGCAGGGCGAGCACGCCAAGATCGATGTCTCCCGTCGCGAGCTGGACGTCGAGCGCTCGGGTGGTCGCCTCCCGGAAGACGAGGTGCAGGTGAGGGTGGAGCGCGGGAGCGAGGTCGAGAACCTGTGGCACGAGCCAGAGAGCCGCCGTCCCGATCAGGCCGAGATGGACGGTCCCGATGATCTCCTGGCTGAGAGCCGTGACGTCCGAGCTGAGCGCATCGAGTTCGCTGATCACCCGGTGCGCCCGCTCGACCGCGAGGACACCCGCCTCGGTGAGCTCGCCCGTCGCGCGATCGACGAGAGCCGAACCGAGTTCAAGCTCGAGCTTTTTCACGTGCGTCGAAACGTTTGACTGCACGGTGGCGAGAGCGTCGGCCGCTGCGGAGAACGAGCCGTGCTCGGCGATCGCGACCAGAGCGTTCAGCTGCCGGAGATCCATCGAATTCGATGATAGTGTCTATCTATTGCAACTGTTTGACTGATGGCCGGCAATTGGCAAAAGTGTGAGCCAACCACGGGCGTGCCGGTCCCCCACCGGGACCCTGTGGGTGTGAACTGAACGAAGGGGTCGGTCCCCCCCCGACCCCTTCTTCGCGTCCGGGGTCCTGCGGTCGTGTTATCGAGCGGGCTTCACCACGGCTTGGCAGAGGACTTGGACCGTGACGACCTGGTGCGGCGGGCGCTTGCCGGCAGCGCCCAGGCGCGTCGCCAGGGCGAGGCGTCCGGCCCGCGGAACGCCGGAGTCATTCCGGCCGCGGCGCGTCGGCGCGCCGACCACCAATCCGTCTCTGCTTCGTCGGCGAGGAGCGCGACGGACTCCTCTATGCGGGCGGCGAAGCGACGCGCGTCCTCTTCCCGGCCAGACGGTCCGGTCGCGTCACTCGGCCAGAGCGGATCCCCGAAGCGGAGCTCGACCTTGCCGCGTCGCAACCGGCGCCCGCCCTTGGGGAAGACCGGCCGCACACCCCGGAGGTGCACGGGGACGACCGGGACGTCACAGCGCTTGGCGAGATAGGCAGCCCCCCCCCGGAACTCTTGGCCCCAGCCATCGCGGCTCCGGCCACCTTCAGGGAAAATGACAAGGTTCCAGCGGTCCGTGAGCAACGATGCCGCCAGGTCAGCGCTGCGTCGATTCACTTTGGTCCGCTCCATGGGGATCGTGCCGAGAGCGAGCGACCACAACGCCGCCTTCCACGGGCGGTCGAAAAAGTAGTCCGCGGCCGCGGCGACGACCGTGCGACGTCGGAACCGTTCCGGCAGGCAGGACAGAACGATCGAGGTGTCGAGGTGGCTCGAGTGATTAGCCGCGAAGATAACCGGTCCTTCGAGCGGGTCGAGATGCTCTCGTCCGAAGACCTTCGGTGACGTGGCGACGGCGACGAACGGCCGGGTGACATTGTCGACCAGCGCCCGGCGAACCAGCCGAGCCCAGGGCGCCCGCGTCCAGGTCGTGTCGTAGTCGACCCCGAGGTTGCGACGCTCGATGGGGCGGGGGAGGGTTCCCGGCCACGTTGGGCGGGAAACGACTTCGTCGAGGACGCGAGGAAGGCGCGCGTTCACGAGACGTCGGCCACGAGAAGAGGCGGGGCGTGAAGATGCGTGATCGTCGGATTCGGGCCGACGACGTCCTCGTCCATCTCCAAGGCATCGGCAAGAGTCGAGGCCGGCTTGAAGCCCATCCGCCGCACCGCGGCACGGTCCCCGCCGACGATGATCACGGCGCCGAGATGCTCAAGCGCATGGCCGCACCAGTACCACATGTAGAAGGGGTGGACGCCGTGGTAGGCGTACGAGGTCCGGTAGAGGTGGACGTACCAGGGATCGGTCGCGAAAGCCTGCTCGTACGTCTTCTCGATTTCAATGAGGTCGGTCGTGTCGGCGAGAACCTGTTCGAAGAAATCGATGTAGCTCGGGTGGTGGACGGGATGGAACGCCCAGGGAGTGGGGTGCGACATGATGCAAACGCCGCCGGCGCGTACGAGCGGCTTACCGCGGTAAAGGTTGAAGAAGTAGCCGAGACCGAGACAGGCAACGAGGACGGGGTTCATGATCGAATTGACGTTGTACGGGCAGAGATAGGGCAGACCCATCGTCAAGATGTCGGTCTGACCCTCGACGGCGACGAGCTGTTGACGATGGAGGTTCTCGAGCGTGACGTCGTGCACTGCCTCGACCTCGCCGGCCTGCACCGAGGTGACCCCATAGGGCGCAAGCATTGACTGGAAGATCTGGCGCGCCAGTCTCGGCGGGATGCGTTCGAGGGCGAGACGGCTCGCGTGGAAGCCGGCCCGGTCGGCGAGAGACCACTCCCACTCGCGCTTTTGCAGGTAGGCGAACTGCGAGGGGAACATGTCGAGGTTGAGCGTCGTCTCGATCTGGAAGATCTTCACGCCGACGTTCTTGATCAGCCGGCCCATCCGCCAGTTGGAGGAGTGCATTTCGGAGTGATGGCGGTCCATCAGCGACCGGCTGTGCTGCAGGGTTCGCACGTTGTGATGGTGCCGGAGGCTGCGGTAGCTGGCGAGCCCGGTCGCCACGGACTTGTGGCCGCCGTCCATCGCCGACAGGTTGATGTTCACGTAGATCAGTAAGTCGCTCTCGGCGGCACGCCGGTTGATTTCGACGTCCTCGCCCTCTTCGGTCATGCCGAGGTGGACTAGGGCGCCAGGGTCCTCAGCGTCGTGCTGGAGGAGGAGACCGTGGGGGGCGAAGGCGTCGAAAACCCGGTCGCCGAGGGCGTGACGGAGCTCGTCGTCAGTCATCCGCCGGTGCAGGGCGAGCGCCGCGATGAGGACGACGTCGTCGATCCCGGCGGCCGCAGCCAAGTCGAGCACGGCCTCGATCACGCGCTGACGAATGTCGGGCCGGCGCATCGGCGGCAGGGGCAGCGAGACGTCGTCAAAGGCGATCGTCAGGCGCATGCCGGCCCGGAGCAGGGCGGAGAGCGGCGGGCAATCTCCGAGGGGGTGTTCCAGGGCGTGGCGGACAGCAGCCTCGGGGTCGCTGAGCGCGTCGAGGGGCTCCGGGGGGTAGACGACGCGAGCGCCCTCGGGCAGCTGCTCGAAGCGGAAGCCCTCTCCGTGCCAGAACAGCGTCGGGGGGGTCGATCGGTCGACCTCGAGTACGAATCCGGGTCTCGGGCTCACGCGCTCGTCTCCAGTTTGTTCTCGTTACGGAGCACACGCTGTTTCCTCGCGGCCGGCGCTGCCGTACGGCGCCACGCCGGGTTCTCGCGTCGGAGGTCGAAGACCACTTTCACCGACCCACGCCTGCCGGCGCTGGCTGCGTGGCGAACCGCCTCTTCGTAACGCTCCAAAGGGTAGTGGGCTGAGACGAGCCGCTCGAGCTGCGTTTCTGCAACGAGTTCGAAAGCGAGGGCGAACGTTGAGCGCGGTCCCGGGGGAACGTCCTCGGTGCCGTAGGCGTACGCGCCGAAGAGCGCGATCTCCCGCTGCCAGAGGGGGGCGAGATCGACTCGAAGCACTCCCGGCATGCCGACGAGCACAACGCGGCCCCCCGGTCGGACGACCTCCAGCGCCTCGGTGATCGAGCGCGCTGAGCCAACGCAGTCGAAGACGATGTCGGCGCCTCCGGCGAGGCGGTGGACCCGGCCCGCCGTGGAGGCCAGGGCGAGTGTCCCGGTCACGCGACGCACGGCCCGGCCGAGCTCGCTCGGCAAGGCCACGTCGTCGGCCCCAAAATCCTCGGCGAAGCGCCGCTGCACCCGGTACTTCGCGACGGCGAGGAGCATCGAGGGGAGCGCGTGGCGCCGGAGGGCGGCGAGCGTGCAGAGCCCGAGCGTTCCCGAGCCGAGGACGACGACCCGCTCGCCCGGCACGACCTGGCCAGCCAACGCGGCGTGGATCGCGCAGGCGGCCGGCTCGACCATCACCGCGGCCTCGTCGCTCCAGTCCTCGGGGACGGGATGAAGCTGCGCCTCGTGCGCTACGAGCTCGTCCGACCAGCCGCCACCGGTGTCCGCGCAGTAGCCAGTCTGCAGCCCTGGACGGATGTTCCCAAAGGCGATCCTCTCGCAGGCCCCGGTGCGGCCCTCGGCGCATGACGGACAGAGCGGCTCGATGCCCCGCACGACACAGGAGAGGACTGGTTCTACGACCATTCGTCTGCCAGCGTCGGGGCCGTCGGTGACGACGCCGACAATCTCGTGGCCGGGCACGAACGGGAACGTGACGATGTCCTCGAAGAACCGTGAGCTCTCCCCGTCGAGGGTCGCGAGGTCCGAGCCGCAGATCCCCGCAAGCAGAGGCGTGACTCGGTGCCAGAGGGGACCCGGTCGCTCCGGCGGGTCGATCTCCGTCAGGCGGAGGGGACCGATCGCGATCCCGCTGCCTGATCCCGTGAGCAAGGCGGCCACGCGGGCCGCGGCGAAGCGGTGAACGAGACGCTCGACGAGAAGAGCCCTCATCGTCGAGCTCCCTTGCCGTCGGGGGGAGCGCTCGGCCCGAGCGCCCGGGGTGCGGGCGAACGGGGCCCGGTCCGGCGCATGGCGATGGCGAGCGGCACCCATGGCCCACCGGGGGCTCGCTCCCACTCCTCGATCGGCCAACCGCGTCGGCGGGCGATGGCCGCGAGCTTCGGCTCCGGGTTGACGACGACGGGGAGTCCGGCCGCGTCGAGCATCGGCAGGTCGCTCGTCGAGTCGGCGTAGGCCACGGTCCGCTCCAAGTCGAGCCCGTGGGAGGCGGCCCACTCACCGAGCATGATCGCTCGCGCCTCTCCCGTTGGGGGCGTGGAGACGAGCTCGCCGGTGAAGCGGCCGTTCTTCTCGCCGAGGGACGCACAGACAATCTCGTCGAAAAGTGGCCGCAGCGGCGCGATGACGAAGTCGAGTGCCCCGGTGATGAGGAGTGTCGGATGTCCGAGGGCCCGGTGGGCGCGCACGCGTTCGATCGCACCGGGAAAGGCCCGCGTGAGCAACAGATCGCTGAAGAGCTCCCAGGAATCGTCGCGCACTCGGTCGACGGGTGCCCCCTCGTAGCGTCGGTAGAAAGAACGCAGGAAGTCGCCGCGATCGCGGCGGTCAATCGCCAAGAGGTGTGGACCGGCGAGGAGGAGCTCCGCCGCTACCTGCATCCGGCGCAGCGGTGCCAGGTGACGGGTCGCGAGCCAGCCGTAGGACTCGACGACGTTGGAGTTGATGAGGGTCTGCTCCAGGTCGAAGGCCGCGCAGCGCGGTTCTGGCGTAAGGATCCGGCGGCGGGAGCGCTCGTCGCGCTGCTCGGGGAGCCGCTTGCCCGGCGCGGTGCGAACCCGGGCGTGGGCGACGACCGAGGGCAGATGGACGTCGCGCACGTACGAAGACCAGTCGAATACGGCCGGGTCGAAACAGAACGTTCTCTGGTCAGAAGCATCCAGCGAGTCGTAGAGCCCCAGCGTGCGATCGATGCGAAAGCGCGCCTCCGTCTCCGCGTACGACCCGTAGAGCTCGACGTAGCCGAGGGCCCTCTCGGCAAGGAGTCGCTTCTCCTCCACTCCGAGGGCCCGCTCGGCGAGATCACCCCGGATGGGCAGGTGGTTGACGAAGCGCTCGGCGAGGTGGAGCGCGGCCGAGGTTCGACGCAGGTCACCTTGGACCTTGCCCCGCCCGGGGAAGGACCACTTCGGCACCACAATTGGCTGGCCGTGGGTGTCGTAGAGGGGGTGCTCGGTGAACCACGCCTCGCAGAGCGAGACAAGGGTTCCGTAGCGCAACGGGTTGCGTACTCCCGAGGCGATCTGGAACACGCTTTGTTCCGGCGATCCAGGGCCGCGGGCCGCGACCGCGATGATCGCTCCGGCGACCAGATCGACGGGGATCACGTCGACAATGCCTTCGGGCACGCCTGGAAACTGCCGGAGAAGCCCGCGTGCGTAGGAGATGATAACCGGCTCGGCCATCCGGAAACCGCGGATCCAACCTGGCACGGGGTCGGTGAGCGAGGACTCGACGATCGACGGGCGGATGACGGTGACAGGGAGCTCGCCCCTCGTGTCGGCCAGGGCCACCTCGCCCAGGGACTTGGTGTAGGCGTAGGCGTCCGGCCAACCGAGGGACTGGGCGCGGGCCCGACCGAGCTCGACGAGACGGTCGGTCACCCATTCTTCGCGCAGCCGCTCGGTCCTTTCGGCGAGGAGCGCGGTGCCCGCGGCACCGAGCTCGCCCCGCGCGGCTTTGCGAAACTTCGCGAGCTGCCTCGGCGTGCGGCTTTCGGCGTGTGCGTCCGAACGCGCCCGACGCGCGGCCTCCACCTCGGCGCGCCAGTCTGGGAGCGCGATGTAGGGGCTCTGAGAAATCGGTTCCTCTAGGGCGTCGCCACGGTGACCACTGCTCACATACGCAGTCGAGACCGAAATGAGGTGGGGGGGAGGAGAGCCCGCCGGCCGGTGAGAGGTGATGAGGTCGGTCATCGTTGCCGCGACGCGGGACGGTCCGAGCAGGTTGACCTCGATCGCGCTGTCGAGCGGAGCATCGAAGCTCACGGACGCGGCAGCGTGCACGACGATGTCGCAAGAGGCGAGGACGACCTTTCCCGCCTCGTCGAGCCCGAGGCCATCGATCGTCACGTCGCCAGCGACAGTGGCGAGTCGACGGGAGACGGTCGTGTCGAAGTCACCGCCGAGCTCTCCCCGGAGCCGGTCGAAGCAGTCATTGCGGATGATCTCGCGTGCCGTTCGTTCGGCCGCGTTCTGTCGACGGCCCGGGCGGACTATGACGACGACCTCGCAGTGCGGCACACAGCGCAGCAGGCGTTCCACGAGGGCCGTACCGAGGAATCCGGTCGCACCGGTGATCGCGACGCGCTTGTTCGCGAGAGCTTCAGCAATCACGATGCTCGGGCCAGTGCTTGCTTCATCGCCGGCGCGACGAGATCCGGGAGCGGCGCGGTGGCGTGTAACGCTTCGATGGCTGCGGCCGTCCGGCTGGTCTCGCGGGGGTGGCTCTCGTCTTACGAGCTGGTCTGGAACGTGCCGCTTGTTCGGCACGTTGGCGGCGCATGCTCCGGACGATGAGCCAGCCGCCGAAAATGAGGAACAGGGCACCAAGGATGTCCTCAGCGCTGATGAGTTCGAAACCCATCATGAAGCTTGCGATGCCGACTATCGAGCCGCGCCGGAAGATAACGCCGCCGGCCATGACGGCAATAAGGATGAGCCCTGCGACGAGCAGCGTCAGCGCGTCAGCGCGGACCTTGACGACTGTGGAATGGCGGTTGACGACGTACCCGGCCCCGACAAGGCCGAGCGCGAGGACCGTAGCGGCCACGCTGAGCCTGTATTCGCGCTCGTCGAGGCCCACGGCGAGCGTCTCTGATGGTCGCCCCCCGTCCCTAGCTCGTACCCGAGCTCGGGGCAGCCACGAGGTCGGCGACCAGATGGAGAACACCGGGGGTTGCGATCCAGCGTCCCGAGGAGCGCCGCTGTCCGCCGCTCCTGTGACGACGACGTTGTCGCGGTCAGGCTGGAGCTGGTCGTCGGGCGGATCACTTGTCACTGTCCAAAGGGTAGTTGGGAAGCCGACGAGGCAGGGAATGGACGCCCCTGCCTGCATGGGACTTTCACGCAGTACAAACGCGCGAAGCCCCGGGGCCTCTCCTCTGGGACGATTTAGCCCGAGACGCGGTTACCATTCGGCAACCGGGCGCTTGGCTCAGTTGGTTAGAGCGCAGCCTTCACACGGCTGAGGTCGGCGGTTCGAGTCCGCCAGCGCCCACCAGGTAAATGAGCTCTAAGTGCCTTGCTGAGGCCGCCTTATGGATGACGACGACAGGTTCTGCCTCGAAACTGGTCGAGCGCGCGGAGGATCTCAGCGGTCGTCGGGCCCCATGTAATCGAGGGCACTGTGCCGGCAGATGACCTCGCAATCTTTGTCAAAGGCTTTCGACCTGACGCACAGCTCGTGAGGCGGCTCGTTCGTTCTGCCGCCGAGTTCAACGTCGAGAATATACCCCTTTACCTCGCGGTTCCGGACGACGAAGTGACGTTCTTTTCGAATCTCCTCGATCGGGACGCTGTCATCGTTATCGCAGACTCTCAGTTCCGGATTCCCGCGGTAACGGAGAAGATACACAGCTTCCGAATTGGCTACATAGAACAGCAGTTAATCAAGTTGTCACTACACAAATTGGATGTCGCCAGAACCTACTTCGTTCTTGACAGCGATTCCTTTTTCATAAGGGAGTTCTCGCATGAAGACTTTCTGGACGAATCCGGACGCGGTTACACCGTCCTATCGGAGGATCGGGATCAGTTTGCAAGTCCTGGTTATTCACAGTTCGTGGAGCTGCGGAAGGCGATGATCGACAGAATCGCGGACTACCTCTGCCTGCCGCCGCACATGAGAGCGACTTGCCATGGCAACGCAATTCTGATCTCGGATGTTCTCTCTTCGTTCGAGGAGTGGCGTCGGACAGAGGGTTTGTCGCTAATTGATTTGATGACGATCGCTCCTTTGGAATTTTCTTGGTACAACTTTTATTTGCGAAAGTGCCGACCCGACATGATCACGGCTATCGAGCCGATAGTTCGTAATGTGCATACACGTAGTGAGTTTCGGTCGCTGCTGCAACAAGGCCTGAGGATATCGGCGCTTCGAAGATCGTATCTGGGTGTTTGCCTTAATTCGGGCTGGGCGGGTCGGAATCAAGGAAGATTCGTTCGAAAGTTGAATCGCGGATCTATGTTGGCAGAAGCGCGGATACGCCAGGACCAGATGCGGCAGTCAGCGCACCGAAAAATCGACCTGTTTCGGCTTGACCGCTACCGGCTTGAGTAGGGTTTGTGGCGGGATCGGTGAGCGGAGGTGTGCAACGACTTCCAGTGCCGGGAAGGCCTCGTCGACTGGCCGCACTGAAAAGCGAAAGCGTTTCGGAGCTGCGCAACAGGAGAGTCTGCGTTTCTTTGCGACACGCGTGCTGAACGAGGCCCCGATCTTGGGCGGACCCGCCCGGATCGAGTCTCTCGACGAAGAGATTGGCGCTGCCCTGGTGGAAGAGGATGGCTCGGATCGAGGGTTCATCCTGGGAGCGGACGTTTTCGATTCAGACTGGTTGGGAACGACCCGGGCTTTGTATTACGTCTCGCCGGCGGTCGGGTCGATTCGCGGATGGCCCTGGCGAGATATCGGCGCCGTTCGGGTCGTGAGAAGGCGGCTGAAGTTCGCGACGTATGTCCTCGACTTCCGATCGTCGCAGCCGTCGCTCGAAATGGTTACCGGCCGCAGGTCCGCCTTGCGTCTCATTACCTTTCATGCAGCATGTCAACGGTACCGACCCTGATCTGGACTTCAAACTGAATCCACTGGCGGAGGCGGTCGGTTGCGGCTCGTCGCAACTGTGGCTGGAGCGACACGGTTGACGGTACGGGCCGGTTCTCACGTGCCACCCAGGCGCCTCCGACGGTAGGCGGCCGTAGGCGCGGACTGCCGGCTTGCGCCGACTTGGACCGGCGCAACTGGAGCGCACGTGTGCGAGATCCCGCTTGCCTTTGGTTCACCACGATTGCGGAGTTCAGCTAACCACGCTCCGTGTTCTCCGAGGCGGAACAAAGCGCTTGCGCGGTACCACTTTCGGTGGTGGCGGATCCGCTGAGAATGGTCAATTCTTGCTACCGGGCAGTGTCACTTTGCATTCCATAGCAATTCTCGCCTAGGCGCGTTCAGGGAAATATGGTGCTTCACGTCGCCGTGAACGTGTCTGTACCCGCGGTAGCCCCGGATAGACGATGCCTCCATGGCAGATCGCGTGCCGCTCGCGAACCACAGGCAGTGGTACCACGTAGAGTGGCTGCGTCCCGCAAGTGAGTCAGACTCTTCTCACCTCACACTGATCGGGCGGAACAGAGGAATCCGACGGCTGAGCGTGGGGAGTGGCATCGTCGTCGCTGTCGCCATCATGGCGAGCCAGGTCGGCGGCGTGGGCGCTGCTTCTCCTCTTATCGGGCGATCTGACGCTCCGGTGATCACGTCACAGCCAAGGAGCGTGACTGTCACCGTGGGCGCTCGCGCGCGGTTTGTTGCCTCGGCGAGTGGACACCCGGCACCGAAGGTGGACTGGCAGCGGTCGACGAACAACGGCCGTTCCTGGAAGTGGATCACGGGCGCGACGCGGTTGGCTTACTCGGTTGTGAGTTCGTCTTCGCGACGCGGCGACGAGTTCCGAGCCGTCTTTGTGAACGTGGCCGGATCCACACGGACGCGTGCCGCGAGATTGTACGTCCAGATGACACCGAAGTACCGAACGACGACGAAAGCTTTGGCGATCGATTTGGCGAACTATCGCAAGACGACCGCCCCGGTGATCACCTTGCAGCCTACGAGCGTGACTGTGACCGCGGGCGGCACCGCGACCTTTGTGGCCGCGGCGTCGGGCACGCCAACCCCGAAAGCCCAGTGGCGGGTCTCAGTGAACGGCGGCACGACCTGGAGCGCGGTCGGCGGTGCGAGGACGTCCAGTTACATGCTGATCGCGTCGGGTTCAGAGAACGGATACGAGTTTGATGTCGTGTTTACGAACGCGACTGGCTCAGCGACGAGCATCCCGGCGATCCTTTTCGTGAATGCGGCCGTCGTGACGACGACAACCCTCCCGCCTCCCACGACGACGAATCCGCCCCCGGTGACGACGACTAGCACCACGACGACGACCACGACGACCACCCTGCCGCCAGCGCCGACGTCAGGCATCATCAGCTCGG
>Ga0187770_10002224_pt1 | contig 10772 bp, 7 predicted proteins | sample 0116_SJ02_MP02_2_FD_133154 | JGI IMG/M metagenome (GOLD analysis project Ga0187770, IMG submission 133154) | Tropical peat soil microbial communities from peatlands in Department of Meta, Colombia - 0116_SJ02_MP02_20_MG | ecosystem: Environmental > Terrestrial > Soil > Wetlands > Peat | place...
CACCAACCGGGCTCATAGCGGATGGACGCCAAGCCGCCACCCTCACCAGCGGAGTCGTTAAGTTCCGAGAGGTTGTGCGCAGAGTGCAATTGCAGGGCACGAAACCGGGGGAGATGATGGCCGCGACCGACGATGCTGTTCGTGCCTGCAAGCGGGCTAGGCAGGGGTCTCCCATCGATGCCATCGTTTTCTGAATAATCAGGGCGGTATGGGGCCTTGACCGAAGGGGTGATGATCGGCGCGGCAGCGTCCCTGCTTGCCGTGAACTGGATCGTTCTGGTTGTAGAGACCGTCCATCCCGCCCCTAACTTGGGCTATGCTCCGTGGGTTCAGTGGCCCACGGAGTAGGCTCGAGGATGGTCCGCAGTCCGAAAGCAATCGCGGACGGCAGCTTCCCGAAAGGTAAATTAGTTCATTCGTCGCTTCAGTAAGTCAGACTTTAGCCACTAGCCTCGATCAGTTTAGACGTGAAACGTTTTGTCCATGACCGTCACTATTACGGTGAAGCAGTCCTCTGCGAACTCCCCTCGCGTTCCGTGCGGACGGTAATCCGTCCCCGTTCTCCAGCGTTTACTTTTTCTCGGATCGCATGTGTCGCATCACACAATGGCAGGCAGAGTTCCGTCCAGGTCGGTGACGACGTCGGCCACAACGAAGAGTCTCGTTGATAACCGATTTTTGCGCGCTCCGCCGAAAATCACCAATGGGCAAACCTGCGTTTGTTTCGGGCGGAGGGGCAACCCAGAAGCTAGCTTATGGGAAATCCGGAAACATGGTCGCAGGTGCGTTTATCCTCTGTTGTCGTTCTACCCCTTATCCGACACTCGTTTTTATCTTGAAGGAATCATAGACTTTGCATTTCCCTCCCGCAAGGTGTACAAAGGTCGCCGCACAAGGGCGTGAGCAGGTGAGACTGTGATCACAAGCAGAATGATCACCGTTGCAGACACACGGTGTTGTGTTCGACATGTCCTTCCCTGCGACCCAAGAAATTGATCGGCCCGCGTCCTCCGGTCCTTAGGTCCGAGCAAGGACGTGCCTGATCTTCCGCGCAGATTGTGACCCCGGGAATTCAAGGACGTGAGGAATTGGCTATGAGTAGGACCAGCCCCTGGGAGCTAACACGCACCGTCCTTTCATCCTTTCGTTCCTGGCCACGACAGCTTGGCACTCTCGGGATTTGGTGTCGAGTCCTCGTCCGTGCCGGCGCGTGCCTGATCCTGCTCGATATCGTTCGCCTTCTTTTCCTTCCGCCGCAATACCAGGAGGCGTATACCAATGCGTTCGACGGCATCATCGTCATCGGGGTGGGCGTAGCCTGTGGGTTTGCCGCGGCCCGCTCCTCGCAGCTCACCCGGGAATTATGGGCGATGATCGCCGCCTATTTTGCTTTGATTGCCGCGGCAGATATTCACGATTTTCTCGCCGCTCTTCATTTCTCTCGTTCCCTCTGGCTGTTTCCTCGCGACTTTCTGGGCTGGTTCATTTATCTCACTCTCGCTCTCTTGATCTTCTTTCCTACACCGGAAGAGGGCGAGCTGAAATGGAAATGGCTGCCGGTGCTTGACTTTGCTCAGGTGGCCATCGCCATCGGGCTGGCAGATTTCCGGTTCATTTATCTGCAGCACCTGGGGCTAGGCCGGCCGGCAATCTACGGGACGCCGGAATTCGTGCGGAACAGCTTGATCGCGCTGGGATTGCTGCTGCGCGCCACGGTTGAGCCCTCGCTGCGAGCGCGGGCCATTTACCGCGCCATTGCCTTAGCATTCGGCACCATCACCATCTTGGCGGGAATCTCAGCGGTGCATGAGTCGATGGTTTCTCTGGTCGGGCGACCAGCCGCGTTCCTGGCGCTCGGGGTATTCGCCGCCTCCTGGAAAGATCACTCCTATGCTGCGAGAGCGCGCACCCAACCGATCAAACTGAGAATGGCGTTGAGCTTGTGTGCGGCCGCGACTCTGATCGTCGTGTTGTTGCTTGCACGCCATCCGCCGGCACCATATCGCACCTTCATTTACCTGGTCGCTACCACTTCCGCCGCGCTCTTCATACTGCGTAATCTGATCGCAGACTATACGCGTCATGCGGCAGAGCACGAGTTGCGCCTCTCCGGGCAGCGCTACCAGATGCTTTTCGAGAAAACCGTCGCCGGAGTGGGGATCGCGACCCTCGAGGGACAGTTGATCGATTGCAACGACGCCTGGGCGCGCATCTTCGGTTTCCGCAGTGTGACGGAGTGCCGTGGCAGCCAGGTGCAGAATCACTATCTCAACCCTGCTGACCGGGAAGCGCTTTTGGCGGACTTGCGCACCAGCGGCTCGGTCGTCAATCGCGAATTGCGGGTCCGCCGCAAGGATGGGACCCCCTTCTGGGTATCGGCAAATAATGTCTTCCTCCTCGACGGTTCCAACGCTCCCCTAATTCAATCCACCGTGATCGACATCACCGCGCGCAAGCAGGCCGTGGACGCCATGCGAGCCAAAGAAGAGCATTTTCGACTCTTGGTGGAGCAGGCGTCGGATGGCATTGGGATCGCCGATGTCAATGGCAGGTGGATCGACGTGAACTCCGCCTGGCTATCGTCGACTGGCTACACGCGCGAGGAGTTCTTAGAACAGCGCGTCGGCCAGCACATGGTTGCCGAAGACAAGGCGCGTGTACTGGAGGAGTTGTCCCAGTTGCAGGCAGGCGAAACCTTGCGAAACGAATTCACCGTCAGGCGCAAGGACGGGTGCTACATGCCGGTTGAAGCATCGTGGAGGCGGCTGCCTGATCGGCGTTTGCAGGTAATTGGGCGGGACGTGACACACCGCAAGCGGGCCGAGGAGGCCTTGCGCAGCAGCGAAGAACGGTTCCGGGTCGCGCTGAAGGACTCTCCCATCACGGTTTTCAATCAGGACCAGAACTTGCGTTACACGTGGCTTTATAACCCGCAGCTTTACGGACAGACCGACGTCTTGGGCAAGACGGATGATGAGATTCTGGGCGAGAAGGAGGCTGTAGGTCTGAACCAGCTTAAGCGGCGGGTATTGAAAACTGGAACGCCGTTACGCGAAGAAGTGGGGATTGTTCATGAGGGCAAGAGTTATGCCTTCGACCTCACCATCGAACCGCTGTTCGACGCAAGCCAGAAGATCGTCGGGATTACGGGCTCCAGCATAAACATTGCCCGGCTTCGAGAACTGGCCGATAGGCTGCAGGAGGCCAACGACAGGCTGATCGAGGAGAAGTTGTACCTGCAGAGTGAAATTCAAACAGAACTCGGATTTGAAACCGTCATTGGGCAGAGTCCGGCGCTGAAAGCGGTTCTGAAGAAAGCGCGGGTGGTGGCGCCAGCCGACTGCAACGTTTTGTTACTTGGAGAGACTGGCACGGGCAAGGAATTGGTGGCGCGCTCCATCCATTCTCTGAGCAGCCGGCGCGGGAAGAACTTCATCAGTCTCAACTGCGCTGCCGTCCCCACAGGTTTGCTAGAGAGCGAGCTTTTTGGGCATGAAAAAGGCGCGTTCACCAGCGCCGTCAGCCAAAAACTCGGGCGGCTGGAATTGGCGCACCAAGGTACGCTGTTTCTCGATGAAATCGGAGAACTGACGCTCGAACTCCAACCCAAGCTATTGCGCGTTCTGGAGGAGCAGGAATTCGAGCGGCTGGGAGGTACCCGCACGCTTCGCGTGGATGTACGCATCATCTCCGCTACCAACCGCGATTTGCAAAAAAGCGTGGCAGAAAAAAAGTTTCGAGAGGACCTTTTCTATCGCTTGAACGTATTTCCCATTGACCTGCCGCCTTTGCGCGAACGAAAAAGCGACATTCCCATGCTGGTTTATTACTTCGTGCAGAAGCATGCGGGTCGGATGGGAAAACACATTGAAACCGTCCCGGAAAAAACCTTGAGGCTGCTGCAGAACTGGATCTGGCCGGGAAACGTCCGGGAGCTTGAAAACGTAATCGAACGCATGGTGATCTTGACCACAGGAAGCATGCTGGCCGCCCCACCTATCGATTTGGAAAGGCCTGAATTCCTTCCAGGCAATCATCTGTCGGAGATTAAACGTGAACACATCCTTCGGGTCCTGCGGGAAACAAAGGGTGTCGTGTCTGGCCCCCATGGTGCTGCTGTCCGTCTGGGCATCAACCGTACTACCTTGCAATCGATGCTCAAGCGTATGGGCATCGAACCGGACGAGTACCGCCGGAGTACCGGAACCCACGGCTCAGAATGAGCAGCCGAGCGTCAGTGCGATGGCCATGCTGGGCGCCTTGGCGCAGGCGGAAAGCGAGGCAGCACGAAATGGAGCAAACATGGTCAAGACTAAGCCGCTGGCGCGGCGGACGCTACCGCGTGGGCGAGCCCGGAGATTTCCAGCTTTGCTGACGTAGTGTGGGTCATAGGGCAAGGAGATTCCTGTGACCCGACCAAGAATCAGTTGGTCTAAACTTGTTGTCCCTAAGTTGCTGAAAGGAGGGGTGAGCGCGGGAGGAATCGAACCTTCAACCTACTGATTAAGAGTTGTCACACCTCAGCGGATTCACCAACCACGATCACTCTCCGAAATCAACTACTTGCCCACAACCTAGCCCGCACGGAAGCACTTTGTCGAAGTAGCGAAAAAGCCCGTACTGGCGCGCATCGGCTCGAAGCGTACGGCACATTCTGCGGCACACCTTCTTGGGGTGAACCCTTCGGTGGGACAAACGGGTTCCTGACTCGTAGTCCCGAGCGTCTCCTGTCCTCATCGTGACGACGATCACCCTGTCCCGTGATAGTTGACACTGACAAACGAATTGGAAAGCGCATCGTCAACAAGAGGGCTTCCCTCTCGCCAGTCCACTCCAGTCCACAGAAAAAGGTATTGGAGGACAGCTATGAATCTCCATCATTGTTGTTCAGTTGGAACTCTCACTGGTTGCATTGGTTCAAATTGATCCCCATAGAACGCTGAAACGCGATTGGAGCGTGTCTCGGAGATAGTTACTAAATGATGGTCGATACTCCAGGCACCAAACCAAGTTGAAGCAGTAGTTCGATCACCAGGAGGCCGTCTATGAAAGCGGACTCAGACAACTCTGGATGGATTGTCAGATCTTGGCGGATTGCTGCGGCCATCGGCGTTATTCTTGCCCTCGTGGCGGGGTGGAAATACCCTCATTTCGACCCGAAGATTCCGTTCTTCTCTCAGCGCCACTGGGGGTTGCTAGCCCTAATCTGGTTGACAAACCCGAGAGCTTTGGCAGTCTACTATGGTTTCTGCGCTAAGCCTGCTGTGAGTGGCTGGTTCGACCTGATAATGCTCGGCGTTGTTCTTATTCCGGGCGCATGGGGTCTGTACTTCATACCAGGACTATCCGCAAGCACGAGCTTACGATGGGGGCTGGCATTGGCGGGGTTCTTCTTTCGAGATGTTCCCGAAAAAAGCCTAGTGGAAGGTCCGATGCTGAGGGGCAAATCGTGAGAGAGTATCGGCAGCATGAGCGAGGCTGTTGTCTTCCTGTTTCCCGGAGGTGTGTATATGGCGAAGTTCGCAATCGGCTCCGGCCTGTTCACAGTGCTGATGACGATGTTTCTGTACCGTCGCTGGGGTCTGACCTACGACGTCAATGCACTGCTCTTCGGGTCGGTTCTCGGACTAATCATCGGTGGTATTCATCAGTTTGTTCTCGCGCCGTTCCTTGCAGTACGCATAGCCCAGGCGGATCATCTGGCGAGCAGCGAAAAGAAGAAGATCCTCAAGAATATCGCGGTGGGGTTAGTCCTCACGTGGATAGGCGCGCTCTGGCTTACCGCGCATTGGATCGCACGCAAACCCGGTTTCGTGTGGCAATGGTAGCGTGATCGGGCGCACTGCGGATCTGTTATGTTCTCGATCCGCCACAAGAAAATGATGAGAAAAAGGCAGAACACCGAGCAGATCACCGCCCTCGGCCTTGCGGGGAAACCGACCGGGGGCGGGCCAGTTTTAAAGGTGGGGGTGGTTGTTTGCGTCAGCCTCAGCGAGAAGTAAGGAGGGAAAAATAAAGGGCTACATCAAAGCTCTGGTCGGAATGCTCGGAGTGCTCTTTGTCGTAGTGCTTCTGGGTATGTCGTCAGTCATTCCAGTCCTTGTGCGGAACCCTACCACACCCAAGTACGAGATTTTTCTGTTCATGGGACTCTCGGTTCTTTACGCATGGTTAATCATTCTGGCCGCCAAGCGATTTCCATTTCGTGTAGAGCTCAGCGGACCTCCGGGACAAATCCGTGAGACACGCTGGTACTCGGAAACTGCATTCATGCTGCTGGGAGGGCTGAGCTTCCTCGACATCAGTTACATCATGCGGCACCTGCTCGATCTGCCGGGATGGTCCGATTATGTGGTGGCGACCGTGGGTGGCTATATCGCTTACTTTGCGGCCCACAAGCAAATCGCCTGGTGTCCCTGCTGCGGTATGGAGGTCGTCCCAACCATGGATCAGGGGGCCTTCCGAGAGTGTCCGTACTGCAGTCAACCGTACGTCAACTGCGATGGAACGTTGCGGCGCGGAAAGTCGCAATCCTGACAGAGTGGTTTTTGGAAAAGAGGAGGCTTTTACGTGCGCCACAATTTCGAACTCTGCCGCAGATACAGCGCATTCGCGATTCCATCCGGGCCGAGGCGGCGTGAATGAAGAAGACGGGAGCAGAACGTTCCGCATGCTGCAAGGCAATGGGCTTCGCGAACTTGGCAAGCGGTAAAGGAATCTACAAAGCCCGTAAACCGAACCCAGAAAAGAGGCGGCTATGGGATGGGAATACGCTTGGAATTCGCGAAAGGAGTTGATCGCGCACCTGTGCGACGAGCAAACCGGCTACAGGACGCTTGCGCGCAAGGCCACGAGCGAGCGCGGCCAGTCGGTGCTGTGGGCGGTCCATGAGCTCGGCCCGGAGCACGAGGACAACCCAGGCCTTCGCTTCATCGTCTGCTACCTGATCGGTCATGACCGCAGGCATGGCCTGTACGGCTACAAGGAATTGGGTGAGACGATGGGGCCGTTCTACTACTCGTGCCCGCTTTCGTTCCTAGAGATGGCGCCCGAGCCGGAGGGCGAGAACGTCAAGGAATGGCGCGAGTGCGTTCGCAAGTACCACGCGGACATGGCGGAGCGGGCGCGCAGGTTGAAGGCGCTGAAGATCGGCGACACGGTTGAGCTGCTCGATAGCTGCACGCCTTCGGAAGTGGTTCTTACCTCACTGAAACCGCTGCGCGGGTGGCACGAGCGCCAAGTTTACAGCATAAGCAAGTGGCACTTGGCGCTGCCGTCGGCAATTGACTTGAACAACGCTGCCTTGGAATTGCGTCGTCAGGGCAAGCTGGCCGAGGCCGAGCAGTTACTGCGTCAGGCTCTCGCGATCGATGAGCAGGATCGTGGCGCTACTCCCCCTAAAATTCCGCACCGGCTCAACAACCTTTGTACGGTCCTCATCCTGCGAGGCAAGCAGGCCGAGGCGAAGTCATTGCTGGCCCGTGCATGGCAATTGAAATGCACCCGCCACGATCTGACCAGCACGCGCCTGCTCTTTGTTCGACTTGCCATCGCGCTGCTGGAATTCCAACCGGCGGAAGTGTTCGTCGGGCAGTTGAAAACCCTCCTTGCCCTCGACCCTTTACCGGACGACCCCGCAGTAGTGAAACCGGGCGACATGACCTGGTTTAGCGAGTCTCTGCTTCCGAAAATTCCTCCGGACGCGGGCGACTTCCTCACGGCACTGGCTTCTGCTATGAACGATCGCACAAAACTGGCCGACCTCAACCGTTTCCCGGAATGGCGCAACCAACCGCCCATCCCGCTCGATACGCCTTGGCCTAAAGAGCAGGCCGACGGTTGGGTGACGGTGAGGTCTCCCGACAGGCCTTGGGAGCGGCCGGGGGCAGGTGACCTGAACGCCGATGCATTGGATTTTGCTAAACAGGGCAAGCTGGCCGAGGCCGAATCGCTACTGCGTCAGGCTCTCGCCATCGATGAACAGGATCGTGGCGCTACGCCCGCTATAATTCCGCACCGCCTCAACAACCTTTGTACGGTCCTCGTCGTGCGAGGCAAGCTGGCCGAGGCGAAGTGGCTGCTAAGCCATGCGTGGCAGTTGAAATGCGCCTGCCACGATCTCACAAGCACACGCGTGCTCGTTCTTCGACTCGCCATCGCGCTGCTGGAATCCCAGTCAGCAGAAGTCTTCGTCGGGCAGTTGAAAAACCTCCTTGTTCTCGAATCTTTGCCGGACCACGCCGAAGTAGCGAAACTCTGGGACATCGCCTGCTTTGTCGAGCCCATTCGTCTGAAAATTCCTCCAGACGCGGGCGACTTCCTCGCCGCGCTCGTTTCTGCCATGAACGATCGCACAAAACTGGCCGACCTCAACCGTTTCCCGGAATGGAGCAACCAACCGCCCATCCCACTTGATGCGCCTTGGCCTAACGAGCAGACTCACCCTGGAACGGATGGAGGAAGCCCATGAAGCCGCGCTTTCGACCTGTCATTCGCGTCTTTGTCAGCTCGACCTTCAGCGATCTAAAAGAGGAGCGCAACGTTCTTCAGCGCGAGGTCTTCCCTCGACTGGAGCAGTACTGTCTGATCCGCGGGTTTCAGTTCCAGGCAATCGATCTGCGCTGGGGCGTTCCCGGTGAGGCCGGCCTCGATCATCGCACGATGCAGATCTGCTTCGATGAGCTGGGGCGGGCGCAAGAGGTTTCGCCGCGACCAAACTTCCTGGTGCTTCTGGGCGATCGCTATGGCTGGCAGCCCCTGGCGGAAGAAGTCGCCGAGAGTGAGTTTCTGGAGTTGGAGAAAGCCGCCATTCAGTTGGACCACGCAGCTTCCGCCGACAGCCAGGCAAGCGAAAGCGCCACACAAGTGTTGCACAGGTGGTATCGCCGGGATGACAACGCCGACCCTGTGGTGTACCTGCTGCGTTCGCGCCACGAGTGGCCGGATGGCCAGCAATTTGCGAATCAGCGCGAAGACGAAGAATGGAAAAGAGTCGAAGCGGTGTTGTGGGCGGTCATCAACCGCGCATATCCTCCAAGCGATCTTGCCGGCCGCTTCCAGCACGTACCAAAGCCAGACGAACCTCCGCCCTCGATTGTGAAGTTTCAGGCATCGGCCACCGAGCAGGAGATTTGGCGGGGGGCGCTGGCCGTGCCCGACGCGCCGGAGCACGTCGTCGCCTGGTATCGCACCATCCGCAACCGCAGCGACTTTCTCGGCGACGAACGCGCCAAGGACTTCTTCGACAAGAACGACACGCTGTACCGCGCCGCCGCCCAACTGCGCGAAGAACTCAGCCGCAAGCTCACTAAGGGCGGCAAGGGCGCGGTCGCTCGGGTGGAGGTCGATCTTCGCCCGTCGGCCGACGACACAAGGTTGGAGATCAGGCGCGATCATCTCGATGCCATGTGCGCCGAGATGGAAGCTAAGCTCCTGAAGATTATCGAAGCGGAGATCGATGCCTATTGGAAGCCGGTCGAGGGTGGCAGCGAGCCGCAAACGGGTGAGTCGGTTACCGGCCCTAGCGAGGCGCGCAAGCTCGAACTTGAGCGGCAAGCGCACGAGCAGTTTGGCGAGGGCCGCGCGCCAGAGGGCCGGTTCGTCGGCCGAGAGAAGGAACTGGAAGCCATCGCCCACTACCTGGCCGACGCGAGCGACCGCAATCCGCTGGTGGTCTTTGGCCCGTCCGGCACGGGCAAGACGGCGATTCTGGCGCGTGCGGCGCGGATGATACCCGACAAGCACAAAGACCGCGTCTTCGTGCGGTTTCTGGGGACCACGCCGCAATCGTCGAACCTGCGTAGTTTGTTGACCAATCTCTGCCGCGCACTGCGGCCTCCGGAAGACGTCGAGAAGGAAGTTCCGGTCGAATTCCGCTTGCTGCAAGAGGAGTTCGACCAGCATCTAGCGTCGGCCACGGCGGACAAGCCGGTCATTCTGTTCCTCGACGCGCTGGACCAACTGGACGAGGCCGACGCCGCCCGCGAGGTCTATTGGCTGCGCGCGCCCCTGCCGCCGCACGTGAAGGTGGTGGTCTCCTGCATCCGCGACGAAGACACGCCGGAGTCGCCCCACAAGCTACTCGACAAGATGAGCGATCCCTATCGCGCGCTAAAGCTGCGCAAGCTTCTGGATGGCGCCATTGCCGTGGAGTCGCTCCCGGCCGGCAAGGCCATGGAGATGCTGGAGCGCTGGCTGGCGTGTCCCGATTCCAGGAACCAGAGCAAACGAAAGATCACAAACAAGCAGCGGGAAATTATCGAAGCGCGGATCACGCCGGATGTAGCCTTAGCGTGCCGGCGGCCACTGTATCTGCGCGTGCTTTTCGAGGAATGCCGGCTCTGGGCATCGTGGAAGAAAGTGAAGCCCGAAGAACTCGGCGCGAACACCGTCGAGCTGTTGCAACGCCTCTTCGAGCGACTTGAACGGCCCACCAATCACGGCCGCATTCTCGTTGAGTTTGCCCTCGGCTACATCGTCTCGGCGCGCCGCGGGCTGAGTGAAAACGAAATTCTCGAAGTCCTCTGGGCCGATCCCGACTACAAGGCGCATCTTGACCATGTCACAAAGGAAACCAGGCACGAGCTTCCGCCCGAGGCTACGCGAATCCCCATCGCGATCTGGTCGCGCCTCCGCCATGACCTCGATCCCTATTTGGCGGAACACGCCGCACCCGGCGGTGCGGTACTGAACTTCTACCACCGCGAAGTGGAGCGCGTCGTCTGCGAGCAATATCTCGCGGAAGGCCCACAGCGCATCGTACGCCACCAGCG
>Ga0187770_10002225_pt1 | contig 10769 bp, 12 predicted proteins | sample 0116_SJ02_MP02_2_FD_133154 | JGI IMG/M metagenome (GOLD analysis project Ga0187770, IMG submission 133154) | Tropical peat soil microbial communities from peatlands in Department of Meta, Colombia - 0116_SJ02_MP02_20_MG | ecosystem: Environmental > Terrestrial > Soil > Wetlands > Peat | place...
CAGGTGACGACGTACATGTGGGATATGGTCTACCTTGTTGCCTTCGCGGCGCTGCTCGGCGTCCTCGGCTATCTCGCAGCGAGAAGGGCACTCAGACCAGAGTGAATAACTCATTTCCATGCGAGTCATTCAAGCCAGATTTCGTCAGTGGAAGAACCTCAAGATTATCACGCTCTTGTCGTCGTCGTACCCAGCGAAGTGCTCTCTCGCCTCTTTGATTATGGTATCTGCAAGACTGGCCGCCCCTGAGATTCCGACTGGCTGAGTGACGAGTGGAGGGCGAAGAACGTGCCCGACCCCGTCAGACGCTACTATTACCGTGTCCCCTTCTTCCAGCTGAAGGCGTGTGTTGTGAACATCGACGGTCTCGGGGAACCCTATGACCTGGGTAATCCATCCGTCAGGGCTCTTGTCCTCCTGAACCAGGCTCTGCATCCTACCCCTTCTCACAAAGTAGGCCGGGCTGTCCCCCACGTTCGCCGCCTGGAGGCTCCCTTCGCTGACCGCTACCGCAGTCAGGGTCGTCTCTCCTATGGTCCTGTCCCCTTCCCTTTTCCTTGCGACGATCTGGTGCACATTGCTGATGGCCGTGGCAAGGTCCCCGAGGTAATTGTCACGCAGGAGACGTAGTGCCAGTTCCGCAGCCACGGCTCCGCTTCCCTGGGAGGAGAGCGTCACCCCGTCGGCAACGGCGAAGAGTCCGAGCCTTTCGTCAACCAGTATTCTGTCCTCGTATGGGTGCGCGCTCCCGGGAACAGAACGCGAGGCAACTTCTAGCATGCTAGGTGGCACGGCGAAGACGCGATGTATAAAGTCGGATACGACCCGGTTTTCCTCTGCCGCCTGAGACTGTTATCTGACAAAACTCAATTAGCACTCCTGCCCTGTAGCCTTGGAACCGGATGCCAGGGACGTTCAACGGGCATATGAAAAACATCACAGCAAAGACCGGGATGAGCCGAGATGACTTTTGGAGACAGGCAAAGGAAAAGGGGTTTGTGAGAGGCGGCAAGATAGTTGCAAAACATTCGGAGCTCCTGGCCTGGCTCAAGTCAGACGTCGGGCTCGGGCACGTACATGCGAACTTCATCATAATGTACCTGCGGCTGAGGGCCGACGATCCGAACGTCAGCGCCGGCATGAAAAAGTGGGCCTTTAGCACCGGGTACTGAAGCCATACATGTCGTGTTGAGATTGTGCCGTCGCAACACTCAAATCATGCAGCATTAGATTCTCAGGCTTGGAAATCGGAGCCTCGCTTTAAAACCGAAGATGGAATCCTATGCACCCGGGGTCGCAGCGAGAATTGAAAATCGGGATTGTGATCTCGACAAACGAACCAGAAGTCGTTTGGAATGCCTTCAGGTACGGGGTTAAAGCCATCGAGAACAAGCACGCCGTGAAGACCTTCCTTCTGGGGCCAGGAGTCGAGAGCGAGGAAATCCACGACGACAAATTCGACGTACAGAATATGATGAAGGAGTTCGTCAACAAGGGAGGGACGATTTTGACGTGTGGGACTTGTCTGAAGATTAGGAAGAAGGGCGGGACGGAACTCTGCCCAATTTCCACCATGCAAGATCTGTTAGACCTCACTACAGATTCCGACAGAATCCTGACGTTTGGCTGACGTGGTGGCTATTGAGTAACTGGGCTAGTATGTCCTTCGAGCTAGGTGGAAGATTTGCACGATGGAAACGCCAATCCAGAGGATGATTAGGACCACAATCAGATACCAAAGGTCCAGGCTCCTGGAGGTGAAGAAGTTCACTAGGACCAATGTGAGGATGACGACGCCTAAGATCATCCTGAACATCCGGAGGGCGAACCAGTTCCTTCTTGCGCGCCCGAACCCGTAGTTCCCTGCTCCCGCACTTTGCCAGCGCTGCTCAAACTCCCTGAGCCTCTCTTCGTTCATGTAGTACTTCCCGTTTATCTCGACGAATATGCTGGTCTGTCCGAGCCGCTTCTTCATCGCCTCCTGGAACATCTCGTGGACTCCGAGCGCTTGGGCGGACAGCGCCTTGTCGGGACTGGTCGCTCCCTTCTCACGAAACTTCTGGGCCAGGGTTTCGATCCATTGTCCCCATCTGTCGCGGTTCCGCTGCACGAGGACCCCTCGGTCGATAATGCTATTTTAGCCTCGGACGCAGCCCAGGAACTGTGTAAGTAAGCTGTGAACACGTTGCCATGCTCTGGCACGTGTTTCGCTCTCGACCGGAATGCCAAGATTGTGTTTCATAACGCGCTCATCAGACACCGAACAAACCCGAACCCCTGCAAGAAGAAGAACCAGAGGGCAAGGCTTGGAAATACGACCAACAAGAATTCCGGCTTGGATGTCTTATGGTGGAACGTGAAACCGCTCAAAAGGACGCCCCAGAAACCTCCAGCGTATGATAGCACGAATAGGGCCGTTTCTGGAATCCGCCATTCATGATTGATTGCACGGGATTTGTCGACGCCCATGACGAAGAATCCTACAAGACCGGTGGCAGTAAGCCAGGAAAACAGGAGCCTGAATGATGTTTCCGTGAAGCAAGCTTGCACGATGTATGAGCGATTGGCATTGGATAAAGACCAATGTAAGCCATGCATAGGGTTCATTGCGCCTCCGCCGGGACAACAACTCATCCTGTGTTGAGAGGGAGTAATCCTCCAGCTGAACAAGTCGCCGCTAGGAGGGCGCCTCAGCCGGAACCGAGCAGAAACGAGATTACATGGTCGTTCGCGGTTACGAACACACGTCCGTCGCCCGCTGACGGCGTGCAGAAATGCACGACGCCGCCGAGGGGAAAAGAGTAGAGTTGGTCGCCCGTCGCGGCGCTAAGGCCGTAAAGTGTGGACGAAGAGATGTCGACGCTCCAGACGACATCCCCCGTTGCGATGGGCGGCCCCGCGTCGAAGCTGTTCGTGTGCCAGACCATGCTGAAGGAGCCGTTTCCTATCCGGAGCGCGAAGAGTCCGTTCGTGCAGGGGACGTAGAGCAGGGGCGCGGCGTACGCTGTCCCCCCGTAGCTCCCGCTGCAGACGCTTGCGGAGAAGAGCTGCCCCCCGATTCCACCGAGGTGGCCCGCGTTGAGGAGATACCCAACTCCCTCCTTGCCGATCTGGAAGAGGGTTCCCGGGCCCACGATTGAGGGTCCCACGGAACCGAGGTCTGCGTCGGCTTGGTTAAGCTGCGCCCAGTTGTTCGGGGCGAAGAACCCCTCCTCAGAGAGGGACGGTGAAAGGCTGATCACGCTGTCACCGTGGTCGAAGTCCGTACCTGAGGCCCCGTTCCCAGTAGCGACGTAGAGGGCTCCAGACGAGTTCACTGCAGCTCCTGATGGGGCCCAGATGCCCCCCTCCCTAGTGGTGGGGACCTGGTAGACGTCCATCTTACCTGTGCCGTTCGCCGCGAGCCCCACCACCCAGCCGTGATACGGCCCGCAGTCGCCATAAAGCCCTCCGTACAGAATGTAGACCATTCCGTTGGCAAGGGTGAGCGCCGACCGCTGTTGCTGAGCCGTGTCGATGAAGCCCGGCGGGTCGGCCGATCTGTTTGAGACAACCCCCCCGTTCCTGGCGTCAAGGCCGTACAGGAAATGGTGGAGGTGACTGAATGCCACGACGAATACAGTGTCTGTCGACGCGTCGATTACTGGCGTCCCGGTTATGCCGCTGGGGTCGATGTCACCGCACTGCAGTGCGTTCCCTGGGACTGGGGCGCCGAGATTCGTGCGCCACAGTATAGCGCCCGTCTGGGCGTCGAGCGAGTAGACAGAGTTGTTCTCGGTCGCAGCCAAGACCGCGTTTCCGTAAACAAGCGGCTCAGCGTAGACCGCGCCATCGAGTGTCTCGGTGGTCCACTCGTGAGTGACCGAGGTGAAGTTCGAGACGAGCTCGTAGCCGGTTCTCGTGTTGTCCGCGTGGTAGGTGGTCCAGTTCCCAAAGGGACGTGAACTAGTCGTCTCGGTAGTCGGGCTCGGTGTTGCGATGGCGCTGGATGACGAAATGCTGTTCGAAGGCGTCGACCCTGTTGTAGAAGAAGGCCCTCCATGGTTCATCGAGAAGGCGTAGTAGGCAGAGCCGATGAGAAGCAGGACTAGAATTACCGCGGCGACAGTAGTGGTGCGTCTTTCCACAAAGATGAATTATGCAGATGGTTGGTAAATGTATCGGGGAACGCTGGCGCGTGTCGCCGGATTCTCACACTAATTTGTTCTATTTGTGCCATAATGCTTTTCCGTTTACCCACCAATCCCAGAGATCAGACATGGGAATGGGATCCGACTCGAAGGACACAGTGATGTCTTACATCCGCGCTCTCGACGCCCAAGACTACGACGGCGCCCTGAAGTACCTGCACGACAGGGTCAGAATCAGGGGCCCGGCCGGCGAGACCTTCGGCAAGCCGCTCGACTTCATCGAGATGTTGCGTAGTTATCACGGCAAGTACGATGTCAAGAAAGTCTTCTCGGACGAGGATGACGTATGTGTCCTGTACGACCTAAAGACGAGTGGCCCGACTGTGTTCATGTCCTCTTGGTATCAGGTGAGAGATGGGAAGATAGTCTCAATTCAAACTGTCTTCGACCCGAGGGCGTTCGGCCAGCCGCCAGGGAAGCGCCCAGACCTGGACGATAGCAAATGAAAGCTGTCAGAATGCACTCCCGCGGTGGTCCTGAGGGGCTGGTCTACGAAGACGCTCCAGACCCAAGAATCGGCGAGGGCGATGCGCTAGTCAGGGTCCGCGCGGCAGGGATAACCCCGACCGAGTTCACATGGAATTCGACTTTCACGACCACAGACCGAAGGGATCGACTGCCTATCATACCATCATTCGAGGTTGCAGGGATAGTGGAAAAGGCGACTTCCGGCGCGTCCGGTCCGTCCCCAGGGGAAGAGGTCTATGGTCTGTTGAATTTCTGGCGGGATGGCGCCGCCGCGGAATTCGTCGCCGCCAAGGCAGCGGACTTGGCGCCGAAGCCGGAATCCATCGACTTTGTCCAGGCTGCAGCCATTCCCCTTTCAGGGCTCACTGCATGGCAGGGCCTCTTCGATTACGCCGAACTCTCTCAGGGAGACAGGGTGCTTATTCACGGGGCTGGCGGCGGGGTAGGGACCTTCGCGGTCCAGCTGGCAAAATGGAAGGGGGCCCACATCATAGCTACATGCTCGAGGTTCAACGCCGACCTAGCCAAAGAGCTTGGTGCGGATGAAGTGATTGATTACGAACGAAAGCGTTTCGAGGAAGCAGGAGATTTCGATGTGGTACTGGACACCGTGGGCGGCGACATCCTCGAAAGATCCTGGGGGGTCATCCACAAGGGAGGCACGCTGGTCACGATCGTGGGTGATGCTCCTGAGGACAAAGCGGAAACATTCGGAGTGCACGGAGTTTCCATGCTTGTCCAGCCGAACCAAGCGCAGCTCGTCGAAATTTCAAGCCTAGTCGATAGTGGCAAAGTTCGGCCTGCCATCAGCGGAGTCTTTCCACTCTTCAAAGCCAGACAGGCCTACGAGAAGGGACTGGCCGGCCATAGCCGGGGCAAACTAGTCTTAAGAATAGATGTTCGGTGAAAGGACTCTGGACGAGGGATTGCAACCACCTACCCAAGCTCAACTAGGGTGAGATATCCAGGTGGAGGCGCAATGAATCCTTTCCACTACACACAGGCACGCTCTCGTAGGCTGGCATGTCCTGCCCTAATCTAACTGCTGTGATTCTTTAGCAAAAATTCTGCAGCAGTAGTTGAACCCGGGTTACCAGCTTGGAGGGCTATCTCACCGTGCATTGGGTCCATTACGCCTCCGCCGGGAATGCTTCATCCATTTGCGTTGGGCTATGATTAGTGAATGGGTTGTTCTGCCTTCTTTTCATATCGTTCTTCTGACTAGTATTATATCCTGTAGGGAAGTCCCTCTCCAACCATGACGCGTTCGGGCATGACGTCGGCTGCCCTGGCCTTCTTGGTCGTGGTGCTACTGGTCGTGTCCGCGGCGGCGGTGATTGCCACCCAGACGGTCATAGTGCCTGGGACGACAACTGGCCAGCGGACTTCGCAGTCCTCCAGCGTATCCACGACCGCCGAGAACGGCCTCCGCCTCAGTCTCGGTGCAAGTCCCTCAGCAATCTATTCCGTCGGCTCGATAACGGTCAGCCTCTCTGACTTCAACACACTGCACGTGGCGAACTCCCCCACGATGGCGGCCCTGCCCACGATTGGAGGGACGACGCTGGGTCTGGGGCCCTGCAGCCAGCTCCCGCTGGGGTTCGGCATTGCCAAAGGATACTACGACGTGGGCAATGTCTCTCAGGCTTCGCTTCTGAATCTCTACCAGCCAGGAATATTCTATGAGTGCCCCGCGGAGTTCCCTGTTGCCTACTTCTCCTTCTCTCCGTCCAGCGATGACATCTCGCTCTACAGCCCCCAGCCTACGGGTTCGGGCAATGTCACTGCTCCGACGCTCATGTGGACCGTGCCCGACAACTTCAGCCAGAGCTTCAACGGCTACTGGACAGGAGACACTTTCCACAGCTTCCAAGCTGGGGCCTACACACTCGTCGGCGCGGACGGCTACGGGCAGCTGGCTGTAGTCCACTTCTACGTCCAAGCAGTCGTCTGGACTTCGGCCACCGAGCAGTCGAGCAGCTCGGCGAGCACTACCACAGCCTCTCCTGGCAAAAACAACATCTCTGTGCCATCGCAGCGTGGGCTCGAGCTCATCGTTATCCTGAACGCGACCGAAGTCGTCACAGGCGAGGCGATTCGGGTGAACCTGAGCGAGTTCAACGCCTTGCCGACCATCAACAACGTCTCGGCGTCTGGGAATTGGTCCGCCCAGGTATCGCTTGGCTCATGCAAGAACGTCTACGACCAGCCCTTCGGAATTGCTGTCTACTCTGGGCACGTCGATGAGCAGAACCTCTCCCAGGGCCAGCGGGTAGCCATATTTCCAATCGTAGCCTGCCCGATGTACATCAGGCTAGTCACAGGATACGAATTCCAGCCGCAGAGCGACCTCGCCCTGATCCTGCCAAGTTCGGGGGCCGCGCCATCGCCTCTCGTCGGTACCGTCGATATCAGCATGGCTTACAGTTCGCCTCAGGGCCAGCCCCTCCCTGCAGGGGGTTACACGGTTGTAGCCGCGGACGAATGGGGCGCCCTGGCCTTCCTCTACTTCCAAGTATCTTGAACCCAATCTCCCGCTAGTCATCCTTCTCCACCTTCGTCCTCCACCCGGAGCTCCCCATAACGGCTTTATCCTCCACCTCTTGTTGACTGAAAGGAAGCTTGGAACAAGGCGAGCGGAGCCTTCCTATCAAGATCAACAGGGAGACGCCTTCTCTCGAACAGTCAACCTTCAAAGACTACTTCGAGGGTTTCGAGAAGGTTCAGGCGGTCAGGAACGTCTTCGGCGAAGAAACTGACGCAGTGTTGGCGAACCTGAAGGTAGAGTTCATCTCTCTGAGGTTCATGTACATGGGGATAAGGGACGAAGACGGAAGCATCATCATCGGGACCTACCATCTTAGACACAGCGACCTCAGGACGCTGTACCTCGACATCGTCCACGAGCTGTTCCACGTCAAGCAGTGGCGGGAGGACAGAAGGTACTTCGAGGAAGAGCACCGGAAGTTCATGGGAAACCGGTCCCTGTACTTTGCGAGCCCGATTGAGGTCCCAGCCTACAGGCATACCGTGAGGGAGGCGGAAAGGATAGGGATGTCGCGCGACGAGATAGTGGAGCACCTCAGGATGGGACCAACTCCTCCGAAGGTCTTCGCGAGGTTCCTGAAGGAGATGGAACTCGGACGTGGGCCGAGGTCAGCGCATCGAGTCGCGCTTCCCGTCCGCGTTAACCGCAAGGCTTCGGTTCCCCTGTTCCCCTTCACCGATTACTTCAAGGGATTTGAGAAGGTCGCCGCCGTTAGGACTATTCTGGGGGAGCGGACAGGCGAAACCCTAGACCAACTCAAGGTAGAGTTCGTTCACAATTCCTTCATGGAAGTGGTTCCGAGCGATGAGGACGGCCACCTTCTGGTCAGTGTGCCGTACCTCAAGAGCAGCGACCTCACCTCGGTCTACCTCCAGGTCCTGGTCTGCCTGAACCTGGTCAAACGAACTTCCGAGGAAGGGAAGGCATCGAGACCCCCGCGGACAGGATTCGGGGATAGCTCAGCCCTGGTGGAATCATACAAGGCCATGTTGCTAGAGGTGAGGCGGTTACGGGTGCCTCATGCTAAGGTCCTGGAGCACCTGAACCTTCCGAGGTTCATGATGAGCCCCGCCGACTACCAGAGGTTCCTGCGAACGCTGGGGCTCGTCAAATCTAGCAGGAGGCCCTCAAGGCGATGAGACGAACCTCACGGCCTCGGCTCTCCCTTACCAAAGGATCCTCGATGTTCGACTCCCATCGCCGCCAAGAGCCTCCAATCTATACTATTGGAGCCCCTACCCCCTGCCAGTAAGCAGGGGGAAGCCAGGGTTCCTGTATGGTCGGGGGGTAAGGCCTGGTGGGGTTCGCAGTTATGGGCCTCGTGCGGACCCCCCGTGGACTCTCTTGAACGCCATGCATTGCGTAGGCCGCCGTCGAGCTAGTCGAGTCATTGGAATCTCTTGGGTAAGAGGGAATGCAACTCGCTGCAAAACCAAGCAAGAGAGATATAGCTGGTTCATACCTTGTAGACTTGGGTTCCAAATGGCAGTAGGAAGCGTGTCGCCACGAACTTCGCGTGTGGCACATCGGCTGGCTGGGCAGAACGCGATAGTGACTGGTGGTGCAACGGGAATAGGAAGAGCCGTCTCCGAGAGGTTGGTTGAGGAGGGAGCGCGACTAATTGTCACATACAACAAGTCTGCTGAAGCGGCCAAGGGGCTCTTTGAGAGATTGGGGGACTCGATAACGCTCGTTCAGGCTGACCTATCTAGAATGGAGGACCTGCGAATGGTCTTCGAGAAATCCGAGAGGCTCTTCGAACATGTTGAAATCCTGGTGAACAATGCAGGGGTGTTTCTAGCGATGCCATTCTTGGACGTGGCCGAAAAGGACTGGGAATACGTTACAGCCGTCAACACAAGGGCTCCATTCTTCTGCGCACAAGCCGCGGCACGATTGATGATCCCAAGGAACTACGGCAAGATTGTAAACATAGCATCCGTAGACGCCTTCGTCGGCGAAAGGGACGCCTCAGTCTATTGTTCAACGAAGGGGGCTCTTGTGGCCTTGACCCATCAGCTTGCACTTGAACTTGGCCCATTCGGAATCTCCGTCAACGCCGTCGCCCCAGGATGGATCGAGACAAGCATGACAGCTTCCGAAATCAAAGACCCAGCATTCGTCGGTGAACTGTCTCGTATTCCTGCAAGGAGAATCGGGCAACCATTGGAGGTTGCCGGTGCGGTGGCGTTCCTAGTGTCACGTGACAGCGATTACGTCAATGGTACTACTCTGTTTGTTGATGGTGGGCTTACATCAGCATAGCCCCCGGATACAATCATCCCTGACTTGGGCCTCCCATACGCTTGGTCATCGTGTGAATAAGGATTGCCAGCACTGGGAAACCAACCAAGCTTAGCACAGTGCTAGATGGGTTGGAAGCGGCGAGGGGCCCTACGGCACCAAAGGCATCAAATGAGAAATGAGACAGTATTGGCACGGCTAGATTCCAATCGGTCCACCAGTACACCATCCCAAACATTATGCCAGCTGCCAAAGCCTCACCCAGATTCTCAAGGAGAAGAAACCCTGTAGTCAAGGAACTGTAGTGCGGAACATGCCATAGAGCGAATAGTGCGGCAGAGATGCAAATGGCCTGAACGGGGAATCTCCCTCCAGACGAAGTTTTGAGGCCTTTGATTGCCAAGTTGTCAATGATTTCGTGCATCAAATACCCCCTGAACAGGAACTCCTCAGTTGTGCCGACCAGGAGATTGGAACCAATCGCCACAAGAAAGGCTCCGAGGCCAACGACAGCCCAACTGTTACTGGTTGAGATGCATAGGGTCGGAAGCCGACATTCCGTTCCATTGAAGGAGAGGTATACAATCAAGGCGAGCACTATGATGAGTGTCTCTGCAGCCGCTTGCTTGGAACGAGCCTGCATTGTGGGAAAGAGCCCAGCCTTCCATATCCCTACGAAGGTGACAAGGAGAATCGTCGCGTATGAGACCCAGCCACGCAGAGACCCAAGTGGACTGAAGGCTGAAGTGTTCGCGAGGAGGACCATAAGAAATGTGACGAGAAGCAGCACCACGAGTCGCCGAATGATTCCAGTTTGTTGGGAATGTGACCCTAGGGCGTTCACTTGACCAAAGCTCTGAATCCTGCTCTGCTTCTGGCTCCGCTAATATGTCTCCTAGCCGTTGATACGCTGTTGTCGGAAGTGTGCGGTCAAGTCCCGCGACCGTACCGGCAGGTAACTGCCTTAACTTTGCCTTCGCGCCGGATTGGACCATCGAGGAATCCCAGCGCTTCGGAAGGCAACTCGTGAGGGACATCAACTACTTGGCAAGGGCCCAACAATACCCGAGCTGGACAACCGACGCGTGGCGAGAACCGAAACGCCCCACAAAGTCTCGAAATTCGCGGTCAGATAATAGAGGTCAGTCCCAATAATCCGTGACGTTCTAGGAGAAACAGCAGCCATTACACCGCACATAGGGTTCATTGCGCCTCCGCCGGGACAACAACTCATCCTGCGTTGGGCTATAATTAGTGGGCGGGCTGAACACATCGCCGAAGCTTTGTGCGTACACCCCCACCATTTCAACGGAGTCTTC
>Ga0187770_10002226_pt1 | contig 10769 bp, 9 predicted proteins | sample 0116_SJ02_MP02_2_FD_133154 | JGI IMG/M metagenome (GOLD analysis project Ga0187770, IMG submission 133154) | Tropical peat soil microbial communities from peatlands in Department of Meta, Colombia - 0116_SJ02_MP02_20_MG | ecosystem: Environmental > Terrestrial > Soil > Wetlands > Peat | place...
AAGGATTAGGAAATACGTCCTTTTGCATAAGGAGTTCGATCCTGACGAGTCTGAGCTTACAAGGACCCGTAAACTGCGGAGAAAATTCATGGAGGGCAAGTATTCGAACATCATTGAGGCCATTTATCGAGGTGAGGAGACGGTGTCAGTAGAAGCGAGTGTTACCTACAGAGATGGCAGAACGGGTGTCACTCAAACCATCATGAAGATCAGGTCTGTTGAGGAGGGCAGCGTCTAATGAGCCTGCTGGGCCAAAATATTTTTAGTGGCATCATGGTAGGATGCGTTTACAGCGTGGTCGCCCTGGGCTTCGTTCTTATTTATAAGGCATGCCGCATTTTTAATTTTGCCCAGAGTGCTTTTATGCTATTAGGGGCATATTTGGCCTGGTTTTTCAATGTCACTTTAGGTTTGCCCATCTGGTTGAGTTTGTTGTTAACGGTCGCGATCGGTGTTCCTCTCAGCTTCGGTTTGGAACGATTTCCGATGCGATCCATGATTGGTCAATCTGATTTTTCCATCGTCTTAATGACACTGGCGCTCATGGCCATTTTGATGAAAGTAGTGACATTATTTTGGGGGGGGAGGGTTAAAACATATCATTCCGAGCTCACCATGACAACCATGACCATGGGCGGAATGAGAGTATCCCTTTCGTTAGTCATTTCCTGTCTCTTCGCCCTGTTAGTTTTCTTTGGTCTTGCATTTTTTTTCCAGCGAAGCAGAATAGGCTTGCATATGAGGGCGGTGGCTGAAGATCAGGTTTTAGCCCAGAGTACAGGTATCAATGTTAACAAAGTTATTGCTTATTCCTGGGCGATCGCTTGTGTCGTCGCTATGTGTGCCGGGGTTCAGATGGGCTCGATTGGTAGCGTGACGCTTTACATACAAGATGTAGGCTTTCTTGCCATTATCGTAGCGATCTTCGGCGGCCTTGAATCGATCTCCGGGGCTTTCATTGCGGGTATCGTCTTAGGCGTCGTTGAGGTGCTGGTGAGGGCTTATGTTGGTTACGGACTTTTCACCGTCATTCCATACATTATTCTGCTCCTCATCTTGATTTTCAAGCCTTACGGACTATTTGGCTTAGAGAGAATAGAGAGGGTATAAAAGATGGGTTTAGCTGGGAATCGCCTCCCTTGCGGAATTAAGAATTACACCTATAACAGAGACATGGCTATCTTTCGTACAAAACTCCATTGGGGATGGCTGATCGCGTTTTTGGTGTTTTTATTGACCATGCCTTTGTTCGTCTCTCCCCCCTTTTTGAGATCGGTGATGAGCCTGATGATCACGATTGTTGCTGTTCTTGGGCTTCACATTATTGTCGGGCTCTGCGGACAGATCTCTCTCGGTCAACAGGCATTTATGGCAGTGGGTGGCTATGCTGCTGCCATTCTGGCAACGAAATTTGGTCTGCCCTTTTGGGTCGTCGTTCCTTTGGGCGGTGTCATCGCCTCGATGATAGGCATCATATTTGGTCTGCCTTCACTGAGGATAAAGGGCTTCTACTTAGCGGTTTCCACCTTAGCCGCTCACTTTCTCATTATGTATATTTTGATTCAGTGGGCCAGTGTCACTGGGGGGGATAATGGCATTAAGGTGCAACGTCCTCTTCTGGGGCCCATCGATTTTGCTTCGGATCAAAATTTCTACTACATCATTTTAGTCACTACCGTATTGCTGACCTTTTTTGCTAAGAACATTAGCCGCATGGCAGTGGGTCGGGCCTTTATCGCAATAAGGGACAACGATTTAGCGGCCGAAATTATGGGCATCAACTTATTTTATTACAAATTACTCGCCTTTGCTATTTCCTCTTTTTTCTGTGGCGTGGCTGGGGCCCTTTACACATTTTATATCACGCGAGCTGACCCGGTAGCTTGGCCACTGCTTAATTCCGTATGGCAATTGGGAATGCTAATTATTGGTGGCATTGGGTCCGTGATGGGGGTCTTTTTTGGCGCTGCTTTCTTCAAGCTCTTAGAGTTGATGGCTGCGATTCTGGGGCCGGCCATCGTTGCCATTGTTCCTTCATTCCAAGCAAGTGTAGCAGCCTCATTGGCGGAAATACTTTGGGGACTCGCAATCGTGTTCTCTCTGGTCTTTGAACCGAGAGGAATAAACCATCGATGGGAAATTACGAAATCGCTGTATCGAGTGTGGCCGTTTGCTTACTAAGAATGGCTCGGAGGAGAAGAGATTGGAGGGTAAAACATTTTTCCGTTCTTGAAGAGTAGAACACGAGTCCGAAGGGGGTGAAAATATAGAACAAACAAGTACAGATGAGAGTGTAGGACAAAAAACGAAAAAGGAGGAAACCGAATTATGGGAAAAAAGACACTCTTGACAAAGGTGATCGGTGCAACGGGTTTATTCTCTTTGGTATTCATCTTCGCAGGGATTCATCCCATTCAGGCACAGGTGGAAAGGACGGTAACGGTCGGCTGGTTTACTGACCTCACCGGCCCCCTCGCCGACTCTGTCGGGACACAATTCCCAGGGGCAGAAGATTATTTTCGTTACCTCAATGAGAAGGAGGGTGGGATCAAAGTCAAAGAAGGAACGGTAAAGGTTAAGCTGCTATGGGTAGACGATAAATCTGATCCGACCATTGCTGTAGAAGCCTATGAGAGATGGCGAAAAGATCCAGATCTGATCATTACTCGGACGTGCCTTTCATCGGTCATGATGGCGGTGGAGGATAAACTAAAAGTAGACAAGATACCCGGGCTCTATGCCGCCGGAACACTTGCGGTCGTAATGGAACCGGTAAGAGACTATGTCTATATGGTTGGTTTTCCCAGAGATATGGTCATTGCCGGTGCGGTGGATTGGTTCTTGGCGAGCTGGAAGAAAAAGGAGCCGCCGAAGTTCGCCATGATAAGCTGTGACCAGGGATGGGCCAAACATTGCATGAATGAGGGCGGAGGAGCAAAATATGCAAGGGCACGAAGTGTTCAGGTTGTTAAACAGATTGTCGTGCCAACCTTTCCAACGGACACGACCTCCGAGTTGAGAGAAATAAAAGAGGCGGGTGCTGACTTTTTGTACGGCAATTTTTGTCCCATGACAGCAGTCATCGTCCTAAAGGACGCCCGTCGTGTGGGATTAGACATACCGATCATACTCGACCAGTGCTGTAATGGACCCGATATTTTGGAGCTTGCCGGAAAAGCCAGTGAAGGCGTCTATTTTACCCCGAACACCGCGCAGTTTAAAGGGTTAGCTAAGAAGTTTATGACTCCGGGTCTGGCAAAAGTAGAAAAGATTCATGAAATGTATCGTTCCGGTAAATCTGTAGATTCTTATGTGATGGGATGTAAAGACGCTTCACTCATCACTGAGTTCATAAAGTTAGCTTTGAAGAAAGTCAGTATCAAGCAGCTCAATGGCGAAGCCATTAAGAAATACGGCATCGATGCCATGAAAGGGTATGACTGCGAGGGTCTGACTGGACCGATGTATTTTCCACCAGATAGTCATTTAGGTCAGCACGCTTGGCAGATGTTGCAGCAGAGGAACGGAGAGCTCGTTCCAGTTGTCAACTGGGTAGAAGCCCCATTTGTGAGCGATTCCCAGCTGATCAAATCTAAATACCTCAAATCGGGGACATGGAAGGAGTTGTTGGGGAAGTAATTGCGGTATTCAAAAAAAAGTGTCATTCCGGCCCCGTATCGAGTACGAGGTAAACTCCAGTCGGAATCCAGTGTTTTCAAGTGTCTCTGGATGCCGGACCTCGTCGTGAGCTCAGTCGAACGATCAAGTCCGGCATGACGGATTTGATGGACGGACTTTAATTAGTCCCAATGGTTCAGGAATTTTTTCTGGGGCATGACGAGGAAGCCTCATGGGTGCCGTAGAGAAGAATAGGTGGACTTATGGGATTGACAGATCTAACCGTTTACGATCTCGTTGAAAGGGGTTCAGAGCTTTATCGGGAGTCTGTAGCTATCAACGACGGAGAACGGCGTGTCGGTTATCGCGAATTCAAGGCGCTGGTCGATTCCCTGGCGAACGGACTCGAGCTCCAGGGGTTAGCCTCCGGAGATCGTATTGGGGTTGTAGGTCAAAACAGCATTGAGTTTTTAGCCCTCTTCTTTGCTTCCTCGCTTATCGGAACGATGGTTGTTCCAGTAAACACTCGCCTTACAGAGCAGGAGATACAGTCCATCCTTCAAGATGCGGACCCTTCCTTGATTTTTGCTGACGAACCCTTTCAAGAGGGTTTGTATAAGATGGCTTCAACCCTTAACAGACTCAAGGGGCTCTTCTCCTTAGGAAAGGGGAGTCCTCGTTACCAGAGTTTTAATACATTGTTGGTTCGGACTCCGTCCTCAAGAGAAACCAAAAGTAGCCCTGAAGATGGCTTGGCCATGCTGTATACTGCTGCCGTACATGGGAAGCCAAGAGGGGCCATTCTGACAAACAGTAACTTCATCGCATCTAATCTTCAGCAGATTTATTTCCTGCAGATCGGGTCAAAGGATGTCCAACTGAACATCCTACCTCTCTACCATATCGGCGGACTTGCATCTGCCTTGGCGGTCTTCCACTTCGGTGGTGTTAACATCTTGACAGCTAAATTCGAACCGGAAAAGGCACTGGGTTGGATAGAAAAAGAGAAAGTGACCCTATTTACGACATTCCCCCCGATCCTCTCAACTCTATTGGATTGTCAAGAGAAGATGTCAGCCAACATTTCAAGCCTCCGTTGCATCAACGGTCTTGATCATCCGGACAATATTATTAGGCTGAAGAGAAAGTCGACAGCGAAATTCTATACGGGGTATGGTCAGACTGAAACGACAGGACTTGTCACCTTTGGTCTGTTTGATGAAAGGCCAGGTTCAGCAGGGAGACCCTCGCCCCTTGCCCGAATCAAACTGGTTGATGATTACGATCAAGAGGTTCCGAGTGGTTCACCCGGGGAAATCGTTGTTCGAGGCCCTTTGGTCTTTAAGGGGTACTGGAATTTAGAGAAAGACACCGAATACGTATTTCGAGGCGGATGGCACCATACCGGAGATGTCGGACGTTTTGATTCTGATGGGTACCTGTGGTATGTGAAGCGAAGGGCGGAGAAGGAACTGATCAAACCGGGAGGGGAAAATGTCTATCCGGTTGAGGTGGAGAAGGCGATCCTTCAATTTCCAGGGGTTAAAGAAGCAGTGGTGATTGGTGTCCCCCACCCCAAGTGGGGAGAAGGTATTAAGGCAGTATGCCTGGTTGACGAAGGGTTTTCGGCAAGCGAACAGGAGATCATTGACTTTGTTAGTGGGAGAATTGCAAGGTATAAGAAACCCCACTTTGTTCAATTTGTATCCTCTTTGCCAAAGGATGAGGCAGGTTTGATTGATCGAGAAAAGGTAAAAGCGATTTATGGGGTCAAATAAAAAAGAAAAAATTTCATGAAAGGGGGAGAAAAGCGAATGGTTAAAGATGTTACGATTGTTGAAGGAGTGAGGATTCCCTTTAGCCCATTTGGTGGGCCGCTCAGGGACGTTCCGAGTATTGAGCTTGGAGCCTGCGTGATCAAAGAGATTATGAAACGATCGGGACTCAAGGGGGATCAGGTTGATGAGATATTCTACGGTATGACCCAGATGGCCGAAGCGGCTCTTTACAACAATGTTTGTGCTCGCCAAGCTGCTCTCATCGCTGGGCTTCCGCCAACACAAGTATCCTTGACTATCGACCGGGCTTGTTGCTCATCCATGGCCAGTTCCATCTTGGCTTTTCGGACGATTCGATCAGGAGAAGGCGATGTGATTATGGCCGTGGGTGCAGAGAATATGAGTCGCACCCCTCAAATTGCTCCACCGGAGATTCGTTGGGGGCAAAGGATGGGTCCCATTGTCTTTAGGGACTGCCTATCCCCTTTAGGCCACCCGGGGTTTCCACCGGAGGCAGTGAATGCAGGGAAGGCGGCTGTGGAATACGGTATTGGTCGTGAAGAACAGGATGAGTGGGCTTACAGAAGTCAAATGAAATATCAGGAGGCAAAAAAGGCTGGGAAGTTTAAGATTGGAGAGGAGCTGACACCGATTGAGATCCCACAGAAAAAGGGTCCTCCTTTGGTTTTTAATGAAGATGCGTTTCCAAAACCTGATACCACTCTGGAGAAGTTGGCCAAGCTCAGGACGATCTATGATAGTCCCACCGTCACTCCGGGAAATGCTCCAGGCCTCGACACAGGCGCTTCAGCACTTTTGATCATGTCAGGGGAGAAGTCGAAGGAATTCGGTTTGAAACCTATCGCAAAGATCATAGCGACGGCGAGCGTCTGTACAGACCCGACGATGTTGGCGATCAATCCGGGATACGCGATTAAGAAGGTTCTCTCTAGGGTAGGAATGAGTGCTGATGAGATCGCCCTATTTGAAATCAACGAAGCCTTTGCAGCAGTTCCGCTGGTAAGTAGTAAAATTTTAGGCGATGGGGATGAGACCAGGACGAAAAAGATCAGAGAGAAATTGAATGTGAACGGAGGGGCCATTGCCATCGGCCACCCAGTCGGAGCCAGCGGAGCCAGGCTCATCATGACGCTGATGTACGAATTGAGACGGAGGGGAGGAGGCTATGGTGCAGCTTCAATTTGCGGAGGCCTTTCCCAGGGGGATGCGGTTCTGATTAAAGTAGAATAGAATCGCTGTCTAAGCGGCCATAGTTAAAAGTGGCAGAGATTAAAAGATCTTTTGAATTGAATAAGCCTTCAATTTCTAAAATGAGGCAATACAGGAGGAGGATATGGAAATAGGTAAGGTTGGGATCTTAGGGGCAGGTACGATGGGCGGAGGTATTGCTCAAGTCGTAGCCCAAGCGGGGTTTCAGGTAGTCCTTTTGGACCTCACGGAGGCATTGGTCAAAGGAGGCGTTGGAAAGATTGAAAAGAGTCTTGCAAGAAGTGTAGAAAAGGGAAGGCTTTCTTCCGAAGAGAAGGAGAGGATACTTCAGAGGATCAAGCCAACCATTCATATTGAAGAGCTAAGAGATTCCGGATTGATTATCGAGGCGGTTTTTGAGGATCTGAAACTAAAGATTGATCTTCTCAAAAGATTGGATACACTTTGTGCCCCTGAAACCATTTTTGCGTCGAATACCTCAACGCTTTCGATCACGCAGATGGCTGCCGGGGTTTCCCGGTCCAAGAGGTTCTTGGGGATTCATTTTTTTAATCCGGTTCCGGTCATGAGGTTGGTGGAGGTCATTGCAGGGCTTCAGACATCCCGTGAAACGGTTTCTGCTGGAATTGACTTCGTGAAAAAGATCAAGAAGATGCCTATAGAGGCGAAAGACTGTCCGGGATTCTTGGTGAATCGAATTTTATTGCCCTATGCGGGGGAGGCGATGTTGGTGGCTCAAGAAGGGGCAGCGTCTCCCGTGGAAATTGACGAAGCGGTTAAGAAGGTTGGGTTTCCTATGGGGCCCCTCATCTTGAACGATATGGTAGGGATTGATGTGGGAGTTCATACTTTCCCCATTATGTATGAGGCTTATGGAGAGAGGTTTCCTATACCACTTCTTTTTGAAAGACTATTTAAGGCAGGGCGACTGGGTGTGAAATCGGGCAAGGGCATTTATGTCAATGGAAAAGTGGATGATGAATTTTCCGAAATTATTAGGAAAATTCAATCTGATACAAAAGTGAAGAATACTGAGTTTTCCGCAGACAGATTAATTTTGAGGCAAGTGAACGAAGCAATCTATTGCATTCAGGAGAAGATAGCAACAGCGGAAGATATCGACAGGGCACTGGTGCTCGGAACGGGTTTTCCTGTTGATGAAAAGGGGATAGGAGGGCCTCTTCACTGGGCGGATGATAAAGGACTGGATTGGGTCCTCGATAAACTGAATCACCTTAAAGATACTTTAGGGTATCGGTTTTGGCCTCACTTTTTGCTCAAGCAATATGTGGCAGCAGGGTATTTGGGCAAAAAAGCGAAAAAAGGATTTTTTGAATACTGATCGATGATATGATTATCAGTTTTTTGCTATCCGAGATCCTGAGTGCGGACTGCGGTTACAACTGCAATGGTTGATTGGAAAGTAGTCGCCACTACAATTTATTGTGATTTAGTCGATGCCGATGTTCCCATCATGGTGTTCAAAGACTGGTCAACGAAATGCGTGGGTTATGAGAAGTACTCTGAGAACATTAAGGAGGACATAGCCAACCTACTAAAAGAGAAAGTAAAGAAGCTAAATAGAAGACTGAGATGTGAGGGGCCGGAGTGTCCGAGAGTGATTGCATATAAGAATAAGCTTTTTGCCGAGCATGAAAGCAAGAACAGGTGAACCCCGTTAGAGATTCCAGCAGGGCATTAAATTCCAACGAAATGATTATGAAATGCAACCCCCTACAGGGAGGTGAAGTATTATTTCTAACGGGGTAAAAAGAGGCGAGGATGTTCTCCAGGGGACGATGAACAGAAATGGAAGCCACGAAGTCAATCAAATTGCGAATTGACAATCTTTCCCTTAGCTTTGGGGGTGTCAGAGCCCTTGTAGATGTAAGCTTTGATATCCGAGATAAGGAGATTTTGGCGATCATTGGTCCCAACGGGGCTGGCAAGACTTGCCTCCTTAATTGTATCAGTGGTTTCTATAAGCCGCAAAAGGGAGAGATATATTTTGAGGATCAAAAGATTACCCGAATGCGGCCGGATAGGGTGACAAGTCTTGGCGTCGCAAGAACCCTCCAGAATATTCAACTGTTCCCCGGATTAAGTGCTCTGGATAACATTATGGCTGCCAGGCATATCTTGATGAAACAAAACTTTGTTACTGGCGTATTGTACTTTGGCTGGGCCCGTAACGAGGAAATCAAACATCGCAGGACAGTAGAAGATATTATCGATTTCCTTGAGATCAAGTCGATCAGAAAGAAAATGGCTGGGGTTCTCCCCTATGGAATGCGGAAGCGGATTGAATTGGGAAGGGCTTTGGCTTTAGGGCCAAAAGTCTTGCTCCTGGATGAGCCCATGGCTGGAATGAATTTAGAGGAGAAGGAAGACATCGCTCGATTCATTATCGATATATTTGAGGGCCAGGGGCCTACTTATCCAGATACCCCGGTTCTCAGGGATGGCATTAACTGTATCGTTCTTGTCGAGCATGATATGGGAGTGGTCATGGATATAGCGGATAGGATTGTAGTCCTCGATTTTGGACGCAAGATTGCTGAAGGATCCCCTGCAGAGATCTCGAGGAATCCTCAGGTCATCAGTGCTTATCTTGGGAAGGCAAGCAGAGATATCAGGAAAACGAACTGAGCGGTTTGAGTCATATGCTGAGTGTAAATAACATCGAGGTCATTTATATGAACGTGATTCAAGTGCTGAGAGGAGTATCACTGGAGGTGGGCGACGGCAAGGTGGTGGCTCTCTTAGGGGCCAATGGGGGGGGAAAGACAACGACCCTCAAGGCAATTTCAGGGCTGTTAAAGACTGAGGAAGGAAAGGTAACCTATGGCAGCATTGATTTCGACGGTAAAAGGATAGACAGATATGACCCCGAAGATATTGCGGCGATGGGCATCAGCCAGGTGATGGAGGGACGAAGAGTGTTTGAGCATCTGAATGTCGAAGAAAATCTTTTAATCGGTGCCCATTCCCGTAAGAGGTGGGTGGAGATCAAAAAGGATATGGAATTGGTCTTCGAGTATTTTCCACGGCTCATAAAACTTCGGCATCAAATGAGCGGCTACCTTTCGGGTGGGGAGCAGCAAATGTTAGTCGTCGGACGTGCCCTGATGGCGCGGCCCATGCTGATGCTTTTGGATGAGCCTTCGTTAGGGCTGAGTCCATTATTGGTTGAGGAAATCTATGAAATCATACAGAGAATAAACACGGAACAAAAGACGTCGATGCTGCTGGTAGAGCAAAATGCGATCGCAGCCCTTGACATTGCCGGTTATGGTTACATCATGGAAAATGGTAAGATCGTTTTGGATGGCCCGGCGGAGAAGTTGAGGGATAATGAAGATGTTAAGGAATTCTATTTAGGGCTGTCTTCTGTTGGAAGTAAGAAAAGCTATCGGGAGGTTAAGCATTATAAACGTAGGAAAAGATGGCTAGCCTAAAAAACGAGGAACCTGAATGATCGCAGAGGATACCTGGCCAAGAATTCTGAAGAAAAACTACGAAAGGTACGGCAAGAAAAAGATTGCCATGCGGTATAAGCAGTTTGGCATCTGGAAACCCTACTCCTGGGAGGACTATTATCTAAACGTCAAATATTTGGCTCTGGGGTTAGAAGCTCTTGGCTTTGAAGAAGGCAATAAGCTGGCCATCGTCGGAGATAACGCTCCCGAATGGTATTACGCTGAGTTAGCTGCGCAATCCGATCACGGAATTTCTGTGGGGATATATTCGGATTTGACGCCCCCGGAGATAAAATACATTGTCAGTGACTCAGATTGTACATTTGCGATTGTAGAGGATCAAGAACAGGTTGACAAATTCCTTCAGATAAAGGACGAAGTTCCCCTTCTTAAAAGGGTTATTTATTGGGATCCTAAGGGGTTGATCCACTATGATGATCCCGTTCTCATCTACTATCATAAGGTGTTGGAGCTCGGCAGAAAGTTCGAAGAAACACACCCTGGACTTTTTGAAAAGAATGTGGAAACCGGCAAGGCCCACGACATATGTGCCTTGGTCTATACCTCAGGAACGACAGGTGCGGCACCGAAGGGAGTGATGCTATCTTTTACGGCAATAAAATCCTCTGCACAGAACATCATGCATCCTGATCCATTTTTTGCG